>Ga0180433_10002331_pt1 | contig 29476 bp, 25 predicted proteins | sample SS_ome_8_FD_132980 | JGI IMG/M metagenome (GOLD analysis project Ga0180433, IMG submission 132980) | Hypersaline lake sediment archaeal communities from the Salton Sea, California, USA - SS_1_D_1 metaG | ecosystem: Environmental > Aquatic > Non-marine Saline and Alkaline > Hypersaline >... | reverse complement strand
GCACAAGATTGGCATCGCCTATATCTTGCTTTAACTTATTGTCATAAACCGGTAATCACTGGTACATTTCGTAAAGAAAGTTTCTCAATTATGCGAGAATTACTTTTAGCTTGTCGTTCATCCGAAAAAGATCTTGCTCAAAAACCATTAGCTATTTTCGATGCATGTCCGAGTCCTCCCCTAAAATGGTCAGATCTCACTACTCAATCTGTCATTGATGCGGCTAGAAGTATGATTCCTTCAGAATTCGTGTCGATGCCCTTAGCAGGGGCAAGTGCTCCAATAACACTTTTAGGTTGTATTACTCAACATTGTGCGGAAAGCTTAGCAGGAGTGGTTATTGCTCAATTAGCAAGAAAGGGTGCGCCAGTTATATGGGGCGGTTCTCCTGCGATTCTGGATATGAAAGCCGGAACCACGCCAATGGGAGCAATTGAAACAATGATGATTAATTTAGGAGATGTAGAGATGGGAAAATTCTTGAAAATCCCTACTCACGCCTATATGAGTCTAAGTGATTCAAAAGTTCCCGATTGTCAAGCAGGATTTGAAGCAGGTATGGGTGCTCTCCTTGGGGGTCTTATTGGAATTAATATGATATCAGGACCCGGAATGCTTGATTTTGAATCGACTCAGAGTATTGAAAAACTTATAATTGATAATGAAATTTGTGGAATGGTAAAACGGTTCTTAAAGGGAATAAATGATTATGGATCTCCATTCGCTTCAGCAATTTTAAGGGACTATGATGAAAAGCAAGAGTTATTATCCCATCCTAGCACATTGAAGTTATTTAGAGAAGAATTATTCTTTACAGGTCCAGTGGTCGATCGGGCAACAAGGGATTCATGGAGGGCTTTAGGATCAAAATCAGCTAGAAATCGCGCTAAAGAAGAAGCTGAAAAACTAGAAATAAAGCCAGAATTAAAACCGATCAATGAAGATATTAAAAAAGATCTCGAGAAAATTGCCACCACCTATTTATAAACCTTCTCTAATTCTAAATTAATAATATCGTGCAACCAAACACTTTATAATGTGAATCGATACTAATATTACAGAATCATTTTATTATCAAAACAAAAATATAGCGTATCTAAAATGGAAAGAAAAAAAATAACTATCATCGTTGTTTTATCAATTGTGATCGTTGGGTCTCTTCTTGCATTAACCCCAGTATTTATCTACGGCTTTGGAGTCAATGCATTATCTTTTGATATGAGATTTGGTTTAGTAGGTACACCATCAGGCTCTTCAAGTGATTCTTATGACTTGATGGATTATGGTGGGAGCTCCACATTTACAATTGATGCCGATCCGACGGTAATAAATCCATATGAATACTTTTTTCGTCAATTTGAAGGCGAACTTAAAGCTGAAGGAGAAAACGCATTTCAATTATTAAATCAATATGTAGATATAACCATCTTGATTAATATAACAACTCCCAATGATGAAGGATATATCCTATCATATACTCTTGAGGATCTTGTAAATATATTGATGCAGGATATCAATTTACTACTTGGTCCTGACGAGATTGAGATTGTAAGTGGAATCTATGAGATTTCAATAATAATAGAAGTTGGTATCTCAATCCCGGAATATCCTCCAGATGGATATGAAGAAACGTTAATCTTTGGACCATATGGACTTTCAATTGAGGTTATTGTTGAATAAAAATCCCATCTTTTTTTTTTAATTCTCGTTCATAATTAATAATAAATAGTGCTAGCAATACTACAAGCCCTCCGATAATATTCTCAAGCACAATCACTTCTTTTCGAGATAATAGAAATGAAAAAATAAGGGTTAAAAAAGGTTCAACATAGAGAAAGGAGGCTACTTTTAATGATTTCAATTTAGTCTGAGAATATTGCCATATATAATACCCAATTACATAACTTCCTAATCCAAGATATAGTGCACACAGAAATACAATCCCATTTGTAATATTTAATAGGAAAATACCGAACTGATTGGAGATTAATACGAATAAGAGAAGTTCAATTAGACCCAAATATGAGATATATTTGTTTATCTTAATACTCGTTGATTTCTTGATTAAGAATTTTGAAATTATTGAATATATGGCCCATAGTATTGGAGTAATAAGCGCTAGAATATAGCCCATAAAATTTGGTGAACTTGGTAATATATTTGCAATATCTCCGCCAGTTATTAAAAGAAAACTCCCTGCTGTAGCAATAATTATCCCTAAAATCTTCACTTTTGTTAATTTTTCATTAAAAAATAGCAAGGCAAAAATGCTAATGAAAATTGGGGCTAATAAGCAAACAAATAAAGCGGGAAGTGAGGGACCAATAAGCTGAATAGCGAGATATTGGGTAAGAAAAAAAACAGAGACACCTGTTAAACTAGCAAGAATAAGAAATATTAGGTTTGTTTTATTTAAGAAAAAGATTTCCCTTTTTCTCACTAGTGTTTTAGTAGATTTTCTGTTTTTTAAAAAGAAAAAGAAGTCTGCTATTACAAAAGCTCCAGATGCAACTATAAATCTATAAAGTGCCAAAGATAGGGGGGTAACATACTCAATGCCAAAGTCTACTATGATAAATGAAAAACTCCACATTATTATCATGATAGTTAACCCTCCATATATCCTCAGCACTAAGTCATCACTTCCCGTATTAAATAAGTAAATAGAGCAATATTTTTTATCGATATAATTTATTTATATTATTAAATTACCAAAATTAATTATTATTTTTGGAAAGATTGAGCTTGAAAAAAGTTCGGCTTCGCATCAACTTGGGTATTGTGGGCATGAAAGGTTCAGGTAAAGAGCTTTTTCCACAATATCTCGATCACATTGCAATACAATCACAAAGTAAGGATAATATACATGAGTATTTAGTTCTTCATCAGGAAATTCCCTTTAAAATTAAATTAGTGACTGTTGAATACTTAGATCAACTAATTGACAAAAATTCTAAATTTAAACAATTTGATGTTCTAATAATTAACATCAATATTTATGATACTCAATCTATTAATCACTATACACCATCTTCCATAAATGAATTTATTAGTAAATATAATTTCCAAGGATTGACCTTGCTCGTAGGAGTAGACTCCTATTACTTAGAGAAAGGGGTTCCTTCCGAATATTTTAGGATAAGCAGGTTAAATTTGAGAAATAAAACCAATCAACTTGATTTTATCTATTGCTATGAAATTCAGAATAAACATCGGGATATAAAGGAAATATTAGAGCAAATTTTTAATGATATTTCATTAAGATTTCAGACATCTAATCCCGAATTACTTGATCATGCTAGAAATTATGGTCAACAATTATTATTGAAGGAAAAATTAAATAGATAATGCTGATTTGGGATAAAAAGATTTAATAAACTCAATTTTTTATATTCATTTGTCAAATAATTTTATAATTAAATATATTCGAGATGACTAACCTATTATGGGGGAAGAAAAGAGTAATATTTTAACAATCGAAAAAACAGAAGGAAGACGGAGATGTCCTAACTGCGGAGAAGAGAACAAAAATATGATTCATGAATCTACTGATAAATCTCATATCATTAACGACTATCCTCGTGTATATGGAAAGAAATATCGTTGCGGTAAATGCGGGCAAGAATGGAACGAACGATAATAAAACTCAATCATTTCATTTTATAGCTTTTTTATCTAGCCTTTACAAACCATTAAAAATTAATTATTGCAATCCTTCCTCCTTCATATGAATACTGAGAAAGGATCATTTTACAATTTCATTGTTATAGGAGCTGGCCCTGCAGGATTAACAGCAGGAATTGAATCGGCTCGGAAAGGATTTAGCGTATTAATTATTGAGAAAGGGGACAGAGCTGGTCCGAAGCCGCGGGGTGAGGGGATGGCACATATGCCTATTGTTGATAGTATACTTGGTGAAGGTTTTTTGCCCTCAATCGGAATTAAATCAAATGGAGGACGAGTATGGCATTCACCAGATGATTTGCAGCAATTTACAACTTATCGAAATTATCCCCATTACTTTTTTGAGTGGAGGAAGTTTATTGATCGTTTTATTGAGGTCGTAAATGAACTCAATATCCCTATTATCTATGGTTGTGAGGTGATTGAAGCAATCGAACAAGAGGATTGCATTATTGGTGTTAAGTATAAAAATCGAAAGGAATTTATTGAGAAAGTATATGGAAATGCAATATTGGATTGCTCTGGTTATGAAGGAGTGATAGGAAAACATTATGAAATTGAATATGAAAAAATGAATTGTCCCATTGTGAAATGTAGGGTGAGTCATGCTAATTATTCTCTTACCACCACGCCTGATCTACAGTTTTACTTTATTGGTAATGGTGATCTCGAATATTTTCCTACCTTTCCTCCTGCAGTAGCTTACTTTTTCCCCTTAGAAAATGGGGAAGCGGAAGTAGGATTAATGTTACGTATGGCGCAAGTTCCGAATATGAAAACGGTAAATGTCCCATCCGAAGATGAAATAATGTGCATTTGGGCTCGTATCAAGTCCACATATCCTGGTTTTAGTGATTTCTTAAAAGGCGCAACGGTGGATTACGAAGAACTAACTTACCTCCCAAATGCCAAAATGACGAATCTTTTCATACCTAAACCAGGTGCGGTCTTGCTAGGAGACAGTGCTGGGTTCATAAACCCTTTTGGCTCCTCGGGATTATATTATGCAATGAAGATGGCAGCCTTATGGGTTAATTACATTATCAAAAAGTTAAAATCGGATACCGAAGATACTCAATTTAACAGAAAATTATGGAATGAAGAAAATATTAAGCATTTCAATAGTAAATTTAAGAGTACAGAAATATTTCAACAAGTAAGTAACATGTATAACCTTATCGGTGCGTTTGAGTACAAGATATTTAATCGATTACGAGTCTCTGAAAAAATCAATAAAAAATGGGATTATATTACATCTCTTTTAAAGCAAGCATGAAAATAATTTAAACTAAAAAGAGCCGCTCTCCAATAAAGCTAGCTAAATCAATGATCTTAATTTTCTCCTTTAATTTTTGGTGAGTTTCATCCAAACTCGGTTCACTTAAATAACACTTAAAATGAGAAAGACATTTAGGACAAGGGACGACTAAATATTCTGCACCTGTATCAATAGCTTCTTGAATGCGATTTTGCCGGATTACACGAGAATATTCATTGCAACCAGAAAAAGCTGACACTCCACAACATTTGGCATCGTCTTTAATATTTTCCATCTCTCTTAATTTCACTCCAGGAATTTTAGCGAGAAGTTTACGGGGAGCATCATATAATCCATCCCCTAAACGTCCTATTCTACACGCATCATGATAAGTTACAAGGATTTCTTGTTCTTGTGGAAATCGTATATCCTCAAGTATGTTTTCATTCAGTAAAAATTCTGAAATATGAAGAACATTAAAATCAAAATTATCAATTATTTTTGGATAATCTATTTTCCAAGTTCTATACCCCTCCGCACAACTTACGATAATAGTTTTAACACCGGCTTTTCTATAAATTTCAACATTATATTCCGCTAGTTTCTTAAAAGTTTTAGTATCACCTTTAGCCCATAAAATATCATGTCCGCAACATTTTTCATTTAAAACCACAGGAGTAATATTTGCCCCATTTAGTAAGTTAATTATCGAAATTGCACTATTAGTATATTTTACATCTAAATCGTAAAGTACATCTTCCATTAAAGGTAAACACCCCACAAAATATGCAACGTCCCCTTTATCTGTGACTTTCAGACCAGCTTCTTTTATGAAGGAAAGTTTATCGGGGGGAAGAGGATTTTCCGCCATTATTTGAGAAATTAATGGAAATATCCCATTATGAGTCTCACACAGTGCGAGGTTTTCTAATTGTGAATTTTCTTTACCAAAGAGCTTTCTCAACTCTAAAACTAATTCAGGAATTCTTACGCCTACCTTATCTGAAGTCATAGGACAATAGATTGAACATTGACCACAAGTTAAACATTGCCAAATATTATTACGTTCCAATGTTTCTTCAATACTAAGATAAGAGATATCATTGATCAAATCTCGTGGAGAAAATATCCCCAAATGTGAGATTGGACAAACAGTGACACAACGATTGCAATTATAACAATAATTAGCAGAAGCTTTTACTTTTTCAATTGTTTTTAAAACTTTAGGATCCTTAATATTTGTTTTTTCCTTCTGTTTTGATTCAGTCATCACAAATTATATATTTTATTAAGTCTATTTAGGTATATTATTTTATAGAATTAAAAATATATCATATTAATTATTAAGTAAATATAAGACATTAATTATTGGGGATTTGAAGTTGTTTTTACAACATATTGATATCGCAAGGTTTATCCAAATTTTTCTTGTGCAAGGTTTAATTGGATTTTTCTTTTTATATATCGCTTTTCGAATTCTTAGGCGAGAAGTAAAAGGTTTAAGCTTGATTTTGAGCTGCTTTTACTTATCTACTACGGTAGGTGTTATAATTAATATTATATACGCCTTTCTTTATGTAGAAATTATTGTTCTTATATTACATTTTCTTACATATTATTTCCTATGCCTATCCTTGATGTTTTTATTAATTTTCGTGTTGGTTTTAATGAAATCAGAAAAAATCCTAACGAAAAAGATCCAAGCTTTTCTACTGGTCATATTTAGTATAGGTTTATTTGGACTTTTATTTATACCAGATGGTATCACGATTAATGAAACAACTGATTGGAAACCTGAGTGGAGTTGGCCATTCTTGATTTATAGTTTTACGATTTGTACGTTAGTAATAGCACCAACTATATTATATTCTATTAAACTTTATCTTAGATTTGAACATCAAGAACTCAAAAAAAAATGGAAATATTTTCTTATTGGAATGTTTGCCTATTACTTCGTATATTATGGAACATCTATTTCAAACACATTAGCAGATCCTACTTTTCGGATGATATGGTCAATTTTATCCCTACCGAGTCTTATTACACTATATTTTATTTATTATGGTGTTGTAAAACAACTTTGAAAGATTCTTCTTTGCTTATAAATCGTAGCTAATTGTTAAATGCATTTAAATTAATTGAATATGATATTATTAACAAAAACAATTTAAAAAAAAGTGATAGATGATGACTTTTTATCAAAGTTCTCCTTTAACCCTCCCAAGAATAATAACAATCTACTTCGGTCAAGGTTTATTATTTGTATTTTTTATCTTTCTAGCATATAAGATTCTTAAACGTGATAGAAAGCGGCTCAATTTAATTTTCAGTGGTTTCTTTCTTTCTGCAGTGATTGGAAATTTAATTAACTTTATTTATGCGCCAATTGATATTCCTGAAATTGTGTTGATACTTAACTTTCTCACAAACTTCGGTATCTTTTATGCCCCAATCTTTCTGGTGGTTTTTGATTTGATTTTACTCAAATCCGAGAAAATAATTACTACTTCTAAGCAATTATTAGTCCTAATTATTTTTGGCATCGCAATGTTTGGAATGTTTTTCTTACTATTCATACCTGGATATGGTGTAGAAATAAATGCTTCAACTAATTGGTCGCCGGTTTGGAGCCCATACTTCTTTCTATATGTAATTCTTGTTGAAACAATTGGTGCCGTTATACCTATTTTCTATTTATCCTTGCAAATATATAAGAAATTCGAAGATGATGTTTTACAAAAAAAGTGGAGATATTTCATATATGGTTTTTCTGCCTTAGTCGTATTTATGTATGGAATATTTGTGTCGAATACCTTAAATAATGCGACGTTTCGGGTTATTATGGGCTTTATTGGACTTATCTTGGCATTAGTTGGGGGCTATTTAATGTATTACGGAGTTGGCCGTAGTTTATCGAAATAGATAAAAAATTTATTTTCTTTTTCCTTTATTTTTTCATCTGAAATTTTATTTTTTAGAATTCCTATTACTATATATAGTGAAATGTGATTATATAGAATTCTAATTCAAGATTAACGTTGAAATATGGAAACCCAACATGAATTAAATAAACCAAAGGGATGCCAATGTCAAATGAAATTGAAAAAGTAAGGGGTATTGGTCCTGTTGCAGCTGTAAATTTGGTTAAAGCGGGAGTTAAATCTATTGAACAAATCGCTAATGCTAAGCCAGAAGAATTAGCTTGGATTAAAGGTATTGGTATCAAATCTGCTCGCAAAATAATTGAGAATGCTAATGAGCTCATTAAATTGGAAAAGAATATTCAGCAAGTACTTAATTCTATCAAAGAAAATTTCGCAAAAAGTTGTCCTAAGTGTGGTGGGACAATGCAGAGCAAATATATAATATTGGGGCCAGAAAAACGTTTGCGTGCAAAGCAGTGCAGTGTATGTAAGTTTTATATGCCTGAATAAATAGTATTAATACATATTTTTAGTATCACGATTAGTAAAATAATATTCAAAATAAATTGCTTCTTTGAGTTTATAGTAAAATTTTGATTATAATCGCTCAATTATATCTGAAAGAATTTCTCCTCCACTCCCTTTTAAGAAAACATCCGCAATTCCATCTAAAGGGGTATGTTCTCGATTAATAAAAATAAGTTTAGCTCCACTTTGTTTTGCAATTGGGGGTAAAAAATTTGCTGGAGAAACCAATAAGGAACTCCCAATCATAAGAAAGCAATCGCAATTCTGAGAGGCATTCATTGCTGCATCTAATATTCCTGATGGTAAAGCCTCACCAAATAGCACCACTTTAGGTTTTATAAATCCGCCACATTTACAAACAGGGTATTTGACATTTTCTGTCTCAACCTCCTCAAATGCAAATTCTTTCTTGCATTCAATACATTCTAATTTAATATATGAGCCATGCAGTTCATAAATCGGAACCGAATTATAAGTCCCACTACCTGCTTTTTGATGCAGAGCATCTACATTTTGAGTAATAATTGCATTCACTTTCCCCCGCTTTTCTAATTCTAGAACTCCTATATGAATATCATTTGGTTCTGCTTTAATTAAAATGTCCACCAACTCATTATGCATTTCCCAGAATTTACTTGGATCCTCCAAAAAGTAAAAATAATTCGCATAAATTGAAGGATCATATCTTGACCATAATCCTCCTTCACTTCTAAAATCCGCAATACCAGATTCAGTTGAGGACCCTGCCCCCGTAAAAACTACAATATTTTTTGATTCTTTAATAATTTTAACTGCTTCATTTAATAACGAGTTTTCAGTCATATTCTTCTATTACCTATCGAAAATATTTAGAAATTAAAGTATTTTCCTTTATCAGATAATTTATAAAATCCAAAACGATCCCTTCTTTTCCCTTCAACCCATTTGCTTTGCCATTGTAATGCTTTAGTAAAAAATTGAGATTGATGTTTTTTCAAGGCTTCATAAGCCTTAAATCGTAGATCACCTACTTTTACTTTCTTAAGATGATCTCCCTCTGCTTTTAAAGGGACATATATGGAATAAACATAAAATTCCATATCTTTCAAATTTAGTTTCTCGGCTACTTTAATGGCAATATCATGAGTCGCTTGGTGGTCCGCATGTTCATTGTTATCACTTGGAATTACAAATCTACCAGCATCTTTCACGATTCGGCTGACTCTATCAACGGCATCATAAATATGATTCTGGAGATCGGCATCGTGAAATTTCAAAAAATAACGATTTTCGGGTTTTATTCCAAGGACTTCTGCAGATGCAGCAGCCTCAGCCAATCTTTTTTCCGCTAATTGTTCTTCACTAATTCTTGTCTCTTCATTATCTTCTAATTCTCCATCTTCTCTTGCTTTTCGATAACCAGCTCGACCATCGGTAAACCAAATAATATGAACTTCATGACCCTCCTTTACCCATTTTAAGATAGACCCTCCAGCACCAAAAACTTCATCATCAGGATGCGGAGCAAACACATAAATATGCATAATTTTGCCTCAATATATTTTAATTTATAATTAAGATTTTTATTGTTATAAGTCGGTTTTTCTAATATTTAATGTTAAAAAAATATTTCTTCTATCATTAAACTAATTACTGATCTAATTAATTGAAATCTCAATTTCAAGAGGATTATTCTTATATCACCAGCGCCAATAAATATCTTCGGCATGACCAAGCATATTTTTGATCTTCAATGTCTCCCCGTTATCTAAAACTAATTCTCCTGAATAGAACCCATGTAATAATGAAGAATTAAGGTAAATTAATCCAAAATTTATTTTTTCAGTATGTGGGATTAATGGCTCTAAAGTCATAGAAAATCGATTATCACTACTCGTAAACTTCCAAGGTTTTGTTGGATCTCGATTATCATGATGAAATGTGACTTCATCGATTTTGTGAGCTTTTCCATCATAAAAAATGATATTTTCAGTATGTGTTGAAAGATCTCCGAAGCCATAACCGATATTAAATGCAACTGGTACCCCTTTTACCATACCGCATGCAGAACCCCATAACCAATGGGTTTTATAAGGCCATATTCCCCGTCCCCAATCCATTAAACCAAAAGATGAATCCGGTTTGAAATTATAAGTCTTATCACCTATAGAAATCTCCCCTTGAGCAGGCATCATATTTATTTTATGATTATAATAAAATTTTTTTGGATTTTTTTCATATCCCGTAACTACTACAGTGTTATCCCAATTCGGATTATCAGTGAGAACTATTGTCCCATTAATTCCTTTATCCAGAAATTTTTCATCACTTATATTGAGAATCCTTTTATTATTTTTCTTCTTTATCGTAGCTCTAAATTTATCGGTAGGAAATTCAATTAGATAATCATCCATTGAACTTAAAGGAAGTAATTTCGATTTAGTAAAAAATTTCATTGTTGAACAATCCTCTCTTTTTTTCTTCATAAAATCAAGCCACACATAACTCATTTGAGTTAAATAGCCGATGTCACCTATAGTAAGTTGAAATCCAAACTCTTTATTTAATACGGAATAATGATCCCATTCTTTAATCCTAGTCCAACTTTTTCCAATATACTCTTTATTATAGGTAAGGAGAGGTTTTTTTGCCCAGCCTTTTTGTACCAAGGAACCATCTTTATTGAATAAAAGAGAGGGTTCTGTTATTTCAGTTTGTTTTGCCATAAAATATCATGTATGAAATATAATTTAAAAATATAATAGTAGAGGTAAAAAAATATATTTTTATTCTATTTTTTTACAGATCTCTTCTATTTTGTGAATTGCTTTATCCACTAATTCATCAGTATGAAGAATACATGTATAGAACCGACTTCCCGCAACTGAGATGATTTCTTGATCAACTAAGGCTGCACCCATATGTTCCATAAACTCTTTTCGTTCTTTAACTTGAGGGGCTTGCTGTGGATCGGTTATATCGACACCAAAAACACATGAAGTATGAAAATGTACAGTAGCACCAAAGTTATAGGAGAACCAAGGTAAATTGTATTTTTCAAAAATCTCATTCAAGCCTTTCGAAAGTCTTACTGCTGCTTTTCCCGCTATTTCTGTTGCATTAGTTTCCTCAACATATTTAATAGCCCAGTATGCAGCAGCACAAGTCAAGGGATTTGCCGCTAAAGTACCCCCACAATATGCTCGTTTAGTTCCCCCGCCAACTCCAGCTGCAACAGTTGCCATAACATCTGATCGCCCACCTAATGCTGCTGCAGAAGGATATCCATGACCAACAATCTTTCCGAACACCGAAAGATCGGGTTTGTACCCAAAATAAGCTTGGCCTCCTCCCATATCTAACCTAAACGCACATACTACTTCATCAGATATTAATAGAGTATCATTTTCATGACATAATTCTTCAACTTCTTTATTAAATTCTGGTCTTACGGGGATAGCTCCACTTTCACCTCCCATTGGTTCAATAAGTACTGCAGCTACTTTTCTCTTCTCTTTAAACATTTCTCGTAAGGCTTCAATATCATTAGGAGGGACAGCATCAATATATTTATAGACATCTCTCGGAATTCCATGTGATTCCATTCTTCCAGTGCCAGGTATATGTAAATCATAGACGAGTTGGTCGGACCATCCATGATAGCTTCCACCTACTTTAATAACATGCTTTTTTCCCGTAAATACACGTGCTACTCGAATAGCAAGCATATCAGTTTCTGTTCCACTTTGAAGCCATCTAATTTGTTCACAAGATGGAAAATGCCTTTGCAGTTGTTCAGCAGCCAAATATTCATATTCACTCGTTATGCCGTGACAGGAACCAGATTCTTTAATAACTTCTACTACTTTATCGGTTAATGGTTGATAATTATGCCCTAATATAATAGGACCTCCGCACATAAGATAATCTAGTAAGGTGACACCATCAACTGTTTCCATATAACAATCATATACTCGTTTACTAGTCAGAGGAAAGGGATGATTAAATGCTAAATTGTGTTCAACGCCTCCAGGAATGACCCTTCGAGCTCGTTCAAACGCTTGTTTTGATTTGGGATGATTTTTTTCATATCTTTCGATAATTGCTTTTAGCTCTTTAGGTTTAAATCTTTTTATTGGTTGGCTTACAATATTTTCGATTTTTGCAATCTTTTCTTCATAGTCCATATCTTATCTTCTCAAAATATACAACTTTTTTAATTAAGTTAAAAGTAAAAAGACTAATTAATTTAATGACAAATGAAGATTAGAGTAAATGATAACCGCAATTTACTTTTTTTGTCATCAATCAAAAAAGCTTTATTTAGTTTTAGAACTTAAATATTAACTATGTCTGATTCAGAAAAAAAGTATATTTTAGCAATTGATCATGGAACCCAAGGTCCTAAATCTGCGCTAGTAAGCACACGAGGTGAAGTAGTTGAGTGGGCATTTCAAGAGGTCCCTTTATATTTAGAAAAAGGAGGAGGAGCCGAACAAGACCCAGAAGAATGGTGGAATGCAATTTTAAAAACTTCTAAACAAGTGATTGATAAAGGGACTGTATCAATTGATGATATAGTAGGTATTTGCGACAGTAGTCAATGGAGTGGTACTGTTGCGGTAGATAAAGATGGAAATCATCTAATGAATTCAATCATTTGGATGGATACCCGTGGTGCTTCCTATATGAAGCAGTTACACAAAAGCTTATTCCAAGTATCGGGATATTCTTTATTTAAAATGCTAAGCTGGATGAAAAGAACTGCAGGAGGACCTAGTTTATCGGGTAAGGATCCCGCAGCTCATATTCTCTGGATCAAGTACAATAGACCTGATATTTACGAGAAAACTTATAACTTCTTGGAACCACAAGACTATATAAATTTAAAATTGACGGGGAAATATGCTGCTTCTTATGCCTCCATTCAAATGCATTGGATTACAGATATCAGGAAGATTCATGATATTAAATACTCAAAAAAGTTAATTAAAAAGCTAAAACTTGATCCTGAGAAATTTCCAAAAGATTTGAAATGGTCCACTGATATATTAGGAACAGTAAGCAGAGAGGTTTCTGATGAACTTGGCTTAAATCAAGATACAAAAGTTATTATGGGAGCTCCCGATCTATATGGTGCAACTATAGGCTCTGGGGCTGTCGCCGATTATGAGGGTCATATTTACATTGGTACTTCCGATTGGCTACTCTGCCATGTACCCTTCAAAAAAACAGATATTTTCCATAATATGGCGAGTGTTCCTGCGGCTATCCCGGGTAAATATATGCTCATTAATGAACAAGAAATCGCTGGAGGCGCATTACAGTTCCTCAGAGATAAGATATTATATCATAAAGATGAACTTCTAAGAGAAGAGGCAGTACCTGATGTTTATAAAATCTTTGATAAGATAGTAGAAGATACGCCAGCAGGATCGAATAACTTGATATTTACACCATGGCTTTTTGGCGAAAGGGCTCCTGTTGATGACCACGCAGTTCGCGGTGGGTTATATAACCTATCATTAGAAATGTCACGAGCCCATATCATTCGTGCAATCTTCGAAGGAGTTGCCTATAATATAAAATGGCTACTCAGCTACGTAGAGAAATTTATCCAGAAGGAAAAAATGAAATCAACTCCTGGGATGACGAAGAAGGATATAGTAATGCCTGAACTTACCATAATTGGTGGGGGCGCGACTAGCAATATCTGGTGCCAAATTTTTGCGGATATTCTAAATAGAAAAGTACGACAAAACAAAGATCCTATACAAGCTAATGCGCGGGGTGCTGCTTTTATTGCATCTGTTGGATTAGGTTATCTCAAATGGGATGAAATTCAAAGTTGTTGTGAAATTGCAAATATTTATACGCCAAATCCAGAAAACAGGGAAATATATGATACACTATATAGCGAATTCATTAATATATATAAAATAATGAGAAAAACCCACAAACGACTAAATACCTGACTACTTTATATTTATATTATAATTTTCGTTGCAATTTCAGGAGTAATTCGCTTGCTAATAAACTCTCGAATAAGTCGTAATCTTCCCTTATTGAAAGTTGATAGGGGATTTTCTTTGTTTAAAGTATGTATTAAGTCTTTTTCTTTAATTTTTTTGACCTTATCAAGAAATTTTACTGTAATCTCCACATCTTTTATAAATCTTCCAATAAATTCTGATAGTTTCTTGAAATGGTTTTCCGGATCTACCCATTCTAATGCATTTCGTAGCATAACTTTCTCATAATCAATATTAATTTTCCAAGGAACATTAATTACATGACGGTTTGGATTCATAATAAATGCATCATTATATTTATGTTTCGTAAGGGCAAAAAAATAGCCCGGTTTCGGATAAATCTCTGGATCATAAGTAATGATATCCATAATCTGAGAATTGCGATATTCTTGGGGGATGAGCGCATTAAAATGCGATTCCATTTCGTCTATGTTAATAGTTTCATCATCCCGACAAATAAGATATGCAGGGTAATCAAAAAGTTTGCTATGTAAATAGCCTACTATACAATTAAATCCATATATGTTAACATAATTCTGCAATAAAGATGAAGATTTATCCTCTTCTTGAATTTTTGACGCGCTTGAAGTTTTTTCTACTTCTTCGGACTCTAAGGTTTTGGAGGCCATCATATCAAAGGTTTCATAGCCTAAAATTGCGCCTTCTTTATTTAATAGTACCATAAAATTATGAGTATCGCACACTCCACCAACGGGTACTTGTATCTTAATTATTCCGAATCCACCCCCATTAAATAGATGCAACGGTAACTTAACGGTTTTTTCAGAGCCACATTTTGGGCATGCTATATCTATTCGCTTAAAATTGTCGTACAACTTAGCCCACACTTCATAGTATTTGATTTATTCTATCCACATTATAAAAGTAAGTGAATTTAACTTTTTGCAAAAATTAGAAAAAAAAATAAAAAAAATAAGAATATTAACCTTTTATATTTCTACCTTTTTCTATCCTATCAAGGTCTTTCTCTTGTAAAGCTCTTCTCTGAACTTTACCCGTCATACTTACGGGTAAGCTTCGGACAAATTCAATATATTTTGGAGATTTCCATTTAGCCATATTTTCAAGGCACCATTCTTTAAGTTGATCTGCTGTAATATCGCGATCCGCTTTATATCCTTCCTTTAGAGTAACCCACGCTTTAACTGATTCGCCTGTTGTCTCATCAGGTAACCCTGCAACTGCAACTTCGTCCACCATCTCATGATGGCCCATCAATTCTTCTACCTCCTTAGGAAATACACTATGTCCAGACACTTTTATCAATGATTTCTTCCTATCGCGGATCTCAACAAATCCATGCTCATCCATAAAACCAATATCTCCCGATAAGAGCCATCTTTTCTCATTCCACCACTTCAGATTATCCTCTTGCTCTTTTTGCTCACCCAGATATCCAAGCATGATATGAGGACCCGCAATACAGATCTCTCCCGTATGCTCAACGCCAAAATTATTCATTTTGGGCGTACCATCACAAATTGGACCTTCTTCAAAATCATTAGAAGGAAAGATTGCCCAATCCACTCCGGGTAAAGGTAAACCTAATTTACCAACTTTATATTCTCCCCAGAAAGGAGCAACGCTTGTCACAGGTGAGGTTTCTGTTAACCCATAACCAACTCTTATTGGGCAAAATACCTTCTCGAAGGGTATTCGTACATAGTCGTGAAGTGGTCCTGCACCTGAGGTGGCATATTTAAGTTTCTTCCAAAAATCATACTTCTTTTTGAATTCTTCAACTCCCATTGATTCTACAAAATCTGTTAAACGCTTAAAAAGCATTTCGACGCCTACATAAATAATACCATGTGGTGTATCGATTTGATTTATAGTTTCACATAATACCTCATCGGTTGGAGGTTTAGGAAAGAGTAACATCGTCATACCAAGGGTTAGAGCCCCATTCATAACACATGTCATTCCAAAGCTATGGAAAAAAGGAATACTTCCAATAGTAATCATCCCCGGCTCTAAATTTACCCATTCTTTTTGCATATACAGATTCAATCCCAAGTTGGCATGACTGAGCATCGCAACTTTTGGTAATCCGGTAGTTCCTCCAGTCATCAAATACACAGCAGGATCGGTCCATGGATCTATCTTTGTCTCAATCTCCATCGGTTTAGTTTCGTTTATAATCTTATCCATCCAAACAATTTTATAATCCTCTGATTGTTCGGGGATCTTATCTTTAGCATTAGGAATCCCCAATTTTTCAATAGTTGGATCATCTGCGGTGAGGAAATCAACAAAATTAGTAGGAATTAGATATTCAACAGATGTTTTGGGTAAAACTCCTTTCACAAGTAGATATAACATATCCATTAATACGAGAACTTTCGCTTTAGTCATTGTCAGCGAATGCAGCAATTCCATCGGCTGATAAGTAGGATTTATCCCTTGAACTATCGCACCAATATATTGGCAACCCATATAAGCGACAACAAAGTTTATAGAATTCGGGAGATCAACCGCTACAACATCTCCTTTTCTAATTCCTAAGGTATCATAGAGATATGTGCCAAACCTCTTTGCATAATCAAATAAAGTTTTTAATTTCACCCGTTCCATATAAGGTCCATAGCAGAAGATACAAACATCTTTGTCCCAGGTATCATTATCATTCGCAGATTTAATGAATCCTTCATGCATCGGTAAAACTTCCACATCTTCTACGTCTTTCAGCTGCTTTGGCACTCCCTCCGGCCAATATCCTCCGGTAAACCATACTTTATTTTCATCAACTAAAAACTGATCATCTTCTAGACTTGTCATTTTTTATTCACACTTAACCTTTTTTTTGCGATTAAATTATACTATTTGCAATAATATTGACTAATATAATATTTTGTGATACATAATAATATAATAATTTTCCGTTGTAATTTTTCATTCCTTAATATTTGTATTTTCTTGATATCCTATGAGATTGCGTGAGAAAGTGAGATTAATACTTCAGCATGAGTTATCTGATGAGGAATTAGCCTTACTTCCACTTGGTTTTCAAATAATAGGAAATAATGTAATTCTTCGCTTAAATGAAGACCTTTTGAATAAAAAGAAAGAAATAGCAGATGCTTATCTTGAACTGTTACCAAATATTAAAGGAGTTTATTTAAATTTAGGAATAATCGAAGGTACATTCAGAGAACCGGAAAAAATAGAGTTCATTGCGGGAGAGAATAATCCAATAGTAATTCATAAAGAACATGGCGTAAGCTATAAATTTGATATTACCAAGGTAATGTTTAGTAAAGGAAATATTAATGAAAGGAAATATCTATCTCAATTAGTAAAAAAGGGGGAGGTTGTTATTGATATGTTTGCGGGTATTGGTTATTTTTCTTTACCAATTGCTAAAAATGCCGAACCTAAAAAAATTTACAGCATTGAAATAAATCCTGTTTCGTATCACTATTTAGTAGAAAATGTGAGATTGAATAAATTAGAGGAAGTTATAATCCCCATTCAAGGAAATTGCAAAGGAAAAGTGCTTGAATTGTACAAATCGGGTATACGGGCAGATCGAGTTATTATGGGAGTATTTCCTGCACCTAAAGAGTATATTTCGGAAGCTTTATTGTTATTGAAAGATTCTGGAACTATCTATCACTATGAAGGAGTCGCTTTAAAAGAAGAGGCTCACCTCTTATTCGAAGATTTTTGTGAAATTGCACAGAGTACAAATATTTCGTGTGAGTTGATGGACCAAAGATTAGTAAAAAGTTACGGTCCGCATCTTTTCCATATAGTAAATGATATCTTGGTAAAAAAAGAATAGGGGTATTTATTTCTCATCTGGATTATTAGGCTGCATTTTTGCTGCTCGTTCTTTTAAAACATTGCGAACATCCATTAAATCTTTTTTAGAGGTATAAAACAGTGGAATCCAAAATATTGTAGAGATCGACCCAAATATTAAAGTTGACCAAAAGATGGTCGCAGAAAAACTTCCAGTGGCAGTTACGACTATTCCTCCAATAATTGCCCCGATTGCTCTTCCAATCGCATCGACAAAAGAGGCAATAGCAATCATACTCCCTCTATTTTCAGGGTAATTTACATCAATGACAGAAGAATACCAATTGGGTCCAATACCCATTTCAAATGCAATTCCTATTCCTAAAAGGGAGGAGTAGAGGAGCCAGAAAACCCAGAACAGTGTATCATTCACAATAATAGTATTAAAAAAAAAGGAATTATTGGAAAGCTTTGGAGACATCGCAAAAGCACTCATTAAAAATGGAATAGTTGCGATGGAACAGATCACCGCTACTTTCACTCTTCCATTTATATCTCCTTTTTGAAATCGCTTATCTCCCCAATGAGCCAAGATAAATTGTCCAATTATCAATCCAAGAACTAAGGCGAATAATAAAAATACGATAACTCGTAAATCAATGAAATTTATCCCTAATTCTAAATTGATATAGGGAAAAATATAAGCTAAAAAGAGTCCTACAAAAATCACATCGAAAAAGTTCATTATGAGAAAAAAGTTCGATTTTCTAGTAAAAATGAATTTTAAATCTTTAATAGTAATTTTATAAGTATAAGAATATTTCTCTTGGGCAAGTAATTCTTGAAAAAATTCTTCCTTACTTGCTCTTTTTGGTTCAATTATGAAAAAAAAAGCGAGTATAGTAATGATTATTGCAAAAATTCCTAAATAAAAATAGGGATAGGTCCATGTATGGAGAAATTCAGGATAAAGAAATTGGATTGTATTAATTTTTTCTGGGATCGTTAAGGATTCTAGAGCAGAATAATCTATTGGATTGAATGCTAACGCAATAACACCTGCTACGATACTAGCAAATGAGGAGATTAAGCCCCAAAAAGCCAGTGATTTTGATCGTGATTTAGGAGAAATAATGTCAGCTAAATAAGATATTACAATCGGGGTTGCAACACTTGTCGCAATTGCAGCAAGCAATCTGAATAAAATCAATTGCCAGAAATCAAAAATGAAAATATGAAGGATCGCTGCTACTGACCATAATAATCCCGCAATGATTAAAATTCTCTTTCGATTGATTTTATCGGCTAAATATCCAAATATGAGAATGGAGCCTCCATTAATGATAGTATAGATTCCAATTAAGAGCCCTATTGCGTCAAAGTAGATATCAATATCTGCAGCAATAAGCACTTCATTTGGAAGTAAAAGTGCAACATCCATTACGAGTACTAAAATCAACAACATTACAAATACAATAGATATTAATTCCCGCTTTTTCATGATAAGTGCTAAGATCAATAAACATTAAAATAATTTTATTTAATTCTTATTCTATAAGAACATTTACTTATTTTTTAGTTTTAGAACGAAAGTTTTAAATCATTATCTAACAAATCAATTAATTGCATTCTAAGCATTATTTATTTAAAAACTAGAAGTGTACAATATGACAGAGGAAAATATTGAGCGAAAAGAAAAATTACATAAAAGATACGATTGGCTTGACCAGTTTCGTGGATTAATCATCATTTTTCTCATTATCTCGGTTATAACGTGGCCATTAAGTGGTGATCCAACATTAGGATCAGGTGATCCATGGATAGGTCCACCATTATTAAACCATGGGTTTAAATATTTCAATGGTTGGCCACCTCTCATCACGATCATTGATATTGGTCAACAAATATTTATGTTTGTACTAGGATTCGTTGGTTATATTGCTTTTACCAGTAGAAGAGAGAAAAAAGGAGACGCTGCCGCTTGGAAGCATGCATTAATTCGGGTAGCCGGACTTTATATATTAGCATTCCTAGATGATGGGATAATTGGAGGATTAATTTTAAATGGATCAATTCCTTGGGATGAAGTATTGTGGTATGGAACATTAGCTAATTTAGCAATTGGTACTTTTGCTGCTTATTTCTTTACGTATCTTATCCCAAAAAATGCAGATAGGCGAATTTTAGTCCCAATTGGAATGATGATTATTCATGCAGTACTTTATGCAACGGGAATATTTGATTATAAAGGTCCTTTGCCTGGAGGGTCTTTAGTTTTCCCTTTTAATGCATTTAATCATGCTGCAATCGCTGTGGCTGCAACTTGCTTCTCTCAATGGTATAAAATGGATCCGGATAATCCAGACGTAGGATTTAGGAAGCGTATACTACCTGTCGCAACAATAATGATCATTGCCTTCTACTGCTTTGATTGGATTCAACCCGCAGAACATCATGACGCTACTACCTCCCTTGCATTATTTGCAATTGCGGCATCAGGATTTTTAATGGCGGTATTTTATAGTTTTGAAAAAATGAAGTTTAAAGTTCCTGTGCTAAGTGAAATGGGTAAGAATATGCTCTTATTATTCATAATAGCGTTCATTTGGGATTTACTTTTAAGTTTAATAGATAAGGATCTTCTCACTTTTAGTCCCATCTTGACGATGCTCCTTGTTGGTATCTTGCCCATCGCGGTAGAAGCTGGAATTGCGATATTACTAGCAAAGAAAGATGTTATTATTAAACTCTAATTTTTTTCTTTTTTTATAAAAATACGGATGGTTTAACCTTATCCTCTCAATATTAAGTTTTTATTTATATTTCTTTTTTTATGCAAGATATAAATAAATAGAAATTATTATTATTTAGAGAGTCACTATATTCAATGGTTTTTAGTTATGGAAAATGGAATTCAAATAGCATTAGATAATAGTCATAACAATTTATTAACTTTAGAAGCATCAAGTTATGCGGATTTTACTCAGTTTTTGTTTACATCTGGTTATAAAGTTGGTAAAATTGAATTGGGCTTTAAATCCTTTGAGAATATTAAACAATATGCTGTAATTATAATATCAACTCCAAAAAATATTGAACTGACAACCAAGGAAATTGAGGTATTAGAAGAATATGTAAGAAAAGGTGGCAGTTTACTTGTAATAGGATCACGGGGAGGGGACTATTTGAATCGTACAAATTTAAACGAATTAACTAGAAAATTTGGATTTGAATTTGTAGACGATGAAGTATTCGATTCTGTCTCCTATGTAAATATGCAAAAAAGACCACTTATTTCAAATTTAAAGCATCATTTCATAACAGAACAGGTCAAAAAAGTAGTTCTATCCAGTAGTTGTTCATTAAATCAAGTAGAGATCCTTGAAGATGAGAAAAATGTTCAGATTGAACAACTAATTAATGCAGGGATAAATTGTTGGCGAAATAAGTATGATGGAAAAGAATGGGTCGAGGAAGATAGCCCTAAAATTCCTTTAATGTTAGCAGTAGAATATTATGAAGGAAAAGTTGTAAGTTTTGGTACTACTTCGATTTTTTCTTCTTTAGGACGTGAATATGGGTTTACCGCCTTTGATAATGATATCATCATCGCAAACATTTTACGATGGCTTACCACAGATATTACATCTGAGGGTAATGTCATAACTATAGATATCCAATTAGATTTATTCCATTGGTTGGATTCGATTATGAAAGAGGAGAATTGGGACAATTTTTCAGATATCATTAATGTGAGTTTAAAATATTTCAAGGATAATTATTCAAAGTTTATGGATGAAATTGAAGAATTAAAACAACAAAGAGAAGCAAGAAAAAAAGTTTTAGCAGAGAAGAGAAAGAAAGAAGAAGAAAATGCAAAAGAGAGTGAAGAGGAAGTTTTAGAGAGAACTCCCCAGAGAAAGAAAGAAGATTTGGTAGATATTTTAGACGCCATCGAGGAGGTCACAGGCGAACGGTATGAGCTTTCTATTGATCTCGAAGCTGACGAGGCTAAAAAGGAAATGCTTGATGAATTGCCAGATGATTTGAATGATTTTACAGTGAAAGAGTTAAAAGCTTTTTGTAAGAAACATGAAATTGATCTCCCAAATAATGCAAGAAAAGCGGATATCATTAAAGTCATTGAGTATGTTTTAGGAATTGATGAATCTTAACCATAAAGTAGAAAAATGATAACGACCTTTCTTTATTACGAATTTTACTTTTTTTAATTTATGGAAAAATTTATTTTTATATTAGGATCTAATTGGAAACTTTCAATAGCAGAGTTAGATAATGTACTTAAGTATTCGGAATTTCAAGGAAGAATAATCGACTATTCTGCCAACATTGCTGTTGTAAAATTTGATAAGTTGCATAAAGAAAGATATTTTATCAACAAATTAATGGAACTTCAATTTATACTAGGAGGTTGTCAAAAGATTGCCAAAATTGTTGATTTTATCCCTATCCATACTCTTCAAGAGGCTTTTCCGTCAACCGTAGAAAAATTCAAACTTATTGAGAGAACTCGCAAGGAAATTTTAGATATCCTTAGAAAGCGCATGGATGAAATTTTCCCCCATATCAGAAATGAGAGTCTTTTTTATGCCGTTTCAATCTATCCAAATTTTTACGATGACAAATATTATTCAGAGGTCTTAGTGAAGCACTTTCTTCCATTCTTAAATAAGGGAATTATGGGAATTTTAAAACAAAAACGAGCAAAAAAAGCCTTATATTATAAATATCCTCAGGAAAATATAGATTCAGGTGATCTAAATCCAATTTTTCCACATCATCTTATAACATATGGATTATTTGAGCGTAATCGAGCTGAAATCATTTTTGGATTGACGGAAGAAGGCGTGTATATTGCCCGAACGCTTACTTGTGATGACCCTAATTTTAAAAAAAAAATTGATGAAGAACGACCGTTCAAAGAATTCAAAAGTAGTATTTCACCAAAACTTTCACTAATAATGCTAAATTTTCTAAACTTATTTGAAAATAGAAGGAATAAAAAGATTTTAGATCCATTTGTAGGAAATGGAACAATTTTAATGTTTGCATTAATCGAGGATTTTCAAATTTATGGTACAGATATTAAACCTAGAAAAGTAGAAAACACAATCAAGAATATAGAGTGGTTAGCAACAGAATTGGCTGAACCAGCTCCACCACAATTAAATCAAATAATAAAAGTGGCTGATATAAGAAAATTGTCAAACCAATATCAAAAAGATTTTTTTGATGGGATTTGTACTGAACCCGATCTTGGTCCATTTTTTTTAAAAAGACCATATTATCAAGAAATTAAAGAATTAATTGAAAATAATTTAGAAACGAGATATGAATATATATTTAGAGAAGCATCTCCTCTGTTAAAATCGAAAGCTAGAATTGCCATTATTGCTCCTATCTTTAGTACCATTGATGGTGGTGAGGTTCAGCTAAATATCGTTAAGATAGCACAAAATTATGATTTTACATTAATTCCAATGTTGGACGTTAATAGAATAGTAAATAAATCTAATAGACGCCTTCAATTTCAAAAATCCCAAGTGAAAAATTTCATAGACGCTAAAAAAGATCAAATAGTAAAACGAAAATTATATATTTTCGAGAAAATGGGTGAATAGAGATGATAAAAGAATTTGAACAAGTATTTGACATCATTGAAGATACCTTAACAGGAGAGGCTCACTTAGATGAATTAGCACGAGAAAAACAAGATCCCTTCAAAATTTTAATTTCTACTATATTGTCGGCTAGAACAAAAGATACAAATACCAGAGAGGCAACTAAGAGATTATTTTCTCAATATAAAACGCCCCAAGAGATTTCTAATGCTCCTGTCGATGAGTTGGAAGAATTAATATATACTGCAGGGTTTTATAGAGTGAAAGCAAAAAGAATTAAAGAAGTAGCCAAAATTATTAATAATAAGTATCACGGGGAGGTTCCCGATGAAAAAAGGGATTTACTTTCCTTACCAGGAGTAGGAGGGAAAACAGCTAATTGTGTTTTAGTCTATGCATTTAAGAAGCCTGCTATCCCTGTAGATACTCATGTACACAGAATTTCGAACCGCTTAGGATGGGTCTCTACAAAAAGTCCAGAGAAAACTGAAAAAGAACTAATTGAAATACTGCCTAAAGATCAATGGATTCGCATAAATCGATTATTTGTTCGATTTGGACAAGAAATTTGTATCCCTACTAATCCAAAATGTGATATATGTCCGTTACAAGATATTTGTCCTAAAGATTTTTCGATGGAAATCACTTTGAAAAAAAAAAGGAAAAAAAAGAGCTAAATTAATAATCTCTATATCTCTTTGGGATGGATCGCCGAATAAGAAAGTAGCCGAGAATAAATCCCGATATCAATCCAAAAATATGGGATGCATAATTGATATTTGGTGAGAAACTGGTTATTATAAAATAGATTAGATATACAAATGTTATGAGTAGTTGAGCTGTATTTCGTTCCAAGATGATAAGCATAACCGTTGCTCCGATTAAGCCATAAATCGCTCCCGATGCACCTAAGCTAATTACATTTGGATCTAATAAAAATAAGGATATTACATTTCCTATTATCCCAGATACAAAATAAATGATTAGATACGCTCTCTTCGACGCTAGATTCTCAATAAATGTTCCAAATAACAATAGTCCTATAAGATTTGATATTAGATGCAAGATGTCACTATGTAAAAACATTGACGTAATAAGTCTCCATAATTCTAATCTTTCAATAACATAATTATTAATTTGAACGAATAAAAAGTAAAGTTCCATATCTTGGTTCAGAAAAAATACTAAAAATAATGAGATATTAATAATAGCCAAGTAAATAGTAATTTTTGCTCTCTTGAAGCTTTCTGCATCTAAAAGCATCATATTAAATATACCCCTTATATTTTTAAGTGTAAACCAGTTTATATTATTTTATTATCAGTAAATATAATAATATACTATAATGTAATACTAGTGATGGAAGTGGAAGATAAAAAACTATTCTATTCAAAAGTCCAATTATTATTTGAATTATACGATAGGGGATATTTAAAAGATATTCGCCTATTTAAAGCTTTTTTAGATGTTGAATTATCGCAATTTGTACCCGAAGAAGCTATTAAGTTATTAAAAACAATCTATCCTCGTTTCAAGGTTGAACAATTATATAGTGATAATCCTATTCTGTTTTATAATCAAGAGAATCATCCTGAAAAAGTAAGGACCATTTCTGCCAAACACATGATCTCAATTATGATACAGAACTTAATCCTAAATAAAGACGATGATTTATTAATTTTGGGAGCGAAAAGTGGGTATATAGCGGTATTGGCTCATCATATCGCACCTGAAGGAAAAATAGTTATTATTGAGGCAAATTCAGATATTGCAAAAATCACACTAAATAATATCAAAAAAGTACATATGGAAGATAAAATACAAGTTTTGGTAAAAAATCCTCTTGAAGGAATGCCTGAACTTGCTCCTTGGAAAAAAATTTTAGTCACGGGGGCAATAAAACAAAGCAAACTATCTCAATTGCTTAGGCAACTTGATAAGGATTATGGAGTACTTTTTGCCCCCGTTGGAGAAGATCTCATTTCTATGTACACTCAGTACATAAGAGTAAAAGATAATTATTTTGCCAAAAAGCACCTTCAAGTTAGATTTACACCATTAATTACACAAGTGGAATATGATGAATTAAAACTTGTTACAGACGTAGATGAACTTGAACGTTTTGGTACTTCTGATAAGGAAGCGACAGAAATTAATGCAGAGGATAAATCAAAACGAAAATTAATTGACATTAAATATACAGACGACATCTTAAGTGAACTCAATCTTGAACCTAAAAAGAGAAAAGAATTATTTGAAATTAAACCAAATAATTTATTCAAGGCGTTTTTAGAAAATGTAAATCAAAATATCGATACTTTAAAAGATAAACAGGATCTCTATTATTGGTCGAATACTGTAGATAATTTTGAACTAATAGTTAACTTGATTAAAAAATTGAAAAAAAATGTTAAAATAAACACACGGAAACTCGATATGTCTATAAATCAAATCAAAACCTATAATCTAATACGCGAAGAGATTGAAAAACAAAAAGATTATAATCTAAACCTAAAAAATGATGAATTAAAAGAAATTATAGATAAACAATTGAATGAACTAGATAAACTACAAGTTATAGTTAATAAAGAAATAAAATCTATTAAAGAAAACTAAAAAATAATAAATATTAACTAATTAATTATTTATATATCTGTTGAAATTCACGCAATTTAAGCAGGATCTGTTCTCTTGTTGACCCCACAATAATTTTATCTGGGGACAAGCCTTTGATTTCGTTTACATATCGCATAAATTGATGAAGAATAGGACCAGGCGGGAACTTATCTCGTTGCGCTTCAATAAAATTACCTAAATCTTTTCCTGTTATCGTTTGATCAATCTTCTTATAAATTTGTTGGAAAATATCATTAATAACGGCCTTTACTTCTAAGGAGATTTCTGAAACAATAATTTTTGAGGAATGTGATGATTGTTGACTTTGAATCTTTTCTTTTTCAACTGAACCTCTCCCTAATACTGAAACTAAGGGTTCATAACGGGGGTAATCACCTTGTCCTGTACAGTTATAAGTCAGAGTAAAGGATTCATTAGCTTTCAATTCATCAAGAGTAACTTCTAATTCAGAGTACTCGCCCATTGATTCTAATTTATATTCGGCTCGATTAATTTCAGTTAAATCAAAGCCTTGAGGAATTCTATCCTTAATAACTATATTCTCCAATTCGACCCCACCCTTATTTTGAATTCGTAAATTGACGGTAAATTCTCCCTCCATAGTCCCTGGCTTAACGCTTTTTAATGTCTTCAATTTTCTTTTTACATACCGCACTTTAATTTCTGGTTCTATAGCGGGGATCGTTTCATAATATTTTCCTTTTTTTAGAGAATTTACTTTGATTATAACAGGAGTTTTATAGAGAATTTCCGTCGGAGGGCGTGGGTTCCGTGCTTTTAGAGGATATACTACCAAAAGATTAGATTTAGGAGAGAATTGTAAGTTATCTAATACCATATGAATAGAATGCTTAGTTTCGGGATTTTGATCGTCGGGGATAATCTCTAACGCTTTAGTATATTCAGACCGAGCACTAATATCCATCTCTCCCATTTGAATCTTAATTTGATTAAGTAAGGGTGGAATCATATCTGAGGGCAACTCATCCGATAATTCAAGCATTTTGATCATGGAACTACCCGAATTATATAGCTTATTTTCAATGTTGATCTCAGTATTGGCATAAGCATCAACTTCAGGTGGAGTAATTTTTTTATCTATAGTTGCACTTAAAACGGGATAGATGGTTGGTTCTTTATGAATTTCACCGTTCACTCTGGTTATTACTACATATAAAGGAGTGAATCCAATATTTGAATTTAGTTCTGGAACATCTTTTGATTCAACTTTAAAAGAGTAGTTCCATTCTTGACCAGGATTAAGTAATCGATTAGGATTTTGGGATACGACAGTTTCAGCTCCGGTGGTTATTCTTTGGGATACTTTTACATCTTCTAATCGAATTTGAAATTCAGAGTCATTTATAAATTCAACGTTGCATTCCCATAATCCAGGTTGAGAACTCTCATCTCTATCAATTCCACTCATTGAATCCGTCAATCCTCGAATTTCAGGAGATAAATACGTTAATTTATAATTATTTATTAAATAACTCACATCTAATGCACCTAGAGATTTTACTTCGCTATTATCGGGATGAATTATACAGACTACATCAAGTTTAGCCATTTTTCCTTCTTCGAGTGAAACAATATCCCAATTCAAATATCGCTTTTCTTCCTTTTCAACCAATCCAGCAACTCCCATACTTGTATTTTGAATTTCTAATTCTTGAAAATATTGAGGTATCTCTCGGGATAACTTTATATTAGTAATTGGTTTTTTTAAAGGGTTTTTAATATGTAATGTTAATTTACACTTATTATCCATATTATATCGAAATACATCATTCAATTCAGTTTGAATTTCGAGATCTGTATCAAATTCCTCAGAAACATTTAAAGAAGGTTCTTTTAAATCTTTAATCTCATAACTAATATCATGCGTTTGCTTACTATTAAGGATACCAATCTCAAGTTCTCTTGTTGATAAAGTTGTATTGACAATTTCTTTTAAATCACAGTTTAAATTCCATAACCTACTTTTTTCGGTTGGATTTTTTATTAATATTATACCATTGCCCCGAATTTCCTTTAAATTTGATAAACCATCTAGTGCAGCTTTTTCACTTTCAGTTATATCAATTATTATTAAATCTGACATATTTTTTCATTTAGACTCTTTATATTTAAATTTAAAATAATAGATCCGAATTTAATTAATGATAAACTTGAGAAATTTAAATTTAAGGAAATGGAGACTTTTAATAAATCATAGATAATTGTTCAATTAAAATGAATATACAAAAAAATTCCTATTTTTGGAAGATTCTTGAACGATTTAATTATTTAATGAAAGAATCTGTTGAGGGCCCTGATTGTATAAACCCTGAAAATTGTCATGGGGATTGTTGTTCTATAAAGATTGATGTTCCAAGAGTTTTGGCAGAATGGTACATCGAAAAAGGATTTGCAGAAGAGAGCGATTTCATTCGCAGTGATGTATTTTCATTCCATCTTCGCTTTGATGAAAAAACGGGAAAATGCTTTTTATTTGACAAAAAGAGAAATGGATGTAGCGTTCATAATACTGGAAGAAAGCCTCCTCAATGCTGGATATATCCTACAGGGTTTTCTAACTCCCTAAATAAAAATATCTCATGCAAAAGATTATCAGGGTGGAAAATAACAAATCAAAATTATACGAAAGAAGCGGAAAAGCTCTTGAAGAAATACGTGTTTTTATGTCAAATTGAGGCCTTAAAGGAACGTAAAAATATAAGAAAAAGACTAGAGAATAGTCTATGCAAGGATATTAGCAATAAATCTATGAATCTGCGATTAACATTAAAGAATATATCTCCAAGTAAATTAGGTGGTTTTAAAGATTCTTGGAACGAAATTAAATATCTTTCTGCTGAGGGATTTTCACTTCAAATGAAAAAGTTTTGTGCACATTTAAATCCCAATTGTGAATTTTCAAATTCAGATTTTTTAAAATGTAATAATATGTGTGATAAAATTATTACAAAATTAATATTATTCCTTGATAACCATATTATGAATTATATTTGGAAATATGGAGTT
>Ga0180433_10002330_pt1 | contig 29477 bp, 25 predicted proteins | sample SS_ome_8_FD_132980 | JGI IMG/M metagenome (GOLD analysis project Ga0180433, IMG submission 132980) | Hypersaline lake sediment archaeal communities from the Salton Sea, California, USA - SS_1_D_1 metaG | ecosystem: Environmental > Aquatic > Non-marine Saline and Alkaline > Hypersaline >... | reverse complement strand
GTAATTGATCAATCCTTAGATGATTTTGAAACTGAAGAACAGCTTCAAGTATGGGAGATAGGTTTAACATCAGCAAGTGTTATTTGGAAATCTGACATACAAACTAAGCCTATATCAGCTGCATGTATTACTAAATCAACAAATTATATTCTGATTGGTTTTAGGGATGGGACTCTTAAGTACTGGTGTTTAAAACCAGGAAGCCAAGAGATAGAATTAGAGTGTCATAGTGGGACAGTTAACTCAATTATTCCAATGAATCGGGATGAATGTGCAATAACAATCTCCAGGGATACAAAATTAAAAATATGGGACCTCTCAACATCTCAAAAAACTGCTACCTTTCATACAGATGAAGAATTGAAAAATTGTAAATTGTCCTTAAATGATAGTACTTTATTAGTTGGGAGTAATTCAGGAGAAATATACGCGTTAAGTATTGAATCTCTTTATCTTAAAAAAATAAAAACATGATAATCTAAATTAACAACATACTGAGGAGGCATCTTATGACTGAAACAACATCCAAAACATTTATCCGGATACGAAATATCCTCAAAGCCGGTTTGTGGAATTTTGTGTTTCAGATTATCTTTCTGGTTTTTCTTTTTTTTGCCGGATATAGCGTATCCCTGAACTTCAGTCCACCGCTGCGGGGTCTTCTCCTCGCTGCCTTGATACTGATCCCCAGTATCATCTGGACGGTGTTCTTTTATATACGCGACCGGCTGGAACCCGAGCCTTTGTCATATATCTTTATTTCCTTTCTAGCCGGAATGACCACTGCTGCCATTGGCATCCTTCCCATACACCGGGTCTTATTCCGTGTTCATGAATGGATCTATGAATCAGTATCCCTGTTTGTAGCAGGGTCATTTCTGGTGACTGCACCTATTATCTGTTTATTACTGTATGTCGTAATCCGCTATGGATTTTATCCTTTGAAAGAATTTGATGAACCAGTAGACGGCATGGTGTACGGTGCTTTTACCGGCTGCGGCATTGCCTTTGTGCTCAGTATATTTAAACTATGGCTGAATCCGGATTTTACTCTGTTTGTCATCGGCTACACAGCCACAACTCATGTACTGGTGTACTCTGGAATCGGAGCAGTGATCGGATTTATAATAGGCAAAGCTAAATTTCAGAAAATATCGATTAACAAAGAATCAATCCTTGGGATTTTAGCAGGAACAGTGCTGCTCGGAATATATCACCTGATCAATGAATTTATCTTTGTCCGCGGATTCTCCACTGCTTTCTGGCTATCCTTTGTTCTCTCATTGCTCTATGCATTTCTGATTCTCCTTTTCTGCACCAAAACCATGCAGCGGCTCACTAAAAAAGACATGCATAAAACCGTTTCTGTTACCCTGAAATGGGATAAAGGAGTGATCCTTCTTATTGTCCTTTTTCTTATAGCAGGCGGCATTACTGCTCATATCGGATCAGAGGGCAAAGAATTCCGGGATACTGAACATGGCATTGCATTCAGGTATCCCCATAGCATATCCCGTTTTCCTATTGCAGATCTGTCTCCTTCACTTTTACCTCAATCAACCACTATCCTATTTACTGGTGTACACAAAACATCTCCTGCATTTACTTTTTCAGTAATGGTTCATCCGTTAAGAGAAACAGAGGAAAAACCTGATCTGATCTCATATATTGATGTGGCACAGCCAGAAAATTTCACCATAAAGAAAATTCAAACTGACAATCTAAAAGGACAGCGATTAGCCTATAGTTATCTGAAAACCACTACTCTATCCAGTACATATTTCCCTGTGTACAAACAAGTCTATAAAGATATTTTTTCAAATGAAGGAAAAGCATTTATTCTGACTTATGAAGCAACAGCTGAACATTTTCAGACTGGTCTGGAAATATACCGGAACATACTGAAAAGCATAAAATGGCTGTAAAAACAAGGAGGTAACAATAATGAAATATAAATATAGAATACTGGTTTTAACTATACTATTTTTTGGACAGCATCTGTGTGCCCAGCAAATCCCTGAGGAGATGAGACCGTTTGTTCGACTGGGACGTTCCGTAAAAATACTGACTTTTGAAAATCCCAGATTTGATCAGGAAAGTAATAAGTTGACAAATCTCGGTCAGTTGGTAGATCTTAAAATAATGAATATTCCGGTTGGCTCCGGCACTATTATCAGTTCTGACGGCCTGATCCTGACCAATTATCATGTGTACCAGATGAAAAATCAATTAAGCTATGATGATGCTTCAAATACAATAAAGCTGATGAAATCTGATGATTCCTCTATGCTTGTCTACACTCTTGCAGATAATGATCCTCTGAAACCACCTGTTCTGCAGTATCATGCTGAGCCGGTCAGTCTGGACCAGGATCATGACACAGCCCTGCTAAAAATTGTTACAAATAAGGACGGCAACGACATATCAGAAAAAAATTTTCCCTGTATACCTGTGGGTAATCCCTATTCTCTTACCCTGAATAATGAGATGCTGATCCTGGGATATCCTGCCAAGGGAGGAAATACTATAACTGTTACTGACGGTAAATTTTTAGGATATTATCTAAATGAACAATATATGGGAAGAGATGGATTCATCAAAACCAATGCAGCTATGTCACCCGGAAACAGCGGCGGTACTGCCCTGCATCAAAACAAAATGGTGGGAGTTCCTACTGCAGTGACTCTGCCCAGTTTAGCCGGATCAGATATGGGATACATTCATCCCATCACCTGGGCTGCAAAAGTTCTCACGGTTGCAGAAAGAAAATATGGATTCACAACACCGGAAATGCCCCTACAATGGTTTCAGAATGACTACAATACTGATGAGACAGTAAAAAATATTTATATCACCGGCACCATTATTTCTGCTAATTCCAGGAAACCGCTTCCTGCCCTGGCAATCGTTGCCCGGACAGACCGGACGTATGAACAAATACGTGAAATTCATCAAAAGGTACAAGAGGTTTTTATTATAGTAATGATTCAGCAGATGTACAAATCTGGTGCTTCAGTTGAAGATATTGCTGCCTATTTAAATATACCTGTAAACAAAACTGAGGAAATCGTACATTCAACAGTTTCTCTGGAAACTCTGCCTTCTGATGTACAGAACATGCTTAAGGGAGAATTCTTTTATAACATTGCCAGAGCAGATGAAGACGGATTCTTTATTATCAGTGCCCCCAGAGATAAAAAGCTGAAACTGTACATGTTTCAGCAGGATCACTATCTTGCCGATAAAACCATTACATCCAGATCAGGTCGTTCCCAGATTCTGGGAAATCTTAAACTGTATAAGCAGCAATAATATAACCATATCAAAAATTTAGAGTTTATATCGCTTATATTACTATAAAAAAATTCATAGGATTGACTCAATTTTAATATCAATATTATGCAGCATCATATAATAAAAATCCTGCAATCATTTGAGAATAAGGAAGACAGGAATGTCATACAATGCATTCTGATCTATATAGCTGTAAGTCGTAACGGTTTATCCAGACAGGAAATCATTGATATTCTGGAGAAAAAACTGCCAGATAGTATTGATGAAAATAATATACTCAATATTATTCAAGACTTGCTTACACACTTACAACCTTATTTTCTTGAAAAAGAAGGTTTGATTAACTTTGAACAGGACAGCACAAATGTTGTAAATCATTATTATCTGAAGAATGAATATTTACTGCAACAAGTACACAAGGAGCTTGCTCTCTATTTTTTGGGGCTTGGTTTTCAGTCACCGCGCATGATATCTGAAACACCCTATCATCTGGTTAAAGCCCGGATGTGGGATGAACTGACCGATCTGCTCACTGACCTTGTTTTTATTACAGCCAAATGTAAGGCAGGCCTGATTTCTGATTTAGTTACGGATTACAAAAACACTTTGGAAGTATTACCAGAATCCAGGGAGGAAAAACATAAGAAAGCAGAATATGATAAGAGAATTCAATCGTATATAACAGAATTAATTGTTTATGCTGAGCAGCAAACCAGTGCATATGTTAATAATCAAAAAAATATAAATCACTTAGAAAAATCTTTTGATACTGGAAAAGAAACATCCTTTCCGGAAATACCGATCTCTATAAAATCCTGGACCCGGGAAGATCAGAAAAAAGAAATCAACCGTATCAGCAAAGATCCCACCCGATTGCATAAACTCCGCAGTTTTGCAGAATTTATAAAAACTGAAGAGGAGTATTTAAATCAATATTCTCAATATGACGGCTTTTGCATCCAGCATGCCTGGAACTACATCAGTCTGGGGCCGGTTGCAGCCTCTGCAAAAAAAACTGTTCAGGATCATCCGGATACAGTGATGCTGCTGCGACATCAGGATCAGCTTTCCACTGATCGACTCCGTCCCGGCCTGCAAACAATCTTGTCCGGGCATACAAAAATTATAGAAAGTGTAGATATGACTCCTGACGGGAAACGGGCAATCTCTGCAGGCAGTGATAAAACATTGCGTTTCTGGGATCTGGAAAACAATGTCTGTTTGTCTCTTCTTAAGGGTCATCAGAATACAGTTAAAAGCGTCCGTATGACACCGGATGCACGAATTGCTGTTTCCGGCGGATATGATAATACCGTAAGGGTATGGAATTTAAATGAGGGAAAGTGTACGAGCATATTGGAAGGGCATGTGAATACCCTTTCATGTGTGGATATCACTCCGGATGGGAAAATTGCTATCTCATCCAGCAGAGATCAGACACTCCGGCTGTGGGATCTGAAAAACAGCAGATGCCTGAAAGTTCTGAAAGGTCACCAGGGACCTGTACATACAGTCTGTATTTCAGCAGACGGACATACAGCAGTTTCAGGTGGCGGTCAAGAGGATCACACCCTCCGAATATGGGATCTGCTGAGCGGTAAAAACCTGAAAAACATTGAAGTCCCTGAACAGGAGATTCAATGTCTGAGCATTACTCCGGACGGATCCAAGGCAGCTACTGTTAGTAATAATAATATTATCAGACTATGGCAGCTTAATAAAGGTATCTGTATTAACCATAAAAAATGTACTACTATAAAAAAAATCACCGATATCCAGATTACCCATGACGGCAGAAAAATACTGTACAGCAGTGGATATGCCTTGAATTTGAAAAATACAGCTGACTTCGGATTTGAACATTATTTTTATTCTCCAGCTCATACAGCGTTTATTACCAGCCTTCGAATGACTCCGGATGCGAAACGTATTATATCTGCTCATAATAATACAATTGGAGTCTGGAGACCGGATTACATATCTGCAGAAATCAAAGCCGCACATGAAAGCTCTGTTGAGGATCTGAATCTGTCTTCGGACGGAAAATGGGTGATCTCTGCCAGTACTGATTTTTGCCTCATGTACTGGAATCTGGAGGAAGGGTACGGAGGAGGCGGACACTGGGAACATGAACCCTGCTCCCATGATGATTCGGTATTTGGTGTTTGTATGACCCCGGATGGGGAAAGAGTTGTATCCGGGGGGCTGGACCAGGTAGTGAAAATCTGGGATCATTTCGGACTTACTTGTCTTACATCCTGGGATACTCCTTCCTGCATCGAAGATGTGGACGTTTCTGTTGAAGGCAGACACGTCATGACTGCACATTCAGATTCGATTATACGGCTGTGGGATCTGCACAATGGTGAAGGTAAAAATTCTTTTAAAGGTCACACTGATTGTGTAAACAGTCTCTGTATGACACCGGACGGCAGGCTTGCTGTTTCTGGAAGCAGTGATAAGACTCTAAAACTATGGGATATGCACACCGGTGACTGCGTAAAAACTATGGAAGGTCACACAGGATGGATTTGTTCCGTCTGTCTTTCCCCTGATGGTAAAAAAGTAATTTCAGGCGGGTATGATAATACTCTTCGTGTATGGGAGCTTAAAAACGGCAAATGTATACAGGTTCTGGACACCGGCACTCAGGTTGAAGCTGTCAGGATCACACCTGATGGTCAATTTATTCTTTCTGCAGGCCATGATAATCTAATCCAAATATGGAATATGAAAAACAATATGAGAGTAACTGTTTTTACAGCTCAAACTACGGTTAACTCTCTGTCCGGGATAACAGCTCACGGCCGCTTTGCCTGCGGATTGGAATCCGGAAAGGTTCTTCTTTTTCAGGCACAGTTACCTGTCTTTGAACCCAGGGTTACGCCGGTTCGAATCTGGTGTTACGATAAAGAAAGTAATAAAGAATATTGGGATGAGAATATAACTGTAATCTGTCCCTGGTGCGGAAAACGTTTTCCGGTACCGAAAAAAATGCTGGAAAATATTAAGTATATTAATGAGAATGCAGGATTGACCACTGATGATGCTCCCTGTCTAGAACTTCCGGATGAAGCCTGGGAAGAGCTTGTCTTATTATCAGAATGTGAACATTGTAAACAACACTTTCAATATAATCCATATATAGTAGATCTGTCCTGAAAAATCAAAGGAGTGGTTAAAACAAAAATCTTATGGAACAATTAATTGACTTGCTCAGAATTATCCGGGCTGAACATTTGATCCAGGCAGAAGTAGATCTTCGTATGATTAACCTTCATCATTTATTTGCTGCTGATGAGAACAATCACAATAATATTCAGCTTCCTGAGGGCTGGGAACAGCTGAAAGGTCTTTGTATCCGGGTGACTAAAATTGAAGATTGTTATATGGTGTTAGGTGCGATCCATGAAAAGTGGAAATCTATGGGTACGTTTTTTCGGGATTTTATTGCAAATCCTGAAAAAGAAAAAAAAGATTTTCTATTTACAATAATTATTATTGATGATGTAACTCCAGTACCGCTCAGAATTGAATACGGTAAATTATGACAGATTATTGTAAACCTAGTTATAATTATAAAAAATCACTTCCAGGTATATTTCCTCATGATCCACAAAGCAATGTTTTCCCGCTTTACTTTTGCCGGCAAATACTTAGTTTTATATGCAGCTTTTTTTGCAGCTTTCTCAAAACTTTTATTATTAGTCGTATTACTTACTATCTGTACACTATCCACAGATCCACTGCTGTTTACCAGGAGTTTGACCACAACTTCTGCCTTTATCCCCTTTTTTCTTTCCCTCTCAGGATACTCTGGTATTACATCTCTGATAGGACGGGGTCTGACTGCAACTACACCACTCCCTTTGCCATAGTCATCTAACCGAATAAGATCTTCATATAATTCAAGATTAGTATCTTCAATAGTTTCATCAGGAGGAATAAAGTCATCTTCAACAGGTATAGGAACTTCAGGTATGGTTGGTGGTCGGGGCAATCCTCCCTGTGAAGTAACCGGGATGTTTACAATATTCATATGATCAACAGAGATATATTTTATTTCAGACTTACCCTGTGGAATTCTGCGGGAGATAAATGACAATATAATAAAAATTAATAATACAGCTATTAAAGATTTTTCAAAACGTGTCTGAAGAATATTCCTTTCTTCCTCAAATTCTGGAACCTGTGATGTACTCTTTTCATTACTGTTCATTGCCATAATCAATACACATAAAGCATTATCTGCTGTTTATCTGAAAACAGCAGATAATCTTATATATGCTTGTTAATACTTATGTTTATTGTTTTATATAAAATACGTATAAATAAAATACTACCCTATTTCTTCAGCCATGTATCCAGCCATCCGATCACAGTCTCATGCCATTGAACTGAATTATGAGGTTTTAATACCCAATGATTCTCATCCGGAAAATATAAAAATTTACTCGGTATCTGCTGGCGCTGCAAAGCATTAAAAGCAGCCATACCCTGAGTTTCAACCACTCTGAAATCCTTGGCGCCATGAATGATCAGCATAGGAGTTTTCCAGTTTTCAACATAATTTACCGGATTATGCTTTTCATATGCTTCAGGATTTTCCCAGGGAGTTCCATTATGATCCCATTCCGGAAACCAGAGTTCTTCGGTTGCATAGTATGCAAATCTCTCATCAAGATTACCGTCATGATTTACCAGGCATTTAAACCTGTCCGGCCAGTTTCCAGCAATCCAGTTGATCATAAAGCCACCAAAGGAAGCCCCCAGAGCACCAACTCTGTCACCATCCATCCAGGGATACTTGTTCAGGGCAGCCCTCAGACCTTTCTGAAGATCAACCAGAGGTTTACCACCCCAGTCACCACGGATAGCATCACAAAAATCCTGTCCATATCCAACTGACCCATGAAAATCAACCATTACTGCTGCATAACCGGCACCAGCATAAGCCTGGGGATTCCATCGATAATGGAAGTGATTCCCAAATGACCCCTGAGGACCACCATGGATAAGAAATGCTACCGGATATTTTCTTGAAGGATCAAAATCCACAGGTTTAACTATATAACAATACACTTCCTCATCATTCCATCCTTTGAACGTAAATTGTTCATAATCACCCATTCGGGCCTGATTAACATTCTGTTTGTTAATATCAGTAATAGATTTCATGTTCTTGCCGGAACTATGGACAGTGTACAGCTCGACCGGAGATTTCAGGTCATCCTTACCAAAAATTATTCTGTCATTATCAGCAATTATTGAACCAATATTTCCGTTCCGGACAACAGTCTCAACCTTACCGGATTCTACATTAATGGCAAAAAGAGATTTCTGTCCCAGATTCGCTGCAGTGGCAAATATCTTTTTACTATCCGGAGACCAGCAAATGGAAGAGGGAGACCGGTCCCAGTTCTCGGTTAACACCTGCGTTTCCCCTTCCGGCCATGATCGTAATATAATCCGATACCGATCAGATTCATAACCGGGTCTGGACATGGCCAGATAAGCAAGGGTTTTCCCATCTGGTGAAAAAACCGGCTGGGTATCCCAGGCTTTATTTTCTTTGGTTAAACACTCCGGTTTTTCTGAGCCGTCAATGGGCACATAAAAAAGATCAAAATTAGTGGACCAGGGAGCTTTATCTCCCACATCCTTGGCAGTAAATATCAATCCTTTACCGTCCGAGGTAAATGTTATTTCTGCCGGGCCTCCAAAAGGCTCTGAAGGAGTATCAGCATCCATCCCTTTCATCAGATTGATTGGTTTACTGTCTTCATCTGTCATTACAAAAAGATGTGATCTACGGCCATCCTCCCAGGTATCCCAGTGGCGGATAAAGGTGGTTTCATATATACGGCCGGTCGCTTTATTATTCTCAATTTCATCAAGTCTTTTCCTGGTGTTATCCGGACAACCCTTTTCCGGAAAAACTTGCATAGTAAAAGCTATACAACTGCCACCCGGAGAGACTTTCAGATTGGAAACATTAAGTGGTAAATCGGTTTTCTGAACAGCTTCTCCTCCATTTGCATCAATACTCCATACCTGTACTGAACCGGAACGAGAAGAAAGAAACCAGATACGTTTACCGCATTTTGACCAACGTGGACTCCAGTCACTTTCTTTATGTGCGGTTAATTGTCGTAATCCTTCACCATCAGTTCCAACAATCCAGAGATCAGTTCTTCCTTTATTAGCTTCCATATCTGTTTTTCTGAGAGTAAAAACAAGTAAGGTCCCATCAGGTGAAAGCTGAGGATCCGAGATACGATCCATAACAAGCATATCATGCACATTAAATGGATGAGTTTCATTCATGTCATCAGCCATTACACTCCCCCAAAAAATAATTATCAAAAATAAAGAAATATAAAATTTCATTATATACTCCTCAGTTAATTAATATTATACTTTTCTAAAGCAACGTTGATTTCATACTTTTTTCTTTCATCTTCCAGAACCACATCCACCCGAGTAGTATCATACCCTTTATGAATAAAATCCAGCTGAAATGTATAAAAATCTTTACATGGAATAGAGTAAAATCCTGTACTATCAGTAAGAGTATTAATATCTGTATTTTTAATATGCACCTTAACGCCTTCCATTGGTTCATTGGAAATTTTTGATACTACTGTACCTGATATGACCTGTTTTTTTTCAAATAAAGCACAACTTACAATTAAAATAAAACAAAAAAATGTTATATATATCTTTTTCATTATTTACCCCCTCTCAGGTACCTTAAATAATATACAAATTCTCATTTATTATTTTACAAATCCTATTCCCTATTTACTATCCCTTATATTTTGTTTCTTGCTTTGAGTTTCTTGTATCTTTACTTTTTTACTTTTCCCTTTAACCTTTTTCCTTAATAATAAACTACCTGATCCAGACCCAGCCTTCTTTTTCTACAGAAAATTCCTTTGGTGGAGGTATACAATCACCTCTGAGAAAATCACTGGCAGCTAAAACGCATATACATGCATCAAGCTTATGAGAGGTTTCTGTTATATCTTTTTTATCTGCTTCAATTGTGATATACTCTTTTATTCTTTCCAGTATTTCATTTCTTTTTTTAATATTTTGATTGTTCTTATAACCTCTTATGTTTATATGTCTGGAAAGTAAAGTTGCAGCAGGATACACTTCTATGGCTGAAGCAGGTAAAATTTCATTATGATTCCAGGAAAGAGGAATACCATAATTTAACTCTTTCCTTAATTTATCGAGTAAATCAAGTGTCCATTTTGTGGTTCTGGCTATTCTGTCTGCACCGACTTCCAGGGGTTTCTTACCTATTACTTTTTTAATAAAGAGCTCTGTCTCACGGTTAAATAAAGAATTCGCATCGACATCAATCGGTTCTCCTGCTTTATGTGAATACAATACATGAGCCATCTCTCTTGGCCAGCCAAGCGGAGAATCAAACGCAAATAAAACTGATTTTTCTTTTTTTGCAAGCTTACTGATAATATCAACGGGTTCTTCTTTCCCTGCACTTGCAACAACTTTTTTAATAATTGATTTACTCTGTGAATATACACCATATCCTATGGCAACATTTTTCTTATTTGTGGCACAGTCAATACCAATTATTGCTACATTTTCCATAAAACACTCAATAATTTTTTAATAAAATTAGTTACCATGATAAATATAATAAAGAAATATTATTGTTGCAAGAACTAAAATTAAATCTGAGTTATATATACTTTGAGACTATCGTAAAATTCCTGAACATATAATCTCGGATGTTTTTTGCAAAATGATGCCCTATATTTTTATCCTGATTCAAGGAGATTGCTTCGTTGCTACACTGTTCGCTAAGACACAAGTTGACTTTTTTGACAGTCTCATTATCAGCTCTTATGAAAAAAAGTACGAATAATACCTTTTTCTTCCTTGTTTAATATGCCGAATATCCAGAGAAAGGGAAAAACGGAAAGGAGCAGACATATTTTTATTATAAATAAATTATTAAAAACTATTATCCCCAGCAGATACAGTAAAGTATAGAAAAGTATAATTTTAAGAATTTTATTGAATTCATATTTAATTGTATATAATTTCTGATTAATTAAATATAAAATAATAGCCATACTCATATAGGCCATAAATGTAGAAACTGCCGCTCCGATTATTCCCCATAAAGGAACAAAAATAAAATTTGATATAATTGCTACCGCAGCACCGGATCCGGTGATAAAAGGAAGATACACTGTTTTCTTTTCCATATATATGCCCACAATAAAATTAATATAAAATCCATAAGCAACATAGGCCAGCATAACTATAGGAACGATGGAGATACCCGGTAAAAATTTTTCTCCAAACAGGGTAATTCCAAAAACTCTAATATGAACAATTTCTTCCAGAAAAAAACATATTGTCAGAAAAATAAATCCAATGACTACTGTAAAATAAGTGAGCACTTTTCTATAAATTTCTTTTGCATTATCTTCTTTTGAAACAGAGAGGAAAAAAGGATGCCAGGCAAATCTGAAAGCAGTTACTACCAAAGACATAAACATACCAAGCTTATAACCGGCATTAAAAATACCAGTAGCTTCTGCACTGACCATACGATCAAGAAAAAACCTGCCTATTTGTCCCATAATTATTACAGAAAGTAAAGAAGGAATATACGGTATGCCAAAACCAAGTAACTCCTTTAATTTGTTTAAAACTATACTTACTTTTATCCATTTAAAAATAATTGGGAATACTGTTATTAAAGTAAATACTGCAGAGATTAAATTAGCCAGAAATACACCTTGTATACCCTTATGTAAATGTATAATAAAAAGTATATTCAAGCCAAAGTTTACAGCAACATTCAAAAATTTTAACAGACAGAAACACAATGATTTTTCCTCAGCTCTTAAAACTCTGAATGGTATTTCAACCAAAGCATCAGCTATAAGAATTCCGGAAGAAAGACGAATTAACAGTACATAACTTTGATCCTGAAAAATTGCCCGGGATAAAAATTGAGGGAAAATATTCATAATTAATGAAAATAAAATCCCTAAAACCAGGATAGATAAAAAAGCAGTACTGAAAACTCTTTTCTTTTCAACTTTTTCTTCTTCTAAGACGAAAAATCTGAGAAAAGCGACATCTATACCATATCGATAAATAACATTCAGAATAGCAAGAGATGCAAATAAAAGTCCAACAATTCCATACTCTGCTGTACTCAGATAATTTGTATGCACTGGTAAAAGTACAAAACCAATAGATCGGGTGAAAATATAACCCAAACCATATACTATCGAATGCTTAGTAAGTGTGAAGATTTTACGGTACATCAACACTCCTGTTCAGGCAAATCTTAATTTATAATGAGTTCAATATAATAAAAATTAAAATAATTATCGAGAATTTTCTTGACAAATAAAAATAATTTTATTAAATTTGTGGCTAAAATACAGGAATAAAGTGAGGGTGATATGCAACAACATAAATCAGCAAAAAAACGAATGCGCCAGAATGAACGACGAAGACTGAGAAATGTCGTAAAAAAATCTAAACTCAGAACTGCGATCAAAAAAGTAAAAAACGCACCGGACAAAAATACGGCTGAAACTGAATTTAAAAAAACAACTGCTTTATTGGACAGATATTCAACGAAAAATCTTATTCATAAAAATAAAGCAGCAAATTTAAAATCTAAATTATCAAAAGTTGTAGCTGCTAAATAATTATATATTTTTTTTAATTTATGGGCCGGGATAATTTACAATCAGTGATTCCCCCTAATTCTGATGTAAATTACTCCCGGTTTCCTATTTATAATTAAGGTTAAAATTTTTTGATAACAATTTGGTTTTTATTTAGGAAATAGCACTTCTCTCTTCACTGAAATGCTCAAACTCTTTTTTATCAATAATCTGTTTTAAGTAATTAACAACTTTCCATACTTCGTTAAAACTGTTATAAAGAGCTGCCGGAGCAACTCTTATAAGATTCTCCGGCCGGTAATCCGGTATTACTCCTTTACCTTTGAGAGCTTTATTAACCCTTAATCCATCTTTACGAATAAGAGCAACATGACCACTTCTTTTATCCGGATCTTCCGGACTCCCGATAGTAAAAGAATAAGGCTGATCAGAAAGTATTTCATATACTAAATCAATCAAATACGAAGTTAATTTTTTCGATTTCTCTCTGATATTTTGTATCCCTGCCTCATTGATTATATCCAGGGCAACTTCCAGAGTAGCTGAAGATAGTATACTGGGAGAGGAAATTTGCCAGCCACCTGCATTCTTTTCATGTTCGAAATGAGAGAGAAGATCAAACTGTTTGTCTTTAACATACCCGAACCACCCTGTCATACCTGGAGATTTTTGAAAATGTCGTTTATTAACATACAAAAACGCAGGACATCCTGGTCCTCCGTTTAAATATTTATAACTACACCACATAGCAAAATCAACCTCCCAGTCATCAAAATAATGAGGCACAACACCAACAGAATGAGAGCAGTCAAAACCAATAAAAATGTCTTTTTTATGGGCTTCACGGGTTAATCTGGGAATATCCAGAAGCTGACCGCTTCTGTATAATACCGACGGCAGTAATATTACTGCAGTTTTATCATCCATAAGATCAATAATATCATCCTCATTCAAGGTCAATCCATCCCTGCTCTTGCACAGGATCAATTCCTTTTCCGGTTGTAATCCTTTTAACTCTATCTGGCTTCTTAAGGCATAGATATCTGTAGGAAAATTCAACTCATCTGCAAGAATTTTAGTTTTATTATTAAAAGGATTATAAAAGGTACTGATCAGGGAATGGATATTAACAGTTGTAGTTCCTGTACAAATCACTTCCTGATGATCAGCACCTACTACAGGTGCCATTTTTTCACCTAATATTTCAGCAAAATAAAACCAGGGGATTTTACCTTCCAGCCACCCTCTTATTCCCAGATTCTTCCATTCATCCAGTATTCTTTCTACTACAGTATGGGTGTCTTTGGGCATAAGTCCTAAAGAATTACCGTCCATATATATGGTATTCTCCGGAATGAAAAATTTATGTCTGAAATTACTGAGTGTATCTTCCTGATCTTTCTTCCTGGAAAATTGTTCATCTGTCTGCAATTACAGCCTCCTGTTTTTAGTTTTAGATATGATTAAGGTATAATTTGTTACTTTTTCCTTTTTCCTTTATCCTTGTCCTTTAGTCTTTGGGTCTCGAACAACCTCTCAATGACCACAGACCGCCGACTGCAGACCGCATTGCTCTTCGCGGTCTCTTTGTAATATTGGCTTCTGAACGCAAATTTTCTCAAGTTCTATAGTTCTCTCGTTCCAAAGTTCTTACTCTCTGGCTTCTCCATTCTCCCTTCTTCCCTATCCCATTCTCCATTATTCATTATACATTATTCATTAAAAAAGTGTCTTTCCCTCTCAGAATCAGTCATTCCACTCCTGCTGCTGCATCAATTCAAATATATTTGTAACAGGATTATAACTTTCTTCTAATCTGCCTTTATAAGGTTCTAATGAAGATCTAAGCTGTTCAGGAAGTTCATCCTCCCACGGTATACGATCACGATCATCTTTCAGCTTATTGATTTCTTTTTCTAAGGCATTACGCCAAGTTCTGCTGTACATTACGGGATTTTCTTCAATCTCATTCAGCTGATTCTCCAGTATAGGAATAATTCTCCATCTGATTCGTTGACGCATTCTTATTCCTCTGTCACTCCGCATTTCTTGTTCCCACGATTCTTCAGGTTCCTCTTCTTCAGTCTCTCCTGAAGTCATAGTAAATCCTCTTCCGGAACGTATTACCTGATCACCAGGACCATCATCAGGAGATTTACCCAGATAAGAATAATACGCCATTACATAAATATAATAATATTCTCCTGGTGACATATCTAAACTGAGAAGAGCATTATTACGGGATAAATAAAAATCAGCTATATCTGGCACCATTCCAAAACCTTCACGAAGTCCGCCTACAACATCCCAGAACGATTCTTTTTCATTTTCACTTTTATCCAACTGTTCGAGTTTTCTTAAAGTAGTGTCGAGTTCGCTGATTGATGTTTTCATACTGTCTCTTACCTGCAAAAATATTTCAATTCTTTCAGGATCAATTCTCCCATCCGGACTCGGAGTGTACTCCTCAATACTGCCATATCTCTCTTCTAACTCTTTTTGAGTATTCTCAACCTGTTGAAAACTTTGCACGGTTCCTCTGCATAAAAAATATCCACTGATAACAATAATTATTCCTATCACAATAACAACAGCACAACCAATACCACATCCTATTAACCATTTTGAAGATTGGGATTTTTCTTCCATTTTGCCCTCCTTTTGTATTGAAAAAACTAATTATTTTCTATACCCTATCAGTATTAACGAGCATTTTCTATTTAGATGAAGCTGTATCGGAGTAACGGGATAACGGAGTATCGGAGAATAATTAATAATGATTACTCATTCTAATTATTAATTTACTAAAGAAATTAATATAGATATTCTTTAACTAGTAAAAACCATCCTATCTGATCCAAAACTTCCCCAATACACCCATACACCTATACTCCGTTACTTTCACCACAATAACAAAAATCATAAGTAACCTTACGAAAAGACTCTTATGACCAAACACATCTAACAACTCGAGGTCCTCCGTCCGCGGTCTGCGGTCTTTCTGTCCTCTGGCCCCTGGTCTCTGTTTACTGGCTTCTGCACGCCAATGTTCTAAAGTTCTCAAGTTCTCACGTTCTCACGTTCTTAAATTCTGTTTTATCCTTTTTCCTTTATCCTTTGTCTTCCTATCTCCTTTCCTCCCTTTTCCATTCTCCATTATTCATTACTCATTATACATTATTCATTAACAAAGTGTCTTTATTCTTTAGTCTTACCCCCTCACTATTAACTATTCCCTCTTCACTATTCTCTACCCCAATTCACCAAGTTGAAACAGGACTAAAGCAGTAAGTACTATTCCTGCTGTCTCTGCTCTTAATCTCCTGGGACCAAGGCTAATTGTTATAAACCCCTGATCTTCTGCCATAGTAACTTCTTCCTCAGTAAAGCCTCCCTCCGGTCCTACTACAATAAGTACTTTTTTATGTGAAAGATCTGCACTTTCAGTAAAATAATGCTGGAGTGATTTGCTGTTTTTATGAGCATGGGCAATAAACCTGTAACTGCAGTTAATACCCTGGGATAATACTTTTTTTAAAGGTATAGGTTCAGTAATTTCAGGGAGAATACTTCTTCCGCATTGTTTCATTGCAGATCTGGCAATATTAGTCCATCTGGCTTTTTTATTCTTTCCCGGCTTAACAATAGTTCTTTCACTTATCATAGGTATTATTCTGCCCACCCCGATTTCAACTGCTTTTTGTATGAGCAGTTCAAACCTTTCACCTTTTAAAACAGCCTGAGCCAGAGTTAATGAAACAACTGGTTCACCAATACGTCTTCGCTTACTTAATATTTCACAACGAACCCTTTTTTTCTCCTTCTCAATAATCTCTGCTTCATATACTCCTCCCTGTCCGTCCACAACCCATATTATATCACCTTTATTTCTTCTCATTACTCTGGAAAGATGATGAGCCTCATTTCCGCTGATTATAAGTTCTTTATCTGAAATATTTTTAGGTTCTGTAAAAAAACTTTCCCAATGCATGTGTGCACGCTCCGAGTATAACTTTTTATTTATGGCATGTAGCTTTAAAACCTTTCATTCCCTTTGTTAAGGGTAGGTTAAGGTTGAGGTTGAAAATAATGTATTTAAGATACTTTTGTTTTTCCCTTCAGTATCACCTTTTCTTTACGAAACCCCCTGAATCCCCCTTGTCAGGGGGGATTTTATATGCCAGATTGTTAATAAAAAAAATCACAGCCCATCTTTTTGAATAAGTTGATTATTATCTTGTTTATACTTCTTTTGTACTAACCATACAATAAAACTCTCACGACCAAACACATAAAGCAACTCCCGGTCCACCATCCGCGGTCTGCGGTCTCTCCTGACTTCTCGCTCCTATTATCTATCAGTTGACCTTTTCAAGTTCTATAGTTCTATAGTTCTATAGTTCTATAGTTCTAAAACTCTTGCTTCTTGATTCTTTATTCTTTATTCTTTATTCTTTTTTCTTTTATCTTTTGTCTTTCCTATTCCCTATTCACTGCCTCTCCGTTCTCCTTTTCTCCTTATTCCATTCTCCCTCTTAAATATACACATAAAGATCCAGAATATACTCTGCTCTGCCTTTTTCATCAAAAGCATATTCTAATCGTACTATATTAATTATTGGAAGATGAAACAGTAAACCCACCCCAAATCCTGTATTGAGGTTCGATCCATCAAATGTATCTCCCTGATTCCAGATATACCCGGAATCCATAAAAATGCTTCCACTGATACCAAATTTTAGATTCTGCAGTTCAGCCAGATCTCCTACATTATAATAACGAAGAGGTATTAATGGAAACCGTAAACTGCTTGAAAATAAAACCCGGTTTTCACCTTCAAATTTTTTACTGAAATAACCTCTTACTCTTTCTTCATATCCAAAATAAACCCGATCATATAAAGGCACTTTACCAAAAGAAAATGTACTGGCTGTCCTCAAAGCAAGAGTGGATGATCTTAATAAGGGAATATAAACTCTGCTGTCCAGGATGAATCGAGAATAATCTACAGGAAATTTTGGAAGACCGCTTTTGATACCGGTTAAAGAAAGATAAAATCCGGATGTGGGGAATTCTATCAGATCCCTGTGATCCCAGTTAAAATTCAACAGCATAAACGGAATCTGATCCGTATCTGAATTGGAATTAAGACAGTAACTGTATTCAGGGGCTACTGATACTTCCTCATATCCTATGGTAGTACTGACAAACATATGATACCCGAGACGTCTTCCCAGACTGCCTGCTACTTTAATATGATCTTCAGTTATATTTTCTGAGAAAAAATGTTTATTTCTTACATGACTATAGTCAATATTTAATCCTGCATATAAATCCTGTTTTGATAAAAACCAGGGAGTTCTGAATTTAATGCTCAGAGTCGGATTATATCCAAGCCAAAAGGTGAGATATAACTTCTCAGCCCTGCCCCTGTAATTTAAATGTTTGAGTCCTGCTCCCCAGGAAATTTTATTCCAGTCATGCTCATTTATAAAAAAAATTGGGAAAGGATATATATACCACATTTCAGTAATAAAAATGAAAAGGTTCACATTCTGATTCTCTTCAATAACTTGAAATGAGACTCTGTTAAAGATCTGAAGACTTTGAATTCTTTTTCTGTCCCTTTCCAGGAGTTCGGGATCCAGCAGATCTCCCTCTTTAGTCTTCATCTCTCGCAGAATAACATAATCCTTGGTTATACTATTACCCATAATTACTATTTCGGAAATTTTCTTTCCAATATATGCAGAATCAATGTTAGTCTGAGAATAAACCTTACCTGTAATGAGAACACACACAGCAAACATACATAAAGCAAAAAATTGTATTCTAAATATTTTTTTTCCTGTCTTCATATACTATATTCTATTTGTCATATTGGATATGATGCAATGTATGCTCCGGATCATTGATATCAAATAGTACACCGGACAGAAATCCTCCTACTTGCCCCGGATTTATTGAAATCGTAGAACCAATTTTTTCCCAATATTTATATGACACTACCGGTGATTCATGTATATGTCCATGAAGAGTCATAAAAGGCTGGGTTTTCTCAATAAAATTCTTTATGGCCTTACTTCCTGCAGGTTGTGAATTATACAAGCGGTCTAACATAGTACCATAAGGAGGAGAATGCATTACATAGATTACTTTATTTTCCGGATTATTCTCTGCATAGTTAATGAAATCTTTTAAATCATCTTCAATTGAAGTACGACTCTGAAATAATTTTTTTTCTTTTATTCTCCTGATCTGTCCGTTTTCACTTATTACAGGAAAAGTAGTTAAATTTGAAACTTCATGTTCATTCAAATCTTTTTTTTCAAAATCTTTAGGTGAAAATCTGGTTGGCGGCACATAAGGATAACCTGTTATAAAAAAATTATCGTTAATTTTAAAATAAGTATTATGTAATAAATTAACCAATCCGTCTTTTTCTAAATCTTTAAAATCTTCTAAAACAGCCGCCCAGTCATTATTACCGAATACTGCGTATATTTTAATATTATGTATCTGTTTAATTTTCCTAAAAGTCTTACCCAAAAAATTATGAATAAATTTTTTTTGTTCAGTGATACTTTTATTGCTATGCCCTTTTCTGGGCAACAAATCTCCTCCCAGTATTAAAAAATTTACTTCCCGTTTTTTGCATATAGAAATTAATTCTCTGTAAAAATTTGTATCACCGTGTAAATCAGAAGTATAAAAAAATCTCATACACAAAATCCTGTTATATTTATAAATCAAGCAAAGATTCGATTTCTATTGCCAGTACTTCCCTGATATTTTGACTGTATCCTTTATGATCAAAATGTATATTCAATTCTTTATCAATTACAAAAACTGCAGGCACTCCGCGGAGTCCATATTTTTGATCTGTCTCATCATTTAATAACACTGGTAAAGGGAAACGGGTCTTTCTTACAAAATCAGCTGCTCTTCTCCAGTCAAAATCAGTGGATATGGTGATAAAAAGAACACTGTCTCCATAAACATCAGCAAGTTTAACCATTTCATTCAACATTTTTAAACTGGATTCACTCCAGGTGGCCCAGAATGTCAAAACTATGACTGCCCCTTTCTGATCAGAGAGTCTAACCCAATCTCCGTTTAAAGTTTCGAGGTCAAAATCAGGAGCAGGTCTGATATCTCTTTTAGCCAGTACCCGCTGCTGCAATTCTTCCTCAACTTCTTTGGTCTGCTTTTCTATAAGATTGGATAATTCAGTTGTATCTCTTCCGGCTTTAATCCACACTGTTTCCAGTAAATCATATGCTTCATCCCCCTTTTGGCCGCCAAATGCTACTGCACCAGCCAGATATTCTAAAGCCTCCTCTAATCCAACAGTAATAGTCACAGCTTCTTTCACTGAATCAGGCATTTGATCTGTGTAGGTAATACCAGCTCCTTCTTCAGCTAAAAGAGCCTTTCCGTAATGATAATAAGTGGATGACTGCGGCATTACCGATGCTGCCTCTTTCAAATACTTAAGTGCTTCAGCAGGTTTGCCATAATTGTACAAAGCCCATCCCAGTACATCCTTGTACCTAGCTTGCAATCTCTGATTATGTTCTTCCCAGTCTTTTTCTGATATCTCAGGTGGCGGATTTTTCTTACCAAAAGAAACAGCAAGATCAAGAGCTTTTTCAGCATACATTACCGCCCGTTTTAAATCTTTTCTTTTTTCAGTTAAAATACCGGCTATTCCAGCCAGACTGCCTGCACCTGCAGGCTGATCAGCAGTTTTAAGCAGTATGTCTCCGACTTCCTTCATTTTTTCAAAATCATTGATTTCGATTGCTGCTGTTGATATACCGGACAAAACTATTTCTCTGAACCTTGAATCAGGGAAATCCCTGAGGAATAATTCAAGACTGTCCAGTCTGGCTCTTGAATCTTCGATCTTCATTACTGTATTAAGTCTTTTAACAGCAGCTCGTGCTCCTCTGGGGTTTAACTCGATGATTTTTTCTTCCATTTCTTCAACTTTTTGTCTATTGCCGATCATTTTATAAATATCAAGAGCAAAATTCAATATTTTCTCACTATCGGGATTTTCATCAACAAGATGGGTTACTTCCTCATCTATTTTTTTTCTGATATAGGAGGAATATTCAAATTTACGAAACAATATGGAATATTTAAGTTTCAAAGCTGAATAATTATCCGGATATAAAGAAAGTTCCTGTTCTAAATATTTTAGGGCTGCATCCAGATCTGTTTCCCGCAGATTTCCCAAACCTGTATAGGAGAGCGCTTCAGCCATATTAGCTCCGCGAACAGGAGTTTCATTTTTATCATATACTTGTATACTCCAGTATTTGCCATTATTATTGTCAACTGATTCAGATATAGGATTTCCGGATTTATCCAAAGCTTGAAAGGCGAGTAAAATCATTTTAACACTGGAATCAGAAAGAACATACTCAGCTACCCATTCATCCCATGTTTTATGCATTTCCAAACGCTTTGGAAACTGCAGAAGATCTTCATACACCATAACTGCTATTCGGCCCGAATCAGCTAATTTGGTATCCTGTCCATAACCTATAATGAATTCTTCGTTGTAATGCAGATTTGATTCTTTAACCGCCATGTCATAATTCTGACAATTACCTTTATTTATTGATGTGGTTATTAAAATCATTACAATGATAGTAAAAATAAATTTGTATTTCTTCATTTTATTCCCTCATATAGTATAAATATATATTGTTGTTGACTTTCCCTAAAATTTCCAATTCTTTTTTTAACGTTTCTGTTTGAATCAAACTGAACACAGACCGCAGTCCGCCGACGGCTGACCGCTCATTAAATCATGCTCAGCTTTCCCCGATCTTTTTTTCATATTCTGTGATTCCATAATAAATCCGATTAACATAAACAGCTTTACGTTCTGGCTGCTTCTATTCTCAAGTTCTCATGTTCTAAAGTTCTGTTTTTTCCTTTTTCCTTTTTCCTTTTTCTTTTTTCCTTTTTCCTTAAATTTTAATATAACTCATCTTAATTAGGAAATCAACTCTTTTACTGCCAATCCGTAACGTAACCCAAAATCACTGACAACAATACTACTGTATTCTCCTTTTTTCATGATCATCTTAACAATTATCATACCAGCAATAATAATATCAGCCCTCTCAGGATCAAAACGTAAAATTTTTTTTCTTTTTAATAAGGTTACCTGACACAACCTTTTTAATACAGAATCAATATCTGAAATACTCAGTTCTTTCCCCTGAATTTTTTCAGAATCATACTGCTTCAGGTTAAAGTATACTGCAGCAGCTGTGGTTATAGTTCCACCCACTCCTATCAGTCTATTACTTTTAGGCAGCCTTAAAAATGAATGCTTCTGTAACTCGATTTCAATTCTGTTTTCCAGATTTGATATCTCTTGTGTACCGGGAGGATCTGATTGTATACATTCTTCAGTTAAACCAACTGCTCCTGCAGGTATACTGATAAATGTTTCTGCTTCACTTTTATGACCACATATAATCTCAGAACTGCCGCCTCCCACATCAACCACACAGCATTTTTCTTTAATGTTATTACCCTTAACGGCTCCGGCATAACTTGCTTCTGCTTCCTCTTTCTCTGACAGTACATGTACATTTAGTCCTGTTTTATTTCTTATCTTATTGATTATTGTCTTCTTGTTTTCAGCTTTCCTGAATACTTCCGTACCAACTACTATCAGTTTATCTGCTTTCTGGTTCTGAGCTGTTTTTTTTAATTCTTTCAGTACTTCTATGCAGCGATCGACTACTCCGTTCTCAATATACCTGTTTTTCTCAACACCCTTTCCCAAACGAACATTATATAATTTCTGACTTACAGGGTATAATCTGTTCCTGTTCTTTTTTTCAACTGTAAGGTACAGTATTGAGTTTGTACCTATATCAATTACAGAACAGCGCTTCAATTTTTCTTAATCTCCTGTCTGATGATCTGATTGTTCCGAAGATAGAAAGAACCACTCCTGGCATTAATAACTTTATCTCCAAAACCACTTAAATTCAGTAAAAGTCCCAGAATCCAGTTCCCTGCTTTTTCCCCTGCTTTTCTGGGTTTTTTTATAACATCTGTATCTATTTCCCTGGCTTCACCTATTACCCACCGCTGAATTTCTTCATAATTTTCAACAGATATGGGCCTTAATGTTACTTTAATGCCAATTATATATTTTTTTTCATTTTGCAGTTCTTGCAATGAGGTAAGGGAATAATGTTTTAAATTCTGACAGAGTTCTTTTACACCGTCAATATCCAGAACTCTGGGTTTCTGATCATTCTTGTATACAATGTATCTCTGACCCCACACATCATAATTAATTTTATACCTGATTATATCTTCGTTTATCAGCTTATCTATCCATAAAGAACGTTTATTCCATAACTGGATTTTAAACTCCAGTACTGTTGTCATCCCCTTTTTAAGACCTTCTATAATATCCTCATTAAAAAGGTTGTTTACTTCGAAACTGCACAACAGGCTATCATTTTTTATTGTAATACTGGTATACCGAAACTTTTCTTCTTTACCTGAGGCTTTCAGTGAAAAGACAAAAATCAGAAAACATACAATAACTTTTTTATTTATGGATATCACTAAAATCAGATATTATTTATTTCATCCAGAATAGCATTCGCCAGCTTTTCCGACTGATCCCTGTTTTCTGCCTCTGCCACAACCCGGATTATTGGTTCTGTGTTTGATTTACGAATATGAGCCCATTTACGAGCCCACTCAATTCTTACTCCATCACTCAGATCAATCTTTTGGTCTTTATGATTATTAATAACTTGTTCCAGAATAAAATCCGGATTCTTTTTATCTATCTGGATTTTTTTCTTGGTAATCACATAACGGGGAAGTGTTTGATACAGCTCAGAAACAGCACCACCGTGTTCAAGTAAAGCTTGCAGAGTTAATGCCAGAGCAACAGGAGCATCACGACCAGGATGTAACTCCGGAAGAATCACCCCTCCGTTTCCTTCTCCTCCTACAGCAGCATGTACTGACAACATTTTTTTTACAACATGCGCCTCTCCCACAGGAGTCCGAAAACACTTTACCCCTGCCTGACGGGCAATATCATCCACTGCTCTGGTAGTGGATAAATTGACAACAACATTGCTTTTGATTTTTGAAAGAATAAATCCGGCAGCCAGGGTTACTGTATATTCTTCTCCCAGTGGTTCACCATTCTCAGCAACTATTGCCAGTCGGTCAACATCCGGATCAACCGCAAATCCGATATCTGCTTTCTTATTCAAAACCAGTGCACTTAGCTGATTCAGATTTTGGGGAACCGGTTCAGGATTATGAGCAAACATACCGGACATTTCCTGATTCAACGGAAACACTTTACATCCTAATTCTTTTAAAAGATCAGGTAATATGGCACCACCTGCTCCGTTTACACAGTCATAAGCAACTTTGAATTTTCTTTTACGAATATCTGGGACCTTGATATATTTTAAGTTCAATATCTTTTTAATGTGTTCCTTAACAGCACCTTTAAATCTTTCCGGTTTCCCTATTTCATTCCATTGGGAAAAAGAGTATGAATGACTGGAAATAATTTCTTTTATTTGTTCACCTTCCTCCTGATCAAGAAATAATCCTTTTGAATTCAAAAGTTTCAATGCATTCCATTCTATAGGATTGTGACTTGCAGTAATAATTACCCCTCCTACTACATCAGAATCCTGAACTGCCAGTTCAACTGTTGGGGTGGGGCAAATGCCCAGATCAACCGGTGAACATCCCACTGACTGCAGACCGCAAAAAACTGCATTTTTTACCATCTCTCCTGTTACTCTGGAATCCCTGCCAACCAAAACTTTCCCTTTTCCATAATATGTACCTGCAGCAGAAGAATATTGAACCAGAAGTTCAGGGGTCAGACCTTGTCCAATAATTCCCCGAATACCAGAAACACTGATCATTACCGGTTTTGCCATACATTACTCCTGTATTACATTAGATTCTATTTATTTCGTGCAGATCTGACTAATCCTGTTAACATCCTCCCCACTTCCTGTATAGATAAGAGCAATTCTTCTCCATCCTTTATATACTTCAATTCTATGGAAAGTATCACATAATACTTAAGCTCTTCCAGGGCTTTTTGAGTTTCTTTATATGAAACCTGTTTATCCTGAAAATTTCTGCGCATAAAACCATCAGCAATCATAATCGGTATACCCATGGCTGCTCTGCGCATTAAAATGACCAGACCTTCTTTCTCATCCTTAGGATATTTTTTGGTTATTTCATAAATATTCAAAACAATTTCATGCGATTTTTGCCATACATTCAGCTGCCGAAAATCCGTAATTCTGTCAGTCAAAAGCTACCTCCTTGTTTTGGTTTTAAAGTTAAAGTTTAGGTTTAGGTTAAGGCTTAGGTTAAGGTTAAGGTTTAGGGTCATTTAATTATCATACCTTCAAAGGCTCTTAAATTCTAAATTTCTGCTTTATCTTCTTTCCTTTTTCCTTTTTCCTTTTTCCTTTATTCTTTATTCTTTATTCTTTTGTCTTTTTCTTGATCCTGCTTCTTTTCTTATTCCCTATCCACTGCCTCTCCATTCTCCCTAAAACTCTCCCTGCAAAGAAATCACATAACTCCTGATAGGTTCAACATACCGCTGGCGTAAGATATAATTATAATTCAGCATATTCTTACATTCCAGAGTAAGCAAATAGGAACCAAGAGAAATATTCAAACGTGCGTCCATAATACGCATAGGCACCCGCTGTTCAAAGGCAGAACCATCCAGATTGACAATATTTTCCATACGGCTGGCATAATTATAATCCAGTCCTACAGAAAACCGATCATACTGCAATACTATTCCTGTTGTAAATCTGTGTTTGCTTCTGTAATTAAGTATAGTTCCTGTTTTAAGATTAACCGGGTCTATATAAGTATATCCTCCCCAGGACCTCAGAAATCCGCTGAAAGCACTGAACTGGAGTTTAGCTTCTATCCCTCTATTTTGTGCTCTGTCCAGATACTGAAACTGAATTGCCACTGTACTGTCCGGCATATAGGACTGCTGGGGTTCAATCATATTCTCGTACCTGTGCCAGAATAAAGAAAAATCACATATGAAAGCCGGATCTAATTTGCTCAGAAACCAGGTCAAAGGATTACTGCTGAAAGACCGGGTGTCAGCCATTGTCAAATCTGCCTGCTGTTTGATTCCTATCTCAAAAGCCCAGACTTTTTCAGCTGTGGTGAGATCCGGATTCGGTTCCACTGTAAACCCCGAAACAATTGTTTTGGTAAAAAGTTCTGCAATAGAAGGAGCACGGAATCCGTACCCTGCAGAAAAACGAAGCAGTGAACCTTTCCAGGGTTTAATAATTGCTCCCAGACGGGGACTGATCTGCTGATCCGATGAACCCTCAACCACCTGATGATAATCGTAACGTGCTCCTAATTTAATTCTGATGTCCTGTGTGATCTCAGCTTCATCTTCGGCATAGCAGGCAATTTCCCTGACACCTCTATCACCGTAAAAATTTGAATTAGTATTATAATAATTTATTTCAGTGCCTAAAGTAAGATCATGATTATTATGAATAACATTAAAACGTCCCTCTGTACTGTAGCGGTTGGAAGTAGAAAAATCCTGATTATCAGAGTAATGATTCTTCCAGTCATTCTGGTAATAACTCATACGAACAGAATAAACCATATTTGTATTCAAAGTATGGGTAAAGTTAGTATTTACATTTGTTCTTCTGGACCCTACCCAGTCACCTATTTTATCCTCAGGCACTTCCAGTGCTCTAGACTGGTCCACCCACTGAATGAACTCATCATGTTCATGAAGGGCTCTGATACCGGATATATTAAAAGAAATATCAGAAGTAATCTTAATATTAACCTTTCCAAAAAAGTTCCATTTTGAGGAATAATCATTCTGCTTATATCCGGATGAAGTTTCTCTGGAACCACTTAACAACATGCTCACTTTACCAATCTTACGGCTGTGGGATATATTGATTCCCTCATAGGTTAAAGCGCTGGTCAGATCAATTTCTCCCTGAGAAATCTGGTAAGGGAGGTAATTATCTGTCCATCTCCAGGATTCATAGGAAGGCTGATCATAAAATCCCCAATAGGTTCTGAATCTGGTAACCGGTTCTGCAGATGGTTCCTTGGTAATAATATTTATCATGCCTGCCATGGCATTAGAACCGTATAAAGAAGAACCACTACCTTTTACAATTTCTACTCGTTTAATATCATTTACCGGTACAATATTCCAGTTGATTCCCTCTGTATCCCCTGATATTACCGGATTTCCATCCAACATGAACATCACTCTGCTGGCAGCCGCCCAGCTGAAACCAGTCGATCCCCGGAAATCCACCTGTCCCCTGATCACATTAACACCGCTGTTCTTCTGAACTATCTCCTCCAAACTTTGGACGTTCCTGGTTTCAATATCTCTTCTTCCTATCACTTCATAGGAAGAGGCGATATTTTCAGTACTTTGTTTTCTTTTGGAAGCAGTAACCATAACTGCAGGCTGTTCAAGAACCGTTGGTTGGAGACTGAAGGTTATTCCGGTTATATTTGCTGACCGTATGATAATATCCTCTTTGATTTCCCTGGCGTATCCCATCATGGTTACTTCCACATTGTATGCACCCGGTGGAATACCTGTAATTACAAAACTACCTTGAGCATCCGTTGCATCTCCCAAAACTGTTCCTTTGACCATTACATTAGCACCGTAAAGCGGTTTCCCGGTTTCAGCATCTTCAACTGTGCCCTGTATGCTGAAATGTTTTTTTTGAGCATGTAAAGCAATGATACAGAAAAAAAAGATGGTTACAGCCATGAGAAATGTATGTTTATTATGTTTTTTCATATGTATGTTTGGTTCTCACTTTTTAAAAAACGGATCTTCGTTATAAACATTGGAAAAATCAGCTCTTATATCCAGTCCTCTCACTGTTTCGCCGGCATTTATCGTAACCAGTGAAGGATAATCCTGTTCCGGATCTTCATAGTATGCCCCCAGTTCTTTGACTCCCAGAAAATAATTTGAAATATCCGGAAACCAGACAACCAGAATCCAGGCATATTCACCGGGCGGAAGCTCTAAACTATAGTTGTAATATTGTGAGCCTCTGGGAATGGTATCGCTGTCAGCAACATAGTTATTCTGCACAAAATTGAATAGTTTCAATATATTGGTATGACTTATTCCAACAGGATATTCTTTAAGTACAGCTACTCTCACTTCTCTGGTACTGTCCGGCCATTGTCCCACAAACTCTACCTGTCCACGGATCTCTCCTGCAGGAGGTTCCGGCTCTAAACCATGACCCTCGTAACATCCGGAAACAATAATAATAAAAAGAATGATTATAGCAGCAATAATAAAACGTTTTTTATTGCTTTTGTTTTGAGAAAATAGCTGCACCTATAAGGCCTCCAAGGGTTCCGAAAATTGAATCAATAATTACATTCATAAACAGATTCATGACTATCATAAAAGATCCTAATCCTCTGCCATCTGTCCAGTTTTGCATAAAATTTCGGAATTCAGGAGGCATATCCCGGTTGCTTTCCATGAATTCACTTACTATTTCCGGAGAAAATCTGAATCCGATCAGAATAAACAAAGAAGATAAAAGACTGGTAAATAAGGCACCGAAAAGTCCGGCAACCAGACCCACCAGAGCTCCGTCGCCGGAGGACAACATTTGTTCAGGAGGAAGTTCTTTGCTGTACAGATAGGCTGCCAGACCTCCTCCTAACAGTATCCACAAACAACAAAAGCAGTTACCCAAACTGATTAACGGGAAGGAACTAAGCACTGCCATAACACCGCCGCCAATTAAGGCAGGAACAAGTTTACTGGGTTGTTTTTCCATAACTCATCTCTCCTTTTTTGATTAATAAATCAGATAATTCCATTATTCCAGGGATGGCATAAAAAGAAAAAATAAAACTAAACATTAAACCGGTTAAGGAATGTATAAGTAAACCGGAATCTATATGAAACAACCAATTCAACCCTACATCACTCCCCATAGGTATTAAAGCTATGAGCAGTAAATTTCGGGAAGGATATACAGTCTCTATTTTGTTTTTTATAAACGGAAACACAACTGACCCGATAAAAAATCCCAGATATATTCCTGTACATCTGGCGCAGACTGGCAAGTAATCACCCCATAACTGAAAAGATCGTTCCGGGATCTGGTGACAGAGCGGAGCATAAAACAATCTGATCAACCCTGCCATAAAACCGAATATTCCCCTTTTTTCTGCTAAAAAAGGAAAACTGAAAATCGTCCCCAGATTGATCAGGCATAAAACAAGAATAAACAAATAAACATATCTATATTGTTTATTACAGAAAAAAATTCTCTTATTCCTTTCCCTCATATTAATATAATATCATGATTCTATGTAAAAAAGTCAATGTTTTTAATTAAATTT
>Ga0180433_10002329_pt1 | contig 29483 bp, 24 predicted proteins | sample SS_ome_8_FD_132980 | JGI IMG/M metagenome (GOLD analysis project Ga0180433, IMG submission 132980) | Hypersaline lake sediment archaeal communities from the Salton Sea, California, USA - SS_1_D_1 metaG | ecosystem: Environmental > Aquatic > Non-marine Saline and Alkaline > Hypersaline >... | reverse complement strand
AGTTGCTGGTATGTAAATTTGAGTATTATTAACACTGTCACGAGTCAATACCCAAGGGTAGTAAGTTGCGGTGTAGTTAGAATCAATACCTGTTGTTTCTAAATTATCTACCGCTTCTTGTGGATAAATTAAATCAAGATTACCTTGAGTTGATGGTACAAACATGTTGTAGTCAGGTGTTGTACAGATATATAAAGAGTCTGCTCTATCATTCTCAACCATATCAATTGCACTTTCAACCAAGTCTGAATGGTTTACATAGTCAATACCTGGTGTTACGAACACGTTAATGTTTACCGCCTCAGGGTTAGCAAATGTTCTTTGACCTAAAAGATAAGCGTAATAGTCAGTATTTGCATAATCTTGAGTGTTGTCGCCAACAGTAATTTGTTTAAATGCCCCCCATCCTGTTGCTGTTGGGTATTTGATTGAAGGACAAGCTCCGTTCAAGTATCCATTTCTACCTAATTTAAATCTATCTTGGTTAGTTCTGTATTCTCTATAGATGTCCCATCCGTCAAAACCACCTTGACACAATAAACTAAATTTACGAGCGAATATTCTGTAGTATGGATTATCTTCGTTATCAGGGTCTGAAGTGAAAGGTGCACTACCAACATAAAACGCTGGTGTACCACTAGTTACAAACGCATTAGGGATTGTGATTGCACTAGCATTAATGTCCATATGGAAACCTCTACTTCTAAACGCCCAATCCTCACCTGTTGAGTCAGAACATATGTCTAACGGTAATTGTTTACCCTTATAAGAATAGTAATCAACGTCAATACCTATAGTATCTGAAATACCCAAGTAGGTTCTACGAACATTATCACCATTACTTCTTGTAACGTCATCTGCACCTGATGATAATCCAAACGGTGGGTTATAAATTACTTCACCAGGGAAATCATATTTAGTTTTAATAATTGGGAATGGAGGTCTAACACCCGCATATTCTCTAAAATTAAATCCTAAGAATCCACAAGGTAACGCATCTATAGGTGCATCCTCATTGATTTCAATCATAATATATTTAGAGTTTAGTTGGTATTCACCATCAGTAGTACCAATTTTTTTAGCGATAAACGCGTTATCGTTAGGGTTCATATTACAATTTGTGAATTTCTCTAAAACAACTGGGTTTGAGTCTGAATCAAAGAAATCTCTAACTAAAACATCAAATGTTCCGTTATTAAATGAAATATTAGAAATTGATAATTTAACTTCAGTATTTGCATCATCTCCATCAGCGATTGTTGTAAATTTAAATAAGTTGTAAACTTTGTTACCTCTTAATTCAGATACGACCCAAGGTGATGTTGGTGATTGATATTGTTCTAAATACCAAGCAATTGACGTTGGGTCATTACCTTGTCTTGCGTTAGGTAACGCTGTTAAATCACAATTTAAACCTCTGATGAATCCTTTTCTCCAACCGTAGTTTAAAAGAGCTTGGAATCTTTCCTCAACAAATAATGGAACAACCGTTCTTGGTTTTGCAAAATTTGATGAACCGAAAACTTTAGGTAAGTATTCAGGGTCTGAGTTTTGGAAAGATGTTTCAAAGAAGAAATTCTCACCATTTTTATTTGTTACATTTAAACCAAAGGTTGCATATGGGTTTTTAGTTACACCTGAATATTGACCTGTACAGTCCATAATAACATCTGTCAAACCTGATACTTCATATACTGGACCATTGTCTGAACTGTAAGTTGCAATACCTCTTGAACGAAGAGTTGCAATTACCAAATCATCATAATCAGTATATGCGGTTCCTGAGAACACATAAATCCTACCGATTAAAGTACCTGTATAACAATTAACAGGAGCTGCGGTAGTCGTAGTTGTTGTACTTGTTGGTGTTGGTGTCACACAAGGATTAGTTGTTGTGGTTGTTGTAGTACCTGTTGATGTTGTGGTTGTCGTAGTTGTTGGTGGTGTTAAAGTTAAACCTGTAACAACACTCCAAAATGAATATCCTGTATAAGCAGCATTACCTAAATTATCAAATAATGCATAATACCAAGGGTCGTTTTGAGGTGCCGAATAATCAATTACTGAAGCATCAACACTGTTAACACCAAACACATTAGTTTCTGCGGTGAACACAGGACTAAAACCACTGTAGGTATCTCCTGAAATTGCACCATAATAATAAATTGATGTGTTTTCCAAATTAGTGTCATTTAAAATGTCAAAAATTTGGTCTTCCATGTTTGTTCTCAATGTAGAAGTACTACCATCAAACAATTCATAAGGAATATCAATTCTATTCGCAATTACAGTTGGTATTTGTGTTGGGTCTAAAAACTCAATAGAGTCTATACTGTTAGTACAACCCGAAAAGTCTATTGCGAAATCAATAGTTAAAAAGTCATTACAATCTGGTTCACAGTTTACAATAACTGGGTCTTCACAATAAAAATCTATTGTTAATGGGTCTACATTCGCCTTTGTTGTTATTGTCCACGATGGACCCGCATCGTAACCTGATAATCCTAATATTCTAGTTACAAACAATTGATTTGATTGTTGTAAATAAGCCTTGGCTATGTAAGCCGCCTCATACTTAGGGATTTGAGTGTTGATAAATTTTTCTGGTGAAGTATCTCCAAAGTAAGTAGAAAATTCATCAAAGTTTGTGATAAATATAGGTTCAAATGCTGGTCCTTTTAAAGTTTCACCAACAATACCTAATGTTGTTACCCCAACACTTTGAGCTACAAAACTTAAGTCTACTTCAGAGGTATACACACCAGGTGATACGAATACTTTACTGTTTGTTGCCATTAGTCTTTTTGTTTTCTTGTTTTATTTTATTTTTTAAATAAATATCAATTAAAAAACCAAAATACTTTACATTATACGAAGTATTTATAAATTAGGCAGATTATTTTCTACCTTTTTTCTACCATGAAACAAAACGAAAAGAAAATAAAAAACTTAAAGATTTCAGTTGAAGTTCACGATATATTAAAAACATATTGTGAAAAGAGGGGATTCAAGATGTATAAGTTTTTAGAGAAATTAATTATTGAAAAATGTAAGGATAAACCTGATATATATGGTGAAGATTAAATCACCAAATTAATTAGGTTAATTTTACTTTCTTGAGTGTTATCAGTTTTGGTAACAACTAATCTTAAAACGTCATTAGTGTTTAATTGTATTTCACTAATATCAGAACCATAATAATCATTATTAATAAAAACATCAAAACTATCAATGTTTAATGTTTCTCCTACAGATATATCGGTCGTATAATCAAATAGTTGTGTTACTGTATTATTACCCACAACAAATATTGCATCACTTGAGACCTTTTTATTATCAACCAAATTCTTTTTTTGTTTTTTAGTTGTACCTTGTTCAAATTCAACTACCTGTAAAACTCTTGAAACGGCTGGTGAAACTTCAAACTCATCCTCATCCATTAAAAATCCTAACATAGTAAACCCATAGTTTTGTATGTAGTATTTTCTTTTTTCTAATTCCATCACAGATTCGTCTGAAATGTTATCCATAATTATTGGAACATAATGTCCTTTAATAACGGCATACGCTTGTCTCGATGCAAACTTTTCTAAAACAACTTTATTAAATTGATTTAATTCTCTCATTCTGTTACAAATGATTTTAACTTGATAAGTTATATCAACAGGTACAGGTTGTGGTATTTTGTAAATATCCATTCCATGTCGTTGTCCGTCCCACGTTGGAACTTGAGCATAAAAATATTGTCTTCTATTTGGTATGTTATAAAGTAACGCGGGATTAGTTCCAAATTTTACTTCGGGAACTCTTACCACAGTAATAAATGGTGGTTCAACATTTTTATCTATATTTTGAAAATTCCAAGTCTCTGTAAATTGAGACCAATTTTGTGTTGTAACAATAATATCAACCATTGGTATTACTTTACCCGTAACAACAGTTTTTAAATCTTCTTTTACAAAATCCAAAAATCCTTTGTCCAAATCAGCATGTAATAATGATTTGGGAAGGTATGTCCCATCCTTATTAATTTTATCAACAAGTTCTTCCCTTCTAGCAAATAAAGTCTTTGAAGAAGTTAAAGGCATATGTTTTTTTATTTTTTTAGGTAACGGCATATTAGTTAATTATTTGTGGTTTTTGTTTAAATGAAACTTTGGTTTTAGAAAGTACTTTATAATCTTTATTATCAATTATTATACATTTACTAAAATTTACAAAAGCTATTTTATCAACCTTCTTTTTTGATTTATAATCCGTCATACCATAAGTACCCACAATATACTCATCGTTTTCTTTCTTAAATAAGGTTAAAGGTTTTATTTGAAAATTAGTGTTATTTACTGTTACATCAACACTAAACCATCTATCCATCTTAGAACCGTGTGGATAATATTTAACATCACTAGTCCCTATTTTATCTATAAAATTATCTATTGAATATCTTTCAAGATTTAATCCACTTTCAATTGATGACCATTGTCTATCTACTAATAAATTTGTAAAATCAATATCAGTTGTAAATAACTCGGCCATCCAAGAAACAATATCATTAATTTCTTTGTCAGGATTTTCTTTTAAATAATCAAAATATTTCAAATAAATTAATGAATGAATTTCATCTTTAGTATCAAAGTAATTCATAATTGACCAATCTTCATCGGTTCCTAATTTTTCACCTATTGTGTAAATACCCCTTAATCCTGCGGTAAATTCGGGTGTTTCATCTTCCCATTCATTAGGGAATGCCTGTTTTAAAGCCTCTCTAACATTAGACGAAGTTATTCCAATCTTTTCGGATAATTTTTCAGTAGACTTAAATTTAAAATTTGGATAAACTAAATCAAAATATTTTTTGTCAACATGTATTTTTTTATTTAAATAATCTATTTTAACGTTTTCTTTATTTAAAATAAAATCACCATCACTACCAAAAATTTTTATTTTATTAGGTATTGGCGAATCATCAACAACAGGTAAAACTTTATTAAAATAATATCTTTTAATTCCCCACTTATCATAAAGCCCAAGTGTTGTGTAGGTGTACTTTGTTGGTTCTTCTTCAGCCTCTCTTAAAATTGATGATTTAATTTCATTTATAACAAATAATTTATTTTTTAAGTTAATCATCTCAACCTCTTTTGCGTTATAAACTGGCTCTTCAGTATTTTTATAAACAAAACTATCGTATTTGTATGGATTATATGTTACAATATTATCATTAGGTTCTGATGGTATATTATCACAAGGATATTGACAATAATCTAATAAATTACCGATAACAAACGCGTGAACATTTTTACTTTTCTCAACTCTAACTTTTTCCTTTCCGCCTTTTCTAACTCTAAATTCAACATCACCAAGTTTAACATAATCGGCGTGTAATATAACCTTACTCTTATAGGTTACTGAAAAAGTATGTTTGCGTAAATTATAATAAACCATAACTCGTTTACCGATAAATTCATCTTCCGCATTATCATGACCACACTTGTGACAAGTGTATGGGTCATCACCACCCTCTGAAAGGTTCCAAGACCAACCACAATTATCACAAATAACTTCTTGATTAGAAATTTTTTCTAATAAACTATAAATTTGATTTTCTGTTAAAACTATTTTCATTTTTTCTTTCTGACCTTATTAAAACCTTTCCTAAGTTCTCCATTAAACTGACCTGAAACTAACATTAAAAAATCTATTCTATCATAATCAATATTAGGGTTTTTATTTTTAAAATATCTTGAAACTCTATTAACTACCCAATTTTCATATACTCCAAAGTTGTCAGGTTTATTACCTGACCCCCCATTCTTTATATCATTGTTAAGTTGTGTAATTACTTCATTAATAATTTCCCCAATTTCATACAATCGTCTTACCACTTCTATTTGAGATTCGGTTATTATTATTTTCATAATCCTCTAAATTCATTATTTACCACCGCAGACGCCATTATAGTTCTATAATATGGTTTAAAACCTGCATATGTATGTTTATTATCTGAAACAACCCTACCATCATTATTTACCGTATAATACCTTACCCTATCCTCAGTTTCATAATACCCAATGTAATCACCATAATTTATATCAATGTTCAATTCATCTAAATGTCTTTGATATACTGATATTCTAATATTACCAGGCTCAAATTGTTCTATTCTTGAATTTCCTAGATATTTATTTTCAGGTGCCATTACTTGGACATAAGCTTTAAACTCAATAGGGGGTAAAAATTTAATCCCGTCTTCTACTGTTTCACCATAAACATCGTCAGTTTTTGTTTTGTATCTATCAACTCTATATAAAACCAAAGTAAAATTCATATCATTATACAACCATTCCTCACCCATAGATAGGTCAAGATTATAATCTTCATAACCGAAGAATTTACCAATTCGTGTTATAGGCACTTTATTCTCTGACATATTGATAAATATCAAAAAAATTATTATTATTCTAATTAAGGTTTATCTTTTGGAAAATATAACAGGAAATACTAAATCATTACTCGAGGTTAGAGCTCTTGAAATACTTGATAATTATTCAGGTGCAAATAACTATATAATCAAATTAAAGAAACAAAAAGATAACAATAAAAAGTTTTATCCAACTAGGGCTCAATCTGATTATATAATTTCATATAACAATGTTGTCCCAAAAATAGCAAAAAAATGGGTCGAATTAGACCCCTACTTTGCTAAAAAAATTGCAGACGAAAAACTTTTAACAACTATTCCGACTAATGTATATGTTGAAAAACTTTTAGTTGAGAAGGATAAGAGTTATCACATTTGGGGTAAATTTATGGAAAATGATTCTTTGGTTGATTTTTGGTTACCTAAAGGAGCATTATTAAAAACACATACCGTAGAAAAAGTTAATATTGATTATTCTAAATACGAACATAGACCTCCACTATTACATCAAAAAGAAGCTATTGAGTGTTTAGTTGGTTCTAAAAGATTTATATTGGCGGATGATATGGGTCTTGGAAAAACAACTTCAACAATTATTGCCGCTTTAGAAACAGGAATAAAAAAAGTTTTAATAATTTGTCCAGCATCTTTAAAAATAAACTGGCAGAGAGAAATTGAAAATTACACAGATAGGAGTGTTTATATTGCGGAAGGTAAAAACTTTTCAATAGAACACGACTTTGTAATAGTGAATTATGACATTCTTAAAAACTTTTATGATATAAAAGACAAAGAAAATTCTTTAATTACAAAAGGTAATTTTGATTTAATAATCATTGATGAGGCTCATTACATACAAAACGGACAAGCACAAAGAACTAAATTAGTTAATAGTTTTTCTAAAAACGCAAAAAGACTTTGGTTGTTAACGGGAACCCCAATGACTTCACGACCCATGAATTACTTTAATCTTCTTAATTTAATTGAAAGTCCTGTCGCTCAGAATTGGATGGCTTACGCCATAAGATATTGTCAAGGTTATCAATTTAATGCGGGTAAAAGAAAGGTTTGGAATGTTACAGGGGCATCTAATTTAGAAGAATTAAGAGATAGAACATCAAGACAAGTTTTAAGAAGATTAAAAACAGATGTTTTAGATTTACCTGATAAAATAATTTCACCTGTTTATTTAAGACTTAAATCAAAACTTTATGAAGGATTAATGGGTGAGTACTATGATTGGTACGAAAATAAACAAGAAGAGTCGTCTTCATTAACGGTTCAGTTTAGTAAACTAATGAAAGTTAGACAAGTTATTGCTGACGAGAAAATAAATAATACAATTGAATTAGCTGAGAATATTATTGAACAAGATAAAAAAGTTATTATCTTCACAAACTTTACAGATAGTTTAAATAAAATTGCCGACCATTTTGGTAAACAAGCCGTTAGATTGGATGGTTCAACATCTAAACCACAAAGACAATACGCGGTTGACCAATTTCAAGAAAACGATAAAATAAAAGTGTTTGTTGGAAACTTAAAAGCTGCAGGGGTTGGGTTAACATTAACCGCAGCGGAAGCTGTTATTATGAATGATTTATCATTTGTACCTTCAGACCACTCTCAAGCTGAAGACAGGGCTTATAGGTACGGACAAAAATCAAATGTTTCAATTTACTACCCGATATTTGAAAATACGATTGAGGGTGCTATCTATGATATACTAATAAAAAAGAAAAATATTTTTGAGACGGTTATGGGGGACAACTTAGATAGGGGTGATTTTATTGAGGAAATGATGAACAGAATTAATCAAAGAAGATAATTTGATATTTCAGCTTATTTATTATTAAAATAAGCCAAATGAAAAACATAGAAAACAAAGTAGAAATCATTAAGGAACAAATTTTAGAGGTTGAAAAAAAAGAAAACCAAAAATTATTCCTAAATGAAATGAAAAAAATAGGTATTGAAAAACTACCTTACGCCTATTCAGCACTAAAACAATTTATTGATGCTGAAACAATGAATTACCATTATAATAAACATTATAAAGGTTATGTAGACAAATTAAATTCGGCTCTTAGTAAGAAAAAATACGGTGATTTAGAACTTGAAGATATTATAAAATCAATTAGTAGATTTGATAAAACAATCAGAAATAATGCTGGTGGTGCTTTTAATCACGCGTTATTTTGGAAAATGTTATCACCTAAAACACAAGAACCCAATGGGGATGTTTTAGAAAAAATTAAAAAAGATTTTAAAACCTATAGAAATTTTAAACAAAAATTTGAGGAAATTGCTAAAGAAAGATTTGGTTCAGGATGGGTTTGGTTGGTCTTGACTAAAACAAACAGATTAAAAGTGGTATCAACACCAAATCAAGACAATCCTCTTATGAACGTTATTGAAGATGGTGGTTATCCTTTGTTGGGATTAGACTTATGGGAACACGCATATTATTTAAAATACAGAAACAAAAGAGATGAATACATTAAAAACTTTTGGAAGTGTGTAAATTGGGATTTTGTTAATAAATTATACACGATGAAAATAGAATCCAAATTGAATGAAACCGTACAATTAAAATCTGTATTATCTGAAGGAAAATCCGAAAGATGTAGTAAAGAAGAAACTGAAGCGATAAGATTTGTTTTTAATGTAAACCCAATTATAAAACACACTTTTAAAGACGCAATTAATAAAATATTAAAAGAAGTTTTTAATGAAAACTATTTTGGTGTTAATGAATATGAAAAGGGTGAAACTGCTGGTGTTTATGATTTAGAAAAAGAAGGTCGTTCCGTTATAAATAAATTAAACACCAATTACAGTTGTTTTTGTATTTTATTGAATGATATTAATCAAGTATTAAAACATGGTGGTAAAGAAGAAATTAAAATTATTGGTTTAACTCCAAAAGAACAATTAATACAAACTAAAAAATTTGTAAAACTTATTGATGATTACAAATTCAGAATTTTTAATAGAGCATCATCAACATTTCAAAACATAATGAGAGTATTGACACAAACAGATAGTTGGGGTCAAAAAAGAGAAGATGAAACTATTAAAATATTAAAGAAAAAATTTGGTGAGGAAAATGTAATTCCTGTTGGTAAGTTAGGTAGTAAGGCGGATATGATAGGTGGTATTGATTGTGAAATAATACTTAAAGGTAAAAAAATAACCTGTCAAATAAAACCATTTTCTTCATTTAAAAAAATTGATGGTAAGTTATTTGTTTATGGTTCCGCAAATGTTAAAAAATATACAACAGACTGGTTAATCTTTACAAAAAATAATAAAGAAGTTTTAATATTTAAAAATTACAACACCAAGATTGTTGGTGGTGATTATGTTTTTCCTGAAAAAGATTTAATTTATACTCTATCATAATATTTATATAGAAAAGATATTATGGCTATTATACCACAAAACGAAAGAGAGGCTCTATATAAAAAAGTTAGACACATTTTAGGTGCACCTCTTAGGTCAGTCGAACTTGAGGATGAACAAATGGATTCTTTATTAGAATTCGCTATAGACGATTATTCACAATATATTCAAAATTGGTTAATAGAATCGCAATGGACCAGTTTGTGGAATCTAAATTTAGACACACAATCATTATCAAGGGCCTTCTTAACAAAAAGTTTGGATTTTGAAACTCGTTACACTTACGCTTACTCTAAAATAGTTGGATTACAAGCTGGTGGTGATTGGGAACTTAAAAAGGATTACATACAATTGGTACCAAACCAACAAATTTACGAAATACCTGCGGGTAGAGAGTTAAACGAATTGTTATGGTTTACACCATCTGAGTTAAATAATTTATTATTTGACCCTTGGACTTTTGGAGCTTTGGGTGGAGCTGGTCTTGGTGGTCCAGCGGGGTATTCTCAAATGGGTTATTCAGGTTCATACTTTATGATGCCCGCATTTGATATGTTGTTGAGAATGCAAGAGATTAATATTCAGAGAAGAATTATTGCAGGTGATTTAACATATCGTGTAACCGCGTTACCTGATGGTAAAAAAGGAATTCACTTGATGAATACACCTGGTGGTAAGTTTGATTTTGGTAATGCAACATTAATGAGAGGTAAAGTTTGGTATTGGTATTATGATGTTGGTCCTGATGATAGAGATAAATGTTTAAAAGATAATCCTGATATCATTAAATTACCTTCAGATGTTCCTTTTGATAAAATATCTTGGGTTGATTTAAATAATCCTGCACAACAATGGGTTAGAAGATATTTTATTGCAACATGTAAAGAAACTTTAGGTCGTGTTAGAGGTAAATTTAGTGGTAATATAAAAACCCCTGATAGTGAATTAACTGTGGATTATCAAAGTTTATTAACTGAAGGTAAAGATGAAAAACTAAAATTAGTTGAGGAATTAATAGGTGCTGAAGGTACACTAGCTAGATTAAAACCTGATAAGGTTATGGAAAGAGAAGCGTTATTAGCCGAAAATTTAAATAAACAACTTAAGTTTAGAGCAATGCCTCGTCAAATATATGTAATTTAATATGTCGTTTAGAAGAAATTTAGGAAGAAAACAAGTTAGTGATAAAAATTATTTACTAGACTTGGAAACTTTAAGTAAGATAAGAAAAATTGAGCCAGTAACCAATATTACCAAAGTTGTTTACACTCAACAGTTTACTGTAAACAACGAAGACTTGTTGTTAGTTAAAACTAATGAATCGGCAACCATTTTTTTAAATGAAAATAGTAATGATTTTGTAACAATAAAATCTTTAACCAACACAACTATAAGACCAACCAATTCTAAAATCGATGAAAATTATGACGAATTAATTATTGGTAAAGGGGCGTGTGTTGAACTACAAAAGATTGATGGTGGTTGGTATATTATGTCATCTGACGGTATCAAGATGGATTAAATAACATATTCTTCCCACCCTGGCTCAGCTAAATCATAAATGTAGTTAGGGTCTAACCCTCGTTTCTCCCAATATCTCAACTCACCTTCACTAATATCCAAAACATCTTCTTGTAATCTATCTTGGTCACCATCTTTAAATGGTTTACCATTAATAAGTTCACATTGTTCTTTGGTAAAGAATGCTCTTTGTTCTGGGTCGGTCACCAATAATGATTCTCGTATCTCATCTTTGAAAACAACCAATAAAGGTTCTATTCTTTTATTAAACGTTGTGATTGCTCTAGGGACATTATAATCACCTTTCATATCAGGATTGTTTTCTAAATCTGATGGGTCAATTCTGTAACAATTAAGTTGAATCACCGAATCCGTAGATGCTAGTCTATAAGCAACATCTGTTGGTATACCAGTATTAGCCTCCTTATTTTTTGAATTACTACGTACCCAATTATCATCAGACCAAGATTGTTCCCAACCATTTTTGAGTAGGAACTCTTCCTTTTCTTTGAAGGATGTTTTAGAAATTTTAGAATCTGAAAAAAATAATTTTATTTGTTCATCATTCCATCCAGCTTTTGGTCGATTAACTTTTTGAACGTCTCCATGAGACGCTCTTGTACCATTATTAACATAATAAATCACGTCACCTAATTGAACATTTAATTTATGATGTATTGCTAGTTCCATGTGAGCCATTCTACTCATTAGTGAACCACTTTTAGTTTTTTGTGTACACCTGTGTCTATAGTCGTCCAAAGACAATTTTACTTTGGCTCTCTGAGCGATTTTAAGTAAGGGGATATCTTTATTGAAGATTCTTGTTAGGTATTCATAATACCACTCAACAAAGTCTTGTCCTTTACCCTCAAGTAATTGTTTAATTCCTTTATCTAAGAAATCCTCAATGTACAATGGTAGTTTTTTAGATTTAATTGTGTTACCCGTAAGCTTAATTTTACCACTTGCTTCCATAACCGCATAGTTCTTACGAGCCAAGTTAATACATGATGGCCAAGTTCCATCAGTATCTAACGCCATTTCACCTCTCATGAATAGGTCGTTGAATTCGGCAACGTCAGCGTCATCACCCGTATATTCTTTACCCGCTTTAACCTTCCAGTTTAAACCTTTACCGATATAACGACGATTCTCCCATCCTTCAGGTTTAGAGAAGTTTACACCATCCGTATCCATCACAAGAGGAGTATATCCACGTTTCATAAAGAACTTAATCATCTGACGAAGATATTGACGGCCTGTGCAAGTAATCTGTTCACCCATATACATGTCACCCCAAGCAAATACCTGTGGTGCTGATAACGCACCGAACATCGAGTTGATAAAGATTTTAATTGGTAATTGTTTACGGTCATAAGAAAGTGACTTCTTCTTATCTTTATCGTACCACTCAGACGCTAAGTTTTTATACATGATACGAGCGTTACGGAAGTAAGATAACATACCTTTCATTCCACCTAAAACGTCACACTTAGGGAATACATCGTGAACCAACTGAATAGATGGGTATAGTGACGAGTAGTCAAGTTTTAACACATTTTTAGAATAACCCACTTTAAGTAATCGTGATAACCCACCAACAAATTCAGTCTTTTCTTCTTTTTGCGGAATAGCTAATTTGTGTTTGTAACTCCACGCCAACATAATCATTTTCCACAGAGTTGCGGTACCCATTGTACTTACACGCTCATATGTTGTTGGAACCATTGATGCCAACAAAAATGTCCCTTGGTTGAATTCCTCATCCACCGCTAATGTTTCCTCCAAGTCATCGTCAAGATATCTCTCAACAATATCATCACCAGTTGTTTTAATATAAGCACCAGGGAAACGTGTATCTAAATTATCAAACTCAGGTCTATTTGCCTTTTTGTATATACCGTTTTGAATGTTTAACCAATACTCTTCTTTTTTAGCATACATAGACCCAATGTCTTCGTGAGGAATATAAACACGGTCAGGGGCTTCCGCTTCAATATATTGTGTAATGTATTTCAAACCTGCGGATTTAATAGAAGAATTAATTGCCTGAGCTCTTCTTACGGAATGAATAATATCAACAACATTATACCCCCAAATACTTGTTTGAACGTATTTCTCAACCTCATTAGCCAACTTTAACATCCCATCTTTTTGAGTAATTGTTCTTTTAGGGTTTAGTGATTTACATATTCTCTTAATATCTAAATTAAGAGCTTTACACCTTTCAACAATCCAATACCAGTCGAAGTTAAATGAGTTATATCCACCAACAATAGAAGGTTTTATATCATCAAGAATATTAAAAAACTCAACTAATCCTCTACGTTCCTCATCTTCATTTGAACATTCAATAACCTTTCTAAACCCTTTATTTGTTTTAATTCCTATCATGAATATACGACCGTCTTTAGGTTCCAACGCGGTCGTTTCTAAGTCGAATACAAACCTTGTAAGGTCATTGTATTCTTCATATCCTTTGAATAATCTTTTCTCTCTTTGTATAAGATATTGTTCTACGGGGGGTAACACCATTATCTTATCTTTAGCCCTTTCAGACCAAGGGTCTATTCCTCCGTCTCTAAAAAACTGAATTAGAGTTCTATACCCTTTTAATGATTTTACTAAAAATTTAAGCCCGTTTTCTAAACGTTGGTCACCTTTGGTTTCAAGTCTGTCAATCACAATACCATACTTAGTCATGGCTTGTTTTTGTAAGTCTTTAGATGTTTCGTAAAAGTTTAGTCCTCTCAGGTCTCCAACCCAAGCAAACGCAGTAAACGTGTCTTTTTTAATAACTTTACCAGTTCCAGGAATTTCTTTGATTTTAAATATTGAATCTGTTACATAATCAAATTCAATTGAGACGATGTGTTCTTCAGGGTCATTACCCTCAAGAAATGATTTAATTTCTTCTTGACTAATCATAATTAAAAATTTAAGTGGTGTATTAGCTGCCGTACCAAGACGACATTTACCTTACCCTTATAAATATAATAACTTAAAATAGTTTAGTCAAATGCTATATTAATAAAATGTCGTGGTTGTTGTTATAGGTATAAATGTGGTTGTTGTTGTCGTTGGAAAAAATGTTGTTGTGGTTGTCGTTGGTATTGGAGTTGGTGTTGGTTCAGGACATGTCGGACAACTTGGACATGGTGCCGTAGTTGTTGTTGTCGTATAAGGCCCATTAACACAACATGGAAATTCTGAAGTATAACAAGAATTATATTCCAAGTCATCTGCGATAAATGATTCTTGCACATTTATAAATAATTTCTCCCTGATTGGTAAGATTAAAACACCATCATCATTTCTTAACATAAATTGACCTTCATATCTACCAACCCTATTCGTATCAATCGGTGTAAATTGATAATATATATAATATTCTGTTTCAGCATTTGGGTCCAAAAAAGTCTTTTCAACAAATCCTGCCGGTCTTGAACTTATTTTTGGTATTCCCGTTTCAATATCCACCATGGAAAAGAAAATAGCCGAAAGTTCAATAGTTTTCATGAAACTATTATAATCACTGCGACCATCTTTCACCACAGAAAGTTTAAGTACCGGTAAGGTGGCGTTTTTTTTGACAAAGAATTCCATTTATATTTTTATTCTATAAATACTTTGCTTTATAGAAATAAATTTTATTAGGACTCTTTTCTTAAATCAGCGGAATAAAATTCAAAACGATTATGTTCAGTTGGTGTGAGTAATAATAAACCTGGTTTTACATTACCTTTAACAGTTTCTTGATAACAATAAGACATGAGGGTTTGTTCAAAAGGATGAGCCCACTTTGTTTCTAAATAACATTTATAATTACCTTTTTTTGTTAGAATAATTGGCCAGTTACATAGATATATTTCACCATCAATATATGATAACCCTTTATGTGTTTTTATTGAATTAAATTTAGTTCTAGGTGCATTAGGGTCTAAACCTTGTATGGGTAAGTTTTGTTTTTCAGGAAATAATTCTTTTCGTTTATCCTGTGGCAGATTATACCAAGACCACTGGACACCATTATCACCATAAAATTCTGTATAATTTAATTTAAGAAAATCAAAATTTTCTTTTTTAATTATTTCCAAAGATTTTAAATATAAATTTGAAACATATCTATTAAACCCATTTTTACATATCTCATTTTTTTTATCATAAAAAGTCATGTCATCCTCAAACCAATAATAGAAATCTAAATCAGTTTCGTTAAAATGTTCCGCAACAAATACTCTACCACCAACAATTCCAATATTATCTTTCTTAATATGTTCAAATCCATATTCTTCACACAACTCAATATATCTTGGTGTTGTTGATAAATCCGTAGAATTATCCAATAAGAATTTTTTTGTTTTGGCAATAAAATCTGAATCATAATCTAACATGGATTTTATTAAAGTTTCAAATTGACTTGGACTATTAAATGTAATTACATATAAACCAACTTTGTTGGTGTCCAAATTGTTATTAACAATTTCTTTGGGTTTTTCAGATTTAATAACCAATGAATCATTTTTTAAATCCTCAAAAAATTTCCAAACCATACCATCACCGTTAATATCAAAGTAATTTATAATATCAGAATGTTTATAACACATAATACTAAAGATTGATTCTTCAGTTCCCATATAACCTTCATCAAGGGTTGTTGACAATAAACCATAATAAATTGAATTAATATCTGATATTGTGTTTTTAGGTCCACCAAAAAATCCACCTCTAGCAACTTTATTTACTTTATTACCCGATAACTCATTTAACCTATTATAATTGAACCCGTGTATTTCAGTATTCGCCTCATATGGAAAACACACAAATGAAAATTTATTAATATATTTTGGTAATTTTTCAAAAACTTTATCATGCGTAAAATAACCAGGGTGAACAGTATTTGTTAAACCAGCATCAATCCAAAAAAGATATTCTGAATTAAATTTATCTAAAATCTTTGCATCATGTAATAAAAATACTTTGGACATTACCAAAGGATTATACATTTCTAATTTAGATTGGGTTGAATCAACCAACCACCCTGTTTGAGTATACCAATTTTCGTTAGTTCTTATTTTTTGAATTTTATTATAAAACTCATTATTTTTAAACCAACTTAAATCTCTAACTACAAACTGAGTATTCTCTGATTTTCTTTTTTTTGTAACAAATTCTTGTAGTTCTTTATCACCAAATATTATCATATTATTTGGTGTATCTAAAAGTTGATTGAATTTATCCAAATAATGTTGATAAGAACGTGACCAACCTTCAGATAGTTCGCCCCTACCTATATTCCATAAACCAGTAACTAATGTAATACTCATTTATTTTTCTAAATAACCTAATTTATAGTAGTGTTGGTGGTTGTCGGGTACTTGCTCCGTTCTAAAAATATTACAACCACCACTTTCATTTGGTAAATGTCCTATTACAGGAAAAGACTCAACTCGTGGTCTAAAATCAGTATCTCGATTATAGTTCATAACAATTTTATGAATATTATTTTTACCAAGGTATGCTGATATTATCATATCATCATTCCAATTACCTAAAACAAATTCTTTAAAGTCATCACCAAAGAACTTTCTTTTATATGAAACCGTTTTGTATCCCTCAATAATTTTTACTCTCGTATCTTCTTTTAAAGTTGTGCAAAAATGACAAGACCCATTTATACTACCAATACCTGCAAATCCTAGTGCTGAATTGGGGTAAACCTCACGTTTCATTAAATGGTATTCAATAAACCCATTCTCATAATTTAAGTCATCATCAACGGTAATTATTATTGTTTCAGGGTCATTTACACGCTCAATAGTTGGTAAAAGTTTAGTCATGGAACCATAATCATCAGTTCTAAAAATTTTTAATTTATTATCACCATAGTCCAATAACCAATTAGGCAATTTATACTCTTCATTAGTTTTTTTATTGACATAAGGTATATTAAAATGTATTTCATAGTAAGGGTAATCCTGATTAACTAATAGGTCTATAACAGGTCTTACACCTCCATTTTGATGCGGGGATATTAACCTGTTTGGAATAGTTGTTAGTGATATGATAACATTATACATTTTAATATGTTATAAATTACCAGTTATTCTATCACACCACCCCTTTGACATACTATGTGGCCACACAACCCAATACTTTGGTTTATGTATCGTTTGGAAGTCTCTCCAAATTTTACAATATCCGTCAGGGTCTGTTTTCATTCTCTTTATTTCATTTAAATCAGCATCTTTTCTAAAGATAGTTTCATCTTTTTCATCATGAAATGCAACAACCCAAAAATCATAATCATCTTCGGGAACTTGTGAAAATGAAATATCAATACAGTGTTTAAATATGGACGCAAAACTTGCTTCCCATTCTTCATCAGTGTTATAAATTGTTGGATTTGGAGGGTAGTTTTTATCTAAGGTATATTGTTGTACCGCTCTTCTTGAGAATTTTAATCCCGCATAAATTTCATAATCTTTTAAACTTCTAACAGGGCCAAAACCATAAGGTCCGTCATGTCCTTCCTGGGTTTCACCATCCATACCAAATAGTTTTCTATTTGTTAAGTGTGAATGATTATTTTTATCAACCCATTGTCTATCATCATCCCACTGTTTGGTTCTACCCTTACGAGTGTATTCGTGCCAAATCAAAGTTTTGTGCGGGTGAAACAAATCATAACCCCAAGTATAGGCTCTAACTGCAATTGAAATTTCTTCACCGTGGAAATAGTATTCAGGGTTATGCTGTACTTCAGTACTGAATTGCCCCAAAGTAAAACAAAAGTGTGCTGAATAAAATCTAGATGGTACGGGTTCGGTTAATTCTTGCCAACCAGGTATTGTTTCGGGTAAAAAGAATACCGCACCTTCAGGGATAAATCTATCAAAAGACATTCTCCAAGGCTCTTTAACTCTACCTGCAGGGTCATTGTCGGGGTCAAAAGATGATACATAACCTGTTAGTAAAGGTTTTTCAAATCCTTTATCTTGGAGTTGTTTAATCATTTTGATTAATTCTACATCCCACTCTTTTTCAAATCTCATGTGAGAATCTATCTGTAAAGTATATTCTTCACCATCGTAAAGTTGTTGTACTTGATTTCTTGCCCAACAAACACCTTTTGATTCTGAATATAAAACATCTAAGATTCTAAACCTTTTATCTTTTCTGTATTTATCTAAATTGTCAAATCCATCTTCAGGATGATACTGACGACAAATACCTATACGTAAGTTTTTTGGAAACTTAGCGTATTTTAACATTGATTCTAAAGTTGGGATAAGTTGTGGGTCTCTATATGCCGCGATTTGGACGAATATTTTCATATTTCTTTTTATTGAAATATAAAATAAAAATAGACTTAATAAAGTTTGTTTAAAATAAAAAAGTCGGTATAAATATAAGTTTGCGGGTCTTCTGCATCAAACTGAATGGTAACATCTAAAGTATTTTCAATGGTGGTATCAAAAGTAGTGTTATTAGTACTTTCAAATGAGTACCCATTAACACTAAAATTAGAATTTTTAATAGTACTTAAAAATCCTTTTGTTAATATTTCAGCATTTCCTGTTGTACCTGTTTGTCGTATTATAAAGTATATATCTAATGTCATAAGTGTTTCGTCACCACTAGTGTTATACTGAATTGATGTACTGTCCGCTAAAACAACACTATCAGATTTAACTCTAAATTGTAAAAAATCATTATTATTTGATAAATGACCTTTGATTTCGGCGTGAAAAGTATCACCTATCTGAAATTGGTTAGCACCTACGGTTAATACACCTAAACCACCATCAACAATAGATTGTTCTGTCGTACCACTTAATATTGACGTGTCACCTGTTTGAGTAAACAGACCATAAACATACGGATATGGACTTGATGGTGATGTTCCACTTGTTCCTGCAGTACCTGATGAACCGCTTGTCCCACTACTACCATCGGTTCCTGAAGTTCCATCAACACCGCTTGTACCCGATGTACCTATTGTAGATGCAGTTATTGCTGAAAAAGGTATGGACTCTGTTCTACCAGTGGCAATTGGATTGTAATTAACGATAACCATTAAGGAATCTGAATACCCTGTGGATGCGGAAGGTAACGATGATATTGGTAAATCTGACATATTAGTAGTTATTAGTTGTTATTAGTAAATATTAGTTTATGTTATTTTTATCTTAAATCCATCCTCTTGTAAAATATAAAAACCATTTTCCTGTAATAAGAATGGTATTCCAGGCGTATTTGATGGTGTAGGTGTTGGTGTCGGAGTTAATTCAGGTGCGGGACAACTATTAGATACACAAGGCAATCCTATTGAAATAACTACCTCAGGGTCAGCACTTGGTAATTTACCGCAATAATATGATATAACACCAGCGTTAATTGTTGTATACAGAATAGTACCATCACATTGAGTTAAACTTATATTATAGTCTGTAAGACCCGATGAATTATCAAAAGTAATACAATTACATTCTATCACCATGCTAGGTGTTGGTGTCGGTGTTAATGTTGGAGTTGGTGTTGGAGTAATACATTTGTATAATTGAAAATATTCACAATTATTAGCGTCTACCAATTTAACAATTAATTGTGGTGCCCCTGTTAACGGCATTGGTACATTTACAGTGACAGGAACAGACGATACACCTGTTGCAACAACATAACAATATGTTAGTGTCATATCACATATAGTAACACTAAACGGAGTTGTACCAGTAAATGATGTAATCTCAATGGTATACATTCTTATAAATATAACACGATGTGGTTTACCATAAATAGATTATTGATTAAACTTGATATGTAATTTTACTCTTTTTTGTTTATATTTCCCATATGAAAAAGATATGTTTAAATTTAAGTGAAGCAAATGCTATTGGAGATACTCTTTGTTCAACACCAGTACTACGAAAAATATATCATTCATACAATTCAAAAGTAGTTGTTGTAACCAAACATCCTGACTTATTTAAACATAATCCGTATGTTGAAAAAGTTTATGAGTCCAACTCTATTAATATGGATTATATAAACGAACATTTTATAACCCATAATTCATTTTACGAAAATGGTCAAAAAAATAATCGTGGTATTGAGTTTAAACACAATACCATAGATATTAGACAATATCACGCAATTAAGTTAGGATTTATGCTGACTAAAGATGAGATGGAACTAGACTATATTCCTGACGAATTTGAACCCATTGATGGTTTACCTGAAAAATATGTTTTAATTCACCCTGTTCAAAATTGGCCAAGTAGAACTTGGGACGCAGTGAATTGGATGACACTAACTGAAAAATTAAATGACAAAGGTATTAGTGTAGTGTCTATAGGTAAAGATTCTAGTGAAACAGGATTTTTCAATGTTAGTAAACCGATTTTTAATTTTAAAATTAAGAAAGGTTTAAATTTAATGAACAAAACAACTATAAGTCAAAGTTGGCATTTAATTAATAAATCAATCTGTTTTATTACAATGGATTCAGGTTTATTACATTTGGCAGGAACTACTGATTGTGAAATCATTCAATTAGGTAGTTCAATTAATCCTGAATTTAGAGCACCATATAGAAATGGTGGTCAGCAATATAAATACCATTATGTTGGTGGGACTTGTCCTTTAATGTGTGCATCAGATATGAAATATGGTGTGAAAGAATGGGGTGACATACAGGGAGTTCCACTATTAATTAAATGTTTAGAGAATAAACCTACTTTCGAGTGTCACCCAACTGTAGATAAAGTAATTGAAAAAATAATGGAAATAATATGAATAAAAAAAAATTATTAATAATAACACCTCATTTAAGTACTGGTGGGGGACCACAAGTAACATTAAATAAAATAAAATTATTAATGGACATATATGACATAATGTGTGTTGAACATAGTTTTGTCGCTTGGACTTATGTCATTCAAAGAAGCCAAATACAAGAACTACTTAATGAAAATTTTATATCATTGGGTGATGACAAAAGTGACATATTAAAAATTATTGAGGCGTTTAAACCTGAAGTTGTTTCTATGGAGGAGTTTCCTGAGTTTTTTATGTCTGATGAAATAACCAAACAAATCTATAATGAAAAAAGAAACTACACAATTTTAGAGACAACACATGACTCAAGTTTTCCTGTAAATGAAAAAAGATGGTTTCCTGATAAATTTGTTTTTGTTAGTGCTTTTAATGCGTTTAGATATTCAATATATGATATCCCTTATGAAATTGTTGAATATCCTGTAGACTATAAAATTAAAAATAAAAAAGAAAATCAACACATTTTAAATTTTGACCCGTCATATAAACATGTTTTAAATGTTGGTTTATTTACACGAAGAAAAAATCAAGGTTATATATTTGAAATTGCAAAATTACTTAAAGATTATAAAATTAAATTTCATTTTTTAGGTAATCAAGCTGATAATTTTAGAGAATATTGGGAACCTTTAATAAATAATAAACCTGATAATTGTGTCATTTGGGGTGAAAGAAAAGACGTTCAAAGTTTCATAGAAGCGTCTGATTTGTTCTTCTTTGCATCACAAGGCGATAGATACAACAAAGAATTAAATCCAATCGCTTTAAAAGAAGCTTTAGAATATAAAATACCTATGATGATGCACAATTTAGATGTGTACTGTGGTAAATACGATGATTATGATAACATAACTTTTTTAACGGGTGACGCAAAAAAAGATGCTGAAAAATTATTAGAAATTCTTAAACCAAATAAAGAATTTTATACTAATGAATTAGTAATGATTGGTACATACCCTAATACTAAATCAAGAGAAAAATTAACTTTAGAATGTATTGAATCGGTTAAAAAATTGGGTAGAAAAATAATGTTGGTTTCACACTATCCTGTTTCTTTTGAGATACAGGAAAAAGTGGATTACTACATTTATGATAAGTATAATCCGAATACCGAACACTCATATTATACAAAATTTTACAACTATAAACACAACTTTGATGTTGAGATAAACATAAATGGGTTAAAGAATACTAATCAGTCTTTACCTGTTTTAACTAACTTAATTAATGGTTTTAAATCAGCAAAAGATTTAAATTTTGATAAGGTTTTTTACATAACATATGATGTAATTTTAAATCCTGACGACATTGAATATGTTAATAATTCATTTAACGAGGTTGAAGTGTATGATGCTTATTTATGTACTTTACCTACTGATTTAGGTCGTGGTATTGAGACAACCGCTATGACATTTAAAACTAATTATTTTTTAGAAAAATTACAAAATATTAGAACACCTGAAGAATATAAACAGGAGTGTATTAAAATGAATTGTCATAATTTCTTAGAAGACTTTTTTTGGAATGTCTTCTCAAAAGAAAATAATATTAAAATAATAACTAACCAACATAATACTTTCCTAATAAATTCAGGTAAAGGTGTTTCATCAAATTCTGAATACTATTCAATATTACCAGTAAAACACACTGAAAATAAATGGATGTTTTATTTTTATACATATAATTTAGATAATAGAAGTGTTAGTTTTGAGGTGATTGAAAATGGTGATATAACCTTTTCTAAAAAATTTAACATATTGGAACAAAGAGAGTTTTTAAAGGAATTAGAATACAATGGTTCTGAAATAGAATTAAGATTAACTTTTTATGAGGATAATATTATCTATAAAAATGAAAAATATATCTTAAATAATGAAACCATTAATTCATATAAAAACAATGGGTGGTTTAAACATAAAAAATTACCAAAAATTAAATTGGTTCATTTACAGACAACAAATAATGATGAAAGGGAACAATTATCAAGAAACTCACTACAACAGATAATTCCTCATGGTATTGAATATGTTTTACACACAAACGAAATATATAAATCTTTACCACCATCACATAATTGTATGAGACCTCAATGTGTCTCAATGGAATTATTTAATGAGGATACAACAAAACTTTTAGGTACCGCTTTAACACCTGCACATTACGGTTGTTTTGAATCATTTAAAAATGGAATACTATCAGAATTTGATGATGATTTAGATTTTTTAATTGTTTGTGAAGGAGACTGTTTAATTGAAGTTCCAATTGAGGAGTTTATTAATAAAGTTAAACAATCTTGTGATTTAATTAATGAAAATGATATTCATTATTATTCATTTGGGGATACAAAAACATTAGACTTTGGTTGGCGCCAATCAAACGTAATCCGAGAAATACCCAATCAAGACTTGTTGTTTATAACAGACAAAATTATAGGGTTACAATGTATTATGTTTCCCAAAAAAATGAAAAAGTTTTTACATGACCAATTAAGAAAACATAAATGGGACGCCGCGGACATATATTTCAATACCATATTTGCGGAGTATGGTTTAAATATGGGTATTATTAAAAATAGAATAACAACACAGGTTGATGGTGTATCTTTGATTGATAAAGAATTTAAAACATTTAGAAAATAATGAAAAAGTTAATAATAATTGGTGCGTATCCTAATACACCTAAAAAACACGAAGTTTTATTGAATCAACTTATATCGTTAAGTCCTTTAAAATCTTTGGGTTTTGATTTTATGTTGGTGACACATTATCCTGTTTTGACAGACATACAAGAAATGGTAGATTATTACATTTACGATAAAAATCAAACACTAACACCTTTAGATAAAACGACTTATTTTTGGTTTAGAACTGAGAATTTTTTAGTTAGATTTAATAACTCAAGACACGCTCTACCTATTAGTCAAAGTATGAATAACGCTTTTAAATTTTCAGAAATAAAAAACTATGATTTTGTTTATTTTATTGAAAATGATAATTGGTTTTCAGAAACCGATGTTATGAAACTTAATGAGTTAGTTGAATTAATGAATGAGGGAAATAAAAAATGTGTTTTCTTTAAACCTGAAACGTATAAAGATAATGGTTCTTACGTATATGAAACACAACTTTTTGGTGTCTCACCAAAATATTTTAATGAGGTTTTTAAACTACCAATAACCGAGGATGAGTATTTTTCAAACCCATCATATCCTGTTAGTTTGGAATTGGGGTTTTATAATAGCTTATCTAAATATGAGAATGATTTTTTAATAATTAATCAACATTCATATGAATATTTTAATAATAGTTTAATTAATATTTTTAGGGTTGAGAATCTATTAATAGATTTAGTTTATAACAGTAAGAATCCCGACAAACCAACTTTATTTTGTTACGGTAACAGGGTAACCGATAACTCAAACAGAATTATTATAAAATTAAATAACGAAGTAATAAATGATGTTGTAATAAACCAACATAGTTGGTTTTACAACGTATTTGATTTAATTGGTGATACATTATCAATAGAAGTCTATGATAATGATATACTCCAAGAAAATAAAACGTATATTTTAAACAAAGACTTATTAGAAGTCTTAATAGATAAAGGAATAATAGATTTTAATTAATATGTCACACGGACAACAACAAAATTTTTTTTCGAGGGTTAAAGAAACTTTCCCAAAATACTTTAGAGATGTTAAAGTATTAGATATAGGTTCATTAGACATTAATGGTAACACTAAACATTTTTTTAAACACCCGTTTTACTACGTTGGTGTTGACCTTTCTGAAGGTAATAATGTAAATGTGGTTTGTCCTGGTCATTTGTATGATTCAGGGTTTTTGTTCGATGTTGTAATGTCGTCAGAATGTTTTGAACATGACATGTATTACGTTAGAACAATACAAAACATGATTAGATTGTTAAAATCTAACGGTTTGATGATTTTTACTTGTGCATCAACAGGTAGACCCGAACATGGTACATTAAGGTCAACACCAAGTGATGCTCCGTTTTTATCTAATATTGATGAAAAATGGGCAAACTATTACAAAAATTTAACCGAAGATGATATTAGAGCTGTAATAAATATAGATGATATTTTTAGTTCATATAATTTTGAATATGAACCAACATCATGTGATTTATATTTTTGGGGAATTAAAAAATAATGATGTCAATCGATGTTATTTGTTTAACCAATACATACGATAATAGTATGTATGAAGTAACCAATAGGGTTATTAAATCAGTACGTATCTCTGAAAAAAATGTAAAATTTAATATAATACTTTTAGAAAGTAATAAAGAAACTAATTTTACATATGAAAATGTTGATGTTTATATAAGACCCGAAGAAGAGTTTAATTATAACAAATATTTAAATATTGCAAATGAATATTTAACTTCAGATTGGGTTTTAATAACAAATAATGATGTAATATATCAAAGAGAGTGGTTTTCAAAAATACTGGAAATCTATAATAAAAGACCTGACATTGAATCTTTTTCACCAAAAGAAGTTTTATTCTACTCAACAATATATGGTGACCATTTTGACAGTGGAGATGATTATTTTGAAAGTTATAGAGTTACTGAATCGGTAATGGGTTGGTCGTTAGTTATGAGAAAAAGAGTTTGGGATGAGATTTATCCATGGGATGAAAATTTTGATTTTTATTACCAAGACAATGATTATGCTAAAACAATAGAATCAAAAGGAATTAAACATGCTGTGGTGAGAGATTCATTGACTTTACACATAGGTAATATTAACTTTTTTAAATCAAATGTTGATGAAGATAGGAACAAAAAAATGGAAGAAGATTATTATAAATTTATAAAAAAATGGAATAATTAATGAGAGTAATCCATGTAACACCAGGAATGATACCAATCCCACCTAATGGTTGGGGTGCGGTTGAGAAGATAATTTGGGAATATCACCAAAATTTACAATCAATGGGGGTTGAATCCCATATAAAATATTTAAATGAAGTTAATTATCAAGAAGGTGATATTGTTCACATTCATATTGCCAATTTAGCTATTGAAGCTCATAAAATGGGAATACCTTATATATTCTCATTACACGACCACCATGTTGTATATAACGGCAAAGATTCATTTAATTACAAACAAAATTTAGAAGCAATTAAAAAATCAATTGTATCTTTTTGTCATGCCGAATATTTGGTGGATTATTTTGAAGAAACAGACAAGTTATTTTATTTATCTCATGGAGTAAATACAAACTTCTTTAAAGTAGATAATCAATATAGAACAGAGCACAAATTATTATGTTTAGCAAATAACGGAATTGGTGGTGATTCGTCTTATGATAGGAAAGGGTTTAGATACGCAATTGAAGCCGCCAAAAAATTAAATTTACCTATAACAGTATCAGGACCAGAAAATAACAAAAACTTTTTTCAACACCATTTAGATTTATTGGATTATGATAAACTAACATTATTATTTGATAACCCAAATGAAGAAAGTATTTTAGAATTATATAAAACCCATTCAATATTCCTACACCCATCTTCATTAGAGGCGGGTCACCCAAACTTAACATTACTTGAAGCGATTTCATGTAATTTACCAATTGTTGGGACTTATGACGGAACACAAAAAATACACGGAATGATTGTTACCGAAAGAAATAGTGATTCGGTTGCGAACTCAATTCAAGAAATAATTAACAATTATAATTTTTATGTCGACCAAACAAATAAAAGTAGAGAAAAATTTGATTGGGGTGTTATAACCAACAGGTTATTAAAAATGTATAAATTGGTTGGTATTATAAAAAAAGAATATAATTCTGAAGAAACCAAAAATTTATTAATTGATAATATAGAAAATACCAGAAAAGTTGATATTAAAAAAGAACGTAATTTATCATATAATATCCATTTTGTTAATAATCCGTTTTTTGAAATTTTGGGTGATTCAGACAAAGAGTATGGTGTTGAGTTTTATGATGGGGATGTGTTGGTATATACCACGAAGCTTAAAGCTAACATGTGGTCAAAACTAAACCGAGAATATTTTACAGATTGGACAATTAAAGTTTATGACGAAGATGAATTGATTTACAACTATAAATTAAATTTTACGGGTAAAAGAGTTTTTGTATCATTTGATTCCAAATCATTAGGTGATAGTATTTCTTGGATACCATATGTTTTAGAATTTAAAAACAAACATAATTGTCATGTTATTGTTTCCACATTTTGGAATAAATTATTTGAAAAGGTATACCCTGAACTTGAATTTATTGAGCCAGGTAATGTTGTAAATGATTTAATAGCTATGTATAGAGTAGGGTGGTTTTATGATAATAACAAAGAACCTGTATTACCAAGTACAATACCATTACAAAAAGCAATAACCAATATATTAGGTTTAGAATTTAAAGAGATACAACCAAGAATTTATTTTGAACCTAAACAAAGATTGTTTGAGGAAAAATATATAACAATCGCTAATGAGTCTACCGCAGGATTAAAACTATGGAACAATCCAAACGGTTGGTCAGAATTAGTCAACTATTTAAAATCAAAAGGTTATAGAGTTGTTAATGTATCCAAAAATGGTGAACGTATTGATGGGGTTACCCAATTAAAAGACACGTCAATTGAAAATACTATGAACACAATTTATCATAGTGAATTCTTTATTGGTCTATCAAGTGGATTATCTTGGTTAACTTGGGGGTTAGGTAAACATGTGGTAATGATTTCTAATTTCACGGAAGAAGACCATGAATTTGTTTCAAATTGTACAAGAATAACAAACACGTTTGTTTGTCATGGATGTTGGAATAACCCAATGTTTAAATTTGATAAAGGGGATTGGAATTGGTGTCCCGAACATAAAGGAACTGAAAGACATTTTGAGTGTCATAAATCAATAACCTCACAAATGGTTATAGAAAAAATACAACATTTATTACCATGAAAATAGAAGTATCAATTGGTGAGATTGTAGATAAATTAACAATCTTGGAAATTAAAAAAGAAAACATTAAAGATGAAGATAAATTAAAAAATATACAAAAAGAGTATGACATTCTAAAAGATGCTTTACCTATAATAAAAAAAGAGTGCTCTCCTATTGAATTTGAGATTCTATTTAATCAGTTGATTAATATCAACAAAAAACTATGGGATATAGAAGAAAGAATAAGAGAAAAAGAGTCTTTATCAGAATTTGATGATGAATTTATTCAAATTGCCAGGTCTGTATATAAATTTAATGATTTCAGAAGTAAAATTAAAAAAGAAATAAACATTTTAACTAAATCTAATTTGATAGAACAAAAATCTTATTATAATATATAACCCACTTTTCACAAATCTATACTCTATGCTTTCCTGAGATGCAAATGATGTAATCATAATCGGTTGTGGAATCAATATTCGGGAGTTGGAAACTCTGACCTGGTACCCCACCAAACTTATTTCCAATAATATCATACAACATCTCATTTCCTGTAACGGGAAGGGTTGTACCGTCACATTTATGAAAACCTGCAGGGATTTTGTTAGATGGCCAAATTTTTATTTCTGCTAATAAATACATATCATTTTATTTATTTTTATGTTGATAAGAGTCGGTAAAATGAAATCCTCGCACTCTCAGAAGAGGCATTGTTTTGTATAGTAATCAAAAGATATTGCTGAACTGACCAATCTATATCTAGATTGCTTGGTGTATCTTGCCATTGTACTATATCATCATTCTCATCATAACTGTCATTTATTAACTCTGTGTCGTCCGATGCCTTGATTATTAAATACCTTCTTACTTGTGAGTAATAATCAAACTGAAAAGCAATAGCTGTAGCAATTTGGGTAGCACCAGTTAATGAAACCGAAGTATTTACATAAACTCTTATGGAAGAAAAAGAATTATTTGTTGTCTTTTTAAATCTAAATAACAATTCAACTATGTCACCAACAGAATAAGTATCTGCGGGAATTGAAACATCAACGCATATAGTTTCATCTGTAGTTCCACTTACTACCGAAGAGTCTGTTGTACTCTGCAGGGCGGATGCTGATGATGTTCCTGAAGTTCCTGAGGTGCCATCGGCTCCCGAAGTGCCACTACTACCTGATGTTCCACTAGCTCCACTAACACCTGATGTTCCGCTTGAACCTGCCGCACCCGCAGTTCCACTAGTACCTGATGTTCCGCTCGAACCTGATGAACCACTTGTTCCTGATGAACCTGAGATACCTGAACTACCACTAGTTCCTGATGAACCATCTGTTCCACTTGT
>Ga0180433_10002327_pt1 | contig 29499 bp, 25 predicted proteins | sample SS_ome_8_FD_132980 | JGI IMG/M metagenome (GOLD analysis project Ga0180433, IMG submission 132980) | Hypersaline lake sediment archaeal communities from the Salton Sea, California, USA - SS_1_D_1 metaG | ecosystem: Environmental > Aquatic > Non-marine Saline and Alkaline > Hypersaline >... | reverse complement strand
TTGGAGATAGTGATACGATATGGATTCCTTTCTTAAAAAAGAATGTGATTTAAAATTCTTTCATGATAATGGTTTCGTAAGGAAACAATGCACCTCCTGCAAAGCATACTTTTGGACATTAGACCACGATGCAAAGCTCTGTGGAGATCAACCTTGCGTAAAATTTAGTTTTATTGATAATTCACTTGGTAAAAAGCCATTATCTCTCGCAGAGGTGCGTGAAAGCTTCCTTTCCTTTTTTGAAAAACACAATCATTCAAGACTCCAATATCCTGAAACAGGCGAAAGATGTCCTGTTATAGCACGATGGCGGACTGATATATATCTAACAATTGCCAGTATTGCTGACTTTCAACCACACGTTACAAGCGGCGAGATACCGCCACCTGCAAACCCGCTTGTTATCTCACAACCATGCATCCGTCTTAATGATCTTGAGGATGTGGGTAAAAGTGGTCGTCATCTAACAATGTTTGAAATGATGGGGCATCACTCATTTAACAAAAATGTTGATGAGATTTATTTCAAAGAAGATACCGTACGGTTTTGTGATGAATATTTTGTGAAACGCATAGGTATACCAAGAGAATCAATTAACTACAAAGAACAACTCTGGTATGGTGGTGGAAACGCAGGACCATGCCTAGAAGTACTGGCAGCAGGACTAGAAATTGCCACTCTTGTTTTCATGAATATGAAAGAAAATTCAGATGGGGATTTTACAATAGAAGGTAAAAAATATACAAACAACCCACTAAACATTGTCGACACGGGGTATGGATTAGAACGTATAGCATGGATTACTCAAGGTACCTCTACTATTTACGATACTGTTTTTCCTGAGATGGTAGGATGGTTAAAAAATCATACTGAGAACAATTCTGATGCACAGAGTATTTATTCCCTTGCAGATCATACTAAATGCTTGGCTTTTATGATAGGTGATGGTATTGTACCATCAAATGTTAAAGCGGGATATCTAGCACGTCTTGTTATCAGAAGATCACTTCGTTTCATAGAAAAACTTCAACTAAATGTTTCTTTAAAAGAACTTGTAAGCATGCATTTGAACTTTCTTGAAAAAGAATTTCCATCACTTAAAAAAAGAAAAGAACAAATTGATGAAATACTAGACATTGAAACAAAAAGATACGCAGAAACACTATATAAAGGAGAAGGGCTAGTTAAACGAATTTTGAAACAAAAAGAAAACATTGATACAAATGAACTCATCACATTATATGATACATATGGAATGCCACCTGAAATTGTGAAAAACGTTTCAGAAAAAGAAGGGACATCTGTCAAAATCCCTGAGAATTTTTATTCAATGATAGCTGAGCTTCATTCTCATGAAAAAAAGGAAGAAACGAAACAAGATGCAAAACAAAATTTGCCGGAAACCCGTGCACTTTACTATGAGGATCACTATACAAAGGAATTTGATGCAGAGGTTATTTGGAAAAACAACACAATTAATGGTACTGAAATTATTCTTGATCAAACAGCATTCTATCCTGAAGGTGGAGGACAACTAGCAGATAAAGGAACATTAACAATTAATGGTAAAAAAATACTTGTCAAACATGTTGAAAAACATGGAAAAGCCATAATCCATTTAATAGATGAAAAACTAAATATTGGTGACAAAGTCCATGGGCAACTTGATTGGGAACACCGATACACCCTAATGAGACACCACACAGGCACACATGTAATAAATGGGGCGCTACGTATGCTGCTTGGTGAACATATTTGGCAGGCTGGATCGCAATTAGGTATTAAGGAAGCGCGTTTTGATTTTGCTCATTATAAGAATATAACAGAAAAAGAAAAAAAAGAAATTGAAAAATTAGCAAATAAACTAGTACAAAAAGGACAGAATGTTGAGAAAAAAGTGACGGATCGGAATAACGCCGAGAGAATATATGGTTTTAGATTATACCAAGGTGGGGTTCCACCAGGGAATAGCATCCGTGTCCTTAATATACCAGGTATCGACGTAGAAGCCTGTGGAGGAATGCATCTAAATAACATAAATGAAATTGAAAAAATTCGCATTCTAAAAACAGAGAAAATACAAGATGGAGTGAACAGGACTATCTTTGCAGCAGGTAAAATGGTTGATGTTTACTTGGAAGAAGAGAATAAGTTGTACAATCAAATTGTGAGGTCTGTCAGCAATGTTTACGATATAAAAACACAGAAAAATGCCTCTGAACAACTAAAAGGTGTTTCAAAAATTTTTTCAGTACCAGTTGAACAAGTTGATAAAACGATAAAAAGATTTATTAATGAAACAGAAAAACAGGAAAAAACAACAGTTGATAATCTAATTGATGCATGCGACCACCTTTTTAAAGAATGGAAAAAAACACAGAAAGATAAAAAGAAAGTATCATCTGGTGAGATTGAAAAACTTATGGATCAGGCTGACACAATTGCTGGAACTACAATAAAAGTTATAGTTGCAAAAACAACCGGTGAAGGTACATCCATTGGTGGTACAATAATAGGTGAGGGTAACTACGTTGTGCATATTTTTGATGGAAAAAAACTTGTATCAATGGCCTCAGAAAATGTTGACATTGATCTAAGAAAGATCGCACCATCCATAGGTAAAATTCTTGGTGGAAGTGGTGGCGGAAAGCCGAAACTTACCCAAAGCGGCGGACCATACCAAGATAAAGTCAAGGAAGCGTTAGAAAAAGCCAAGGAATTAACAATAGCCGCATTGACTAACAGATAGCTTTCGCATATTTCAAATTCTGCTGCAGTAAGATATAAATTATGACGGTCTCTTTTTATAAGCAGGGCAATCCTTTGGGTCACCTGAAACACATTCGAAATACTCTCCTGTTTTGTAAAAATGTTCAAAGTTATCTAGCCATCTTGGTCCTTCTTCAAACTTTTGCACAAAATCAACAAATTTTGTTAATCGCCTCATTGTCTCTGGAGTCACGACATGTTCTATTTTACAAGCATCTCCATCAGCAGTTTTCTCAGTGATTCCTAAAATCATGAGAAATTTCTTCAATGTGTCATGTTTTCTTTTCGTTTCAATAGCTATTTTCCTTCCTTTTGAAGTCAAAGATACTCCACTATATTTTTCATAATTAATATAAGATTCATCACTTAATTTTTGAAAAATTTCTGTGACGCTTGATGGTGATATACCCAGAGCAGATGCTACGTCATTAGTGTGAACCCTTCCTGCCTTACCCTGTAATATATAGATAAGTTCCACATAGTCTTCGATTGTTTTTTTCCTCATATTATACTCCTAATAATACTACTTTTAGAATGAATCCCACGGCCACAGCGGTTCCTATCATTATAGCTGCTGACTTCAACATGTCTTTTATTCCTAACTCTTTGACAAGAACTGCAAATGTGGCAACACAGGGAAAATATATTGTAAGCATAGTAGTTGCAATTACAAGCTGCATTGGACTCATTCCTAATGGAAGTAACATACCAACAGCAAGATCCTTTCTTAGAAATCCAACCATCAAGGAAATGCTTGATTTTCCAGGCAATCCAAACAACCCTTGCATTACTGGCGACAGAACGTCTCCCAACCATTGAAGAAATCCTACGGAGTATAAAATATTAATTACCAAAACACCGGCAAACAAAAACGGTATTGCCTCTCTTAAAAACCAACGAACTCTCATCCACGTTTTCTTTAGTATAACCTTGAGACTTGGACGACGATATGATGGTATTTCAAGAAAAATCTCTGGACTCTCACCTTTGACAAACTTATTCATTATAAGACCAATAACAATATAGAGAATCGCAAGCGTGAAAAACACCAAACCAATATATTGTATGCCATAAGGCCCAAGGATTCCAAATACCATTGCCATCTGAGCCATACAAGGAACTGCAATAGCAAGTAATGTCGAAGAAATAAATCTCTGCTTTCTTGTCTCTAGAGTTCTTGTAGATAAAGCACCAGGCACGTTACATCCCAGTCCAAGAAACAATGGTACAATTCCATGACCGTGCATCCCTAACTTATGGAAAACATTATCCAACAATGTGGCAAGCCGAGGCATATACCCGGTATCTTCTAAGATTGAAAGCATAAAGTAAAATGCAATTATGTATGGCAAAACCATACCAACTGGGACGAAGAGACCAGTTGTAAGCATCCCCATAGATTCAACAAAATCAATTTCAACCCCATATTGGCCAATGAGTAGATTATGAATAAAACCAGGACCCAACCAGTTGCCGAGTTCAGTGATTGCTGGCCTATATAATTCTTCAAACAATGGCTCGAATATATAACCAATGAGATTCTCACCAATAAGACGTACAATCCAAAATGAAACAAATATAATACCAGCAGCAAGAGGAAGACCAGTAAGCGGTCTAATAGTCAAATCAGAAATTCGGTCTCTGATTGTGTGGTGTCGATGCTCAACTTTTTCAACCTTTTCGATAAGAGAACCAATCTCTATCCATCTACCCTCTCTGCTTGTCGGTTTTATTTCTTCATTGGTTTTTGCTTCTTTAATCCTAGAAACAAGTGTTTTTATACCCTCCCCAGTAAGTGCAACCGTTGGAACGATAGGAATGCCAAGTAGGTTCTCCAGTTCCTTTTCATCTATTTGTATTCCCAGATGGCGTGTTTCATCCCATATATTCAGAGCGATGATTACTGGTATGTCTCTTTCAAGCAGTTCAAGAGTCAGATATAGATTTCTCTCCAGGTTTGTTGCATTCACGACATTTATTACAATATCGGCTTCCTTCAGCATTTTTAGAGCGACTTCTTCTGCCTTATTTGTAGGTTCAAGAGAATAAGTTCCTGGAGCGTCGATAATCTCGACGTATTCTTTACCTATTTTCATCTTACCTTTTGAAAAATCCACTGTAGTTCCTGGGTAATTTGATGCTATTACATTTGCCCCAGTTAGTCTAGAAAAAACCACGCTTTTCCCAACATTAGGATTTCCCATTAAGACAATCTTTTTCAATGCAACAACACTTCCACCATAATTTTTCGTGCCATGCCCCTACCTAACGTCATTTGACATCCACGTATTTCCACAGTTAGTGGTCCCCGAAATGGTTGTTTTGAGATAACTTTAATCTCCTTTCCGTTCCTGATTCCCATAGAGTCTAGTCTGTGTTGTAGGCCATACCCGCCATGTATTATAGTTATCCTTGCTTTTTTGTTTCTTGGGAGATTCGAGAGGGAGATATCCTGATGTTCCATATTATTCACCACAAATTTTTAGGTTTGCCTAAATTATACTATGTTCAAATTAGTATAAATAAATTTTGGTATGCCTAAATCTACAAATGCATAATAAGTTCAGAGAATGACATCGACAAAATTCAAACGATTTCTAGATAGACAGCATCTTTTCCTCTATGGTAGACGATCTCTCACAGACGTACAAATTCACGCCAACATGTGATAAACATACATCATGTACAATGTCTGGATCAGATGGCGCAAATTCTTTACAAAGTTCCATCGTAAATGAAAGGATCCCTCTTTCCCCATATAACCAATTCTCAGAAGTACCTAATGTACCTCCATATCTAGGAATAATATAATTCCCACCAGTTATAAGACGATATTCATTGATCCGTGACATGTTTTCACCAATTGATACAAAAAGATCTTCATCTGGTGAAGGTTTTGATGCATGCATCCATGGATAAAATATAACCTCACTATATGAATGATAAGATAGGGAAATAGAGATATCGTGAGACACAACAAAATTTTTTACTGCCCGGGTTTCATTTTCAGAAAAGGGTCTTGGCCCCCTATAATTAAAGCTAAAATCCATTGCATTCATTAAAAAATGATACTTCATCGGAAACACACAATATAAATACCAATCATATCCATAGTTTCTGTTTAAATTAACTCCATAAGATGTAATCTTTTTATTTAATCCAAAGGAACCATAATTGGGAGCACAATTCTTCCTTGAGTTTGCTTCAACTCCATCTGGGTTTACCATTGGAATCAAAAATATCTGAGTGTTATCAATAACACCTCTCACTCTATCCTCAGAGGGATCTTCATCAACAAGACCATCGTCGTCATTATCTAAACCATCAATTGGATCTTCATTTATTTGTCCATCGTCGTCATTATCTATATTACCTTTTCCATAGTTTTCAATCATGTGTTGAATGAAGAAAATAAGTACCTCAAAAGATGGTTTTTCATTGCCATGATGTGCACCCATAAGCAATACTCCAGGTTCATCTTCATTCATATCTACATTATCCGATAGTTTTACCATCCAAATATCTCTACCTTCATATGTTCTACCAACCGAAGTCAAAGACATGATGTCAGAATGATTTTTCCTTAGATTATGTAATAAATCCGTCATTTTTGAGTATGTAAAATATTCATACGGCGTAGTATTTACAGAAGTATATTGTAAATCCGTTTGAAAAACGCCCAACACTGAAAAAGCAGTAGTTGAAAAAAATAGACACACCACCATGCAGATCGTTACTTTCATAGCTAGGCTAAATTTACTCATTCTTTTAACTCAATATTATATTAGTAAGTAAACATATAAATATTTGTTTAATAAAAAATAGAGATTTTATTATATATTTCATTTTCCGCCTTTGATATGTTTTTCTTTTCTAGGAAATACTAGAAGCAACGTTCTACCTGAATTCAAAAACAATATTGTGGAAAAAATTTCTATAATTTCACGGTTATGTTTACAACAGTTATTATTACTATTGTTGCCACACACATTGCCATAACAAACCATGGTGGTATTTTGAGTGATGTTTTTTCTTCTGCATCAAAATATCGTATTAACCCTGCTGAAGAATGAAATCCTTCTCCTTTTTTATCTTTAGCCATTACTATTCACTAACTCACAATTTATAATCTTAGCATAAGGTTATGATATTTTAGTGTTTCTATCGATAAACTTTTGCAAATCGTGGGACTTTTGTACCATTTATTATCCAAAAATCTCGAAAATTTTCTATTCTTTTAGGAAACATCTAAATATCGATTATATATACGTAGCCGAGGGTGTATCCAAATGAAGGAAATAGATACTCTTATAAAAAAAGCTTTGAAGTATAAAGAGAGTGGACTTACGACTCATGAGATAGCAGAAGAACTAAATGTATCCAAAGAAACAGCAGCATGGCTCTTGAACAAAGGTAAAGAGAAAAAACCAGAGGGAGAGGTAAAAATTGGTTGGCGCTCCATAGGCGTATATCCATCAAGAATATCAGCTATTTCAGATGCTTTATGTGACGTTTTATTAGAGGAGGAAGAGAACAGAGATCTTGAGATTGATACTATTGTTGGCATTGCAATAAACGGCATTCCCTATGCTACATTCATTGCAGATAAATTAGGATTTGAACTCGCGGTTTTCCGACCACATTATGAAAAATCAGGAGCGTTTTCCTCAAATTACGCAGGCATAAAAGGAAAGAACATTGTTTTTGTGGATGATGTAGTAGGAACTGGTGATACTTTTAAAGTTGCAATAAAAACTGCGAAAGCCGAGAAGGGTAAACCTATAATGTGCCTGTCTGTTTTAAATAAAAGGGCTCAGAACGACATAGCAGGAGTACCTCTCCGTGCACTAATAAGATCAAGAGTGATTTAATCTAGTTTTATCTCTTGGAGAAATCAACAATGCATTGGGCTGACGTTTTAGCAGACAAGCTAGCTAAAGAAAACAGGAAACATGTTCTGGCTACAGGAATAACTCCATCTGGACCTATCCACATTGGAAACATGAGGGAGATTCTAACAACAGATGCAGTTTATAGATCGCTGACTGATAAAGGTGCAGATGCCGATTTTATCTACGTTGCAGATGATTATGATCCTCTAAGAAAAGTCTACCCGTATCTTCCCAAATCTTATGAAGAATACGTTGGAAAGCCCATCTCAGAGATTCCATGTCCATGCGGAGATCACAAGAGTTATGCAGATCATTATCTGACTTCATTTTTAGATTCTTTGAAGAAAGTTGGGGTAAAACCTCTCGTTTATCGAGCAAGCGAGATGTATAAAAATGGAGAATACAGAGAATCAATTCAAATAGCTTTAGAAAATGTCAACAAAATAAGGGAGATTATTGAAAAAATATCAAAAAGAAAACTCCCAAAAGAGTGGATTCCTTTTAACATTCAATGTGAAAAATGTGGGAGATTGTCTACTGCAAAACCAATTCTATATGAGTATCCAATTATCGAATACAAATGCAATTGTGGATACGAAGGAGAAGTAGATATAAGGAAAGGGAAAATTGGAAAACTTCCATGGAGAGTTGATTGGCCTGCCAGATGGAAAATGCTTGGTGTAACATTTGAACCGTGTGGAAAAGATCTTGCCACAGTAGGTGGAGCAAGAGACACTGGAGCAAAAATTGTGGAAGAAATATATGGCTACCCTCACCCAGCATTGCTTGTTTATGAATTCATCTTGCTAAAAGGGAAAGGCGCAATGCATAGCTCCAAAGGTACCGCTTTAAGTTCTGAAGAAATGCTGAAAATGACACCCCCAGAGGTATTAAGATTTTTACTTATGAAAAACCAGCCGAGTAAACACATCGTATTTGATTCGGGACTTGGGTTACTTAGTCTAGTTGACGAATATGACAAGGAGGAACGAGCATATTTTGGAAAAGAAGAAGAAACTAAAGGAATGAAAGATTTGAAGAAAACCTATGAACTTTCACAACCTTACTGCATACCAAAAACCATTCCATACCAACTTCCATATAGACATTTAGTGACCATTGCCCAAATAGGAGAAAATTGGGACGAAGTGAAAAAAATCCTTTTGCGAACCGGACAAATTTCAAAGAGTTTGAAAAAGGAAGACGAAGAGCATTTAAAACAAAGAACAGAGAATGCAAGATATTGGCTTTGTAATTTTGCACCAAACATGGTAAAATTTGAAGTGAAAAAGAACATGCCGAATGTAAAATTAACGGTGGAACAAAAAAAGTTTCTATCATCTATTGCGATAAAATTATTGTCCCATGTGTGGGAAGCGGAAAATATCCACAATGCAATCCATGAGACATCGGAAAAGGAGAAAATTCAGATGAAAACTGCTTTTAAAACAATTTATCAAATCCTACTTGGTCAGGAAAATGGACCACGTGCAGGATACTTTTTATCAAATCTAGATAAAGAATTTGTTTTGAATCGATTTGAAGAAGCAATTAAATAGGAATCTACTCTTAACAAACATAGTTCATGAAAATTTACCTAGAGGTTTACGGTTGCACGGCGAATAAAAGCGATGCAAGTCTGGTAAAAGGTCTTTTAAAAGAAGAAAGCCATGAAATCGTTGAAAAAATAGATGATTCCGATGCAATTATTCTACTCACATGCACAGTTATAGGAACTACCGAACAACGGATGTTATCACGACTACGAGAATTTAAAAAAACAGACAAGAAAATCATTGTAACTGGATGCATGGCATCTGCTCAATCTGATTTAGTTAAATCCATTGTACCAAATGCACAGTTACTACCACCCCAGTATGTTTATAGCATTCTTAACCTGCTGGATGATAAAAAAGTATCATTAAAGACAATGAATAAAACACTCTTGCCAAAATATTATGAGAATATAGTTGCCCCCATTTCCATTGCCGAAGGATGCATGTTCTCATGTTCTTACTGCATAACTTCCATTGCAAGAGGCGAATTGAAAAGTTACCCAATTGATGAAGTCGTAAAAGATGTATGCTCTGCATTAAGACAAGGCTGCAAAGAAATACAACTTACCGCCCAAGATACCGGTTCGTATGGTTTAGATTCAAAGTGTAATCTTAGTGAACTTCTAAAAAGCGTTTGTAAAGTCGAAGGAGACTACAGAATAAGGGTTGGAATGATGAATCCATATACTGCCCTAAGAAATTTTGATTCTATACTACAAGCATTCAATGACAAAAAAATCTACAAATTTCTACACATGCCAGTCCAATCAGGGGACAATAATATATTAAAAAAAATGAATAGAAAATACACTGTCGATGATTTTCTAGAAACAATTAAAAAATTTAGAGAAAAATATGTAGATTCTACTATTTCAACCGACATAATTGTTGGTTTTCCAACCGAGACAGATGAACAATTCCAGCACACAATTGATTTGTTAAAAACTGTTAAACCCGATATTACCAACATCACACGATATTCTGCGCGTCCTTTTACTAAAGCAAAAGCAATGAAAGGTAGAATAAGAACTGATGTTGCTAAAGAACATTCAAAAATTTTAACCAAACTATGTATCGAATTATCAAAGGAAAACAACCGTATTCATGTTGGGAAAAAATATACCGTACTTATAACTGAAAAGGGAAAAAACAATACAGTCATGGGAAGAACAGAAAACTATAAACCTGTTGTAATAGGTGAAAAAGCAGAGATAGGGAAAATCACACCTGTCATAATAACGGATGCTGCTCCAACATACCTTTTCGGAAGGCTTATATAGAGTCGTAATATTTGTGAATTAGTGGAAGGGATGATTCGAGTAGCAATTAACGGTTTTGGAAGGATAGGAAGAAATGTCTTACGGGCAGCGTTAGGACATTCTCTATACGGAAAAAAATTTGAAATAGTAGCAATAAACGATCTCGGAAATACTGAAGTACTAGCTCATCTTCTCAAATACGATTCCGTATATGGGAAATTTGATGGCGAGATACATGCCAAAGAAGATGGCGTAGAAATTAATGGAAAGCAAATTAAATTTTTCTCACAAGTTAGCCCCTCAAAGCTACCTTGGAGCAACCTAGATATTGATGTTGCTGTTGAATCTACAGGCTTATTCCGAACGCGAGAGGGGGCATCAAAACATCTTGAAGCAGGGGCAAAAAAGGTTATTATTTCCGCTCCAGCAAAAGATCCAGACTTAACAATTGTATTAGGTATAAACGAACACATATATGATATGGATAAACACAATATAATATCAAATGCATCATGTACAACCAACAGTCTAGCACCACCGATAAAAGTTTTAAACGACAATTTTGGGATTGAACAGGGATTCATGACAACTATTCATTCATACACTGGTGATCAGCGAATCCTTGATTTCCCACATAAAGATCTTAGAAGGGCGCGGGCTGCTGCGGTTTCAATCATCCCAACCACAACCGGTGCAGCAAAAGCAGTAACTCTCGTCATACCAGAACTTAAAGGTAAAATTGATGGGATGGCAGTTAGAGTTCCCACACCCGATGGTTCTCTAACAGATTTCACTTGCGTCTTGAAAAGAGAGGTAACAAAGGACGAAATTAATAACACATTTAGAAGTGCATCTGAATATAATCTCAAAGGAATAATGCAATATTCTGAGGAGCCGCTTGTTTCAGTTGATATAGTGGGTAATCCACATTCAGCTATCATAGACGGGTTAAGTACCAAGGTAAATGGAGAGCATGGGAACTTTCTCAAGATACTTTCATGGTATGACAACGAATGGGGCTATTCATGCAGACTCGTAGACTTGATAAACTATGTATATTCAGGCAGCTATAAAACAACAAACGAATTTGAAATGATAAAAGAGTATGCAAATAGATAAATACATCTCAGATATGCTATATGTTTAAATAAATACTCACGATTACGTTTTTTTGTGGAGGTTTTGCTGTATGAAGGAGTTCAATACTTTAGATGATTTTGACGTAGAAAATAAAACTGTTTTGTTAAGAGTAGATTTTAATATGCCTCTTGACAGAAACACCCTTGAAATTCTTGACAATACAAGAATTAAGCTTGCTATTCCAACAATAAAAGAGTTAATAGAAAAAAACGCAAAGGTTGTAATACTTGCCCATCAGGGAAGACATGGAAGCTGGGATTTCATATCTTTGGAAAAACATGCAAATGCATTAGAAGGATTGCTGGAAAAAGAAGTGAAATTTGTGGATGATATTTTTGGAGAAAAAGCAAAAGATGCGATAAAAAATCTTGTTTATGGAGATGTGTTATTTTTAGATAATGTCAGGAAATTCTCTAGTGAAACGGAAAAAAAATCTGCTGAAGAACATGCAAAATCAGAACTTGTACAAAACCTGTATCCCTTGGCTGATTTTTTTGTAAATGACGCTTTTGCCGCGGCCCATAGAGCTCAATGTTCACTCATTGGTTTTACTGAATTGTTACCGTCATGTGCTGGTAGACTTATGGAAAAAGAACTTACAACATTAGAAAAGGTTGTAAAAAATCCTAAAAAACCATGCATATTTCTGTTTGGGGGAGCAAAATTTTCTGATGTGATTGTCACTATTGAACGTGTTCTAAGAAACAGAACCGCAGATAAGATAATACTTACTGGATTGCCTGCCAATGCATTCTTAAAAGCAGAAGGGTACAATCTTGGGGAAAAGAATGAATCAGCATTGCTTGAAGAAGGAAAATCAGAACAATTCGAAGAAATCAAAAAAGTATTAACTTCATTTAAAAATGATATATATCTACCAGTGGATTTTGCAGCATCAGAAAATGAAGAAAGAAAAGAAATAACACTTGAGGAGTTGCCAAGTGAACATAACTTATTTGACATAGGTAAAAAAACTATAGTGGAATTCAAGGAGATTTTAAAAGAGGCAAAAACTGTCTTTTTATCTGGCCCCTGTGGAGTTTTTGAAAACCCACTATTCAAAAAAGGGACAATGGAGATATTTAACTTTGTAGCAAATTCAGATGCGTTTTCTATCGTTGGTGGTGGACATACCGTTGCAGCGGTGGAGCAGATGAATCTCAGAGATAAAATGTCCCATATCAGTACAGGTGGCGGTTCACTTGAAAAGTTTATGATGGGTGAGAAGCTAGTTGTTGTCGAATCTCTCAAAAACGCAAAAAATAGAAAATTGATAAAGTACAGTTAAGAGAGAAACAGTCAAATAATCGTGTTGTTTATATTTTTTGTTTTAGGGGCTGGTAGATCAGTTCGGAAGATCGCCACCTTCGCAAGGTGGAGGCCGCGGGTTCAAATCCCGCCCAGTCCATAGATAATGAATTTGAGTTAACTCTCTCTTTATTAATATCAATATTACCAATATTAACATCATTAGAATCTACTAATTTTACTTTCACAGAGTTTTAATCCTATGATCCCCCAGTCAGTATGATCAACAGGAGAAACATACAAAGAAAAGATAGGTCTATTAACGCTGCAACTACGAAATATACTATTAGACTCAACACAGCCAGTTTAACTACCGGTTTAAGTATGGTAATTGCCAGGGTTACTATCTTACCTAAAATTGCACTAGCTACGTCTACTATTGCACTAACTGCAGCAAATATTAAACCTATTATTGAACCAAATACTTTTAATAAAAGGATTAGTGCTATGAAAGTAACAATACACACAGGCTGAACAGGATTGTCTTTGATTTTTTCTTTCAATTCCTCAACTGCATTTTTTACATCTATATTTTTTATTTCTTCTCTAAGTTCATGTATATTTATTTTATGAATCCTTTCTTTAATATCTGTTACATCTATAACTTGTAATTCATCAATGAGACTTGACCTATTTGCCTTTACAGCTGCATCATATTCTACTGCAGGTATAGACGGCAGCACCATTAGAATAAAAACTGAAAGTATACTTTCAAATATTATTTTCTGTTTCATTCTTGAATCTTCTTTATATTTGTCTTATAATATTATTATATTTTAATCGAACTTAAATGTTTCCTACTAATTTTTGTACGAATCCATAATCATGTTGATGCTTTTATGTACTCTTTTAAATCAAAACAGCATCCAAAACGAAAACACCGGACATTAATAAGCAATATCTGGTATACTGTATGCCCTTACAATTTACAAAAAACCTAGAAATCTAAACACGATATTATAATAACGCTTTTGGTAAATTGAAATCAAGCCCCACAACATGATGGGCTGTGCCCATAAAGAATGTATAGCTTTTTTCAGGTAGCGGTCGAGCAACATAGATATAAATACCTCTAAAACGAGTCATCATTCCAACTTGTATTCCGAATAAGCATTTGGCATCCGTATTAAAAAGGCGACCATGCCTCAATATGAATGTTCCACTTGGTATACCAAGTTCGGATCGATTAGTGTAATGCCAGAAATTAAATAATTTATATATTTCCGCTGAACTATTTTTGAACGGATTCAGCTTATAACTCCACCCCTGACTGACAACAAACACGCGATTGCGAAACATATTATAACTGTTTAGTGGTTTGAGAATGAAGGATAGAACTGGATGTCTATTCATCAATAATGTATTGAGGATATTAATAGAATCATCGCGATTAGCTGTAGACTGTATTTTTTCCATAAATTCTAACAGCATTACTTTCAGTTCTTTGAATTCTTGTTCGGATAAGGTTAATTGTTCTATGATAACGGTACCATCTGAATCAACCAAAGCATATTCTACATCCACAACTTCATATTGCATTTCATCTTCTGGGAACTCTAGCGCGTTTACAGGACTAATAGAAAGTCCAACAAAAAGAGCTATTACACCCATCACAATCATTTTACGATTTTCTATCACTATAAAACACCTCCACTCAAGACATATTTATATTTAATTATATATCTTTTAAAACTTATATACTTTTTCCATTTGCTTGTAAAAAATTTTTATTAATATTAATCATTATCCTAATTCTATTGGAAATTTTACTGAAAAAACGTAGTTTTCCCATGTTGCATAACTCTAAAAATTCATCCTATAAAAAATATTAAATATACGACCTATATCTTACATGCCCAGTAAAAACATGAAAATTCTACTGGTATTTCCAAAGATCGAGCATGGTGCATCCACACATAATGACAAAGGATCATGGACTTCAATACTTTTTGGTTATCCCATTCTAACACTACCACACATTGCTGCAATAACTCCAAAAAATCATTATGTAAAAATAGTTAACGAGAATTATGACACTCTGAATTTTGATGAGGATACCGACATAGTGGCCATAACAACATATACTATGACTGCACCTCGCGTATATGAAATTGCTGATGAATTCAGGCGGAGAGGTAAAAAGGTAGTACTTGGTGGATACCACCCCACCGCACTTCCTGATGAAGCAAAACTACATGCAGATAGCATTATATTAAGTGAAGCAGAAATAACATGGCCAGAATTACTTAAAGATGCGGAAAGTGGAAAATTGAAACCTTTTTATGGACCAAATCCCGATTTTGACATGGAAGACATACCAGCAATACGAAGAGATCTTATCATGCATAATCCTATTCTGGGGGCAGTACAAACAACAAGAGGTTGCCCAAATAGCTGTGAATTTTGTGCTATCGGTAGTTTTTGTCATCACGGCGTAAAACAACGTCCGATAAAGAACGTAATCGAAGAAATTAAACAGATGCCCAATAAGATGTTTGTTATACATGACCCACATCTGACAGTAAATCGCAAGTATGCACAGGAGCTTTTCAAAGAGTTGATACGGCAAAAAGTCCACAAAGCATGGGTGGCAAACGGAACCACAAATGTTCTTGGCAAAGTCGATGATAAATTTTTAAGTCTTGCAAGAAAATCTGGATGTGTTGAATGGTTTGTTGGTTTTGAATCCGTCAGTCAAGCGGCACTTAACGGAATTAAAAAAACCCATAACAAGGTAGAAGACTTCAAAAAAATGATTAAACGGGTACATAACTATGGAATGACTATACAGGGTGGTATTATCTTTGGTTTTGACGAGGATACTCCAGATATTTTTGATACAACAATTGAGAAACTATATGAGTTGGAAATTGATGTACTCGAGATAAACATCCTTACCCCATATCCTGGAACACCATTATATGATAGGCTTGACAAAGAAGGGAGAATATTTTCAAAGGATTGGTCGCGATACAATCAAGTCGATATCGTATTTGAACCAAAGAATATGACTGTAAAAGAACTCTACGACGGAACAAGAAAGGTAGCCAAGGAGTTCTATTCATGGCCAAATATCATAAAAAGAAATGTAAAGATTTTTTCCACGGTTAAAAAAATGGGTGCGGTTTTGCCTGCAGGCACCAATTATACTTTTAGAAAATATTACAAAGCAGATTTCAATATTCAGAAATCTGGAAGTCCCCTAATAAAAACCAATCATGATTTTTGAGAGAAGATATTTCACTTATCTTTAAATATGAAATTAAATAATATCTGTTAAAGAGATGACTGATAAAAAATCGAAAAATCCGTGGAAATCTAAAGATGAGGGTGATCACTATCCTGTTATGAAAGAATGGTGGACCATCGAGGCCATATTCAAAACTAAAGAGAATAATAGAAAATGGAATCTTATTTCATCGTTTTCATACAAAACTCAAGATTCCTCATCTTTTTTTCAATATGTTCTTTTTGACATTAATTCAAAGAAATATGTGGCACAAAAAGACATAAGCGATAACATCGAAAAACTATCTCACAAGAAAAACAAGGTTGATTTAAAATATGAAAAATCAACAATAAATGGATTATATCCAAATTATCATATTCATATCGAAGACGAAAAAAAAGGTTTCACTGCAGATATGAAATATGTAGCAAAATCACTTCCACATTGGATAGCTAATAATGCAACAAATGGTAACCTACCCATTGGACTAAATTTCTACAAATATGGCTTTCTTCCAAATTGTGATATCAAAGGAACGTTGGACTTTAGTGGTAAGTCCTATGAGATTGAAGGCAAAGGATATATCGAACATGCATGGGGCGATTGGTCCTATCAGAACCCTCTCAGAAAGATTCATAGTTTAAGGGAAACGATTTCAATCTATGCACGCCTTGGCAAATGGTGGTTGTCACAACACAAACCGCATATCCCAAGCAGCATTGGTTTTACCACCGAGAATAATGTTTTTGGTTACGACTGGATATGGGGTATTTGCGACAACGATTGGAGTCTTTTTTTTGGTAACTCCATGTTTTGGATAAATGAAGGTCCTTCCTTTGGTGCATTATATGTTACCCCGGACGGAGAAAACTACTTTGAATTCTGCAATGTAAAATTCCGCTATAATAAACTTATTTATATTAAAAAATATGATTTATACTATCCATGCGACATGGAACTCACCGGAATGCTAGATGATAAAAAAATCCATATAAGATTCTGGAAAACAACCGAAAGTTATGAGTATATTGACCCATTTAAAAATAGTAAATTCTACAAAGCCTGGATATTATGTGAAATGCCCGGACGAATGGAAGGTATCTACACTGACAAAGAAAGGACAATAAAACTAAAGGGAGATTGTAAGATAGTACCACTAAGACTGCCATCAGCCTTAGGTCACAATTCATTGAAGTTTAACTTTCTACTTCCACCAAAAGGTGTTGGCATAGATATATACTTAGACTCGCATTATTTGAACAAAAAGATGGTTGCTAAGCTCCACTTTGCTCCAAAACCACAGTTTAGATTCAACATCAAAAAACAAAAAGAGAGATTACTCCACAGATAACTAGTAAATATTTAAATCCAACCTTTTGAATATCATCTCTTAAAGATGAGTAATAATAAAGAACCGGGCAATCCTTGGACACCTGACGATGAAAGAGAGCATTTTCCCAGCGTCATAGAATGGTGGGGTGCAGAAGCTTTCTTCAAATCAGTTGAAGATAACAAAAAATGGAGTTTAAAAGCATCATTTACCGAATGGCTTACAAAATCAAAAAAACCTGGTTCGAATTTGATAATAACGCTTTTTGATCTTGATGGCGATAAACATTTCTGTCATTATTCTAGAAAAAACTCAGCCAAACTAGAAACTGCTAAAGATAGCTTTAATGTAAGATATAATGACTCTTCTATGAAAGGTTCATATCCAAATTATAAAATGTATTTTAGAGATCCTAAGAACAATATAGATTTTGATATCAAATACAGTGCTGAATCTTTGCCTCATTGGATCGCACAAGACATTACAAACGGATGGCTTCCGATGAGCCTTGGTTTCTATAGATATGGATTCATACCAAAATGTAACCTCTCTGGAACAATGAAAACAAAAGACAATATCTTTAGCATAGAAGGTAGAGGATATTTTGAACATGTATGGGGTAATTTTTCCTATACAAATCCTATAGCTTATGCCACAGAACTGAAAAAAACCATTTCAACATATTCAAAACTTATTGGATGGTGGATACATAATCATAAAACACGAATTCCAAAATCGATAATGTTTTGTACAGAGAACAACCCCCGTGGTTACGACTGGATCTGGGCATTATTTGACAACGGTTGGAGCCTTTTTTATGGCAATATTCTTCTTTGGATTATGAAAGGACCTGTCGCTGGTTCGTTAATTTTTTCTAAAGATGGAAAAACATATACTGAATTCTGTAATGTTAATTTTCAGTATAAGGAAACAAGATATGTAAAGGAATATGATTTTTATTATCCTTCTGAAATAATTATAAATGCACAAAAGGAAAGAGAAAGATTGTCCCTATGTTTTAAAATGACTGTAAAAAGTCGAGAATTCTTAATGAAACTTACGGGAAAGAGAAACGCTTTTTTCATATGTGAAGCACCAGGAGAAGTAAAGGGATACTATTTTGATGGTAAAGAAAGGATAAAATTAAGTGGAGTTTGTAAAATGGAGCCGCAAAGACAAGTTTCAAAAATGGGACATAATTCCTTGAAACTTGATTTTATGTTGCCACCCAAGGGAGTTGGAATCGATGCAGATTTAAACTCACATTATCTTAAAAAAAGAATTACTACAAAATTTCATATCGTCCCTCGTCCAAGCATTAAACTCAATGTTAAAAAACTAAAAGAAGAGGATTATCCCAGTTAGATGAATTACAGAAGATATCACGACTTCCAATCTTTTTAACGATTAATTCAAAATTAGATAAAAATGATGATAATCTAGTACCAACAAACAAGAATGCGCATATAAACAACAATAAGATATTAGGTTAAATCTCCCCATGGGAATCTTTTTAACCTGCATCTTTGATATAAATGCCTCAAAAACAAGGTGAAAAAATGGAAATTGCAAACGATAATGCACTGTGGAGAAGGGCCAATGAACTATTTGGCAGACCACGTGAACATTGGACAACTGTCGATGAGATGATCTATGAATTACCTGATTATTTTAATAACGATGTTGAAAAAATGGAAGAAATGCGTTTCAAAGCAATCAAAGAATCCCTAAATCATCATTATGGAAAAAGCCAATTTTATAATCAATTATGTAATGAATATGATTTTACCCCAGATGATGTAAAGGAAGTGAAAGATCTAGAAATGGTTCCCATGCTTCCCGATACCTTTTTTAAGGAATATCCTGCAGAGAACCCAAAGGCAGTTTTCGAATGGCTCACAAAGGTTTCCACTGTTGATCTAGGCAACTATGGGTACAGAGGAAAGGATCTACAGGGATTTTTGAGATGGGCAGAAAAAAAGATGGAGGGACTTGTTAATCATTCCTCTGGAACAACTGGACATTACAGCTTTATATTTAGAGATAAGACAACTTTCAACCGTTTTTATTTTGCCGTGATAAAAACTTTGCTTAGCATTCCCGCTTCATTGGACAATGATCCTCATTACGTCTATCCAGGGTCACCAAACACGTATCTAACTATTGGAAGATGGCTTGGGGAGGGTAGTCGTATTTTCAGTGAACCAAATCGACATTTTATGACTGACCGTGAAATTACCATGGACATATCTAGACTTATGTCTACAGGAAATGCCAAAGGTTTCAAGGATAAACTTATGCTAAAAGCACTTAAAAAAGCGATGATAAAAGGCGAAGAAAAAATGGTGACCTTGCTTGAAGAATTAGATAAAAAAGGCGAACAGCTAGCCATTCTTGGCCCACCATTTCAAATATACAGTATCATGCTGAAGATGAAAGAGATGGGCATAACGCTTAATCTGGGTGAAAGCAATAGTGTTATTTTCACTGGTGGAGGATGGAAGATCTTTGAGAGTAAAAAAGTGTCCTTACAGGATTTTGCATCAATGGTAGAAGAAACCTTAGGGATACCGTCAAAATACTATGTAGATTTCTACGGTATGTCTGAGATGAATGGGCTAGGTGTCTCATGTGAAGGGGGTTATAAGCACCTTCATCCCTGGATACACCCAATGGTCTTGGACGATAATCAAGGACATATAGGATATGATGAATGGGGAAGATTTGCATTTCTTGATCCAATTGCAAACAGTTATCCGGGGTATATCATAACTGGTGACCGAGTGAAACTGCTAGAAAGATGCCCAGTCTGTGGAAAACCTGGACCAGTGCTAGAATCAGATATAACTAGAATGGTTGGTGCTGAGGCTAAAGGGTGTGCAAACCTTATGAGAGGGCTTATGGCAGAAGAATTCAAGAAAGCCGAGAAAAAATAATTGGAAATGTGATATGTGTGATTAGAAATCAGGAACTAGCAACAAAAATATACTACTATGCATATGTTTCTCCTGGAAAATACAACATTCACCAAATGGACAAAAAAATTTTTGGGCGATATACTACCAGGGTAAATCGAGTTATAAAAAGTGAAAAATTAATTGAGAGAGGTTATCTCAAAATAGATCGTGTAAAAGAAGGAGAAAAAGAACAAAATATTATTTATGCAAGACTTGAACCACTCATGTCCATAATAGAGCAGAAAATGGTATTAACAAATCTTGAAAAGCATATTTTAAAAAAATTACTGAGATCAAATTTCTTTAGATATCTTATTCGCAATATCAACATAGACATTAATTTTGGTTCGTCCTCTTTGTTCTACATTATCATTATGAACCTGGATTATTGGTCAACATTTTATTTAAAAAATAAGACGCTGACCACTCTAGGCCTATACGCCGAAGATAAACTCAAGACCATTGAACAATACGACGATCTTATAAGTGAAATGAAAGAACTTTTTGATGAAGCTGAATTTAAAAATGCAATAAAATGGTTTAAAAGTTATGACACATTAGCACCAATTCTTAAACTGTTGGAACATGGACAAAAAGACCATGAATTATATAAAGCCCTGAAGGACACATTATTTCTTTTCTTCATTCCAAGAAATCTGATGGAAAAAATAAGAGGAATTAGCGTTATAGGAAGGATGGACATAATATTTAGCTCATTATATGGCGAAGTAAAAGACATTGATATCTTTACCGAATATGTACTGTCTAAAATACAATCTCTGAAAGCTATTGAAAGCCATAAATACCACGATGTTAGTGATTACTCTTGGAAGACAACTGATAAGAAAGACACATCTGGCTATACATAATTAGCGCTTCTGTCAATCATGCAAATGACAATCCCATTATTATAAATTTTAGTATTTCTCTGCAATATAACAAAAAAATACAACTATAAGAGCGTTAGCAATAATTATTATAAAATGACGGGTGACAAAATAATTATGGTGTATCTATTTTATGTCTTTTCACAATTAAAACTGACTCCTGTGTCAACAGTAGCTTAATACTACAAACTGAGAAATCCTTCACAATGGACTCTATATAGCTATTGCACTCCGTTGTGGATCTCCTCAAGATAATTCTTGCACCATTTTTCATCGAATCAATAACATTTTTTAGAATCAAATCCTGACCATCGACTCCATAAGAGAGTATAATACTATCAAAACCAGAGACGTCATAGGTTTTTCCATCTCCTCTCTCAATTTTAATCATATTCGAAAGATTATATCTTTTTAGATAATCATTCGCTATATCTACAACATGAGGGTTGCAATCTATGCCTATTATCTTCGGATTGACTTCCCTTGATAATATTATTGAGGTGTAGGGTATCGCACCACAACCTATATGCAGAATCTTATCGGATGATGATAAATTTGACATATAGATTTCCTTTTTTACTGAAGATTCGTGAAATTTAATATAGAGTTTTGCAAAAAATGGAATATGATTGGAAGAAATCTCAAATGTATAGTACAGATAGTCAAGGACTTCTTTTATCATAAATCACCTTCAACGAAGGGGAAATATCAATCTTATAATACTTAATGTTTAACAAAAAAATGGATTTATGTTTACCACCACAAGAAATCATATTATAAGTTAGAACAATTGAAATTAGGGGAGACAACATAAAAGAGAATTTTGGATATATATTAAAGTTTAAATATTATTTATTAGTTATAACGTATAATAATAGGCAATGTATAGGGTTACTAGAAAACGTTAATCTACTAATTCGATATACTGAATCGAGATCGACTAATTACATTACAAGAAAATGTTAATTTAAAAATAGGAGAAAATCTATGGAAATACTACTGACAATGCCCCACCCAAATCCAAAAAGAAGATTGTTTGATAGATTCAACTATCCATCTTTAACTCTTAAACAACTTGCAGCAATAACTCCCCCTGGACACAATTTAGAACTAGTTGATGAAAGATATGAACCAATAGATTTCAATAAAAACTACGATCTTGTGTGCATTTCTTGTCTAACCTATAATTCACTTCGCGGTTATGAAGTTGCAACAGAGTTTAGGAAAAGAGACATTCCTACCATAATTGGAGGATACCATGCGACGCTAATGCCAGAGGAAGCAAAACAGAATGTGGATGCTGTGGTGGTTGGTGAAGGGGAACGTACTTGGCCCAGGGTTCTTGAAGATATAGAGAAAGGACAATTAAAACCGTTTTATAGACCAGACAGACCGGTTGCACCTGAAGAAATCCCTGCCGCAAGACATGATATAGGTACATACAACCCCTTTAATGAACCAATTCAAGCCTCGCGAGGTTGCCCAACAGGATGTGAATTTTGTGCAATGAACGTGATGGAAGGTAAGATATTCAGAGGGCGGCCTGTTGATCATATGGTAGAAGAGATGAAATCAATAAAAGCAAAATCGATATTTTTTGCTGATGCATCTCTTACTATTAATCCAAAATATTCAAAAGAATTATTCAAAGGAATGAAAGAAGTAAATAAATATTCTGAAGCTTTTGGAAATGTAAATGTACTTACACGTGATGATGAATTTTTAAAGTTAGCTGCAGAAGCAGGGATTTTTAACTGGTATGTCGGTATCGAATCTATATCTCAGGCAAATATAAATCAATCAGGAAAAGGTACGAATAAGGTTGAAAATTACGCTAAAGCCATACAAAAAATCAAAGATCATGGTATGATGATAACTGGATTCTTTATGTTTGGTTTTGATTTTGATACACCTGAAATCTTCGGAAGGACACTCGAAAAAATCTATGAATGGGGACTTGACGAGGTATCGTTTAGTATAATAACTCCCTATCCTGGCACAAGACTTTATGAAAGATTTGAAAGAGAGGGAAGGATTACTTCCAAAGATTGGTCAAAATATGCTGAAGGGCAGGTCAACTATACACCAAAGGGCCTTACAGACAAACAAATTATTGAGGGGATTCGGAAAATGGCCATGGATTATTACTCAATTCCAAACATTATAAGAAGAAGTTTTACTAACACCAACCATAACCCCTACAGAGTTTTTGTTAAATTTGTACGAAACACTGCAGTTAGAAAATTCTACATGAATGAAAAATTAACTATTTGAAAAAAATCCCCGTCACGAAGATCTGTGTCTATTTCGATATCGTGAATTCACACAGAGAGACAAAGAATCGTGAACACTACTCTTTTCATTTAAATATTACTCACATTATATCTGTTTTTTTGCAATAACGCAAAAAACATTCGATAAAAATGACCTATGGACATCTAGAAATAAACAGAAAAATTTTCCATTATATGTAACATATTTATCAAAAAGTGCAAAATATTTTAGTACAGGAATATGTATAATATATATGTGCAGGACATATTTACCGAAGTAGTTGTTGAAATATTTAATTATGTAGCGTGCATTAAGATGAGGCATTTCAAGAGATTAATATGAAGAAGGGTTTTTGCCCATGTTACTTACTTATTGCTGAAGAAAAATAAAAAATCCGGTGACATATTGAAAAAAATCACTGATTATAAAGAGGAAGTAATAGAATATTATGATGGGATTTGGTCAAATCCTTTTAGATCGCAGACAGTCGGTGAAGAAATCCCTCCTGGATTTCACTATGGCTTCTTTGAAAAAGGTGTTAAAACACCCAAGGATGCAATGTATAACATGAATGATTTTGTTAGTAGGTTACTTGATTTAGAAGAGAATAAAACTATGGAAATTTTGGACGTGGGATGTGGAGCTGGTTGTACTTCATTATATTTAGCGGAAAGATATCCTAATAGTAGATTTTCAGGAATATCAATTGCTCCAAAAGAAATTGCCTTAGCTGAAAAATTTGCAAAAAATAAAAAAATTGATAGAGCCGAATTTATCCTTGGAAATTATTTGGATACAAGATTTCCAGATGGCTCTTTTGATGCTGTTTATGCATTGGAGTCTATGAGCTATGCAATAGATAAAAGGGCTTTTGCAAATGAGATGTACCGAATTTTGAAATCTAATGGAAGGCTGGTCATAATTGACGGTTTTAGAAAAGACATCCCACCCACTTGTTTAATGAAAAAAATGTATGATTCTCATTGTAAAAAAAGAGGTGGATCTGATCTTGCATGTCTTAGTATGTTTAAAAAGTATTTGAAAGAAATCGGATTTAAAGATATCGAAATTAGTAATATTGCAAAAAATATCAGACCTTATTTTATATCAGCCTTATTCAATTTTATTAAAGGTTTTTCACATTCGATGATAAAGGCCGATACAAAAAATAAAAAACATGAATCGAAACGAAGAGAATATAGATACGTCTACATGACGATACTTTTAGATTCTTTTTTTGGACTGATTGGCATTAGCACATTCAATTCAATTACAGCAATCAAAAAATAAAAAGTAAGAGTTTCCCAAAATTTTGTATAATCTTCAGTAGGTAGCAGGGTAAAGGCTTTAATATGATATTTCCATATTTTTTGCCACATATGAAAAAAAATATACTATCGATATTGGATGTCGAAGATGAAACAGAAGAGATAATAGATCTAGGAATCAAGCTAAAAAAAGAGGTAAAAACTGGTAAAAAACTGGAGTATCTTAAGGGTAAAACACTAGCTATGATCTTTGAGCGTGCTTCTACAAGAACTCGTGTTTCCTTTGAAGTGGGAATGGAAATCCTAGGGGGCCATGCAATATTTCTAAATAAAGATGATATCGAGATAGGTGAGAGAGAATCAGTTAAAGATATTGCCCTGGTTTTATCGAGATATGTAGATATCATAATGTACAGAGCTTTAAACAAAGAAGATTTACATGAACTTGCAAGAAATGCCAAAGTACCTGTGATAAACGGATTAGACATAGATGAGCATCCCTGTCAAATACTAGCCGATCTGATGACTATAAAGGAACATAAGGGGAGACTAGATGGATTGAACTTCGTCTTTATAGGTGATGGAAACGACAATCTAACTCACTCCTATCTGCTAGGATGTACACTTGTGGGAATGAATGTAACGGTTATATCTCACAAGAGACACTGGCCTTCGACATACTTTGTAGATCGGGCAAATAATATCGCTGAAAAGAAAAATCTAACATTAACAATAACAGATAATCTAAATGCTGTAAAAAACGCTGATATAATTGCCACAGATACATGGATATCGCTTTGGTACAAAAAAGAAAAAAAGCGAATAATGGAAGATCTAAAAGGCTACACCATAAAACAAGATGTAATGGAAAAGGCGAAAAAAGATGCTATATTTATGCATTGCATGCCAATCTATTATGGGGAAGAGGTAGTAAAAGAAGTGGCACATGGATCTCAATCGGTAATCATTGATGAGGCGGAAAACCGCATGTGGGCACAGATGGCATTAATGGTGAAGTTATTAGAAGATCAATAAGCAATTATATTATATTAAAATGATGATTAATAAGCTGTAATAACACGTCTAAGAATATGAGATTATACGACATCAAAAGATAGTTAAACCCTTTTCTTCCGACAATTTTTCCCATATTTTTCATGTCTTCTTTGTCTGCCTTTGCAAGTGTGTACGAATTGTTAAGAATGTATGTCCACAATACAAGAAAGGGTATAAGAAAAATGGGAGAAAGTATTGTTCTTATAAACAATAGTATGCCAAATATTCCTGAAATGAAAAACATAAAAAAGGAGATTTTTGCTGCATTTTTTTCTCCAAACGAAGTTGCATATGTTTTAACCCCAATTTTAAGATCTCCTTCGATATCATGTATTCCTTCTGGAAGATCATGGGCATTATCTGCAAAGTAGGTAAAAAGAACAAGAAGAATCATATTTTGAATCTCCCTTCCACCTGTTGAAATAGTTCCAAATAATGGCAAATCAAAGATAAGACTCATGGATTGTGGCAGTACGGTCCATATTGCAAGAAAACCAAATATTGCTACGGTAAGCCACTGAATCGGCGTAAATATTTCTGAGTATGCAGGTATCTTGATGATTTTTTTTAGGAACTTATTGTGAAATGCTACAAATAAAGCTGTAGTCCCTACAAGTATAAGACACCAGACGCTGACAAGAATTGCAAAAATAAAAGTCATTGCCGAGAAGACTAGTGCCACCAAGAAGAATTTCTTTTTAGTTATTGCACCGGCAGGTACCGGGCGACCTGGATGAACAACAGCATCAATATCTGCATCTGTTATATCATTCCATATGAGTGCTGCAAAGAAACCAGAGTACATAGTTAGAATCGTCAGAATTATTATTTTCATTATTTCCAAATCATACGTTTGAATTCCATATGCTAACATCGGGACACTGGCATACATTAAGATATAGCTAATCAATTCATAAAGTGGAAAAGGACGCCAGTCAGCAAGAAAATTAATCGGTTTTAACAGAATATTGTCCTTTTTATTTCTGGTTTTCCCTACCATTAATCACCATCTAAAAGTGGTTTTGATAAATGCATTAATTTAAAAACATGTTATTGATATATGATTATTAACATTACCGATATTCTATCGAAAAGTGGTGAGATGGAAAATGAGGAAAATAATGGTTGTTGATAACGAGCCAGATATTGTTGATCTTACTAGAACAGTTTTGGAGATAGGGGGCTACAATGTTGTACCGGCGTACAGTGGAGAGGAATGTCTAAAAAAACTTGATGAAGAAAAAGTAGATCTGATTCTTTTAGACATAATGATGCCAGGGATGAGCGGCTGGGACGTATTTAACAGAATTAATAAAAAATCCCCGGAGATCAAGATAGCTTTCATGAGCGTACTTGAAATATCAGATAAAAGAAAACAAGTACTCCTGGACGAAGGCCTGGCTGATTATATAATGAAGCCTTTTGATAAAGACACCCTGTTGGACAGAGTCGATTATATCCTGAAGAACTAAAAAATCTCTTGTTTTGGATCGATGGTCAAACAGGATTAAAAATTATTTCTCTTCAATATTTTTGTACCTTTTTAAAGCAAATAATATTATATATCAAATCATATTTATTGTATAGAATACTTCATGAAAAAAATCCTATCAGTACTAATCATAATATTATTTTTTATAATTCCAGCAACAGCGAATATTGTAATTAATACAAATATCAACTTATTAGATGAATGGGATGTTACTTTTGGAGGATCACACTCAGACACTGGTAAATGTGTTAAACAAACCATTGATGGCGGGTATATCATTGTTGGTGAGACATGTGCTTCTAGTGATGGTAATGCTAATGTCTGGTTGATTAAAACCGATGAAAATGGTGTGAAAATATGGGATAAAACTTTTGGAGGGTCTGAATGGGACAAAGGGCAATTTATAGATATTACATCAGATGGAGGATACATTATAGCAGGTAATACAATATCATATGCTTCCTCGGACCATGAAGACGTTTGGTTGATTAAAACAGACAGTAATGGTAATGAACTCTGGAATAGAACTTTTGGTGGAGATAAAACAGATAATGCCTATTCTGTCGAGCAAACTAATGATGATGGCTATATACTAATTGGACAAACTTGGTCTTTCACTGAAGCTGGTAAAATGGCCAATTCTTGGTTGATTAAAACAGACAGTAATGGTAATGAACTCTGGAATCATACATATGGTGGAAGCGATCCAGGTGGAGCTTTTTCAGGTCAACAAACAAAAGATGGTGGCTATATTTTTTCTGGAAGCATCAATCCAATAGATGGTGAAAGATGGATTGATGTATACCTGGTTAAGACTGATGAAAATGGAAACGAGATGTGGAGTAAATCATATTCTGTAACTGAGAATGAAGTAGGTTGGGGTGTTCAACAAACTAATGATGGAGGATACATTATTACAGGTTTTACTGGCGATTCATCAAGCATTTATGGAGAATTACTTTTAATAAAAACAAGTGCTAATGGAAATAAAGAATGGCAAAAGACTTTTGGTGGAGATTGGGGTGAAACAGGTCATTCTGTTAAACAAACCATTGATGGTGGATACATTGTAACAGGTCAAACCTATTCTTATAGTTCAGGCAGATATGATTCTGATTTGTGGCTTGTTAGAACAGATAATAGTGGTAATTTTAAATGGCATGAATCATTTGGTGGAGAAAATAGTGAGATTGGCCACTACGTTGAACAAACAAACGATGGTATCTACATTGTTGTAGGCGAAACTTTCTCCTATGGGAATGGAATAAATGACCTTTGGCTGATTAAAACAAGCGGTGGAGATGCAGCCCCAAATAAACCAAATAAGCCCTCAGGTCCAACTAATATAGAATCAGGAAAGACATATACTTATAGTACATTTACAGTTGATTTACAAGATGATTTCATTTATTATAAATGGGACTGGGATGATGGTACAACTTCAAATTGGCTTGGACCATACAACTCTGGTGAAACTTGCGAAACAAATAACTCATGGGATAATAGAGGTAACTATCAAGTAAAGGTCAAAGCAAAAGATGAATATGGTCATGAAAGCATTTGGTCTGATCCTTTATCCGTTACATGTCCTAGAATAAAAAACCAATTGACAATGCTAAGGATCTTAACTCTTTTTATTGAGAATATTTTCAAACTATGTGTTTTACATCTATAGCATATTTTTTTATAAACACAAATAACTCCGAAACACATTTACATCTTGCAACACCATCCTCATTGTGGTTTGATTCTGGCTTCAGATAGAAAAACAGGTATTATATCTCCTCGTTAACTTGGATAATAAAACCATTAACTGGCTGGACTATGGCATCCTAAAGAATATTTTCAGATTTCCTTAGTTTACTATTGTGTTTATAACCATTTTATCCTTTCTAAAAATCGATGATGTATCCTATGTAACACTGATATTAAATTTTTGTGCGAAAATATCGGAAATCATATATAAACTATCATACATTTGTTTCACAAAGAAAATAGATCGGTTAATTGTATACATATTTTTAAAAAAGGTGAAAAATCATGGGAGATAATTTGAAAAAAACAAAAAAAGTAGCATGCCCT
>Ga0180433_10002326_pt1 | contig 29508 bp, 29 predicted proteins | sample SS_ome_8_FD_132980 | JGI IMG/M metagenome (GOLD analysis project Ga0180433, IMG submission 132980) | Hypersaline lake sediment archaeal communities from the Salton Sea, California, USA - SS_1_D_1 metaG | ecosystem: Environmental > Aquatic > Non-marine Saline and Alkaline > Hypersaline >... | reverse complement strand
TTTGATACCAACTTCTTTATGAAAATATTAAATAAAAAAATTATTTGGATTTCCAAAATCCGATTTTTCCTAAATACCTTCCTAAATACACGAGTGAAAGCATGACGGGTACTTCCCAAAACAAACCCATGGTAGTTCCTAATGCCGCATAAGAACCAATCCCATACATTGCAATAGCAGTTGCAATTGCTATCTCGAAATGACTGGAAGAGCCGATAATAACAGTAATTACTGCTTCTCTATATTTCAGTTTGAATAATTTCGTGACTATTACATTATAACCAACTACAATTAAAAATCCAACCAAGAGTGGAATTGTTACTAATAGCAATAAGTCTGGATTACTTATTAGAACATTGCCATTTAGCGAAAATAAGACGATAAGAGTAATCAATAAAGCAATGATAGATACTTTTCCTATAAATGGGCGATATTTTTCATTAAACCATTCCTTTCCTTTAGAATTTATAATTATTTTTTTACTCAAAATGCCTAGAATCAATGGTAAACCAATGAAAAATACTAAAGAAACGAGTAATAACATGATATCTATAGGAATATTTTTAATTCCCGATAACAAAGAAACCATTCCTACATAACCGAATATAATTGTAATCGTATTTAAACTAGTATTAAGGACATTTTGTTCTTGATTTCCCTTTGCCATCCAACCCCACACTAAGACCATAGCGGTGCATGGAGAGCTGGATAATAGGATAATTGCAAAACCTAACTGTCTCACTATCTCAGAATCCCCAGGCAAGAATACATTCACCATTAACAAACCTACAAATGGAGCAACGAGCCAGTTAGAGACTAAAGTTAATATGATAGGTTTAGGATTTCTTCCCAGTTTTTTTAATTCTGAAGCTTGAAGATTCAACATAGCGGGATACATCATTAAAAACAAACATATGCCAATTGGGATAGATATATTGCCGATAGATAAGGAATTTATCAAAATACTTACTCCTGGTAAAAGCTGTGATATTAATATCCCCAAAACAATACAAATAGCTACCCATAGTGGCAATAATTTCTCGAAATAGTTGATTTTTCGCGATTTTTGCTCATCTGGTTCTTCTAAATCTTCTAATAATTCTTGTTCAACCTTTTCTTCAACCATATTTTTCATTCTTGTTTTTTTAAACTCTATAATTAAATTTTAATTTCATCCAATCAGAGCTTGAGATATTAATACATTTATTCAGATAAAAATGTTTCGATTCGAATTGATTATTATTTATTTGAATAAGTTTTTTAAATTTTCATAGCTTCTAAATATATACGATAGAGGATATCTAAAAGGGATGGTGATTTTTTATTAAAACTAAAAGAAAGGCGGAAGTTAAAGAGATGTTATGTTCATGCGATAATTGTCAAGATAGCGATACTCTTTTTAATCAATTAAGCAAACTTGGAAAAGATTTAAGATATAACGAGCAAACAAATGAAATTATCAACTTTCTTAATGCCATAGGAAATATGGAAAGGTTAATTATAATAAGTGTGTTAAAAGAAAAAGATAGATGCGTATGCGAGTTAGAGGCGATTTTAGATAAATCTCAACCCTCAATTTCACATCATTTACGAGAATTAGAAAAACTAAATTTAATACAAGGATTAAAAAAAGGGAAGTTTACGTACTATTCACTTAATAAAGATATCTTAAAACTATATTTAAATCAGATTGTAAATCAGCTACGTTTTTAAAAATTTTGAATTTGGATTCTTCTCTTTACAGAATTGAAGGTAAGAATTAATTAATTATAACAGATTTTATTGTGGTTTCAGGGTTTGTTTAGATTCTAGATTGGCTAAAATTGCTTTTCTTGTAAAGAGATATGGAAAATATTTTCCTTTAACCCATAATTTGACCAAATCTTTATAGTGCTTATGAAAGGGAAGACCAGATTGCCCACCAGGTAATGCTCCAATCGATTTATCCCAATCAGAAAGATCATGAATTTGACGATAAGAAGGCCCGGATAAGACATTGAAACCTTGAGAGGGATTATAAGAGCCTGGATTTAACGTATTTCCGTCTCCTCCTATTTTAAAATGACCAGCATTTAAAATCTCAGCTTCTTTATTGGCATGAGAAAAAGGATGAGCTAGAGTGAAGGTATGAAGGTTTCCCCATTTCCACTTTTCAACATCTAAACCACACAAGCCAGTCAAGTAATCTATAGCACTTTTTAGTGCTTTAAGAAGTATTTTTGATATCTCCTCATCTGAAAAAATTGACTTTGATTCAATTATCTGCTTTAAATTGAATGGTCGACTCCCTTGGAAGATATTTGCGACCTTTTTATCAATTAGGCTTTCTAACATAATTTTTTGAACTTCAGAATACCAGATTTTATAAATAGTCCCTCCAACAGTATTTTTGGTCAGCAAAAAATCCCATTCTTCCAAATAAGATATAACTTTGGAGAAATTAAGCAAATTTTTATTCATTTTTAAGGATTTTAGCATTATTGGTAATAACTCAGCAGCTTCCTCTGTGTATCTATCAAGCTGAATGTCTTTAAAATCACTGATTGATAGTTTATCCTTTGCCTGAAGTAATTTTTTCAATCGCAATTGCCTATAAGGAGCTATTCTATCATCTGCGATTAATAATCCGTTCGGTGCTTTTTCGACATTATAATTTGCGGTATATACAAAACCCCGTTCGGGATTAAAAACTGAAAAGAGTTGATTGAAAGAAGAAATGCCAGCCCAATCATATTTTTCATCGTCTCCAGGTAAAATTAACCCTCCATTCCCATGTTTTCTTATGGGAATCTTTCCTCCATGTTGATGGCCAATGTTGCCTTCAATATCTCCATAAATGAAGTTCTGGGGATTTATTGTTAGAAATGCTAATGCCTCTCTAAATTCTTGCCAATTTTTTGCTCTATTAATTCCTTTAAACCCCTTAAGATTATTAATAAGTTCTGCGTTATAACTTGACCATTTTAATGCATATTCTCCTTGTATGAAAAAGGGATGAATTTGATCATATTTTTCAAAAAAGTGGATCACGGGACCAAATTTGCTCCTAAGTACGGGATAAACTATGGGTTTTTGCTTTCCTCTGATGTGTATTATCTCATCGATTCGCTCAAAATCTCTCCATTTTCCGTTGTAGAGATATTGATTTTCATTCTCTGGACTAATTGTTAGCTTAAATAAGTCCGTTGTGTCAGCCATAACATTGGTTAATCCCCAGGCAATCGATTCATTATGACCTATTACGATTGCGGGTACACCTGGAAGAGATGTTCCTATAGCATTAAGTTCTGGGCAATGTAAATGCATTAAGAACCATAACGCTGGATTAATAAGAGGTAAATGAGGATCATTAGCTAATAATACTGCGCCACTTTCAGATTTATTGGGATTCACAGCCCACGCGTTGCTGCCAACAGATTCATCAACTTCCATTTCAGAATTAAAGGATATAAGCTGGTTGGCAGATTCTTTTCCAAGTTTTTTTGCGAGATATTCTCTTAGGATTTCATAGGGATAGTTCCAATTACTTAATGACCATTCAATCATGCTAATAATTTTAAAGCTATCATCAATAGTCCAATTTTCTGGTTTAAAATTTAGGATATGGAACTCAATAGGTAGATTATTTTGCATTAAATGGATCCTTTTATTTATGCCATTTATATATGAATCCATAAATATATAATCCTCGGAATTTTTATCTTTTTGAAGATTTTGTGCGCATCTCTGCGCTATTTGATACAAGCCAAGCTCTCTATAATGTTTATCACTTTTCAAAGACCCCTCACCAGTGATTTCAGATAACCTTCCTGAAATTAATCTTCTAAAGGTTTCCATTTGCCATAATCGATGACTCGCATGAATATATCCTTGAGAAAAGAAGAGATCATCAATATTCTTGGCGAATAAATGTGGAATGCCCCATTTATCCCACAAAATCTCCACGTTCTCGTTCAATCCTTGAATATATTCATCTCCGTGCATCGAAGGAAAAGCTTTTTTTGCAACTTCTAACATCTCTTCCATAATTTTCACGATTAATTAGTAAATTTGTAAGGTATAATGTTATATATTTAGTCTTTTTAAAATTTAAAGATGTAGAAGATTTATCATAGTATGGTAAAGGATTTTTGCGAATGCGTAAAAAACAAAATTTTATTGCTTTCCATCAATCGCTAAATATATATGCCTAAATTACCATGTAGATAATATTCATAATTTTTCCAGAAGAAGTTGTTGAAAATCTCATATGGATGATGTAAAATCAAATCTTAACACGGATAAATTTTATAAAGTATTACATTCGGTTGATATAGAAGTTGAACAAGGTGATCTCTATTATAGAAGGAAATATAATGATATCATGAATTATTTTAAGATGATTTTAACCCATAATGAGAATTCTTTGCTTTCCGAATACTCCAAAATTATTATTCCAAAGGGATTATTATTAATAAGAATTAATCCGAATAGTGATATTCATGAGTTTTTAAAAATAATAAGCAAGAACTATTTTCTAGACGTTTATGAGATAAATTATGAGGAAATTTTTTTTAATTACACGGATTTTCTTGAAATTTTTCCAGAGATTATCCTGGATATTATCAACTTGAAAAAAGATAACGGCAATACGAAAGTAAATAATGAAGATTCTTTAGATAAAGATTTAAACGTTTGTATAAATAAAATCCTTTTAATAGATGAAAATAAACTAAAAATTAGTTCAAATGAACCAACAAATCTTTTAGAGATATTTATTAACTCTAAACTAAACAAAGTAAATTATATTGAAAAGAATAGCATATTAATTTGGATTACCGAGAAAATAAATATTATTTCTAAAAATTCACAAAAAATTTTTGATCTTTTTGATCTTTTTATTAATATTAATCCTTTAGATCGTAGTGAAAGAGAGGCTGTTTTGAAGCATTATTCGGAGATGTTCCCAAGGATAGTGTTTGACGTAGAAACAATTGCAAATTATACAAATCTATGGGAAGTTAACGATTTTAAACATTTGTTAAAATTAGGAATTTTTAATCATTATCTTAAATCTGAATTGAATCAAAAATCGAATGAAATTACAGAAGTCCTAATCGATTTAATTGAAACTAGAGAATTTTTACCTTCGATTAATTCTAATATTCAAAACAAGCAAGATCAAATAATTGAGCATAATTTCAGCCATATAAGCAATAAGGGGAATCTCGAAGGAATAGATTTTAGAGCTTATGAGAAGGTCAAGGAATATCGAAAAGAAATTCAAGAAGAAAGTGTCTCTGAATTCATGCGTAATCAATTATATGAACACGCGGCTTCAAAAGACTATAAAGAATTGCAAATTATTCTCGAGAAGATGATTAAACATGAAAATCTTGAGAAGAATGATAGATATATATTAGCAAGGTATCCATTTGTGTTAAACGAAAATCCAGATAAAGCCTTAATTACTCTGGAAAAAGCAAAGAAAAAAATTGCTCGAATCAACCAAATGTATAAAGGGACGTGAGATTCTCAATAAAAATATTGTTAGTAGGGGATTAAAGTTTCAAACGTTGATAATGCTATATTTATAAGAAAAATAATTTTAGAGAATTTTTTATCGTTTCAGAGAGATGAGGTTGAGTTTATTGATGAAACTGAATCACAATTCCCCAAACTAATTTTAATTATCGGCCCTAATTGGTCAGGAAAGACATCAATATTTCAAGCGATAAAATTTGGTTTAGGAAGTAATGAACGGGATGAAAGATATAAGAAATGGTCTGATTTTATAAGAAATGGTCAAGATCATGCTATGGTAGAAATTGAAATTCAGAATCAGCGGGAATTAATTAAACTTAGAAGGTATGTAATCAGAGGTCATTCGCCCTATTTTGAGATGAAAAAATCAAGTGACTCAAAATTTAAGAGAGTACAAGTTAATACTGTTCAAAGAATAGTTAAGATTTTAAAAATAAACCCAGATAATCATTTTGCTTTTGTGAGTCAAGGAAAAATCGATAGTATCAAAAATTTAAAACCCTATGAATTAAGCAGTTTTTTAGAAGAGGGTATTGGTCTAAAAGGGTTAAGAGAAGAAATTATAGGAGAAAAAAATTCAATTTTTAACTTAAATCAGGAGTTTCAATCACTTTCTGCTAAGGAAAATACGCTAAAGCTTAATTTAGAACTTCTTACTCCAAAGCTAAAAAAGCTTGAAGAAAAAAAGGTCATAATGGCTAAGCGGAAGAAACTAAACGATGAATTATTATGGGCGAATAAGGAGAAAATAAAAAAAGAGATTGATGAATTTATTATCCAAATTCATGAAGTTGAGGATTCTATTAACTCGCTCAATTTGGAATTAGCCCGTTTTGATGAATTACTTGCAATAAAAGAAGATAAAATTAATGGCATTGAGAAGGAAGTAAATAAATTATCAAAGAAATTTGGTCAATTAGAATATAGAAAAGAGGAATTAATCAATAAAATTCAAGAATGGCAACAAGAGAAAATAAAAGCAAAGCAAGAATTAGATGATATGGCAAAAGTTTTAACTCAGGAAAAGACAGAGTTAAAACAACTCCAGAAAAAAAAACAGAGTATTGAAAAAGAAAATCAGGTTCTTTCTACTGATTTAACGAAGTTTACTGAGGAAATTAATAATCTGATCAAAGAACAAAAAGATCTAACAGTAAAAATAAATCAAAATAGTCAATTTCTAGAACATTATAATAAGTTAGTGCGTAAAAAAGAGATCTATGAAAAAAATATTGAAGAAAATGTTGTTAAAAAAAACGAGATTAGCCTTGATATAGAGGAAATTTTTCAAAGTTTACAAGACATTGACCATAAATTAAAGAAAAATGAGTGGTTTTTAGAAAATCCATCTCATGATTTAGTAAAACAACTTGATTTAGAAATAAAAAAATTATCTAGAAAAATGTTTGAGCTTGAATCTAAAAGCGAACGCATTCGCTACAATCAAGCGAAAAACCTTGAGGAATTCAAAAGTCTTCAAAGATCAATTCAACAAAGAAGCATATTATTACCATCAAATATCATTTTATTAAAGGAAGAAATTATAAAACGAGGATTGGAACATAAGGTTAAAGGCCCTCTTATTGAATATTTAAAATATGAAGATAATCTAAGCTATGCTATCGAGTCAGTTCTAGGTGAACGACTACTTTATAGCTTTGTGGTAAATGATTGGGATACATTGAGTTTGCTAAATCGACTAAAGAACAAGTTTAATGCTTATTGTAATATATATATTACTAAAAATCCTACTATCTCGTCATATTCCCCATTTTCCGCTGAAGGTGTAATTGGTTACTTAGTTGACTTAATCACGATTTTAAATGATGATATTGATATCAAAAAAGTAGTGTATTCGAAAGTAAGAAATTGTCTTGTCGTAGATTCTTATCATGCTGGTCAAGAGCTTTATAAAAAATATAACTTTAAAGGAAAGAGTGTGACCTTAAAAGGAGAGCAAATTGTTTCCTATAAGTACGCATACGAAACACCTTATCTAAAAAAACTTAAAGGTTTTCTTAGTACTGGAACCCAAAAAGAACGCGTTCGAAATTTAGAAAGAGATATTGAAACACTTAATGAAGAAACCAGGGAAATTAGAACAAAATTATCTCAATTAGATGCCCAACAAAAAGAATTATATAATAAAAAAGATACTTTTAATGATTTACTATATAATTTCAATCAAAAGCAGCGGCTAACCACCAAAAAAAATGAACTTTATTCCTTAATTTATTCGTTGGAACAAGAAAACGAGGATTTTCGAAGAGAATTCGAAAAATTAAAAGAGGATATTGAGAATTTTAAGGCTCAGCGGGACCCGGAGTTTTTTCAATGGAATGAACGCATAAAAACAATTCCGATCGAGATCGATGATTTAAATGATAAAATAAAAATTTTGAATTCTAAATCAAATGAAAACAATGAAATTTTAGATAAACTCAAAAAGGAAAGAAATAATACTCAGAATGCGATAATTCTTAAATCAACTATATATGAACAAAATCAAGAGAGTTTTCGTAAAGCTGATAAAGAAGCATTCTTAATTTATCAAAATCTAGATAGTGTGGAAGAACAGATTCACGATATCAATGAATCCAACTCAAAACTGAAAGAAAAAAAGCAAGTATTTCAACAAGAGAAACTCGATATAGAAAAACAAACCCTCAGTTTTAAAATTGAATTTGAGCAACAAAATATCAAGCTAAAGTCGCTCAAACAAGAAATAGATATAAAAAAACAGAATTTAGTGCGCATTGAATCAGAAATCGATCCTTTATTTTCCTCAGAAGAGATGAAAATTAGAGCAATTCCAGAGATAGAAAAAGATTTGGAAGAAATTGACAGAGAATTGCTTAAATATGCAGATATTGATGATAGGATATTAATTGAGAAAGAAGAAGTCGTTAATAATTTAGCACAGATTAAAAAAAACCAAACGGCTCTCGAGCGAGATATTAATGCTGCAATAGCGACTGAAAAAAAAATAGAACAGACATATTATAATAAGTTTAGTGAAGTTTTAACCGCTCTTCAAGAAAAAATCAATCAAAAATTTGCCTTAGCAAAAATTAAGGCATACTGTTCATTGGAATTGATGGGAAATTTCGAAGAGCTAGGTATCAATATTAAAGCTGCAACTTCAAAAGATCAATTGAAATCCTGTACTGCTTTAAGTGGAGGTCAAATTTCTATGATTTCCATATGCCTAATTCTTTCTTTGCAAGAAATTAAACCATCACCATTGTGCATGTTTGATGAAGCGGGGATGTTTCTCGATGAAAAAAATTCCGAAGCGTCTTATGAGATGATTAAAGCAACTCTTGAACACAATCCAATTCAACTGCTAATGTTTTTACCAAAATCCTCCAATAGCTTATTCTTATTAGCGGACAAGTTAATAGGAGTCGCCAGGGTTGGAAAACATGAAACATCTAACATTTTTCATCCAAAAATCATTCGAGGTGAATAAATGTCAGATTTCAACATCTTACCTCAAAAGGTACGTAATCAACTAATAAAAATAAAGCAAGAGATCTTGTCGGGCAAAATTTCGTTATTAGAATTGGAATTGAATCCTATATTTCAAGAAATCATTGATTCTGTGAGCACCTCGAACATATTTCAATATTCTCCCCTTTATAAAGAAACAAACGATATTTTATATCAAAAGTTTGAGGAATTAAAAAAACTCCTGATAAGGATGGATAATAAGCAGAGATATAGGCAATTTTTAAAGAAATCTCCAAATGATGCTGAAATTGCTGCCTTATTTGAAGGATGTTGGTTGAGAACTTTTCATGTAGAGTCCTTGTCATTTAATTTTTTGAGAGAAAGTCAACAAAAGTTATTAGCAGCGCATAATGAGCCAATCAGCATTAAGGAATTATCGAAAGTTGATAGTAAAGAAAATTTTATTTTGGAAATACCAAAAAAAAAGTTCACTGAAAAGATGAATCAATATTATCGATCAATAATTGACAAATTGCCCTGTCATCTGGACGAAGTTTTTGATAAAGAAACCGATCAGTTAGAAAGTTATGAACATTTTATCTATCTTTTACACTTACTCCAATTAGGGCGAATTAAATATCAAAAAGAAACAAACACTATATATAAGTGAGGAATCCTAATCATGAATGAGCTTTCAATTGTAATGCATTTATTAAGTCGGCGGGTGAATAAGTATCAGCTTGGTGCGACTGAGGAGGAAATATGTAGCTTACTAAATATCTCAGGGAAATATCAATCAAGCCTGTTTAACCAATTTCTCATTAATTTGTCTAAATATATCGAGATTTTAGGATTAAATATAAAATTTAATCCAATTGATGACCATTGGTATATAAGCTATGAATCTGAAATTTCAGATATCGTGAAAGCTAATCCTTTTGAGAACAAACCTCGATTGGCTGCAAGCTTATTTTCTGTTCTTATTAGTTGTATGTCAAATTTTGGATCTACAACTGTTTCTGAAATTGTTAAATTAAGAAAAAAGAAAGGAATTTTGTCCGATTTAAGAGAATTAGAGAATCAAGGATATATTACCTTGGATAAAGATTCTGGAAAAGTTTCTCTTACCCCTTTAATAGGTTATGAGTTGGATATCAATCATCTTTTAACAAATTTAGCTTTAAAAATGAAAGATGAAGAGTTATATTAAACAATCCACTTTTAGTTTAATGAGTAGTAGTGATTTGCAAAATCATTTCTGCGACGCGGTTATTATATTTCTCGATATCGATAAAATTATCAATTGTTTCTCCACAAGTTAGATAGACGTCATTTACTTTGATTTTCCTTGTAATAAAAAAATCAGTGATCGCCTTTTTCATTTCTTCAAGTTTTTCCTCCCGATCACCTTCTAATAAATCAATCTTATTGATGCATACATAAATTTTATCGGGAAAGAATCGCACATCATTAAAGAAATCAAATTGTACTTCTAACTTACGATCACAAGTGAAAATAGCTATGATTTGCGTTGCTATTCTACTGATGGTTATGATCCCCATCTTGACCACAGCCCGCTTTCTATCGCCTCCTGGCGCAAAGATTGTATGAGCCTTGCCAGAATCGACTTCTCGAAAAACTACTCGATTTGGATGGATTGTTTTTGTCTCTTTTTCATTAAGACTGTCTTCTTTATTCCCAGTAGGGACCGTTGCCTCGCCAGAAAAATCAGTCTTTAAAACGCTGCATTTTTTTCCACCTTCGACCTTTTCAATATCTCCTTTGTTTAAATACTTAACAAATAACCGGAGTATAGAAGTTTTTCCCGCACTAACATCCCCTAAAAGCCCAATATTGACCATTATGTCTCACCCTCCAATAATTTATTAAGAAGTAGTTCGTAATCAGGTATTAGAAACTGTTCTAAATAAGCATTATTATGAGCTTCAATGAGCGCAATTAGGAGTTCTTTTAGATTCTTTGCTTTTTCAGCATATTCGATTAGGTTTTCGGGAGATGGTTCCACTTCAAAAGCTCTTGCTTTCTCTTCAAAACCAAATTTTGATCGATCCGGTAGGCTATCAAAAAATCCGAAAGCGGAATATCCTTCATGCTGGTAAAATACAAAGAAGCGCGTCTTTATCGATTTGATAATTTTTGTGAGATAGGCTGAGGGATATATTTCCCCTAAGGTAAGCTCTTCGTCTTGCTCAATTACAAAGTAAGGAGAGATAGGAGAAACTTGATTGCCATACATTTCTTTTGGAGGTAATGAGATAAACGGAAGCTTCTCTGCAACGATTGTCCATAAATCTTCCCGTTTTTTATCAAGTAGAATATCTTGTATCTCTTGATAGGCGAAGAAGAAATCTGCCTGTAACGCCAATAACGAACTTAGATAAACTGAAAGAGATGCAAATGTGGCCTCAAGTAAGGGTCTTCTTCCTTCATCCTTATTGGATGGTTTTACTGCTCCTTTCCAAGCACGAAGTCCTGTATAAACAAAACCCTTAATATCAAAAAAACTTCCGGAAAGGAAAATAAATGACGGAACATCCCCCTTTTCTTTAGTTAAAAGATTTCTTGATTTATTTACTAAGGAGTCTTCCAACTCTTTATCATTAAATTTAGAGTGGACTACGGGCATGATTAGATATTTTTTTTTCTTCGCCAATTTTCAAACACTTCTATAGTTATGAATTTATAATAAATATTATAAAAAAATCTGAATAATTAATTTTTTGTATTTAAGTAATGATCTCAAATACTAATTTTATTAGATAAAGTGTTATCTAAAAAATATTTAACTTTAGAGAAATATATTAATTCCATCTCAAGTAAAGTCGAAACTAATTGGTAAATTGATCCATGAACAAGTCTATGTTCAGAAATATTCCCTACATATAGATTCAATAATCGATTGTCTCGAGAATCAAAATTAATATGGTGTATAATTGTATCAGGTTTTAAATATCCTTGAGTATTTAAGAATTCTTTAGCTTTTCCAAGATCTTCACGCTTTTCTGATACTTCAGTCCCATCTCTTAAAAGATTCCTATAATACTGCTGGATGATAAACCTATGCTCATACATATATACATAGTTCATTCCCTTTTTTTTGGAGATATAGGGATTATTATAGGTTTCAGGCATAGCCACACTGAAAGTATTTCTCCGCTCATCGTAAAACCGAGGAAGAGCATGAGTTGCTTCAAGATTAATATTTAATTTTCTCCTGATAATGTCTTTCTTTAATTGACGACAATCAATATTCTGAGTTATATAATAATTGTCATCTTTAAAATAGATTTGACCTAATTTAATTAAAACTGAAAAACATTGCTATAATTCATTAATTACTAATCCATGTGCTCAGTTAGAAGCAAATAACCAGAGATTTTCAATTCTATTATCAGAAGCTATATAATTAATATGATGAACATGACAATTCTTTTTGATGCAGAAATATTCTTTTTCTTCTAACCATCCTTGAATCAAATTTGGATGAGATAATAATTTTTATAAAGAAAAAAGAGATTCAGTGATGATAAATTTGTGATTTTTAAATATCTTAAAATAAAACTTTATCAATACCACATTTTTCTATATACGATTCATCATGAAATAGTTATTCTAAATCAATATTCTACGATTTTTCGTAAGCTAATAATTCGCGTATTTTTTCGGTAATCAAATCATAGTCTCTTATTGAGTGTAAATTAGAGATATGGATATACTCAATTTTATCAGTATTTTTGAAAAAGCTGTAGCTTACGCTCAAGTTAGGATTGTTCTCTTTAATTTTTATTAGAGCTCCTCGTAAAAAAAGATTTATAAAATTTTCAGAAGTCTCTTTTATTGCTCTTATTTCGGGATTCATGAACTTTATTTCGACTTTTTTAAAATCATATAAGTTGAGGATACATAGAAGGTCCTCTTCTTTCTGTTTCTTATCTGAAAATATTTTTCGTTTGATATTGGTTCCTTTAAATTTTTCTTCGGAGATATCCTCTTTAAAATAATCCTCAACTGCGATATTATTGCTTGGTACTAAATCAGGATAGATTTTATCTGCAGTAGAAAATGATTTAGTGGTAATGATTGAATTAAGATAATTCAATATTGAATGAATCTCAGAAATTTCAGTCTGTAATTCTGCTAACTGATCTTTTTTCTTGTAGTAAAGGTTTTGAAGCATAGAAAGCATTTGTGTTAATTTTTCAGTTTCCGTTTCCTTATCTGAATTTTCCGAGGGCGTCATATATATTTTTAAAGACATTTATTTTATTTATTTATTTAGTATTAATTGTATTAGTTGTATTAGTTAATTTTTGAGAGGAAGTATAATGCATACAATGATAATAACTCCGAAACCGAATGACCATGAAGTAACTATACTCGCACAAGAATTTAATAGGAGGGGGTATAGTGTTGAATTTTTTATCCCTGAATATGTAAAGGTCATAGTAAGTTCTAATTATTTTGGAGAACTATTTGATTCATTAGAGCCTAAAGCAGCTTTGGTGAGAGGTTTTGGAGCGGATGCCACTCAAAAAATCTTCTTTAGACTTGATTTATTGAGTGCAATGGAAGAATATGGGATCAGGCTCATGAACTCAAGAAATTCTTTAGAGATTTCAAGTGATAAATTCTTAACATCAGTATACTTAGAACGATATAAAATTCCTACTCCTAAAACGGTCATCTGTGAAAATCCAGATGAAGCATTAGCCTCATTTGAGGATCTTGGTGGTGATGTGGTGATAAAACCTCTTTATGGCTCAAAAGGAATAGGGATCTCACGATTAACGGATAAAGGGTTTGCGGAAAACGTTATTTATTCCTTAGCAGAGTTAAATCAAATTTTTTATCTTCAAGAATTTGTGGAACATCAAAACCGAGATATTCGTGTCTTAGTGCTTGGGAATAAGGCTATAGCAGGAATGTATCGAGTTAGCGATAGTTGGAAGACAAATATTCATGCAGGAGCACATATGGAACCAATAGAATTAACCAAGGAGTTAAGGACAATCGCAATTAAATCTGCTCAAGTCACAAAAACCGAAATTGCAGGTGTAGATATTATTGAGACCGAAAAAGGATTTCAGGTATTGGAAGTGAATTCTATTCCTGGGTTTACAGCCTTGCAAAAAGTAACAGATATTAATCTTACCTCAGAAATAATCGAATTCTTCTTGAATAATGCGAATTAAGTTCAATTTAATTTCGCATAAATAAAGTAATAAAAATAAAAAAAACAATAATATTTTATAAATCTTCGATTAATCCAATCAAAGCTGCAATGATGACTAATACACAAGCCCAAATTCCCGCTCCAAAAAGTACAAGTAATATTCCTAAGATAAGTAATACGAGCCAGTGAAATGGTAGAGGTTTATTGGGTTTTAAAGCAACTAAAAAGGTCAGCACTACAACTACTAAACCTACAATGAAATTTAAAACGACGTCTAGTCCAAATACAGGATCAATGAATCCATAGTTTTCAATACGAGCTAACCCTAAAATTAAAGTTATTAATCCTACTACAGCACCGAGAACGGTTAAAAGCTTCATTATTCCTTCATTCTTATAATGTTTCGTCATTGTTGTTTCACGATTATGTTTTAATTATTAATTATAAGATGGTGAGAGATAAAAAGATGTTTATTTATAAAATAGGATCGATAAAAAGACTTTTCGTATTACATCGATAATATCCCGATATTTTCGATTTTTATATAGAATATCTTTTGCAAAAAATATGTGATCGAAGAGAAAATTTCTAAATTCAAAAACGAATTATCAATTGCTAAAAATTTAGCGAAGAATCAATACGCAGATCAAAATTATTATAAGGAAATTATCTCTCACCTTAAAAAAATGATTTTTTTCTACGAGAAATTAAAACTGTGGGATAATTCTCAGTAATTTAATAAGAAATCAAAGTTTTTTGATATCTAATAAATTTATATTGAATTCGTGTTTTAATATTTGAAATATTTTTTGAATTGGTAAACCTGCAACATTTGAAGGAGAACCTTCGATTTTCTTGACGAATATACTTGCTTTATCTTTAATAGAATAAGCTCCAGCTCTTCCTTTCCACTCATCACAATCTAAATAATTTTCAATCTCTTTATCGGATAACGGTAAAAACGTAACTAAAGTCTCGTCAAAATTTCTAATAATTTTGGGATAATTGAGTTGAGTAATTGCAATTCCAGTTATTAAGGAATGAGTATTATTATTCAATTTTTTTAATATGGAAAATGCTTGGTCTTTATTCTTAGCTTTACCGATGATCTGTCCTTGAAATCGTACAATAGTATCCGCAGCGATAATAATATAGTTTTCTTTTGATTTTTTTTCTTTCAATAAATCCTTAGCTGTATTAGCTTTGATTTCAGCTAAGAGCATTACCAGTTCAATGGGATCGTCTATTTCAGATTGGAATTTCTCTTCATCGATATTTGTTTTAAGTGTTTGAAAAGGTATTTCTAATCGTTTAAAGAGTTCCCTACGATCTATTGACTCTGAGGCAAGAATAATTTTCATTATACCATAATTTCAAATTTTCGTTAAGTACTAATTATTAGTAGGAGGGCGTTAATAGTAAATCTTTCGAGGTAAATAAAAAGTACATAAAACTATTTTAAGTAGTTTATTTAATTTAAAATAACTGAAATGAAATATGATAGGATTTAGTTAAGAGAATATGGTTTATTTTATTATTATTTTTATATCTTTATTGTTTTCTTATTTGATAATATTCTATACTTACTTGCACTATTCCAATAGAGATGAGATATTAACTAATTTTATTGGTTTTATTGCTCTTTGTATGGTTTTATTTCATATTTTAATAGTTGTAATATTTATGTACCAAGATATATCGCTTCATGCTGATTTAGTTCCGGGATTTTTATTTGGTTTTGGCTTTCCAATTGCTTTAAATTTTGTGTTAGTAGCTATTGCATCTCTATTAGTCTTTTTTTATAATAAAAGGTTTAAATCAAAAGATCTTAAGAAATTCAAATTAAGATTAGAAACTAAATTAGCACAAAGAAGTAAAAGTAGGAATGATACGTATCGAAAGATCCCCCATGTCTTAATTTTTATTGGATTACTTATTTTATGGCTAATTGGTGTAATATTTATTAATAATCTTACAGGATCTACCGAAGGAATGATTCCTAGTGAAAACAATATTTTCCAAATATATATCCAATTGTTAAGTACTTCAGGAAATACTAAGACAATAATGCTTTCATTAGGATGGTTTTATTACTTACTTTTTTTCTTTTTTTATATTTTTTGTATCTTTGTGCTATTTAATGAATTCACGCGAAAATCCAGAACTTTATCTTATCCATTTAACTTTTTCTGCTCAGTTTTTCTCTGTGAAAATGAACGAAATAGTTATGGAACCTATCTTCACTTCGCGATTGGATTAATGTTTGCTTCACTTATCTCTCCTCCCATGGTATTATTCTCCATTTTAGGTATATGCTCAATTTCGGATTTAATGACTAGCCAAATTGGAATACGGTTTGGCAAAAACCATATTAAATGGAATAATAATAAAACTTGGGAGGGTACGATTGCTGGGATATTGTCAGCATTTATAATATGTTTTATATTTGTAGGCTGGGAGTGGGCGTTAATCTTTACTGTTATATTCTTTACATTTGATGTTTTAACCTTAAAACCACTAAATATTTCGGATAATCTTATTGTACCAATTGCTTGTGCTATTACTTATTTCTGTATACGATTTATTTTTAATTTAGATTATACAATTACATTCATAGAATTATTTGGAATCTGAAATGATTATGAATGATAAAATTGTCTTTTTTAACTAAAAATTTTTATTATATTCAACTTTAGTGACTAAGAAAATGTTTTTTCTGCCAACTACCATTATTTATATTGCATTTTCAATCGCGACATTGGTATATACACTTAAAAATCGTAAAATTAAGATAAAAAACCATCATTTCATTAATGAAATCCTCATTGCTATATTATTATTCGATGCAGGAATTCTTTTTCCCTTTATGTACCAGTTTCACACTCCAAATATTTCCATAGGTGTATTAAATACCTTATGGTTTTTATCATCAATTCTATTTATAATTGAAATGATTGTATGGATTTTTATACTGATATATAACGCGATTAAGTCATTTAGAAATCCAGATCTAGTAAATAGACGTGACTATAGCTTATATAAAGCAATTATAAAGGATAATTGGAGTGATAATATTAAAGATGAATTTGGAAGGAAAATCCTTCATTTATTTACTTGTTCTGTGGTCTTTATATTTTGGATTATGGGCATGATTTTTAACGAAATAGGTTTTTTAAGTTTAATTCAATTAGATATTTACAACTTTTCTTTTTGGTGGATAATTACAATTGGGTATGCATTTGTATTTATGTTTCAAATTGCTGATCTTGCCCGTCTCAATTACTTCTATGCCCTCCCGAAATGGGCGAAGAAGTGGTATTTGTCAATGCGCCCAAATGAGTTAGATACATTCATCGCATCTACTCCTTTAGTTCTATCATTTGTTCCATTTGTTTTTGCTCCTTTTCCTATCTTTGCGGCTGTTGCTTGTATTACCACGGCTGCTGATGCTGCTGCATGTTTAGTGGGAAAAAAAATTGGGAAAACTCAACTTAAAAGAGGATCGGATAAAACTATTGAGGGTTTTATCGCAGGGGGGTTATCAACATTTATAATCGTAATAATGATTATGTTATTGTTTAATCAATATATTTCAGTAAATTTTACAAAAATTTTCTTGATGGCATTAGTTGCTACAATCCTATTCCTAATAGTGGATTATTTTTTCAATCATATCTCGGATAATATTTTAAATCCTTTGTTAACTGGTTTTGGGATGTGGATTATTTATTTGTTATAAAAAAACTTATCCCCCAAAATAGAGATAAAGAAAAGTGATATCATCTTCATTTTTTAGTTGGATATTTAAAAAATTATCACTTCGATAACTTATTCCATTGATAATAATTGAGAGAAATGAGCTAAACTCCCCTTCTTTTTTCTTATCCCATATAAGATTATAGAATTCTTCTCCATACTCCCCTCTAAGATATTCTAATAACTCTTTTACGGTTATATGTTTATTAAATTTAAGTTTTTTATGCAGAGTCTTCGTTAATTCATTAAATGGAGGTTCAAATGAAAGAGAAAGTTCAATCAATTTATGATATGCTCGAATCAGTATATTGTCTTAATTCTTTTGAATTAGACGAAATATAAATTCTTGACGATTATTTTCTATAAAAACTTTTGGTTGAAAATAATAGAAAATCTGTTTTTGTTAAAGTTTTAACAATTAAATTATAAAGAGAGTAAAAATAATTTGTTTAACATTAAATTTAGGTAGAAATCATGGCTCAAGTAATATATGTATCAAGTAATAATGTACGCGATGCTTGGCTTTCCGCATTAGTGCAAGTATTGTACAATGGCGATGATATTAAGACCGAATATGACAAAGATGGTGAACCTGCTTCTAAAGATGCCTCCGTTCTCATCGAAATTATCAATCCCTTTAGTGATCCAATTATGAGAAAGGATAAGATAATGAAATTTAAAACAAAATATGGGAATTCTTTTGAAGTATACGGTTGTATGGCCGATACTTACTTAATTGGGTCAATTCAGAGTGGTTATATTGAAGAGATTTTAGAGGGGATCAATGATCATTATATATGGGATTCTGGTGCGAGTTTTCCCTATTCCTATCATGATAGAATATTCAATTATGTTCCATTTTCTTTGGAAGATACTATACATGTAAATTATGATTTAGAAATTGTCGATAATGAATTTGTTAAAAAGCATCAAAAACTGATTCATTCTGATAAAATCACCAATGGCGAATTAACATGGAAATTGAAGAATCTTGTCGAATTTAATCTAAATAAGAAAATTTCAGATCAGATAAGTATTGATAAAATACCAATTGGAATAATAGAATTTCCAAGAATTAATCAAATAGAGTATATTATTCAAAAATTAAAGGAAAAACCATACTCTCGTAGAGCACAAGCAATTACATGGCGACCACTCGTGGATCCTTTCCATTCTGATCCTCCTTGTTTACAGCGCATTTACATGCGAATAAAAAACGAAAAACTTATTATGCAAACCACGTGGCGAAGTCGAGATTTATTTCGAGCATGGGAAGCTAATGTAAATGGAATGATAAGGATTCAAAAATATGTAGCAGAACAACTAAATGTAGAGGTAGGGCATTATTTAGATTTTAGCAACTCTTTGCATATCTATGGAAATTCAATTGAAGAAGTGAAAGATATGCTGATGAGAATGAAAAACAAGGGAGAAGATTTTCCTGAGGAGATAAAGGGTTTAATTTAAACTATGATTCATCAATATATTACTTGGAAGTAAAAATGCGAGGGAACACATTTTTAGTGTTATTCCAAATTTTTTCCTCTACATCTTTCGCATTCATCTTTTTAATAGAAGCTATCTCGTTTAAGACTTCTTTAATCATGGTAGGGGTTCCAATTTTACCTGAGAATTTAACAGGACCATCGCTTTCTAGCAATAAATGATCGATGTCAACAAAAGAGACTGTTTTTTTCACAGCAGGTGAATATTTCACTGCGGGTGTTATTGAGAAATAATAACCTCGATCTATACCTAGTTTGAGAAATTTTTCTGGACCAGAGTACCAATGGATGTTGATATTAGGGATATCATAAGAGGAAAGTGTTTCAAAAATTTGCTTTTCTGCACCTTTACTATGGAGATTAACTGGTAAATGCAGTTTTTGGGCAAGTGAAAGCATAAGGTTAAAAATTTTTGATTGCAGTGGATATAAATTTTTATCTTTAATAAAATGATGATCTAATCCAATCTCACCAATAGCACATAATTTCGACTCATTAGATGTTATTAAATCAATAATAGACTCAAGTTCAGCTTCAATATTCTTATTTCTTTTGACTTCTTCAGGATGAATCCCTAATGCGGGAAAAAGGGAATCAGATTGTTCTGAAATTTCTAAGATTCTCTTCTGACTTAAAACACTCATCGCAACTGCGATTATTTTTCCAATTCCAGCTTGGTGTGCTTCGTGAATGATCTCATTAGGGTTCAAATACAAGTTAATATGGCAATGAACATCAATTAACAATTTATTAACCTTCTTACTATTTTAAAGAATAAGATAATTCTATAGTTGATTTATTTCTTCCCTTAATTTCACGATTTTCATTACTAATTTAAATTTTCCATGGGGATATTCCTGATTATCTAAATAATTCTTTAGCGTCTCCAATTCTTTCAATAAATAATTTTTAATATCCTCTTTCGTGACAAAACCTAAAATTTTAGGCAAGGGCTCGAATTTCTCTATTCTTTTCACTCTTAGATTTGATATAGTTTTAGCAAGTTGGGCTTGAAATCCTTTTGCTTCAGTAATATCCGCCCCATCTAACATGTCTAAAGAGGTTTGTAGACCATCGATAAATGCTTCTAAATCTTTAATATCTACTTTAGTATCATTCATGATCAACACTTAGTCAAAATTCAATATCTTAGTTTTCGTCAAGAGGCTTTTATTTAATTAATATTTCTAATTGTTTATACATAATATAGATTACTAATGCTTTAACTCTATAGAAAATTAGACGTTTTGAAATATTTAAATATTACTTCAGCTAACGAGTTCAAGACAATTCTTTTCAATTCATCATTATGAATACGAATTCTGTCGGAAAATTCGATTTGTATTGTTTGACTATTTCTAATTTGGCTTGCTCCATATTTTTTAGTAATATACCCTCCAGAGAGCACATATTCATGCCTACTTGGATGACCCGGGGCAATTGCAATGTCTTGTTCTAAAAATTTATTTATAATATTCCCTCGTATGTTATTACTCCATTCTTTTTTTTTTATGGGTTTCGCGTATAATGATTTAATGTTATCTGTTCCTAAAATTATATCCACGTCCCTAAAACTTCGCGGACGGCTTTTTACTTCAAATCCATGTATATCCAATAATAAAGACTTTTTAAAGTTGGCTTTATTATGAGTTATATATTTTTCAAGAGTGTTATGATAAGAGAAGTAAACATTTTTCGCTAAAATTGAGCTTTGATCAAATGCTTTATGTATCGGTCTGTTTAAATCTATTTTACTTCTTGCTAGGTTACAAAAGATAAAGGATGGCTTTTCGATTTGATTTTCTTTCTCATAATAAATATTTTTTACTTGTTGGATTAAATCTTGAGTGAGAAAAATTGTATTCTTATCAATGCCAAGGATTCCATCAGTTCTTGTAGGTATCTCCTCACAAAGTAACTCTCCTCCATGAGGAACTGATAATATGAGCGGTATTGTGCCCTTCGCGTGTGTTATATAGTTATTTAGATCTTCCATGCTTAAACCAAAATTGCTCGTGTTCATTTAGAATAAATTAAAGAATAAAAAAAAGAATTTAATAACCCAAAAATATAGCACGGACGATAATAAAAACACCCAACCATAATCCAAAACCTATTATTCCAAAGATATAATAGGCCCAGATACTCTTTCCTTTGGTAAAGATTAAGTGACAAAACAACCAAGAAATTAAAGCTCCAAATACTCCAATTATAATATCGCTAGTTATATTTTGCCAGCTATCAAGTCTTCCTTCAAACTTCCATCCAATTTCTATAAAGAGGAGATTTTCTAGCAATTCCCAAGCAATCAAAACAATAAAAGTTAATATAAAGACAAGAAGCAAGGAAAAGATTGGAACATGGCCTTTATTTTTTGGAATAGTATAAAAAAGGCTGAAAAATAAAAACACACCTATCCCAAAACAAAAATGGCCTATAGAAAAAATATCTAACCAAGATATACCTACTTCTGCAATCGTTTCAGCAATAAACTCATTAAAAAACATAGTTTTTCACATTTTTCTAAAGATAAATTACAAATTTAATTTTGAGAGTATATTAAATATATTATATCAGTCTTTTAAATTTAATATTATTTAGTGTTGTTCATTGAAAGAAAGAATTGCCTTTGTTGCATATTACCAGAAGCAAAATATATATAGTTTTAACGCATTAATTGGAGCTATTGAAACTGATGATAACCTCAAGGATATTAGTATCTATTATGTACGCGGTAAGCAAAATTTATTTAAAGAACTTCTAAAAATCAAGAAAAAACATCAAAATGTAGTTTTAGGAATCTCCTTCTTTACTACGCAATTGTGGGAGATTAACAATCTTGTTAAAGAATTAAGGAAAAATTTTTCACACGAAATTATAATAATAGCTGGAGGACCTCATCCTACCGGGGAACCCTTAAGGACACTTAGGATGGGTTTTGATACCGTAGTGATAGGAGAGGGAGAAGAAACGATTTGTGAATTGCTTAAAACTATAAAACATAATGGAGATTTTAAGGATATAAAAGGAATTGCTTATTTGAACAGAAGTAATGAATATAAATATACTGGAAAAAGAACTCTTGTAAATTTAGATTTATATCCTCCATTTCCAATTAAAAATACGCAGTTTGGAGCCATAGAAATCACAAGGGGCTGTCCATATGTTTGTTATTATTGTCAAACACCTTATATTTTGGGTACCCAACCACGTCATAGAAGCGTAGAATGCATTTGTAAATACATAGAAATCATGAAAAGAGAAAATTTGACTGATATACGCTTTATCTCTCCAAATGCGTTTTCTTATGGATCAAAAGATGGAAAGGCGCTCAATATAGAAAAAATCGAAAATTTATTGTCCAATGTTCGAAAAATAATTGGTAACAGGGGAAAATTATTTTTTGGATCATTCCCATCAGAAGTTAGACCAGAACACGTAACGAAGGAAACCTTAGATTTAGTATTGAGATATGCGAATAATGATAATATAATAATTGGCGCTCAATCTGGCAGCCAACGAATCTTAGACTTATGCCATCGCGATCATTCAATCGAGGATGTAATCAATGCTGTTGAAATCTCTATAAATGCGGGCCTAAAAGTTAATGTAGATTTCATTTTTGGTTTACCAAATGAATTAGATGAGGATATTAAGCTCACAATTAAGATGATGGATTACTTAACTAAAAAGGGCGCCAAGATTCATACTCATGCCTTCATTCCGCTACCACAGACTCCATTTGCTCAAAAAAAAGTACAACCTATTAGTGAAAAACTAAAGAATGTGGTCAATGAACTAAATTCAAGGGGTCTAGCGTTTGGTGAGTGGAAAAAACAAGAGCAATTAGCCATGAAAATTTCTAAATATTTCAAGCAAACAAGAGAAGCATAAAAGAATTACTCAGCAACAATTATCTTCTCACCCTTAATTTTTAGAAAACCTTCTTTTTCTAATTGCTTTAAAATATTGTAAAGCTTTTTTGAATTTAGCTCCAATTTCTGGGAGAGATCCGAGATAGGGACTTCCGACTTTTTAAGAAGATTTCTAAGGATTTTACCGCGCAATTCTCGAGTAGAACCTTTAAATTTTGGCTGTTTTCGGTAATGGGCACTCCTCTTATTTAATTCGGGGTGACTCTTTTTTAGCATAACCCCATAGTCCATCAATGCATAATACCACTCACGAGGATTGTTAGTATCTAAAGTCTTTTTAACGATAGGTAATATATGCTTATCAGAAACCGAGGAAATACCGGGAAAGAAAAAATATATATAGACACGTCGTATATTGGTTTCGATAAAGAAAGTTGGGATGTTATAGGCGAAGGATATAATAGAACATGCTGTATTATACCCAATTTGAGGAAAACTCTTTAGTATTTCAATATCTATGGGAAGTTTACCTTCATAATCTTTGACTACTCTTGTTGCGATTTCTTTTAATGCTACAGCCCGCTTATTATACCCAAGACCTTGCCATACTTTCAATACTTCTTCAAGAGGAGCATCCATAAGGCTTTTAAAATCGGGAAAATTTTCAATAAATTCAATAAATTTTTCTGACACGCGATTAGTTTGAGTCTGCTGGAGCATTATTTCTGAAACTAATACTTTATAGGGAGTGATATTACTTCTAAATGGAAAATCACGTTTATTATTTTTATAGTAGGAATAAATTAGTTCTTGGAATGTGTTGATCACTTCTGTATTTAAACTTTTAGAGCGATATAAGTTATGAAAATCGGTAATGAAAATTTTCTATCCACCAAATATAATCTTTGTAAGGAGAATCCATGAAGAGTAATGAATTTATTTGCTATAAAAAATAAATTAGATATTAGTATTTTAGGAAGGTCTATTTAGCAATATTGAATGCAAATTCAGTAACTCCACCCTCAATCTTCTTTAGGTTTAATTTATATCCTGAAGTATCAATAATGTGTAACATGGGACGATTTTCCAAAAGAATAGACCCTCCAAACGTCTTGTAATTTAACTCTCTTCCAATTTTTACTAGATAGTTAAGTAAAAAACGAGTAATACCTAAACCCCGCCAATCTTTATGGACTACAAAGGCTAACTCTGCGACAGAAGGTTTTGTTGTTTTAAAAAATGCTCCAATAGCTACAATTTGTTCTTCCCCGCCTTCATTATAAATTCCAACCAAAATCATATCTGTAGAATAGTCAATGTTTACCATTGGTTGTATTTTTTTGTGTCGGAAGTCTTGTACAGGGGAAAAGAATCGAAGATACCTATCTTTTTCATCTAATGAATAATGAAGTTCTTGCATCATTCTTTCATCAGTGGGTTTCACAGGTCGAATTTTAAGTTTTTTTCCGTTTTTCAAAGCAAGTGAAGTTTCATACTTTTCTGGATAAATACTTATGCGTCCATCTATTGAAACAGGTAACTTTTGATCCGAATAGACATAATTCCATTTCTTTGCATGTTCTAGTAGTTCTTCTCGAAAATCAGGATGGGCGATATTTATCATCTCTAATACTCTTTCTCTTATACTTTTTCCATAAAGGTAAGCTATTCCCCATTCGGTTGCAACGTAATGAATATCCCCTCTCGTAATTACCACCCCTGACCCAGGTTGGAGGTAAGGAACGATTCTTGAAACAACAGTACCATCTTTTAATGTTGCTGTTGAAGGTAAAACCATTATAGGTTTACCCTCTATTGCTCTTCCAGCACCCCTGACGAAGTCCACTTGACCCCCTATTCCACTATAAAACTGATGACCTAATGAATCTGAGTTTACTTGTCCCGTCAAGTCAACAGAAAGAGCAGCATTTATTGCTACTTGTTTTTTATTCTGACTGATGATATATGGATCATTAGTATAGTCACATGGATGGAATTCAACCATGGGATTATCATCTACAAAATTGTATAGCTTTCGTGAACCCATGACAAAAGAACAGATAATTTTATCTTTATGAATAGTCTTCTTTTTACATGTTACTACTCCTTCCTCAACTAAGTCAACTATCCCATCAGAAAAAACCTCACTATGAACCCCCAGATCTTTTTTTTCTACAAGCTCTTTGGTGACCGCATTTGGAATTTCACCTATCCCCATTTGAATAGTAGACTCATCCTCAATCAGTGAGGAAACAAATCTAGCAATCTTTTTTGAGTTCTCATCGGGTTCACCATAAGAAAATTCGATAATATCATGATCTGCAGGGACATATGCATCAATATCGTCCATATGAATAAAAGAATCACCTAAAGTCCGTGGCATATTTGGATTAATTTCGGCGATTACATATTCAGCCGCTTCAGCAATAGGTTTAACGATATCGACATTGATCCCATAGCTACAGAAACCATATCTATCGGGCGGACTAACTTGAATCAGAGCTGTGTCTAGGTGCATCTTTCCTAACTTAAACAACCACGGAATTTCCGATAAGAGCATGGGCGTATAATCTGCTTGCCCTGCCCTTATGTATTTTCGAAGGGATTTTCCGATAAAAAAAGCATTATGTCTAAAAAGATCCTCTATCCCTCCCGCAGTTTCATAATAATCTAGATCACTAAGACTAAGAAAATGAAGTATTTCGATATCGGGGAGATCAGGACCAAGCTCAATTAATTTTCTAGTTAAGTCGATAGGCTCTGCACAACCAGAATCAATAAAAATTCTGTCGCCTGGGTTGATATATTTTTTTATTGCGTTTGATAAAGATACTTGTTTTTTTTTATAATTTCCTAATGACTTTAAAGTTTCATCATTTTTATAAGCACACATGATTGTATCTTGTAATAATTTTTTATTCAACTAAGAATAGGATTTTACTAATTTTAAATAAAACGATTACTAAATCTAAGAATTAACAAATGATGATGATTATAAAATTTTGTATGTTAAGAAGAAAGGGAGATTAAATCATTTTTTTCTTGCGCTTTTAGAATTAAGTCCACTGTTTTATTCATATATTTCCCTTTTTGAATTTTACATGTTTGAGCTACTTTTGTAAAATTAAAAGATTCAGCGAGCGCATCCATATATGAAAGATTATATAATATAGAGATATTTTTATTATTTCGCATGAAGAGTTTATCTAATTCCCTTTTAATTTCATTATCACTCATTTTATGATTTTTAATCTTCACCCTCTTTATGACTTCATTAAAACTATCCTTAAAGTGAATATTTCGCATTTTAGAAATCAATGAACTTAACACTATGGTGTATAGGATTAACACATCAAATTTCGTTCCATGCATGGTAGCAAGTTTTATCTGGACATCTTGTAAGATTTCTTGAATATAATTATCATCCATCCCTTTGATTTCCTTAAAGGGTGTGAAGAAGCTATGGTATTTCTCCTCTAAAAAAAAATGTAAATTCTCATAAAATAATGTTTTGAATCGCTTTATCACTAAGCCAGAGTTTTTTATACGAACCGAGATTTCTGGTGTCCTGCCAATTATCTTATCCGCTCCTTTTATATAGAACTGTTGCTCTATAAGATTATCTGTAGCAATTAATAATCGTTTCATATTCATTAATTTGATAAAACCCCTAAATGAATTCAAATAAACATTCTAGATTGACTCAAAACTGTAATAAAAGTAATTCGATTTAAGATTTTGCATATCAAAAAAATCATAACCAAATTCTTTAAGAAAGTAAAGGTATATTATATTTATAGGAAATTAATTATCAAATGAAAGATAGAATTCTACGAGATAACATTTATTACCTAAAGAATCATGTATATCATAATCAACTTATTAAAAAATTTATAGTTTGTATATTAAATTTTAACAAAATTAAACGAGGTTTTCATAAATGGGATTAAAATTAGCAACTTCATTTGCGATTATGTTTCTATTTGCTCTTGTATATGCGGTAGTATTTGCCATAGGTATTTGGTTCCTACCCGCAGATCTTTTTGGATTACTGATAATGGTGGGGTTTACTCTTTTAATCGTCCTATTCCAATATGGAATTTCACCATATATTATTCAGTGGATATATCGGATTGATTGGATTCCCTATGAAAGATTTATGCATGAATATCCCCATCTATCGGAAGCTGTTGACAAAGTGGCATCACTACAAGGAATTAAGCATCCAAGAATGGGAATTATCCATGATCTTAATCCTAACGCTTTTACATTTGGACATACAAAAAATAACGCACGAATTGTCATTACGGACGGCATTTTACGGTATTTAGACGAGGAAGAGCAAACTGCGGTTGTCGCTCATGAATTAGGGCACGTAGTTCATAACGATTTTATAATCATGACTATAGTATTTGCGATTCCACTGATCTTATTAACGATTGCTCGATGGTCATATTATGCGGTTCGATTTTCTGGAAGAAGATCTGGTGACCGTGACGGAGGAGGAAATATTGCCTTAGTATTATTTGCCGTTGCGATTCTTTCATACATCTCATATTACATCGGTTATCTAATATCATTGGTCGTTAGTAGAATCAGAGAATATTATGCGGATGAACATTCAGCAGAATTAACGGAAGATCCAAATACTTTATCCACCGCTTTGGTAAAGATCGCATACGGATTACTTGTAGGGGGAACAGAAGCACAAATTAAGGAAAGAAACAAATCAAAAGTCAGAGCACTTCGGGGGTTAGGCATATTTGATCCTAAGAAAGCAAGTTATTTAGCTGTGGAAGGTGTGGGGAGAGCTGGTGTTATTTCTAATGATGCAATTCAAAGAGCTGCAGGTTGGGATTTATTCAACCCTTGGGCTAAGTACTTTCAGATTTTCAGCACTCATCCATTACCTGCTAAGCGGATACAAAGATTAAATGAACAGTGTGAGAGTTATGGAAAATCTGCGGAGATCGATTTTTCAGAGGCAAGAAAGCTCAAAGAGCTTCAAGTAGGAAAATCTATGGCTGGGGAATTCTTAACTGATTGGTTTGTAAAGGCATTACCTTCTTTTATTTTTATAGTATTAGTTATTTTCACAGGTTTCTGGGTTTTTGGATATTTCTTTTCGACCCCATTCAGTACGTTAACAACTCTTCAAAACTTATTACTTCTTTGGTCTATTGGATTTGTTATCATAGGTCTTGGATATATTATACGAACCTCTTACATGTATCGGGGTGGATTTGAACCGAAATCGGTACTAGAGTTGGTAACCGTAATCAATGTATCCCCCATTCGACCTGTACCCGCAATAATCGATGGAACCATAATAGGAAAAGGAATTCCGGGTTATTATTTTAGCGATGACCTCTTCTTTCAAGATGATACAGGTCTTATGTATATTGATTATCGGTTTGGATTAAGTATCGTGGACTTCTTCTGGGCAATTACAAGAGTAAATCAGTTAATTGGACAAAGGGTACGAATACGAGGATGGTATCGGAGAGGGCCAAGTCCTTATTTACAAATCGACAGATTAGAAACAGAAAGCGGAAAAACTTATCGCAACTATTCTAAACATGTCTCATATCTAGGAGCGATTATATTCTTTCTAATTGGAGCTGTAATTTTGTATTTCTGGTTCACAATACCATTTTAAATATAATTTTTTTTTATCCTACTTATTTATGCATTTATTTTAATAACACTAGAAGCTTATTATTAATCAGAATCATGGATAAAAAGAATAAGATTGAATTAATGGCTCCTTTAAAGAATTTGCAATCGCTAAAAGCAGTATTACCATATGCTGATGCCGTCTATTTTGGAGTAGAATCTTTTAATATGAGAATGTTCAGCGATAATATTCAATTGCGTAATTTAAGCGAGGTCACTAAAATTTGCCATGAGAGTAATAAAAAAGCATATCTTACAACCAATATTATTATTTATGAAAATGAGTTTGATATCCTTGATAGTGTATTAGAGGAGGCAAATAAATCTGAAATTGATGCAATTATTATCCACGATATAGGAGCAATTGAACTTGCTAAGGATAAGGGTTTGCCTTTTCATATATCCACCCAAGCAAATGTATCCAACTCACGATCTGCACGGTTCTATGAAAAATTAGGCGCTGATCGTTTGATTCTTGCACGAGAGTTAAACTTAAATCAAATTAAAGAGATTAAAAGCACCCTTA
>Ga0180433_10002325_pt1 | contig 29524 bp, 23 predicted proteins | sample SS_ome_8_FD_132980 | JGI IMG/M metagenome (GOLD analysis project Ga0180433, IMG submission 132980) | Hypersaline lake sediment archaeal communities from the Salton Sea, California, USA - SS_1_D_1 metaG | ecosystem: Environmental > Aquatic > Non-marine Saline and Alkaline > Hypersaline >... | reverse complement strand
GTTAATGCACCTTTTATAGCTTCTGAAAGGGGCATAAAGGTGATTGAATCGAAGACAAGGGAGTCCGAAGATTTTGCAAGTCTAATTATGCTTACGGTCAAGACATCTACTACCAACAATGTATTATCCGGCACTATATTTGGGAATGAATTGCCGAGGATATTGAGAATTAATAATTTCTTTTTCGAGGCTGTTCCAGAGGGGCATAACTTATTAATAAGCAGCGCGGATAAACCCGGTGTAATAGGTATGGTTACAGGTATTCTAGGGAAGCATAATGTCAATATAAGCGTCATGCAGGTTGGAGAGGAAAAAGAAAAAAAAGAAAACATAATACTTCTATCTACAAATATTACCGCTGATAGTGAAACCATTGAAGAGCTAAGAGCATTGGAACATATATCTTCAGTTAGGAAGATAGAATTATAAGGACTTAATAAAAATTGGTATAAATGACGGCATTGGGCTGTCACGTTTTGTTTGCGGCAAAATATGCTGCAATCCATAATACTATTTATTTTATTGAAGGAGGCAAAATGCAAACAAAGAAAATTTTTTTACCAGAGTCCGAGATTCCACGTCAATGGTACAACATCCAGGCAGATATGCCAACCCCTTTGGAACCGCCATTAAATCCCGCAACGGGAGAGCCGATTGGACCGGAAGCCCTCTCAGCTATATTTCCTATGCCGCTTATTGAACAAGAGGTCAGCCATGAAAGATGGATCGATATACCGGAAGAGGTCCTGGAAAAGCTTCTTATTTGGCGGCCGACACCACTATACAGGGCCTATGCCCTTGAAAAATACCTGGAAACGCCTGCAAGAATTTACTTTAAAAATGAGGGTGTTAGCCCTCCTGGAAGCCATAAGCCAACTACTGCCATAGCACAAGTTTATTATAACAAGATAGCGGGAACAAAGGCAATTACCACTGAGACTGGTGCAGGACAGTGGGGCAGTGGGCTATCCTTTGCGGGAAAGCTTTTTGGAATGCCTATTAAGGTGTGGATGGTAAGAATTAGCTATGATCAGAAGCCATATAGAAGAATTATGATGGAGACATGGGGTGGAGAATGCTTACCCAGCCCAAGCACTGCGACAAATGCAGGCCGTGCAATTTTAGAGAAGGACCCTGATTGCCCGGGTAGCCTCGGTATTGCTATATCAGAGGCTATTGAGGCCGCTGTGACTGGTGAGAATACAAAATATGCCCTGGGCAGTGTATTAAATCATGTTTTGCTTCATCAGACTATAAATGGTCTTGAGACACAAAAACAGATGGCCATTGCCGGAGACTATCCTGATGTTGTTATAGGCTGTGCCGGAGGAGGAAGCAATTTTGCAGGTAATTGTTTGCCTTTCTGCAGGGATAAGATAGCAGGCAAAGATCTAGATATTATCGGTGTTGAGCCGGCATCATGCCCAACAATGACGATGGCCCCCTTTGCATATGATTTTGGAGATACTGCGGCAACTACACCACTTCTGCCAATGCATACCCTTGGGCATAATTTTATACCGGCCCCAATACATGCAGGCGGTTTACGCTATCATGGTATGGCGCCTATTATTAGTCAATTAATTTTGGATAATATTATACGAGCGGAGAATGTTCAGCAGCTTGAGACCTTTGAGGCAGGGTTGATTTTTGCCAGGACTGAGGGGTTTATCAGTGCGCCTGAGACCAATCATGCTATTGCAATGACTATAAGGGAGGCATTAAAGGCAAAGGAAGAAGGGAAAGAGAAGGTAATACTCTTTAATTGGAGCGGACATGGCCTTGTAGATATGATGGCCTACCAGGATTACCTTTCTGGTAAATTAGCTGACCACGTGATAGATGAAGAGGGTATAAAAAATGCCTTGAGAGATATTGCCCCCCTACCAAAACCAAGGCAATTCAGGGTTGGAAAAGTAGATTAAAATGAAATCCCACATGGATTTATTACGATTTTGAATTCATGTGGGATTAAAACAGGTTTATAGAGATGAACAACAGTATTACCCCGCCAGAAGAGGATTTTCAGATCCGATGTCCCAGGCTGGGCCATAAAATTTCCTTTTCATACTGTTCCAAGGAAAAAAATGGTCTTCCCTGCCGTATGGCACTTGATTGCTGGTATCTTTATTTCCCAGTGTATGAATATTTCAGACAAAAACTGACTGAAGAAGAATGGAAGAAGGCCTTTGAATCGGAGGTTAAACCAAAGGTGGCCAGCATTGTGGAATTGATTGAAAAGGCTAAAAAGGTAAAGGCAGAAAAGTCATGAGACAGGAAATATTGCTTGGTAATGGCGCTATAGCCTTGGGACTTGTAGAATCTGGATGCCAGGTAGTTACATCTTACCCTGGTACGCCAAGCTCTGAGATTTTACCAGAGGTTGTTAGATTTGTAAAATCAGAAAAGCTTAATACATATACGGAATGGTCGACTAACGAAAAGGTTGCATTTGATACGGCCTTTGCTGCTGCCATTACCGGGAAGAGGGCGGCATGTTGCATGAAACAAGTTGGGCTTAATGTGGCCGCGGATTCGTTAATGAGCGCAGCCTACCTTGGAAATATAGGCGGGCTTGTTATTATATCATGCGACGACCCCGGACCTCACTCTTCACAGACTGAACAGGATACACGTTTTATGGCGAGACTTGCAAAGGTACCCGTATTAGACCCTTCCAGCCCGCAGGAGGCCAGAGAGATGGTAGGTATGGCCTTTGATATATCAGAGGAGTTTGAAATACCAGTAATATTAAGGCCGGCTATCAGGGTGTCCCATGCTCGTCAAAGTATACCATTTGCTGAGATTAGATCAAATAATAAGGAAGCATCTTTCACGAAAAATCCATCAAGGTGGGCGGCTACGCCACGATTTCGACTCAAACTGCACGGGGAATTGAACAAAAAATTGCTGGATATAGGAAGAAGATTTAATACCCTGTCGGATTTTAATTTTCATAATCTCGAACCAGGTAAGAAATATCCCCTGGGTATAATTGCGGGCGGCATACCGTCTGCCGTTATCAGAGATTTTTTATCAGAGGAAGAACGGAACGATATTCCATTTTTGAAGATAGGTACCCCATATCCATTTCCTGATGACCTGGCGGAAGAATTCACATCAGCATGCGAAAAGGTGCTGGTAATAGAGGAGACGGATACACTTATTGAATATCTTCTTAGGGATAAAAAAAAGGTTTTAGGCCGGCTTTCCGGTCATGTTCCCTCAGAGGGTGAACTTGTTCCCCAGGTTATACATAAACTGATCAGCCGGGTTCTGGGGCAAATGAGTCTCAATCCTTTGAATCCAGAAGATGATAATGAAGTAACAGATTTAGTTGGCGGCTTGCAGCTGCCGGTTAGAAGGCCAACCTTATGCCCTGGATGCCCTCATAGACCATCTTTTTTTGCAATAAAAAAGGCGCGGCCTAAGGCGATTTTCACATCAGACATAGGCTGCTATACCTTAGGGGTGAACCTTGGGGGTGTGGATACAGTTTTAGATATGGGTGCTGCTATAACTATGGCGGCGGGATTTTATCATTCATTCGATCAGGACGGGGTGCAGCAACCTATTGTAGCTACTATCGGAGATTCAACCTTTTTTCATTCCGGCACGGCTGGCTTACTAAACGCCGTATATAACGGCGCAAGATTTATACTTGTTATTCTGGATAATATGACAACTGCGATGACAGGCATGCAGCCGACTCCGGGTTTGGGCATAAGGGCCGATGGAAGCAAGGGAAATGCTATATCCTTAGAAAGAATTGTAGAGGGCTGTGGAGTCAATTTTATTGAGATTGTTGATTCCTATGATATTGATAAGATGATAAAAGTGCTTAAAAGGGCAACTGATTATGTTAATGACCCTGATGGCGGCATTGCAGTAATTATTTCAAGACATCCGTGTGTTATTGCATACAAGGATGAGGGGGTGCCGGTAAAGAAAAAGGTTATTGTTACTGATGATTGTGTAGAATGCAATATGTGCCTTGAGCAATTTGAATGCCCGGCCCTTTACCATGATGATGAGCTTGGGAGAGTAAACATTAATAGGGAGATATGCGTAGATTGTGGTGAATGTATTCAGGTTTGTCCGAAAGGTGCTATCGTAGAGGTGCATGAAGGTTGAAGGTAGAAGTGTTTTAGTTGTTTTTTATTACCTTGATAATTAATGGGAGTGTTTTTTTACACTATGGCATTAAATCTTTTAAAATTTTGTATAATGTGATTTAGAAGTATGCTTTGCTACGTGATCGGATGCTTATAATTTGTTCAGTCAGTAGAATCTTTTATATAAATTGTAGATCAAGGCTATGACGATAAGTAATATATTGTTATGCGGGTTAGGCGGGCAGGGAATTCTTTTTATGACAAAATTACTTGCCCAGGCTGCAATGGATAAGGGTCTTAGTGTAATGGGCGCCGAGACACACGGCATGGCTCAGAGGGGTGGTTCTGTGGTGTCACACTTAAGACTTGGAGAGGTAAAGGGTTCTCTTATAAGGGCAGGAACCGCAGATTTCCTTTTGGCTCTTGAGGAAAATGAGGCATATAGAAACCTCCCATTTCTCAGGCCGGGGGGTAGTATGTATGCTAATGCGAATCCAGGTAATTTTCCAAGGGAAAATGTAAGAGCCTATCTTGAAGATCATGGGATAATGTATCATTGTTTTTCGGCTACAAAAACTGCTGTTGAAATGGGTGCGCCTAAGTCAGTAAACCTTGCGCTTTTAGGTTTTTTTACTGGATTTAACGGGGGGGCTATAAGTTATAAAGAGCTTGAAAGGACAATTGATAACATTAGTCCTGAAAAATTGAGGATCTCTAACTTAGATATATTTAACGCTGGATTTAAGGTGGCTCATAATTGTTAATAAAAAATTATCCTTGACATACATATCATTTTTTTCTATGAGTTTTATATAGCTATAATATAGCTAAATATTCGGCTGAACTTTATGGTAAATAATGTAAGAGACCATTTTCATTAATGAACGGGAAATAATAGATCAGTGGATAAAGATCTAAAGTCGTGTATTTAGCCCGACCGCAGAAAGCCACGGCTTTAGCCATGGATGAATTCGCCTATAGTCGGGATGTCGCATCACTAAGCCCCGCCGTTCGCGAAGCGAATCGGCGAAACCAAGTGGTGCTGCGGGCTTGCCAGTGGGGCTCCACTGTTTTTAAAAATGATTTACCTCACGCAGGTCTTTATATACAATTTTTGTACCTAAATACGATTCGATCCTTAAAGGATTTTTCAATTGGCATATGTTTATTTAGGAAATATAATAAAAGGGGGTGAGAACAGTAATACTATTTTTTGGGCGATACTAGATGCTATACTCAATCTTTAATTAGGAGGGTGGTCAAATGAAAAAGAAGATTTTTTTGGTTTTTTTTATTCTCGTTTTAGGCGTGGCCTTTTTTGCCATGGGTTCCATAAAGGCTGATGCAGATCAAATCAAGCTTACCTATAGCAATTTTTTTCCGCCAACTCACATTCAGGCTAAATTAGCTGATGCATGGTGCAAAGAGGTTGAAAAACGTACCGATGGAAAGGTTAAGGTGGAGCATTATCCTGGTGGTACATTGACAAAAGCAAATCAGTGCTATGATGGAGTGGTGACTGGCTTATCTGATTTAGGTTTTTCCTGCCTGGCTTACACGAGAGGGCGGTTCCCTGTAATGGCTGCTGTTGATCTTCCATTAGGCTATCCCAATGGAAAGATTGCTACCAAGGTCGCAAATGAAGTGGCTAATAAACTTAACCCAAAAGAACTGCAGGATACAAAAGTAATGTATCTCCATGCCCATGGGCCCGGCATTATACACACAAAGGGTAAAATGATAACAAAACTAGAGGAGCTAAAGGGTTTGAAGTTACGTGGCACTGGACTAAGCGCAAAATTTATAACGGCACTGGGGGCTACTCCGGTTCCAGCTCCAATGCCGGAAACCTACCAGATGGTTCAAAAGGGTGTAGTTGATGGTTCTGCCTATCCATTTGAAACCAATAAAGGCTGGAGGTTGGGCGAGCTAACGAATTTTGCTGCAGCGGCATTTTCTGCTGCGTACACGACCACATTTTTTGTTGTGATGAATAAAGATAAATGGAATTCATTACCTGCTGATGTTCAGAAAACTATAGAAGAGATTAATAAGGAATGGATTGTAAGGCATGGTGCTGCCTGGGATGACAGTGACATGGAAGGTATCAATTATTTCCTTAATCATGGAGGCGTGATCATTGGGCTTGATGAGAAAGAATCTGCTAAATGGAAGGATGCTGTAAGGCCCGTTGTTGACGAATACATAAAGGAGATGGATGGAAAGGGATTTAACGGCAAGGAAATTGTTGATGTAACTATGGAAGCTATTGCCAAATATAGTAAGTAAATTTTACAAGGGGCCGGCCTTACATGTAAGGCATGGCCCCTTTATATTATTTGTTAATGAAGAAAGCTTGTTGTATGGACACTTTTTCAAAGGCAATCGAGTGGATTTCGGATAAGCTGAAGATAATTGGTGCTGCCTGTCTTGTTGGAATGACATTTTTAACATGCGCAGATGTAGTGGGACGATTTTTTCGACACCCTATTTTCGGCTCAGTTGAACTTGTTGCCACGATGTCGACTCTTGCGGTGGCTATGGCGCTTCCTTATACTCATATAAATAAAGGCCATGTTGGTGTCGAGCTTTTGGTACGCCTTTTGTCAGCCAAGACTCAGCTAATCATTGACGTATGCACGGCAATTTTAAGCCTTGCATTGTTTTCCCTCGTAACCTGGAGAATGGCTTTATACGCAAATACCATGCATAAATCCGGGGAGGTTTCTCTAAATTTGCAATTTCCCACTCACATCATAATTTATGTCATATCATTTTGCTTCCTTATTTTTATTCTTTTTATATTCCGAGATATTATTATAAATATAAAAAGGTTAAAATCGAAATGAGCCCCACTATTATAGGCATTATAGGTATTGTAGTAATGGTCATTGTATTTTTCTCTCGGATGCCTGTAGCCTATGTCATGGCCATGGTTGGATACTTAGGTTTTACCATCATGATATCAGGACAAGGTGGGCTAAGTCTTTTATCAAGAAATATATATGATGTTTTTTCCTCTTATGGGTTAACTACCATACCATTATTTGTCCTTATGGGACAGTTGGCATTTAATAGCGGGATAAGCCATAGGTTATACAATGCAGGTTATAGGTGGCTTGGTAGCACTAAGGGGGGGCTTGCTATGGCAACGGTTTCAGCTTGTACTGCATTTGGAGCTGTTTGTGGATCAAGTCCTGCGACAGCGGCTACAATGGCGACCGTAGGGCTTCCTGAGATGAAAAAATATAAATATGCAGATGCATTATCAACAGGAGCAGTTGCTTCAGGAGGCGGATTAGGTATGATCATGCCTCCCAGCGTTGTAATGATAGTTTATGGCATCTTAACTGAGCAATCTATTGGTGCCCTTTTTGTAGCGGGGATTTTTCCAGCGATCCTCGTCACCATCTTATTTATCATATCCATATATATAACGTGTACATTGTCACCAGAGCAGGGACCTAGGGGGGATCGTTTTTCTTTTAAGGAAAAGCTTAGGTCTTTGCTTGGCATGAGTGAGACGCTGGCTGTTTTTATACTGGTTATTGGAGGATTGTTTGTTGGGCTCTTTACGCCAACGGAGGCTGCTGCCGTGGGTGCCTTTGGAATGCTTGTTGTGTCCATTATAAGCAGGCAGCTTACCTGGAAGGGGTTTGTAAATGCATTATACGAGACGCTTGGGACCTCTTGTATGGTAATGATGCTCATAGCCGGGGCAACTATATTTGGTAAATTTCTTGCTGTAACAAGAATCCCCTTTGATATAGCCACATGGGTTAGTAGTTTTGATCTGCCGGCTTTTATTATTATAGGTATAGTAATAGCTATCTATTTTATAGGCGGGTGTTTCATGGATGCGCTTGCCTTTGTTACCCTCACGGTTCCTATCTTTTTTCCTGTGGTTATGGCACTTGGTTATGACCCTATTTGGTTTGGGGTAATCATCGTAATGACTACTGAAATGGGGGTTATTACACCGCCTGTTGGGATAAATGTGTATGTGGTCTTCGGTGTTGCGAGAAGGATTATAGGTGAGGTTCCGCTTGAGTCCATATTTAAGGGTATATTTCCCTTCTTGCTTGCTGTTATTACAGGTGTTATTATTCTTATCATGTTTCCGCAGATTATTCTTTTTTTACCAAATTTGATGTATTAATTTCTTAAGCTGCACTGTTTGAAGTATTATTTTCCCCTTAGACTTAATTCATTAAAGGATTTTCACTCTTTATTATGTTATCGAACATGTTCGTGATTTTTTTATGAAACATGGCAATTTAATGAAAGATAGGTTATTAATAATCCTGAAAAAGCTCCAAGTATTTCTCTGATGCTATTTTTTTTAATATAATTGGTTCTCTAGCCTAATACATTTGCTTGATAAATATTATGTATGCATTTAATATACTATAGTAAGGATAAAAAAATATTTTCAGCCCAAGGAGCACTTAATATTTTGATTATGAGATAAAAGAAAACAGATTGCATGTGTGAATTTCTAAAAATAATGGGCAGATAGTAGCACTGCGGTTTTTATTATTGACTTTAATCTTTTGTTTTATGTACATTTAACGAATATATATGGAAACTTCTTGGCCATAATTTCGATTTACGAGATTTTATTATTGAAAGGAGGTGAAACGTATAGATAAATAAATCAATCATATTATTAAAATAGGAGGAGGAAGGTATGGATTCGAGTACTTATAAAATAATTGAACTTGTGGGGACAAGCCCCGAATCGTGGGAAGATGCGGCTAAAAATGCTATTAATACTGCTTCCAAGAGTCTTCAAGACTTACGAATTGCAGAGATTACGAAACTCGACTTAACAATTGATAATGGCAAGGTTACTGGCTTCAGGACAAGGATAAATGTTTCTTTTAAATACCATGAGTAAAAATTAACTTTTTTAGCCAAATGGCCTTTTAGAGATTATTAAGGTCATTTGGCTTCACTATTTTTTCATATAAAAAGTGAAGGTGAAGAAAGGCTTATTCAAAAATTTCCTCAAAACTATCTTCAGGACAAAGGAAAAGCTCTCATTAAGGATTCATCCAGAGAAAAACAATAGAAAAGAGAGTGATTTTTATTTTTACGATGTATGTTGACTATTAACTCGTTTTTGTAACTTATATCTTTTATCCAGATATATAGGGCTGTCAGATTTTAAGTTAAGGAATCCTTATTTCTTAGGCCATATTTTAGATGTTAGTCGTAATTTTTAAACAGTTCCGTTGAAATTATCATCTTTTGAATGCTGGAGGTTCCCTCTAAATATTCCATCCCCCTTGCATCCGCACTTAGCATATTAATCATACTATTTTTAAAGTAACCTCGGCCTCCCATAATTTTAAGGCCAAGGTCAGCCACAGACATTACCATTTGAGAGGCAAATAATTTCGCCTGTGATGAAGCATTTCTGTAGTGCTGGGTGTTTATCTGCTTCAAGGCATGAAACGATAATGCTCGAGCACCATTTATCTGAGTAACCATATCGGACATTTTAAAACTAATATCTTGGCTGCTTGTCAGAGGTCTATCGAATTGAATTCTTTTCCGGGAATAATTAAATACCTCATCGAAAATACGTGACGCTAGACCACAGGACACGCCTGCCAGCAATATTCTGCCCTTGTCTATTACATCAAGGACCAGCAGCAAACCACCCCCATCCTTACCCACCAGATTTTGTTTAGGGATTAAACTGTTGTTAAAGATTAGCCTGCCGGTTGGAAGAATTTTCAGGCCATCCTTTTCCGGCAAGTTTTCTATCAGAAATCCGTCTGTGTTACTTTCCACGATAAAGGCGCTTAATGATCGTGCCCCTCTTTTCCCCTTTGTATTAGCAAGAACTGTATAAATTGTTGCTAAGCCTGCGTTAGAAACAAAGGTTTTTTCCCCGTGAAATGCGTAATAATCACCTTCAGGTTTTGCCGAGAGTTCTATAGCCGTCGGATCAGAGCCTGCCCCTTCCTCAGTCATAGCAATTGCACCGAAGTTTCCCTCGCTTAATATCTCAAGAAATCTACTTTTTTGAGATTCATCATTTCCGGCAAGTATAAGGTCAATAGCTCGACTGTGCGCAACGAATATTATTCCAAGGCTTGGGCAAACATATCCCAGAAGTTCCATTATAAAATATAAATTTTCCTCAGTAATCTTTTTCCCTCCATATTCAAGTGGTATAAAATATTTAAAGAAGTCAATTTCCTTTAAACCAGAATATATTATTTTCCATTGCTCTGGGAATATAGTTCTGCTGTTATCAAATTTAAGTCCTTGAATGTACATTTGATGAACATTATTAATCAGCTTATCTTTAAGAAGATCAATGAGCTTGTCTACAAATTCCTTATCCTCTTTGCCTTCACTGAATGAACGAAGCACCCTTATTAGGTTATCCACGATGTTTTTCCCTTTTAATAGTTTTTTATATTCTAAAGTATAACACGATATGAATCAAGGTAATTAATGTATGAAACCCTGAAGATTACATTTGCTGTGGAAAGCTCTATAGTCATGATATATGTTGAGACGCCCCGGTGCCGCTAAAGAGACGTATTTATAAGGTTTCATTTATTTAGCTATAAAAATAGACACATGATTTAGATAAATACGATTGATAGGCATCTGCATAAATAAGGAGATACCAGGTGCTTAAGCCAATTCTAATTTGAGGTCATTTTATACACAGAAAAATCGTTTTGTTTCAGAGCTACTGCCTAATTTTGTATATAAAAAAACTTTAAATTAGATTTGATTTTTTTACCTGCTTTTGATTAAATGATTCTAAAAGAGTAGAGTTTAATACATTGTGTTTCTGTTTAAATAAAAGCTTGATTCATTTCCGCATATAAAATGTGAGCTCTAATAGTAAGCAGAACAAAAATAAAACCGGATGGCTGAATTAAAAGATATCGAGCCTTTTACACTAAAGCGAAATCCAATATTGCTTCTATCCATAGAAGCGGATGGCAGATAAACATCGAATCTTTACACTTTCTTACATAATCAAATCAAATAAACTGGAGGAATAAAGGATCTTGATCAGTTTATGGACTTAATTAGCATTTATTTTTTATACATGAACTACTTCAACTAACTCAGTCAGATTATCAAGTCTCAAAACAGGAACGCATTGGTTTAGTCAAAGAGATCTTCAAGGGAGGCACGGACTTGACCCTGATAGCTAAAATGCGTTGCCCCTGAATAGAACTTTCATTAACAATCCAGATAATTTCGGCAAGCATAATCTAAAGTCTTTTTAACCAAATAGCCGTTTATGGCTACTAAGATAAAACCAGGACAAACCGATTAATTCTTTTGCAGGAGGAAAAATGTCTAAGAATAACAATACGCTTTATTATCATCTAAGGGCAGTCAAAAAGGGTGAACGACGCTTTGAAAATGCCTTTCAGAGTGTCTCCAGGATGATACTAGAAAGTGAAATTAGTAAGGTTACCGTAAAGGGGAAAACTATTTATGATTATAGTATATTTCGAACTGGTAAAAAGCATATAATAGGTATGTATGATGAGCTCAACAGTTTCGTTTCATATGTAAAGGATGCTTCCGAAGGGGGGTCTTCAAAAGAAATGGCCTTTGTGCTTGTAGGAGAGCCAGGGAATGGAAAGACTTTTCTGGTTGACTTCATTTCCGCCAAGTATCGGGGCTTCTTGGCTAAAGATAACAATAGGAGGCATACCTTTAGGTTTGTAAATATGGACAAGATCGGTAGGTACGGGAAGATTACAACAATCGAATCCCAGACGTATGAAGATCCAGTAATTCTCGCTATGAACCTGTTTGAGGATTTAGATGAAACCCGCACTTTTTTCTCTAAAGAATTCAATTTTTCAGATAAAGAAATAGAGAAGCTATTTGAAAATTATAGGCCATTGGGCGCCTGCACAAGTTATTTGTGGAATGATATTCGGATGTTTGCTGAAGGCAATATTCAAGAAATGCTTACCTTTGTCGAGGTAATTCCTGTGCCCCTCATTGAAAGCTTAGGGACAGTGACTGGGAAATACCCGGCAAAGGACAAGATCACCTCATCTGCTGTCGATCTTTTGGGGGAGGAATCTATTCAACGGTTGCTGTATATTGCTGATACAAACAACCCATATCGCTTTGATTTAAGGCGGGGAGCCCTTGCACGAGTTGCTGGAGGCGGCATACATTTCGTCGATGAAATATTTAAAAATAAGAAAGACCTTATCCAGGTGTATTTAGGGGTTATCCAAAACCGGACTATTGAGATTGAGGGCTTTAAGTGGCCGATAGATACCCTTATAATAGCTACAAGCAACAATTCTGAATATTATAGCTTTATCTCGGAAAAGGAGGAAGCACCTATCGTGGATAGATGCCGCATCTGTTATGTAGCGCATAATACAGACTATATGCTGCAGAGAGAGCTAACATCATATGCTATCGGCAGTGAAGCGAAAACCACACTAACAAACCAAAACCTGCATCAAGATCCTAACTTAAATTATGCTGCTTCAGTGGCTGTGGTTTTAACGCGCCTGCCTCGTTCGGAAAAACTGACGCCTGTTGAGACTATGAAGCTGGCTGCAGGAGAAGTTGCAGGAGAAAAGAGTCTTATGACCTTGTCAGAGGTTATCGAAACCCTCAATCAGGACCCGAATATAACGAACCGGTTTGGCCAGAGTGGATTGGGGCAGCGTAATCTTGGCAGGGCTATCCAGCTGTTGGTTGAAGGCTCTGAAACCAATGAAGGCCAGTGCATGTTTGCCTATGACATCTTTAAGATGTTGGAGCGAGTTGTCCTGGACTATGTAACTGACGCAAATCAACGGGCCAAATATATGGAAGACCTGAAAATTTCCAAGGGATTATACCGGGAAAGGATCATGACAGAGATGTTTAATGCCTATATGGATGAGCCCCTGGCAATCCGAAAGGATGTGCTTAATTACGTGAACATGATTATCGGCGTTGATGCCGAAAATTTGGGCCCGAATATGATATGGAAATATAAGGACCCTCAGACGGGCGAGCTAAAGGCGCTAAAGATAGACGAGAGATTTATAAACAATGTCGAAGAAAGGCTGGGGCTCAAGACCAAAGAACAGAAGGATACCTTCAGGACATCAATTCGCAAAATTTATGGGCAAAAGATTTCGCTTAAGCCTGATTATGATTTTATGGATAACCTGGAATTAATTAAAGCGGTTACTGATGTTCGTCTTAAATCCGATATTTCGGGTGCTGGTAGTCTTATTGGGGCCCTTGCCAATCGTACTAATGAGGAGAACCAAAAGCTGTACGATCGTATGGTTAACACTATGCTAAATAAGCTTCACTATTGCAAGACGTGCGCGCAAAAGACTATTGAATATTTTTGCACCCAGGAGGATGACCAATGATTGGCTTTCGCCGCACTTTCAGGACAGATATTGGTTCTATAGATGATCTTCTGGAGTGGGATAAGCAGAGAGAAAAGGATGGATTTCCTCGAAAGATACAAGTCGGCCGGATGGTAAAACCCGGTAAAGGGGGGAGAGATAAAATTGTAGTTGTCCCAACTACGGTGGAGGAAAAATTTATACATAGTCACTCATTTGATCCTGCGGAGGAAGAACAAACAGGCGGTACAGGTCAGGATGAAGAGGGAGAGGTAATCGGGGAAGAGCCGATCCGGGGGGAATCCGGCGCAGGCGGGCCAGGCGGGGGGGAATCTGGACCCCATGAAATGGAGTCGAGTGCCTATGATCTGGGGAAAATTCTTACAGAAAAATTTGAACTTCCTAACCTAAAGGAGAAGGGTAAGAAAAGAAGTCTGACACATTATACCTATGATTTAACGGATAAAAACCGTGGATTCGGGCAATTTTTGGATAAAAAGGCGAGCCTGAGGAGGATCCTAAAGACCAATATAAGCTTAGGCAATGTTTCGAACGAGGGGGACATTGATCCTGATAGCCTTTTAGTCTCGCCCAGAGACATGATTTATCGAACACTTTCCAGGGAAAAAGCCTATGAATCTCAAGCCCTCGTTTTTTTTATCAGGGATTACTCTGGTTCCATGCAAGGCTTGCCAACAGAGGCCGTGGTGTCTCAGCATGTTCTGATATATAGTTGGCTTTTATATCAGTATTCGAGACAGGTAGAATCCAGGTTTATACTCCATGATACTGAGGCTAAAGAAGTACCTGATTTCCACACGTATTACAATTCAAATGTAGCCGGTGGCACCAAAATAGTGTCGGCATATAAGTTGGTGAACATGATTGTAGAAAAAGAAAATTTGACCCGGGATTATAATATATATGTTTTTCAGGGTACTGATGGTGAGGATTGGGATGCGGATGGTAGGGAAACTATTCCTGAGCTAAAGAAAATACTTAACTACGCAAACCGGGTTGGAATTACTATTGCCAGGGAAAATTCCGGGGCTGAGAAACAAACTGTAGTTGAAAAATATGTCGAGAATTCAGGGCTAATAAAAGAAAAACCCGACTTGCTCAGGCTTGATGTAGTGCAGGTGAATGCGGACGAAAGTCGTTTGATAGATGGAATAAAAAAATTGATAAGCTATGGTATAAACAAGGGCCTTTAATTCGGTGGTAAGAGGTAAGAGAGGATTAAATTTTTTGCCCATGGCTATTTCTAAATATTCTTTTTATATGCCGTTTACCTTGAAGTGAATTCCCCGTAAAGATATGTCTGATATGATTTTATGGTAAGTTTTCAAGGGGAATAAAGGGGATTTTCTTTTTATGGAATTAATAGACCAGCACACAAAAAAGATAATGGAAGGTTGCAAGGGGAGGGCTAAGGAGGCAGGTCTCGTCTTCGGCAAGGAAACCTTAGAATACATTGTTACCAATCGTGACATGCTGGAGCTGAGCCCTAAGGGAATGATACCTACCCTTTATGATTATTGGGTTAATGATGTGGAGGTACAAAAGGGAAAGGGCCGATATGAGCTCTATCCGGTAAATCCCTACGAAACCGTTATAAACACAAGGCCGGCCATATCTTTTTATAATGATAATAATCCTGATTGGCTTAATGTTATGATATTTTATCATGTTTTGGCCCACGTTGATTTTTTTCAGAATAACTCTTTTTTTCGCCATACATGGGGCTATGATTTCACCGGCCAGGCGCTTTCGGACAAAAGACTCATAGCCAAGCTCAGGTCAGAAAAGGGAAGGTGGGTTGACTATGTTATTGAATTTACCCGCGGCATTGACAATCTAGTAGGCTATTTCTATGAACTTGATCGCTCTAATGTGCCATTTACCGCAGGCATATCTAAACGATTAAACTTCTACTTTGATGTATTTTTGCAATCCAAAAAGAGGGTAGGAATCAGTGAATACAATAAAGAATTAGCCAGGTATAATGAGTACCTTAAAACTTACGGCGAGGGTCTTGAAGGATACTTTTTCTTGGATGTAAACAAAAAATATCCTGAATTTGAGGCATTCTTCGAAAAAAACCTGAAGGAGAAAATTACACATAGGTTAGACCTAATTCAATTTTTAATGGAAAATTCGGAGTTTTTAGACAGAGAAGAAAATAATTGGATGAAGTCGGTAATGGAGGTAGTGCGCAAGACCTCATTGTTTTTTCAACCCCAGATTCGGACCAGGATTATGAATGAAGGCTGGGCAAGCTATTGGCATGAAAATTTGTTTCTTAGGGATGATCGTATTCAAGGCCACGAAGTAGAATTTGCAAGGGTAAATTCAAAGGTAGTTTCAATGCCAAGGCTGGGATTAAATCCATATGCCTTGGGAATGAGACTTTTTTCCTATATTCGAGAAATGGCTGATAAGGGGAAATATTCTGTAGGATTTCAGAGAATATTGGATTCAAAAGCCAGAGATAAGTATGATGCTCATATGATGCAAGGCCTGGAGACCATTTTCAAGGTCAGGGAGAATTTTTGTGATTTCACATTTATAAACACCTTTCTTGATGATGATTTTATTACTCGAAACAACCTTTTTGTGACGGCCAAGAGATTAAATTGGCCTAAAAGGGTTTGGGAGTATTATGTTAAGAGCAGGAAACCAGAAGACTATAGAAACATGCTTTTAGATTCTTTGTATCATCCACCGTCTCTATATATTGATACAAGCAAGGATGAAGAGGGATGTCTTTATCTGGTTCACCGTTTTGAGGGGAAACCATTAGTAAAGGAGTTTATTGAGAATACGATGATTGGCATTGAATACCTTTGGGGAGGTCCAGTTAAATTAGAGACCAGCGAGGTTATTTCCAGATTTGATAAAGAAGGATTGGGATTTGTCACCCTGCGTGCAATCTCACCCACAGAAGAGCGCTGGCAGGGAGAGATTAAATGGCAAAGGGTAGTGTATACCATGAAAGATAGAAAGCTTTCCAAAAAGGTTATGTAATCGGACGAAACAATGAAAAATACTAAAATAGCCATGGAACAGATAAATCGAGGGCTCAAAGCGCGCGAAGGCCAACCACCGATTCCCTTTGAAGAATTTTTGAATATCCTTGTATCAAACCCTCCTGCGGTTTTACGTAATATATTCCTTTTTTTTCATGACATGGTAAAAATGTATGTAGGCGAGGGTATAGAAGAGTATCCAGATGATCCTGAAAATGTGGGTTTTATGGATTATGATTTCAATAGGCTTTTAGCTGAAGGTGCCGACCACCCTTTTTTTGCTGATAGGCTTTTTTCTAACCGATTTATAAACCTTGTTCAGTCATTGAGAATGGGAGACCAGCAAAACAAAATTTATATCTTTTATGGGCCTCCTGGGTGTGGGAAAAGTACATTTTTGAATAACCTCCTCACAAAATTTGAAGAATTTAACAACCGCACAAAAGAGGGGCTTAGATGGGAAACAGTTTGGAGATTGGACCCAAAGCTGCTTGGTATTTCATACAGGTATGAACAAAATTCATTATTTGAAAAACTCTACAAAGCACTTGATGCTTATCGGTTGGAACAGGAAGGATCTAAGGCGGAGAAGGAAGATTCTCTACAAGAACAAGACTACCCCTCTTTCAATGATAATGATATCATTGAGGTACCTTGCCCAAGCCATGATAATCCCTTACTGTCTATTCCCAGGGAAATACGCCGAGATTTTTTAAACGAGTTGTTAAAGGACAATACGTCTTGGGGTGAAATGTCAAATGAAAAGGAATATGATTGGATTTTCAGGGATGAGCCCTGTACCATTTGTAGCTCTATTTTTGAGGCCTTGCTAAGCAAGCTTAAAAACCCTAAGGACGTTTTTAAAATGATCTTTGCACGGCCTTATCGTATAAGTAGACGACTCGGGGAGGGTATTAGTGTTTTTAACCCCGGCGATAAGCCTATGGAACAAAGCTACCTTACCAACCCAATGATTCAGAAAATGTTAAATAGCATTTTCAGAGATAGTAGCCAGATCAAGTATATCTTTTCCCAATATGCAAAAACTAATGATGGTATTTATGCCCTCATGGATATCAAATCTCATAATGCTGGAAGGCTATTAGAACTTCACAATATTATCAGTGAGGGTGTGCATAAGGTAGAAGATATTGAGGAAAGAATAAGTTCCCTTTTTATAGGTGTAATGAACCCTGAGGATGAGAAAGAAATAAAGGACATACAGTCATTTTTAGGACGTATTGAATATGTAAAAATTCCCTATGTTATGGATATAAGAACAGAGGTAGAGATATACCGAAATATCTTTGGAAAACAAATTGAAGACAATTTTCTCCCTCGGGTTTTACACAACTTCGCACGGATAATTATTTCCTCTCGTTTGGATATTAAATCTGAGGCCCTGTTGGAGTGGATAGGAGATTCTAAGAAATACGCTGCTTATTGTGATAAGAACCTGCAGCTTTTGAAGATGGAGCTTTACGTTGGTTTTGTTCCCGATTGGCTTTCCGAAGAGGACAGACAATCTTTGACTGCTAAGCGAAGAAGACGGATCCTTGCTGAGGCAGATAAAGAAGGATTTAAGGGTTTTTCGGGACGTGAATCTATAAAGATATTTAATGCGTTTTATTCACGCTATGCCCAGGAAGATAAACTAATTAACATGAATATGCTAATCAACTATTTTAGTGAGATTAGAAAAGATTTATACACTTACATACCTGAGGGTTTTCTTTATGCCCTGGTGTGCATGTATAACTATACTGTTTTGCAGGAAGTAAAAGAATCACTCTATTATTATAACAAGGAAAAAATCTCAAGGGACATACAGAATTACATATTTGCATTGAACTTTGATATAGGTACTGTTCAAAAATGCGAGTTTACCGGTGAACAACTTGAAATTACGGAACAATTTCTCGAGGGAATTGAAAATCGTTTGCTGGGCTCAGATGTTGACACCAAAGAGAGAGTAAACTTTAGGGAAGAAACTCAGAAAAAATACACATCCAAAACTCTGACCCAGGAGATCCTTTTTGAAGAGCGGCCTATACACAGGACAGAGCTTTTCCAATCCCTTCATGAGCGGTATGTCTATCATCTAAAAGAAAGGGTACTGGATCCCTTTTTGAAAAACGAGAACTTTCGGCGGGCTATAAAAGATTATAATGGGAAGGATTTTAAGACCTATGATAAGAGAGTGAGAGAACAGGTCAATTATATGATAAAAAATCTGACCCAGAAGTATAACTATACGGAACAGGGAGCAAAAGAAGTGTGTATATATGTCATAGATAGTGATATCGCAAAAGGGTTTTCTGCCATTTAAAAAGAACAGGGTGATTTCTGAGTTTAAGGCTGCCTTCCCGGAGTAGAGCGGGGATAAATATGTAACCCTTTAAAGTAAGAAGAGTTCTTAGTTAAAAAGATAATAGGCCATGAATAGTATAATTTCATTTCTGTTTAAGCCTTATTTCTTTGTAAACAAACTCATAAATTAGGGTTAATTCAAGGTAAAAATATCCACATCCTTTCGTCCCCTTTTTTTATATAATAGACAGCATAAAAAGTTGCTAATACCTAATAAAAGATAAATGGATAATAAAATGAACATAAATGAATTTCCAGATGATATCAGAGAAAATATTATACCTCATCCTTATGGCAGTATGTTTTATAGATGCTTGGCATGTAATAGGGAGTTTGACATAGCAAATCTTCTGTATACATGTCCTTCCTGTGGCGGCATATTAATGTTACACCAAAGGCCCTCAGAGAAAATACAAAACATCGATGGAGATGCATGGAGAAAAATTTTTGACTATAGAAGAATGATTAACCGTAGTTCCCTTAGAGGTATTTTTCGTTTTTATGAGTTTATTGCGCCTATCATTCCTTTAGAGAGTATAGTTTATTTGGGTGAGGGTAGCACCCCTCTGGTTGAGGCGAATACAAATATGGAGCAAGAGATTGGATTGCCCGTCTATTTTAAGTATGAGGGTCTGAATCCAAGTCTTTCCTTTAAAGATAGAGGAATGGCCTGTGCGCTTAGTTTTCTAAACTACCTTGCAGCAAAAAAAGGTGTTAAGAACATTCTTGCTATATGCGCATCAACTGGTGATACATCCGCGTCAGCGGCACTTTATTCTGCATATTTAACAGGCCTTGTAAAATCAGCTGTTATTCTTCCAAAGGGTAAGGTCACATCGCAGCAATTATCACAGCCTATTGTGAGCGGAGCAACTGTATTTGAGATTCCCGGCGTTTTCGACGATTGCATGAAGGTGGTTGAAGAGTTAAGTGAAAAATACAACGTTGCCCTTTTAAACTCTAAGAACAGCTGGAGAATACTTGGTCAGGAGTCATTTGCCTTTGAGGTCGCCCAAGATTTTGATTATAACGTTAGTGATAAGGTTATTGTTGTTCCAATTGGAAATGCAGGTAATATAAGCGCTATAATGTCTGGTTTTCTGAAATTTTTTAAGGCAAATATAATCTCCGGGCTGCCAAAAATACTTGGTGTTCAATCAGAACATGCAAACCCAGTGTATCGGTATTATCTGGAAGAAGACACACCTATGCGTGCTTTTAAACCTGTGCATGTTAAACCGAGTGTTGCTCAGGCAGCAATGATAGGAAACCCTGTATCAATGCCAAGGGTGATTGATATTGTGAAAGAATATAACCAGGTAGCAGGTCAGAAAAGGGTGTTTGTTGCCCAGGTTACCGAGCAGGAGATAATGGATGCTACTATGGCTGCAAATAAAAATGGCCATATAGTATGTACTCAAGGCGGAGAATCCATGGCAGGATTGATGGGGGCAAGAGAAATGGGAATTGTCTCTGATGAGGAAACGGGTATACTTGACTCCACCGCACATTCACTCAAATTCTCTAACTTTCAGCAAATGTACCTTGAAGACACGTTTCCTGAAGGATTTGGCGTTAAAACAAACAAAGAATATAGAAACAGCCCTGTTTCAATAATTCCCGAGGGCATTAAAAAGATGCCCGGAACCGGGGGGCCTCTAACTGACAAGGACCTGCAGATTTTTGTAAGAGCAACCGCAGAAACAATAGCAAATATATTATCTCTGAATAAACTATAACCGATTGACTTATAGCTGAAACGTATGAGCTAAGATATTATGAAAATAATTACACGGTATCTATACAAGCAATTCTTTCTTTTTTTCTTTATATCTCTGATTATTTTTCTTGTAGTCTACATGGTTATAGAATTTTTTGGGAAAATTGATAACTTTTTTGAGGCAGGTGTTTCTGCGGGCTTGGCCATCATCTTTTTGCTTTACAAGGCCCCATTTATTCTCTTGCAACTGATCCCCGTATCAGTTCTTATCTCTGTTATGTTGATGTTAGGTTTAATGAGTAAACATAATGAGATACTTGCGTTAAAAGGTTCAGGCATGAGCATGCATAATTTGGCATCTATAATTGTAGGTATCTCTATTATTGTTGGAACAGGATCATTTTTTTTATCCGAATCTATTGTACCAATTACCAGCTTAATGGCAAATGATTTATGGGATAGCCAGATAGAGAAAAAAGATTCTAAAGGTGCTTATAAGCTGTCTCATATCTGGTATAAGGGAAGGAAAACAATTTATCAGATTAGGGCATTTGACACCGTAAGAAATGTAGCCGAGGGCTTTACCGTTTTTTTCTTTGATAAGGATTTTACCTTGGTAAAGAGGCTTGATGCAAAAAGCGCTCAATGGGATAATGGTATCTGGTATCTTAACAAAGGCCTTATTCAAAATATAGAAGACGGTAACTTAACAAAGTCGGAACGTTTTATTAGGCACGCTATTCAATTGCCTGAAACTCCGACTAATTTTAAGCGCTCCATGAAAGCGCCTGAAGAAATGAGTTTTTGGGAGTTACGAAAATATACAAAAAAAATAAGGGAAGAGGGATATGATGCGACGCAATTACTGGTTGATCTAAATATCAAGATAGCCTTTCCCTTTATATGCCCAGTACTTGCTTTGGTAGGTATACCTCTTGCATTAAGTAGGAGGAAGGGAGGCATTCCCTTCAATATTACTATTGGTATAGGCGTTAGCTTTTTTTATCTGCTAACATTTGGTCTATCTCGCTCATTTGCTATATCAGGATTGCTCCCTCCAATATTGGGTGCTTGGATGGCCAACTTACTCTTCTCACTTTTCGGCATATACCTAATACTCGCGGCAGAAAGCCGGTAAAATATTTTAGGATGAAGGCACTCTTGCATCTAAGGCCATTGATATTTTATTTTTGAGCTCGGTTAAATCAAAAGATTTTATTACATAGTAATCTGCGGCTATAGATTTGATATCCTCCTTAAATGTGTCATAGGCAGTGCACAGTATTACAGGTAGGTTATAAAATTTGTTTCTTATTTTTTGCAATAAGTCCAAGCCGTTATAATCAATCATTTTTATATCAAGTATAACAACATCGGGCTTTTGCTCTTCTATTTTTTCAATCAATTTATATCCATCTGCCGCAGTGATGACCTCATAACCGGCCTCACTTAATTCCTCTGAGTAAAGAAGCCTGATATGCTCTTCATCGTCAACTACTAATATCTTGGCCATAAGCAATCTCCATAAAGTAAAAAATTGACCAAATAATTAAGCGGTCTCTTTGTCATTCCAGCGTTGTACAAAAAGATTTTTAGCCGCCTCAAATTGTGTACATTCTTCTTCTATAAATGCCTCTGATTCCCTTATAGACATCCTCGCTGTTTTTTTTACAAACGAGAGTGTTTTTCCCATATAAATTGGGATAAGGGAATCTAATAGTTCTTCCCTGTTACATATTTTGTCCCTATAAGCAACGGCAAAGTCAATTAAAACATTAACCCATAAGTTTGTCGGAAAATCAAACTGTTCTTCATCCATTTTTCCAATTTCTTGTAATTTGGTTTTTGCAGCTTTTAAAAGCACCTTTTCCCATATCTGGTTATAAAGGGTAAAACCTTCCTGAAATCTTTTTAATAAGATATCTTTATTCACACTGACCGGAGGAGGCGTTTCTGTTTCTCCAAGGCCAAAACCAAAGATTGAAGTCGGTTTACTCCATTTGACATTTGACCAAAAGGGATAAAATTTTATCATCAAATCAAAGATAGTCCCTAATACCTGCCTGAACATAGGGCCAAGGTCTGAACCGGGATCCTTTGCGCGATGAATTTTAGGCCTGCCCATAAAGGCCTGGCATATTGGGCTGTTTTCATTTATGGCTATCGTAGTCATCCATATATCAATGCCGAAATTACTAACTGCATCGGTCCATGTATTATTTTGCAGGTATGTTTGTGCCAGTTGTCCGGAAAAACCAAAATCTCCTCCTATAGGCTGTCTAACCCTTCTCCCATAAAGGGATCTGGTCAGCGGGTAAGCTATAGAGTTGGTGATGGTACCGTCATATTTGTGCCTTATGTATATAGGGGCTACATAGCTAAAATCTTGGAAGAGGGGATCGCCTAAATTCTTAATCCATATGGGCGTTATGCTTTTTAAATCAGCATCGACTACCACTACCCCTGTAGCTTTAAGGTCAACTATCTTCTGAAACAGATTCCTGAAATTATTCCCTTTTCCCGTTATTCCCGGCTCGGTGGAAATATATATTTTTGGCGTATCTGTCTTTATGCCAAGAAAGATTTCCTTGGTGCCATCCTGAGAGTTATTATCGCAATTGATAATAACTGATTTCATATTGCCAAAAAATGCTGATATGCCTTTATCTGCCTGCTGTACCGGATACGCAATTGAATCAGCTTCATTGTAAGATGGTATTGCTACAATGAATTCTGCTTCTTTAACATTGTCGGGGTTCACTTCCTTTTCGAACATATCACAGCCGGTACTTTCAAAAAAAATTAATCTCAGTTAATGCGAATTGATCTTGCTTTTTGACATACAAACTAGTTTGTAATTTTGCAAAATCTCTTTGTGACTCAAGATATTGGCCATTGTTTCTACGTGGCCAATATCAAATGGAAAAAAACTCTTTTCTTTTAGAATTCTTTATTTGCTATAATCATAAAAGCCTTTTCCACTCTTCCTTCCCAGCCAGCCCGCATCTACATATTTCTTAAGCAGAGGGCATGGCCTATACTTTGGATCGCCAAGGCCCTTGAAGAGAACATCCAGTATAGCAAGGCAGGTATCTAAGCCTATTAGGTCAGCAAGGGCTAAAGGCCCCATAGGGTGATTCATACCCAATGTCATTACATCGTCAATGCCCTTTACCGTACCTACTCCCTCAAATAGGGCATAAATAGCCTCGTTGATCATGGGTAAGAGCACCCTGTTGCTTATAAAACCAGGAAAATCATTGGCCTCAACCGGTATTTTTTTGAGTTTTAGAGTCAGGTCATTTGTTATCTTATTGGTCTCATCAGATGTCGCGAGACCCCTTATAATCTCAACAAGCTTCATCACCGGAACAGGATTCATAAAATGCATGCCTATTACTTTTTGAGGCCTTTTTGTTGCTCCGGCCATTTTTGTAATAGAGATTGAGGATGTGTTGGACGAAAGAATTGTATCATTTTTGCATATATCGTCAAGTTCAGAGAAAATTTTTAGCTTCAGTTGTTCATTTTCTGTGGCAGCCTCGACTAAAAAATCTACCTGCTTCATATCTGAGATATCTGTAGATCCTTTTATCCTTGAAATGATGTCATTCTTTTCTTGAGATGATATCTTATCTTTATTTACCATTCTTGATAAGCTATTGTCAATTGTTGCAAAGCCTTTATCTACAAATTCAGTGCTGATATCATTCATGACTACCTTCAAGCCGTTAGAAGCTGCTACTTGCACTATTCCTGAGCCCATTTGCCCAGCCCCTATGACACCGATTGTTTCAACACCCATAAGAAAACTCCTCCTTTATAAAAGGTCAGATTGTAAATAACGTTTAAATAGTAATATAAGTTACTACATCATTGTAATAATAGCACAATAAACCTCATCTGCATATTAGAGACTTTGTTTTTTTTAAACGGTATCTGATATAACTTAAATGAATTTTAAAGTCAAGATTGGTGAATATCAAGGCTCATTTTCAAAGATATGAAACGATAAATAGCTAAGCCGGTTTTTTATAGTAATAATTTATGCAGAGTCAGATTGTAAGATTTGCTAAAGTAAATTCCATTAAAAGACAACTAATATATAAGAAAATGCTGGGAGAAGGATTTATTAAATGAGGTATTGGATTTTTCTAATTAGATAGCTTGTTTCATTGCCTTGATGACTACAAAGGAACCTTTACCATAGCCCTGGTTTACCGGCTCAACTTCTTTTATATCATGTAAACTGTGAAAAATTGTTTGAGCAAAAGAAAACTCGCAGAAGCCGGCCTTTTTCATATTTGATACAACATCATCAGTGGAATAAAAGGTTGCTATTTTATAAAAAAGGCTTTCATTCCTATGTTTAAGATATGATTTTCCAAGGGGACTATTGCGATCAACAAGGCCGACTATTAAGGAACCATTTGGTTTGATTATTCTGTAAGTTTCTTTTAATGCTGCCTCCAAAGAATCCAAAAAGCATATTGTTGTAACCATGAGGGCGAAGTCAAAATGAGAATCAGCAAATGGGATGGCTTCTGCTATTGCACCAACAACTGTTATACCCCTTCCCTGCGCTATTTTTCTCATATTGGCAGCTGGTTCTATGCCTTTTTTAATGCCTAAGGGAGCAGAAAAAATGCCACTGCCGACACCAATTTCTAAGCCCTGTCCATCGGGTAATAAAGTTTTTATAGCTTTAAGCTCTGACTCGAATGTACATTTGTTTCTTGTAAACCAGTCTTCATATTTGTCTGGATGATCTTCAAACGGTTCTGTTTTAGCCATTCAACATTCCCACGTAATAATGTATTTATTCACTCACCTATATTTGTAATCAGAAAGCCTTCCATACTGTATGTCTGCACAACACTACATAATAGCATATACATAGTTTTATATAAAAGAGCAAACGTTTCAGCTTCGATAAAAAATTGCTCAGTATAATATCCAGATCAAAGATAATTCGAGATATTTTTTACTATACTTTTATACAGGTATGATGAATCTAAGCTTATAGGAACTAGGTATTATTGAAGTATTTTTGAGCTGGTGAAATGGATTTCAAGACAGAAAAATTATAGAGTGATAAATTGTACTTGCAGATAATTATAAAAAATGACAACATAGTTTTTTATTTTTCATAAGTGGAGAAAGGTAGTTTTACATTGAACAATAGAAGATTTACTGGCTACAGCAAGGGTAATCCATACGAAGATCTATATATTTATTACCTTGAAAATATACCAGAGTGTGAGGAGGAAAGTCTTTTAGGCCCTCATTTCTTAGGAAATTGGATTGAAGATGGAAGTTCTTTTCTGTTTTTTTCAAGGCCATCGAGAGACTATATACAAAGACTAATAGATAAAAATAAAAAACTGAAATTGTATGACGAATTTTACTTTACCTATGAGCAATGGCAGGGAGGAGAAATTGAGCCAATAAGGATTTGCGATTTTTATATCATTCCACCATGGTTAGAAGCTCCAGAGGTAAAGGGAAAAATAACGATGATATTAGATCCAGGGGTTGTTTTTGGGAATGCCTTACATCCAACCACCAGAGATTCCCTTATAGCCTTGTGTGAAATTTTTAAAAAAAGGTCTTTTTCTACTGTCATTGATATTGGTACCGGAACAGGGGTTCTTGCTATAGGTGCAGGACTATTAGGGGCCGAGAAGGTATTGGCTATTGATATTAATCTACTTGCAGTGAATACTGCGTTGAAAAATGTAAGATTAAATGCGCTTGAGGGGATTGTTGAGGTGAGAGAGGACAGGACTGAAAGTTTTGTTGGATACCAAAACGAACTGCTCATAGCTAATATTCATTATGACATAATTTTAGAACTAATTAAGATCGGTGTATTTACAACGAAGAAATTTTTTATTCTGTCGGGGCTTATGCGAAGTCAGGCGATGGATATAAAATGGGAACTTTCCAAGTATCCAACTGAAATAATACGTGAATGGGATAATGGTGGCATTTGGCATACTATTTTAGGAAGGGTGAGAGAGAAATGAAGGTTGGTGCTGCAAATATTCCAAAGTTAGTAGGCTATAATTGCTTTGCCTGTGGAACTGAAAACCCTATAGGTCTAAATTTACAGTTTAGAAAAGACCGGGAGTATGTTTGTGCAGATATAACTCTCGGGAAGAACTATGAAGGTTGGGAGAATATGGCGCATGGAGGTATAGTTTCAACCCTGCTAGATGAGATAATGTCCTGGACCGTTATTTATTTCAAAAAAGTCTTTTTTGTAACAAGGAATATGGAGGTAAAGTTTAGAAGGCCTGTACCTGTAAATCAATTAATAACGGTTAAGGGTAAGATAGCAAGGTGTGACAGCAACAGGATGATTTCTGCTGAATCCATGATTCACGATAAAGATGAAAATATCTTGGCCAGGGGGAGGGCTACATTTGCTGTATTGCATGATAAGGACCTCCACCTTGTGTCAAATAAATTAAAACAGGACATGAAGATCCTTTTTGATAGCTTTTGATACTGTGCATTAAAACGATTTAGCTATAAGCAAATCTAGATATAATTATTTGTAGAAAAAAATGATAGTATAAAACCCCCATAAACTCCTAATTAGACAGGTACACTTAATCAATTAAGATAGGTCTATGTCAAACCCTAACGAACCCTTTGGTTATGAGTAAAAGATGCAAAGTACAACGGAGAAATGGATACATTTCTGCTCAGAAGGTTTTTCTATTGAGGGCCTATTCTGCAGAAATGATGGCGAAAATGGGGTTGTCATAACACATCCGCACCCATTGTATGGTGGGGATATGCATAACCAGGTAGTACAGACAGTGGCAATGGTGTATCAGGAGAAAGGTTTTTCGAGCCTTAGGTTTAATTTTAGGGGTGTGGGCAATAGTAAAGGAAGCTATGACGAAGGTAGGGGTGAGGCAGTTGATGTTGAATCTGCATTGAACTATATGTATGAGGAAGGAAAAAGAAACATTGATCTTGCAGGCTATTCATTTGGGTCTTGGGTTAACTTAAGTGCAAGTAATACCAGCAGAATTATAAAAAGGATGATTATGATTTCTCCTCCCTTGGCTTTTTTGGATTTTTCATCTCTGCGTCAGGATTTAAAGATTAGTGCAATCATAACTGGCGAGAAGGATGAAATAGCGCCAGCTGAAATGATAAGGAAGGCTATCGGTGTTTGGAATCCTAATGCAATCTTTAAAGTTATTGAGGGCGCAGATCATTTTTATACCGGGAGGATGGATACATTAAAAGATATTTTGTGCAACATATTATCGTGACGTTTACATTCTGCCGCCCGGATTGTAACTCTTTTAAATAAATGATATGCCTTGTAAGGTTATTGTTGCCACAACACTATGAAATGATCGAAAATAAGGAAAGTATCGCTGTCATTAAGGCAGGGTCAAATTCCATCAGGATGCTAATCGCTGAAAAATCTGATTCTTGTTCTTATCTTAGGGAGTTGTATAGAAAAAGTGCCATAACCAGAATTAGTGAGGATTTTAATGCCGGCACACGCGAAACACTTAAACCGTTGCCTGTTGAAAGAAGCGTTAGGGTCCTTGGTGAATTTTTTGATATAGCCAAAACATTTGGTGCGGTTAATCCCTTGATTGTTGCCACTGGTGTTATAAGGCAGGCACTGAATAGAGGTGATTTTGTTTCCCTTGTTTCAAGGAGATTCGGTAAAGATATACGAATAATTTCCGGTGAAGAAGAAGCCTATTTTACCTGTAAAGGTGTGTTATCATCATTAAATCGAGGTAGTACACCTCTAAGGGTATAGAAAGAGGCAGAGAAGGAACAATATTAGCTGGAATGGCAATAGTAGTAAAAATAATGGAATATTTTGTCAAAAATGAAATGGCAGTCAGCTATTCAGATATATTGAAAGGTATGCTTATAAAGCAATGTGAAGGAGAAAAAAATGAATGAAAAAACTATAAAAGAGGCCTTAACCTTTAATGATTTACTTTTGGAGCCACGAGATTCGTCAATATTGCCTATAGATGTAGATGTAAAAACATTTTTATCAAGAAATATTCCCCTAAATATCCCTATTGTCAGCGCAGCAATGGATACTGTTACAGAGGCTAATTTAGCAATAGCGTTGGCAAGGCAAGGTGGATTAGGTTTTATCCATAAAAATATGAGTATAGACAGGCAGGTATTAGAGGTCGAAAAGGTAAAAAAATCCGAGAGCGGCATGATTGTTGACCCTATTACTATTGGGCCGGAAAAGAGAATCTATGAGGTTCTCACTATTATGAAAAAGTACAAGATTTCAGGCGTTCCAGTGGTGAGTGGAGATAATTTAGTAGGCATTATAACAAACAGGGACTTAAGGTTTGAGACAAACCTTGATAAAAAGGTTAGTGAGGTAATGACTAAAGATAATCTAGCCACAGTGCCGGTAGGTACCACATTGGAAGACTCTAAAAGTATACTGCATAAAAGAAAGATCGAAAAATTACTGGTTGTTGATGAGAGGGGAAAATTGCAGGGGCTAATCACTATTAAGGATATTGAGAAGATAATAAAATATCCAAATTCATGTAAAGATAAACTGGGCAGGTTGAGAGTTGGGGCAGCAGTTGGAGTTGGTCCAGATCGAGAAGAAAGAGTCGAAAGACTTATTTCAGCAAGTACAGATATATTGGTTGTAGACGCTGCGCATGGACACTCTTCCGGCGTAATTAATGCTATAAAAGATATAAAAAAGAATTACCCTGAGATTGAATTAATGGCAGGCAATGTAGCCACGGCAGAAGGTACGAAAGCGCTTATAGATGCAGGTGTTGATGCAGTAAAGGTCGGGATAGGGCCCGGTTCCATATGCACTACAAGGATAATTGCAGGGGTAGGTGTACCACAGATGACAGCTATTATTGAATG
>Ga0180433_10002324_pt1 | contig 29527 bp, 39 predicted proteins | sample SS_ome_8_FD_132980 | JGI IMG/M metagenome (GOLD analysis project Ga0180433, IMG submission 132980) | Hypersaline lake sediment archaeal communities from the Salton Sea, California, USA - SS_1_D_1 metaG | ecosystem: Environmental > Aquatic > Non-marine Saline and Alkaline > Hypersaline >... | reverse complement strand
GGTGGCTTATGCTAAAGCTCCGCTAAAAACAATTAACAGTGTGATATATAGACCCAATCTTCCTAATATTGATGATAATTGTGTTTGTTGTATGGGTGACGCATTAACAAAGATTTGTGATAACGATTTTTCACTTTCTACAGCAGGAAATGCAATAATTAAGAGTTTTTGGGGTTCAACTTTTAATAATGATCTTAGTGGTCATTTCATCAGAAAATCAACAACTGATGTTAAATTTAAAAATCTTAAGGCATGGGCTGAAGAGAGTGAAAAAAACCCTCTTTTTGTGATGAATAGAAATTGGGGAGATGAATATTATCTTTCAACGCTGATAGAGAGTAGTCCCTTCACATATGCTTCGCAATCACAATTCAATCTCAGGGTGCATCCAATAATGGAAGAGGCAATAAAATCAGCTTCCGATGCTTTAAGGAAAGTAATTGAGGTTATTCCAAATCAAGAAGCTGTTGTTCCTCCTATTGATATCCGTTGTTTTAGGAAGCAACTTTATTCTAAGGTGTATGATATCTGTTGTGCGGTTTTGAGAGAAGCAGATGAAATAAGTCCTTCTTATTCACTCTCCCCTCCCCTCCATAAGTATGGTTTTAAGAATGATATATGGTAAATTATAATAAATATTTGTATGATCCAGCAATAGAGAAGATGATTGAAGATTTGGTTCCTTCTATTGTCCAATCAACAATTTCAATTATATCCCAAAAAACGGCAGTTAAATCATCTGTTGATTCTTTAAAGCCTCTTTCTGATCTTTGTGATGATATAACTCAAAACATGGGGTTGAAAGTTGCAGAATGGGTTGAACAAAAAACGGATAATTTGGTTGTTCCTGATGGTACTAAGTTTTTCTGTGAAAATGATGATGAATATGTGCTTATAGTGGAACAAAAACCACAGGTTCGCACTGTTGGGTTTTCTCAAGATTTTATACGGAAATATTCGGGCAGCCCCATCCCTAAAACAACGTATAAATTGGCATTTCCCTATATTGTCTTTATTTTTACTGTTTCCTATAAAAGTGAGGTAACAAAGATACAGGTAGCATATAGAACTGCTTCGTTGCAATCGCTTAATGATGATTTGTATTATGCCAACTTGCCTAATATCATAGACGAATCTATGTGTGTGTGTATGGGTAATGAACTGCCGCGTGGTAGAAATCTTTGTAATGCTGTGAATAAAGCAATTACGGAATTTTGGGCACGTTCATTTAACACAGATGCTACTTTTGCGTTTGAAGAACATTCGCCAATTATTCACAAGCAGCGAATTACCTTAGAGAGTTGGGAAAGAGAGACAAAAAACAATCCGCTCTTTGTCTTAAAAAACATTTGGAACAAGGCGTCTCCTGTTAAAAAATATGTTTCATCTCAGCCTTCACTCTTGAAGCTTCCATCAATTTTATTTCAACAAATGATTGATTCCCATGTTGGTAGAATTAAAAATAGCATAGTGCAGTGTTTTGATGAAATAGAAAACACACAGATAAATGGAGAAAAATTAATTAGAAATCGTATTGGATTCGTGCTTTCATCTCTTTGTAGTGTAATACAAGATGATATTTATAAGGAGCAGATTGAGCATCAAATCCGTATGTTAAAAACACAGCAGGATACTTTAAAAAAGGCCCAGCTTGCTGCTGAAAATGCCCGTAAAAAATATGAAAATTTATGCTTGGCGGGAAATACAAAAAAGGAGGCGGGAAATACAAAAAAGGAATTGTACGGGGCAAATGACGGGGCAAATGACGAGGCAAATGGTAGCGATTCGGCAGCAAATTGATGTATGAACTAAATTTTTACATCATGATAATTTATGGTAAAATAAGAGATAGGCAACACTAACACTAACAGAAGGAAATGGTTATGGGTATTTATCCGGTTATAGTAGCCAAAGATGGTGCTGAATTCCCCGAAAGAGGCACATATTTTGTTATAGCTGCCAATGGTGCATTTGTCCGCAAGGATGTAGGTCTTTTTGAGGGTTTGATTTCTATACCAGTTAAAGACGTTCCTGGTATGGTAAAGGTGGGATATTGTATTGATACCCCGAATGGACCTGTTTATTTACGGGGTTCAAAAACTGAAAAGCCCACATCTTACTGGAAAATGAATGAAGAAGATGACGAGAATTTAACTCTTATTAACCCTCTTACTGGTGAAAAATTTGCTAATGATGAAGAAGGTAATTTTACGGGGCTTTATGCTATTGAACCGTATATCAATATGATGTTGCCCAAATTGCCGGGTGAAATCATTTATAGAGCATTGCTGTTTTTTCGCAAGGTGTATAGGGCGCATAAGGCGGAAGGGGTTGTAATTGTTGTTTTCAACCCAAAGACAAAGCAATATGCTTTGCATTGTCCAAAGCAGGAAGTAAGCGGGGGTTCTATTTCATATGACCGTAGCTTTTATGTTAAAAGCCCTAGTGGTACAATGAATGCGCCTACTCAAATTACCCTGGCGGAACAAAATCAGTGGGGACAACCAGATCATGCCATGCTTGAATTAGCAAATGCTGGTTATCTAAATGTTGGCACTATTCATTCTCATCCTAGTTTTAATGCATTTCATTCCGGCACAGATACAGGTGATGAAGCTAGTTTTGATGGTGTGCATCTTACATTGGGTCATGTTACCGATGAACATTTTTCCGTAGCATCTTCTTTGGTATTGAATGATTACAGAGAGGAAGTAGATGCTGAAAATGTTACTTTAAATATGATTCGTGTGGGTGACAAAAAAGCCAAAACTGCATACTATATGTCAAGTGGATATCAAAACTACTATGATTTTGATTTTCCACCTGAACAATTGCAGAAAATGAAGAGCGAATTTGAAGCTCACATGGATGCGCATTGGTTGCCCAAAGTTTCAAAAAAAGTTTGGCGTGGTGGAATTGGCTTCAATCAAGGAAGATATAGTGCATTTGAAGATGATGATGATGATGATGATCTTGGTGGTGAAACTTATCTCCAAACAACTGGTGGCGTGTGGGTAAAAGAATCTGAATTTGACGCTGCCGAAGAACAAGAACGAACTAACGCGATGGGCGATGCCGATATTAGAGCCGATATTAGAGCCGATGGGTATGGTGTCGCTTCTATTCCTGATGATGATGACTTGCCCGATTCTAAGTCTAATGAAGGGAGTGAAGCATGAAAATAAGAGTGATTGGTTGTGGTGGTATTGCTGGTCGCCTGCTTGATACGCTTTGTAGATTTTTGAATTACCATCCTGATTTTCAGGATGCGGAGATTTCCCTTATTGATGGGGATACTTATGAAGAAAAAAATCGTGATCGTCAAGCGTTTGATGAATTGGGAAATAAAGCGGAAGTGACAGCGAAGTCGCTAGAATTACAATTCCCTTCTATTTACTTTAGGGCACATCCTACTTACATTGACCAAGATAATATTATCATGCTTTTGAGGGAAGGCGATCTTATTTTTTCGTGTGTGGATAATCATGCTACTCGTAAGTTGGTATCTGACCATTGTGAAGAGTTAGATAATGTGGTAGTGATATCGGGCGGTAATGATTATATTGATGGAAATGTTCAGGTTCATATTCGCAAAGATGGAGAAAACTTAACTCTTCCAATTGCAAATGAATATCATCCTGAAATTGAGGAGCCAGAAGATGAAAGCCCGGCTGATATTGATGAACGTGAGGGTGGTTGTGATGTAGAGGTTGTAAGTGAACCCCAACTTTTAATTGCTAACAATTATATTGCAGCCGGAATGCTTAATGCGTTTTATTCGTATCTTGAAGGTGAGATAGATTACGATGAAGCGTATTTGGATGTTCTTGCTAATAAGTCGAGCACTCGTAAAAGATCGTAAAAAAGGTTTCTATCACAAGGAGAGTTTTAAATGGCGAAACAAATTCAAAAAGAAAAACCTAAGCAATCTGTTGCTAAAAAACCAAGCGGTAGCGCAGGGGATATGCCTGATGTTTCTGCTTCAAAGAAAAAGATCGATAAGGTACTCGGCAATGTTGAAGTCCTTTATGGGGCGGAAGCGCAAACCTTGAGTATTTCCGGTCATAATGTCATGACCGTGCGGGGAGAATTGAAGCACGTTCTCAATATCCCCGATGATGCTCAGGCTCGTGTGAATGGAGAATTGGTTGACGGCGACTACGTTCTTCAAGAGCACGATACACTTGAGTTTGTAAAAGTGGCGGGTCAAAAAGGTAAGTCCTTACTACATAAGGACTTACGGATTTGAAATAATTTTTATTTCTTTTACAAAATCTAATATTCATTACTCCTTTATAGTGTAACAACTATAAAGGAGTAATGATTTATGAAGATGTTAAATGAGATAGTAGAAGAAATTAAGTGTTCTTTAATTCCTTATTATGTTTATGTTTTGTATTCACCTGATCTTGTTCCTTTTTATGTAGGAAAGGGAACAAGATCAGCTATATCAAAAAGTCATCATGAAAGAATTGATTGGCATGAATATGAGGCGTCGTGTAATAAACCAAAAAATCTTTTGAAGGTTAGAACTATTCAAAAGATTTGGGAAAAAGGGCAACGGGTTCAATATGCAATAGATAGTTGGCATATTGATGAGATAGATGCTTATAGTAGGGAGAAAGATTTGATTTCCAAATTAGGCAGAAAAGTAGTTGGAACCGGAACCTTAACCAACTTAACAGAGGGAGGAGAGAAAGAAACGGCGGAATTAACGCCGGAGACTAAGCAAAAAATTTCCGCCTCTTTAAAAAGATATTATGAAGAGAATCCTGAGGCGGTTGAGTTAAATTCTGAAAACAGATTAAAGTATTACGAGGGGAATCCAAAAGCGGCAGAGCGGGCTCGTCAAAATGCTATTGAAAACAACACAGCCGAATGTCTTGCTCGTTGGAGGAAAGAAAAGCCAGAAGAGTTTGTGGCACATATGGCGGCTCACAGTGGTAGGATGAAGAAATGGTATGCTGAAAATCCTGAAGCAGCAAAAAAAATGGCGGCAACACGAAATGTTGTATTGCGGAGTGATTCACATCGCAAGAAAATGTCGGAGAAGACTCGCCTTTATAATAAATCACATCAGGATGAAAATCGAAAACGTCGTCAAAAGGCGAACAAAAGTTTGCAGATAACGGTTGCTGAGCATAATAGAGTAAAGCAGCAATGTTTGCGGGTTGTTCATGATACCTTAGTTTCTATGGGTTTGATTAAGCCGAGAAAGAGAGAGATTAGTATGTCTATGGTATCAAATTGGAGACGAAAGGGATGGGTGGATAAATATTTTCCAAATTTACCTTTTGGATATGTTAAAGTTGAAGTTTGGAAAGAATTTTTAGACACAATACGATAAAAGGAGTTGGGACAAAATGGAATTATTTCATCTACGCAAACTTCGGTTTAGGAGATTTTCATGCTTGTTTTAAGTCGTAAAAAAAACGAGGGCATTGTTGTTGGTGATAATATTAAAATTACTGTTGTAGAAATAAGAGGCGATAAGGTTCGTTTGGGGGTTGAGGCTCCAATGGAAGTGCCGGTACATCGCCAAGAAGTATTTGATTTAATTAAAAAGAATGAAATACAATAATCTTACCAAAGCTCAAGCTCGTGGTTGGGCATGGAATCGAATTTGTCAGAGGATTAAAGGCTCTTTCAATCGAAAGAGAGCGAGAGTTTATTGTCTGATAGGTGATACCACTCATGAGTTAGAAGCAGCAGAAGCGAAAGGATTTTCTCGTCTCAATGTGATTGGGGTAGACATTAAGAAAGAATCTGTAGAAATGTGGAGAAAAGCTGGTGGTTTGGCTATTCAAGCTCCCATTGAAGCGGTTCTTCTTTTTTCGAAAGTGAGACCCCAAGCGGCGATAATTGATTTTTGTGGGGGGCTGAATGAGATTTCATTTAGCACATGGAAAGCAGGTATTTTTGGTGTGGAATTTCCTGGTTGTGTTGTAATGAATTTATTAAGGGGGCGTGACAAGATTAATAAATATCGCCCTGATCCGACTTTGGAGATTCTTAAGAATGATTCTAAAGCAAGAAGTTTATGCAAGAGTCGCCCGGTAATTCTTTTAAGCACTTTATTTACTTATCTTTATGAAGATGAACTTTTTGGTGGTGGCTGGAATTCTGTGGAAAATGTGAACGAAGAAAAATTTAGTGATAGAGCACTTGAGTTTGTTACAAATCCATCATTTATTAGAAAATTTAAGGCGAAATTTGATGATTTTTGTCTTACCATAAACCCTCAGTTTTACGAATATAAATCAATTGATAGCGGTCAATGGTTTGATTCTATTGCAATAAATAGTGGCTGTTTGATTCCTGTTGACCCCAGTTTAGGAAATTCAGGAATAGAAGATTTGCAAGATGAGTGGAAGAATTCACATAGTGAAAATGAATACAAAATGATAAAGAGGCGGTTGGCGGCTTTAGAGGCGGTCAGGACGCAGAAATTGAATGCTATTCCTGATCGTCGTCGTCTTATAGTTGAATCTCCTTCGCATGAAGAAATTGAGCAGCAGAAAGTTTTTTTAAAAAGTGCGGCGGGAGAACATTGGTGTTAGTATGTATTACAAATTGTTGGTGAATACGGATGGTGCAATTGTAGCAGGTGAGTCTTCGTTTTGTTGTCAGGTGGGAACAGTAAATTCCACAGAATATACTTGCAATGCAATGCAATAAATGTGGCTTGGAGCGTAATTTTTCCCCTTCCACAAAAATGCCATTGGGCTTTCATATGAGAACGTACAGAGTACATGCGGAGTTTAAGTGTAATTGTGATAAATGCAAAGGTGAAGGGTTAGCTAATGAAGAAATTTTATTTTCGGATGATTTCAAAGCAAGAGATGGTCCCGATGCTGAAAATTTAGCAAAAGCAAAATTTAATATGATTTTAGATGATATTGTGAGCGAATTTAAAGATGAAGGACATAAACCTTTTTTGAATATTTTAGGTTATGAAGAGATATGATATCAAGTTTGTTTTGTGATTTTAATTATCCAATCGGAAACATTTCCTTCGTATTTAACATTAACCCAATTATCAATTAAATAGTAAACATTTTCTTTCTGAAACAACTTTATTTTTACATGACTTTTTTTTGGCAAGAAGGGATGATAAATGCATGTAGAATCATTCTTATTCTTTTTTACACGTGCAACAATATTTTTTGATAAAACCTTTATGTTTAATGATGGATTTGAAAGAGAGATTTGAAATTCATCGGACAATTTTTTAATATTGGGATTCATACTTGAAATAAAATTATTTAATATTTTTTGGTCATTTCCATGATTAGATGGATTTGCTTTTAGAAAAAGATCAGAGAAAAATTTTAATACTTGATTATTTGATTTAAAATACACCAACCCCATACACATAACAAAACCATATCGATTGTAAAATGTTTTAGGCCAAATTGTGCCTTGCGATATAGCTATGTCATTATTTGTGTCGAAAAGTGATAATGGATTTTTTAACCATAATGCATCGGCATCGGAATTTATAAAACTGATATTATTTTTTAATAGAATTTTAAAAAAATGCAATCGTTTCATCCATATATTTAAGCCACTATATAAATTTGCATCATTTATGTTTATAATTGATATACCGCGTGATGATAAAAAATTATACAACCTATTATCTAAAGAGACAATAACATAATTATGAATATTTAGTTTATGTAACATTACTATCCAATTCATAATAACAGGGAGGTAGTTCATGTCTCCCAAAGTGAGAATTACATTTCCATTCTTTTGTCGTGATTTAATTTTATCTATAAGTTGCTGCATTTCTTTAAATTAGTTATGAACTTTATATTTTGACCATTGGCATAATTGCGTATACATTGTAAGGAATCCCAAATCTAGGGAAGATGCTAAGATGACTCTTAAAAAGAATTTGGTGATCCATTTTTAGTGATAAATGGGTACACGGTTAGTGGGCATTGGGCATCAAAGCAATTTGGAGTCAATTAACTAGGGGCTTGCCCCGTGGTACGTCATTAATTACTTTTGTGCAATGAATAATAACTCATGAACAGGCTCTTTAGCCGCCCTGCCGCCTCTATAATTAAAGTAATTTATCTTTTTGACTGAAACCTCGTTAAATCGTTTTTGTAATAAATTTTCAATATCCTTGGGGCTTAGGAACCCCTTTGAGTTGTAAGAAACAACGAGGCGATTGGTTTTATCCTTAATTTTATCAAAAAGAGCAATAAAAGTTTTGTGGAATTTCTTTTTGCTGCAATATGGAGATTTATATAAATCGGGTTGGATTCCACTTTCTTGATTATCAGTTGGGACATATCGATCTTTTAAGGGGCGACATGCTTGTTCTAGAAGATGGTAATTAGCCGAATATTGGTGGGTGTTGTAAGGTGGATCAATGTAAATTGCGTCATAATTATCATTTACTTTGTCAAAAAATTCTATAGCATCATATTGGAACGCTTTACCTTCTGGACCTTTAGGGGTTATTGGCATTTCAAGTTTAATTGGTGTAGTAATTCTTTTGTGGTTAGATTTGTACACTCGTTTATGAACACCTTCAAATCGTTTTTCTCCTGCAATTTTTTTATGCCAAGATTTGAATATTCCCGATGTGTTTGCATGAGAGCACATTCGGTACAATAATTCACATAATATGGGTGATCGCCAAACAGTGCAGCCATTCCATATATTTTCAAGTATGAAATCTATGAATGCTCCATTTCTATAGGTATAGTAAATTCTTTCTTTTGATGCATTGGGATTTTCACTGTAGTATTTGGAAAAATATGGTTCATTTGAATTTTGGTGTATTTCCCATTGTTCGTTTAATACGGCGATGTAATCTTGCAAAAAGATAGGTTCATAGATTTCTTCCAAGTAAGTTTTGTTGATATGATAAGAATAAGAGGCGGTGTCATTTGCATGAACGATAACCCCTTGTGTTCTTAGGTGATAGCTGACCACTCCACTGCCCGAGAATAGGTCTAAGACCTTGCTTTGTGGTCCGATAGCTTCCAGAATTGGCTCTATGAGTTTGCGTTTGTTGCCCAGATATGGAATGAATCTCATCTTCTAAAAGAGTTATGTAGTTTACATTCCCTCAATCTGTGGTATAATTAGGATATGCAGCGTTTACTTGCAATGGCGAAATTGTTTGGTGATTTTAAGGAGCGTTAAATGGCTACTACAAAGTTTAAAAGTGCGGCTGAAGTGTATCGTGTAATTCTTGCCAAAAACCCTAATATTACAGCAACGGAGGCTCTTGCTGAAGCAAAGAAGATGGGGATGAAGGCAACATCTGCGTCATCGTTTTATGACACCAAATCGAGAATGGGCAAATCCACCACAAAGGTTGCTAAGAATAAGAAGAAGGTAAATAAAGCCGATTTGATTCGTGGTTTGTTGTCAAAGAGACCTAATGTTACGTTGGATCAAGCCAGAGCGGTTTTGGGAAAAAAGGGAGTTGTAATTACAGATTCTCAGTTTTACGATATTCGTCGTAAATTTTTTGGGACTGCTGTTGTAGCCCACAAAAAGCAAGGATTACATCGCAGAATTCAGGAAGATTCTATTCATGAGTCTGAGAGCATGTCCCGCATTGAGTGGGAATTGGAAGATTTACGAAGACAAAATCAACGGCTTCAGGCTGTAATTGTTGCGCTGTTGAGTTAATTTCGCAATTTATCCCTCATTTTTAAGGAATGAAAATGGCACGAATTCCAAGGCGGCGTAGAATGAAGCGATTAGATGACATTAAGAAATGGAAGGCGGAAAATCTCGCTAAATTTGGTGGATTTTCGCATAAGTTTATTGCTTCTTTGATATTTCAAAAACCGATTGATCGTGTTACGGATAAAGAGCGGGCATGCATTGCCAGCTATCTTTGCCGTCATGACATAAGAATTTCTGACTGGAGAAATGGTAAAACTGTTTCCGCCCGTCAGTATGCCCGAGAGAAAGTTAGCTCTCGCAGAGAGCGAGAACGGCGTAAGACTCTTGGTTTGACAAGTCGCCGCCGTCGTGCTTCAGCGGCTTAAATTACGGTTGCTTCGTTGAAAATTTGGGGCAACGATGGATAAAAATGAAGCATATCGGATCGTTATGCAGACTATGGTGTATTCTTCACGTAATTTTACACCAGAGCAGATTGCTTCGGCGTTGAGTTTGCTGGAAATAATTCCCAATTCAAAAGATGTATCGTCTGCGTTTGAACGGTGGATTGAAACGGTTGACCACAATAAATTTAAATGTTGGCTCCGTGATGTTTTTTATAGTTGATTGGAATTGAAATGACTGGTGAAGAGTTTTGTCAAAAAATAATGGAACTTTGTCAAGAATTACCTCCAGATTTGCGTAAACTTCCGATAGTGATGTATGATATGGACGCAGATTTAACTTGCGATATTAATCCGCGTTTTACCCACACGGCATTGCCAAAAGACGAGTGGGCACTTTTGTTCGAAATATAATTCCCGCCTTTGAGCTAATTGAAATTGTACGTAGCGTCCTGTCACTTGACGAAAAAATGAAAAGTTGTTACTATATTAATCTATGACGCGGGATGGAGAAGTGGTATCTCGTCAGGCTCATAACCTGAAGATCGCAGGTTCGAATCCTGTTCCCGCCATTCAAAAAAGAAATTGTACTGTGGATTGACAGGGGAAGATGCGCGGTTTAACTCCCGCTCCAGCCACTTTTGTTGGGTAGTTCAATGGTAGAACGGTTCTGAGACTGTTAAAGGTTGACGGGTAGACGCTTGGTTCGATTCCAAGCCCCAGCGCTTTTTTATAAAAAAATGAAGAGTTGTACTATATAAGTAACGGAGAAAATCATGTTATCGGTTCAAAAAAATCAGGTTTGTTGGCAAGGCATTATTACGTGCCCGTGCGCTACCATTACGCCCAAACAAGGCGAAACAAAGGGCACAGGACATGAAGATAATGCCCCAGCGCCCTGACCTGAACCAAAATAGATCGGTTCAGGCAAGTCTGAGCCGGAACAAAACCCGCTCAGGAGCGGGTTTTTTTATTGGAGAAATGAGATGTTTTGTATTTTTGAAAAGGATGATTTCTAATAGGTACTTCAGCCTATGGGAGATCGAAAAATGGGAACGTGGTTAAGAAGTCCTCGTACTACGCAAGAACGAAGGATTAACGGAAAAAGATCGCAAATTGCGGTGGATGGCTACGAAGTTAAAATTCGTGCCAAAAGAAGCCAAGCAAGTTTGCCCGAAGCTTGGGATGATATTCCAAGAAAAGACTTAGAACATAGAAATTGGAAAAGACATAGAAAAAAACAATATAAAGATAAATAAGAGGAGGAGCAAAAAGATAGTTCAAAAGTGTAATTTTCATACTATATAAAGGTATGAGAAGATTATCACATGACACATTTGAAAAAATTGCTTTAAATTTCAACATACAACCACAAGGTTGCTATGAAAACGGCAGAACAAGAATTAATGTTAAGTGTTTGGTTTGTGGTCATCAATGGATGCCTTTTGCTAGAAACATTATAAGGGGTTATGGTTGTCCTGAATGTGGGAAGAAGAAAGCGGCGACTGTCAAAAAATGGCATATAGGTCAAGTTGATTTTTTAGATAAAATTCCTTGTGAGTTTTTGAAAACTATAGAAGTTTTGGGAGAATATAAAAGTCAGCACTCACCCATTTGGGTAAGGTGTGTTAAATGCAAAAGAGAATGGAAGTCTTCTCCATACAAATTATACAGATCGCAAGGTTGTGATGTTTGCAAAAGGAAAGAAAGGGGGATTAAATCTAGAAAGACGCAATCACAATATTGTCAAGAAGTGAATTTGGTTCATGGCGATGCTGTAAGCGTTATAGGTGAATATAAAACGGGAAAACAAAGAATACAGGTTAAGTGTAATCAGTGTGGAAATGTTTGGCACCCAGTTGCGCAAAGGTTATTGCGAAGAGGATGTCCAAGGTGTTGTTTTTCAAAGGGAGAGAAGAGGATTGAAGGAATATTGATGGAATTTAAAGTGCAATTCATTCCTCAATATACTTTTGATGATTTAGTTAGTCCCGATGGTGGGAGATTGAGATTTGATTTTGCTGTTTTCAATAAAGGTTTGAGTCACATAATAGAATATGATGGTATTCAGCATTTTAAGGCATTTGATTATTTTCGTGGAAAACTACAAACGAAATCGATGTTGTGAATTGTGTGGAGAGATAGATTTTCGTTGGTGGATATGAACGTTTTTTGATACAACAAAGAAATGATAAATTAAAAAATGAATATTGCAAACAAAGAGAAATACGCTTAATAAGAATTCCCTACACTGACTATGGACGATTATCCCTTGAGATGTTGATATGACAAAACAAGTAATAGTAATTAGAACCGAATACAATAAGCCTGATGGGTTGGAATTTGGGCTTAGACGAGGAAAACAAATAGCACAGGCTTGTCATGCCTCAATGGCCTTTTTGACAAAGAGAATTAGAGAACAATTAGATCATCCTCGTAAGGGGTCAGCTTCGGATGTTCTCGATCTAAGCAAACAAGAAATTGAATGGATCAAAAATAGTTTCGTTAAAATTACCGTAAGAGTAAATAGCGAAGAAGAATTGATGGAAGTTAAGCAAAAAGCAGAAGAGGAAGGATTGGTTTGTGAATTGATCGTTGATAATGGGAAAACTGAATTTGGTGGTGTTCCTACTCCAACTTGCCTCGCAATTGGTCCCGATGATTCAGAAAAAATTGACAAAGTAACAGGAGATTTAGAGTTATATTAGCCCCGGTGGACTAGTGGCTTAGGTCGTCACCCTTTCAAGGTGAAAATCACGGGTTCAAATCCCGTTCGGGGTACTATAATGCGGTTATAGCTCAATGGTAGTAGCTACTGCCTTCCAAGCAGAAGACCGGAGTTCGATTCTCCGTAGGTGGGAGATTTTATCCGAATGCTAAATCGATAGCAAAATATTATCGATTTCTGGAGGCTGCTACTAAAGGGGGATTGCGATTGCAGGAAGGGCATGTTGTTGATTTGACTACGTATAAAAAGAGTGGACAAATTACAATAACAAGCCCCTTGAGTAAAGAAGAAAAAGAAGACGAAGAGTAAATTAGGTGCGTTCTCCTGGGTAGAGGGCCTTGCCTCCAAAGCAAGAGAAGAGTGTTCGAATCACTCCGCACCTGCTTGCGGATGTAACTCAGCGGTTAGAGTTCGACGTTGCCAACGTCGCTGTCGTGGGTTTGATTCCCACCATCCGCTCTTGGTTCTTTGACAATTTTTGTTAATTCATTTTACGGGGGTGTGGTGTATCAGAAACACGCCACGTTTGGGACGTGGAGAAGCCGTGCAATTCGGACATTCCCGACTAAAATTTCAATTAAAACAAAAAGCAGCACAACACAGGAGTTACTTAAAACATAAAAAATTAATTAGACAACGAGTAATAGACGCACGCCGTACTAAAAAAGCATTGTCTTGAGTTTCATCATCTTGACAAAAAGGAAATAATTATCGCTCAAGCTATCAATGATTGGTCCTTGGAACGATTAAAAAAGGAAATTGCAAAATGCCAATTGGTTTGTTCCAACTGTCATAGGAAAATACATGGATATATAATAGCAACAACTACAAACAAAAAACGCATACAAAACCGCAAATTTGTGGCAGAATATCGAAAAGATCATCCTTGTGAAGAGTGCGGCGAAAACAATGAACTTTGTCTTGAGTTTCATCATGAGGGGGATAAGGAAATCACTGTTTCCAGGGCAATTTGCGATTGGGGTTTGGAAAGGTTAAGAGGGGAGATTTTGCGATGTCAAGTTTTGTGTTGTAACTGCCATCGTAAAAAACATTATCATTTGGCAGTGTAGTATTAATACCAAATTAAGGTAATAAAATGGTAACATTTGAACAATTAAAGTTTCATTGGGATGAGATTTGTGGAAAAGACGAAGATAAAGACAATAATGAAGAATGGCAGGAATCTAAAAATAAAATTGGAGTAGTGGGTGAATTTTATTTTGAATATAATTGGGGCGAAAGCGGAATTTTGCCGGTTTTTAATGAATTGATTAAAATTATAAATGAAGGGAAACGAGTTTATCTAGTAGAAGACCCGTCTTGTGAAGGAATGATGGGAATGGGTTATTGGATTGAATTGTGATGTGAGTGAAACATGAAATAAACTTGAAGAATTAACACATGATGTTGATCCTGATAAAAAAGAAATAGTTAAATTGATGTTGCTCAATCAAGAAAGATTAGCTAAGGGAGAAGACCCCGATCAACTTGTGAATGAACCTTTGAGGCGGGCAATAAAAGCAATTACGAAAGGACCAGTTTATTAACAGTTTAAGACTATCATTGTCATTATGATAATTGTGTGTATCGGATGTACTTAATTGGTGAGGCGTGTGGGTTCAACTCCCAATCATCCGACTGTGGCAGGATCAGGTGTTGGTTTCTTGAGCTTCGCTGTGACCGAGGTTGTCGGCGGTTCGATTCCGCTCTGCCACCTAAAAAAGACGATGTGGCTGAGTGGTCGAAGGCAACAGTTTGCAAAACTGTAGAGCGTAGGCTCCGCGTAGGTTCGAATCCAACCATCGTCTCTAAAAAATGGAGGAGCTTGCAAAATGGAATTGTACTGGACTGACTGTATGATTTGCAAAGGATTTTTACAATGAATTGAAACGTATTAGTTGTCGGCCCTACTTTGGTCCCGTAGCTCAATTGGTAGAACATCAAACTTTTAATTTGAAAGTTGTGGGTTCGAGTCCCACCGGGGCCACTAGAAAGCAAAGAAGATTTTAGCAGGAGAAGAATGATGGTTGATACTCGCACCCCAATTGGGTTCAGTGATAATAAGGAAGATAAGAATTATTTTCAAGCGGCTATTAATCAGTTTTGGGAAGAAACGGGGATGGATACGGATACCGAAGAGATAAGATGGATTATAAATTGGTTTGATGCAAAAAGAAATATAAGGGGACGTGGCGCAACTGGTTAAGCGTACTAGACTGTCGATTTAGTGGGTGCGGGTTCGAGTCCCGTCGTCCTCGTTATTTGCTATTACTGTCAGCTTGGAAAAAGGGCGTCCGTCTTAGAAATGGAAAAATTATTTGGCCCTGTGGTATAATGGCATTACATCAGGTTTTGGTCCTGAAGATTCTGGTCCGATTCCAGGCGGGGCTTTTAAATAGGAGATAAAATCATTTAGTAACTGGAAAACTTTCATAAATAATAACCAAAGGCTGGGTAGCTCAGTCAGGCAGAGCGTCAGATTGTTAATCTGATTCGCGTGGGTTCAAATCCCACCCCAGCCTCTTTTTTTCGACAACGCCATAAATGCTGATTTTAAGCCGCCGTAGCTCAATTGGTAGAGCGCCAGTTTTGTAAACTGGATGTTGGTTGGGTTCAAGTCCCCCCGGCGGCTCTTTTGTAATAAAATGCAATAAATACCACAAGGAGAAGCAAGTGGGAATGTTTGATTACGTCAAATGTGATTATCCTTTGCCGGGTAAGCCGGTGGAATTCGTAGATGAATTTCAAACTAAAGATTTAGGTTGCACATTGGAGACAATCACGATAACGCAAGACGGCAAAATTTCGCCTGAAGAGTATGATAATTTCACAGGAGAAATTGAATTTTATGGTAATACAATAAGTGCTTGCGGACCTTTAGGACAATATACCTATGATGGTGAAGATGCTGAATCGGTAACTTTTAAGGCAATTTTTGTTGATGGTAAACTAATAGACATACAGCAATTGCATTATGAACGAGAAGTTGCTTTGTCTTCAAAAGACATGCCGAATTTTTTTGAGCGTGGTAAGGGTTCAGAATTAAAAGAAAATGATTCTTTTGTGGGCAAGAAATTATTTCTCTTGTGGGGGGGGGTGGAACTGAAAGATGGATATTATGTTGAAGTGGTTTATGAGTCAGATAAGCAACTTGTGTATGAAAATGAAGGTAGGCTGGAATTAATTTACAGATCTGATATAGGTCGCCTTTTGTATAAAGATGAAGAAGAAGCACGAATAGATAGAGAGTTTGCCAAACAAAAAAGAGAAGATGATAGGAGAGAATATGCAAGGAAGTTAAAAGAAAAAATAGCAAAACGCAATGAGCAAGAAGAGTAAATTAGAATCTCAGTTGGCAGAGCGTTTTTGAAGCTACGGTTTGGTCAAAATATGCTGGAAGTTTTGAAAACTTTCATAAATAAATAGGGATATGGTAATTAAATGAACGTATTTGATAACTTTGAATCTGAAATCCAAGCTGCTTATGTTGATGATACCAATGGCATAGTGGAGCGATCCATTGTTTCCTCTAGATTTGGCACATATGGATTGCGATTACAACGAGATTTAGGAGACACCGCCACAATATATTATACCGATATATTAAAAACTTTTCCCGCAGCAAATTATGATTTGTGTTATGGGGCTTTTTATTTTAAGGTTGTTTCAGCCGAAAATTATGATAATTTGCTTTTTAGTTTGTGGGAATGGAATGGGGTCATGTATGTAATTAAATACTGTCCCGTAAGTATAAGGGGTACTTCTGGCAATCATTTTTTACAAATTGGATATTCTGAAATAGGTTTTGTTGGCGATACTTATTCAATTGATGATGATTGGCATCATATTAAAATGTCTGCACCAGGGCAAGGGATTTGTAATGTTTATGTTGATGGAGATTTGGTTTTTGCAACGGCTGGTCCATCATCAGGCGATTTTGATGCAGATGCATTTGTTATAGGGGCGTACACTCCAACTGTTGGTAGTGAAATTTATATTGATAATCTTTGTTTTGGACAAGATGATATTCCTATCGTTCAAATTGTTTCAGATCAATCTGTCAATGGTCAAGTTGGACAAAGTTTTTCTTATGAAATTCAAACTGAAAGTGCCGTTTTGGGATTTAAAGCAAACAATCTGCCTGAAGGATTGGTAATTGATGAAGAAACTGGTGTAATAAGTGGAACACCGGGAATGGCGGGAGAAAACAATGTTACTATTACATCTTATAGTTGGGGTGGTCCGCACGAATCAACGGTAAATTTTAATATTGTAGAAGCAGAAGAAGAGTCAGATGAGACAGAAGATAATGAATTGCCTGAATTGACACTAGATGACATGCGGGTTATTGCTCGTAGTGATGCAAACAAAAAAATGTTGCGTTGTACTATTGATCATGATAAATCTCTTTTTGTTCAAAATAAATATGGAAATGTTTTAATTCTTAAAAGGGGTGAAATTTTTGATGTTGATAAATTTGATTATGCTTATTTGTTAAATCACTATTCTGATTGGTTAGATGATTATGAATAAGCTATTAATTTGTCAATTCACGGACATCATTTTTTTGTATTGAGCAAGTGAATGCTTATTTATGATTGTTCCAATTCGCCGTATAGCCCGAGCCACCGTAACCAGGGTGGTCCGGTAGAAAATGAAGTTGTTAGGTTATTAAAAAAAGCATTTACATTCACGCCTCAAATTAATGAGGCTGATTTGTTTTTCACCAATGATGTATATCCTCCTAATCTTCCTAGTCTTCCAAAAATCAAGAGGATGGACGGCATATTTTGGCAGGAAGAATTCTTAAAGAGGAATCAACCCTATAATCAAGCTGCACTGGAATCAGATTTCGTAATCTTTATCTCTGAATATAGTAAAAATTCGTTTTCTGAAGTGATTCCTTGTAGTGTGATTTTGAATTGGGTTGATGATAGCGAATACCCGCGAAAGCAATTTTATCGAGATTTACCTACTACAGCGATTTCTGCTTGCACCAATTGGTCAAGAGAAGAAAAGAGGTTGGGAGATGTTTTGGCACTTGCTAAAATGTACCCAGAGATTACATTTAATCTCATGGGTGCTTGTGATTTTAGCACGCCTCTAAATGTAGTGAAATTAGGTTATATAGATAGCATTGCGGAGAAGGTTAAATATTACCATCGGGCAGATTTTTTTGTAAATTTATCTCACCGCGATGCTGCCCCCAAAGTTGTAGCTGAGGCGATTTGTTGCGGTTTGCCTGTATTTTACGCAAATAGCGGAGGAACACCTGAGTTAGTGACAGTGGGTTTGGGAGTAGAAGATCCTGAGATTGGCCGGAGGTGTTACCCACTTAATAATTTAGAACAGAGGTTTTCAGAATTTTTATCAATGTATCCACAATTATCAGAGCGAGCAATTGGTCAAGAGATTAATCGCACGGAAGAATTGCTACGTGGATTTGGAAATGTATTTGAGAGTCAATTATGTTAGAAAATATTGGATTTTACACTTTAACGGACGAGCGAGCAAAGAATACGTCGGAAACATCCCCCATGTGGAGATGTGAGATGATTTTGACTCCGCGTTGTAATTTTGCTTGTACGTATTGTCGTGGGCTCAGCGTTCTTAGTGAGGATTGCAGTGAAGATATTGATTATTCGACTGCGGAATTCACACTATCGCAGTGGATTAATCAAGGTTTAAGAAATGTGCGTTTTTCTGGTGGCGAGCCAACGCTGTATCCTCATTTGGTTGAATTGGTATATCAATGCCGCCGTGGTGGTGTTTCGAGGATAGCAATTTCTACCAATGGGTCGATGGATTTTGGAGTATATGAAAAATTAATTGAGGCGGGAGTTAATGATTTTTCAATTAGTTTAGATGCTTGTTGTGCGACTTTTGGAGACAAGATGGCAGGAGTGAATGGGTCGTGGAACAAGGTGGTTGGTAATATTCGCAAAATTTCAGCACTTACTTATGTCACGGTGGGTGTTGTACTTACAGAGGAAAATGTAGATACAGTATCCGATATTGTTTGTTTTGCTCATAGTTTAGGCGTTGCTGACATTAGGATTATTTCAGCGGCGCAGTATAATGACGTTCTTTTTGGTTTGGATAAAATTCCACAAGAAGTTTTAGATGCTCACCCAATTTTGGCTTATCGGGTGCGAAATTTCAAGAACGGGCGTAATGTGAGGGGAATTGACAAAGATGATTGTCGTCGGTGTCATTTAGTTAAGGATGATAGTGTAGTAGCAGGGAAATGGCATTATCCTTGTGTCATTTATATGCGTGAGGGTGGTCATGCTATTGGAGAAGTTAGTCCTGACATGAGGCGTGAAAGAATAAAGTGGTTTGAGACGCACGATTCATTTATTGATCCGATTTGCAGGGGTAATTGCTTGGATGTTTGTTTGGATTATAATTCAGCGGCAGAAAACCGTTAAATGAGGGTTGACTGGGTTGCTGAGGTGAGGCACCGGACATGAGTTAGAATTCCATTAGGGGTAGAATGCCTCTAAAATTTGACTAAAATTAGAGTTAAGTTGTTTTATGGTTTCGGGTTTTAGTTTTTCTTTATAATCTCCGGGGATCATTTTACGTTTGTGTTTCATGCATTCTTCGAAGGGTTTGAATTCTTTTTCAAAATTCTTTAGACGTTTAGTTTTTTGCGGTGGAATTGATAAAAAAGAGGCGATTTCAGAGAGCCATTTAGGGTAGTGTAGCACCATTTGTTCATATTTCACTATTATGTGATTGGGGGCATCTATATTGAAAACGTGTTTATATTTATTAATCAGCCAATCAGACCATTTGAGGCAAAATTCATCAACGGTTATCTGTTGGAGTGTTTCACGGCGTTTTTCATCTAGTTTCCCCCCCAATTTGTGAATGAATGCGGAGCTAAAGTATTGCGACACAAGCAGATCTCTAGGATCTCTAATTTGATATATTCTGTAGGTTTCAGGGGAAGTATAATTTAAGGGTAAATTGGGTATTTTAATATCTGTGACACCTTGAGGAAATGTAGCAAATTGTCTAATAGGACCACAGCAAAAGTTGGTTTCATTTTCATTCAAGCAGTCGAGTCGTCTATTTTTTCTTGCGTTAGGAGAATAATGTCTCACACCCATTTGCCCAGCGTAATTTTGGAAAAATCTATGTAAAAACATAGATGCACTTTTATGTAGTGCATGTATGAAGATGGCACGGTCCATAATTTTATTTAGTAAGGTAAATACAGAAATGAATTATCACGAAATGATCGATCTCAACAAGAGTGGCCGACCCAAAGGAGAGATTGATATGTCTAAGAGAGCAGAGCGTCGGAAACACAAGCGTCGTAAGAAGATGCAGGCGCGTAGAGCATTTCATTGGATGCGTCCAGAATTAGCAGAGCATTTAGGCGATCATATGTCCCAATGTTCATGTGTGGCGTGTGGCAATCCAAGAAAATGGTTTAAGGAGAAGGCGTTTAATGAAAAGAAGTCTGATTTAGATTTCCGCGAGCAACTTTGAATAAAGTGGCTTTGTTATATCTTCTATTTCTTTTGTGTCATAGGAACCATCTAGGGTTCTAATTTTATCAAAAGGCTTAAACTGAAGGTGTTTGGTTTCTAATGGCAAGCCCACAAATTTTATAATTCTTTCAAGTTGAGCGTTTGTGTCAGTCACCAGTGATTCATAGTGTACATATAAGGCATTTTTATGTTTGGGTAGAACCCATTTTCTTGTAAATTTATTCCAAAACTTTGCCCGACTTCTGGAGAACGGCTTCCAGGGGTCGATTTTTTTTTGGTATTCGTACCATGAAATTATAGAATGAATTGGATTTCTAATTAAGATGATATATTTCTCATTTGGATCATAATAAAGTGGTTTTTGTGGTTTTTCAAATAATTGAAGATCGTGATTTTTTTGAATTGATATTTTTCTTTCTTTAGGGCAAGGGGATTTTCTGCAATGCCTATAAAACTCACACCATGAATAATCTCCAACTGCTAAATGGTTGAATCTCTTTGGCAGGGTTCCTTTCTGAATTTGTTCGGGGCGAAGTCCCGGCTCAACTTCCCCTATTCCATTATAAATTTCACGACAATAAAAAAATAACATTTCTGATACCCAAGTATTGCCGCATCTGGGGAATGATAGTAAATAGGCCATATTTTTTCTTTCTCATACTATATAGGTTTTAAAGGAGATTAATTGCATATTCCCATTGGAATGAAGTTAATTTGGGATCACATTCCCAAAGGACGAGTGGCGTTAGATTGTGGTGCTGGATTCGTCCTTTGGCAATCGAACCGGACCCCCGAGCTTTTAAGATTAATAAATCTAAATTACCCAAGAATGCAGAAATTATTCATTCTGCTGTGGGCAAAAAGGGGCGGACACAATTTTCCATATTTCCCCAGTCAATGAATAGTAAAATGGAGCATTCTGACAAAGCTAAAGAGGTAATTTCCATCCCTGTTGTTGCATTAGGTGATTTTCTTGATAGAAGTGTTGATTTTATTAAAATAGATGTTGATGTGCTTGAGGGGGGAGTAAATTTAACAAGAAGCCCGTTTTGGTTATTGAAACTCATGGTACAAAAAAACAAGTAAAGGAAGGAGACTAAAATTTGAAATACAATTTACTAACTACTTTCAGGGGAGTTCGTTGCAGCAGAACTAATGAATATGTTGAGTGCCTTAGTAGAAATATAGATAATCCTTATATTGGAAAGATTGTAGTATTTTTAGATACAAATAATGTTGCGTACAAGATAAAAAAACTACTATCACATGTGGAAGTTATATCTTGTAAGGGGCATCCTACTTATGGTGCAATGTTTGAAGTTGCCAATAGCGAAACAGGCAGGGTGATTATAGCAAATGGCGACATTTATTTTGATAAAACCCTTAGATTATTGAGTTTGTATGATTTAGAAAATGTATTCATACATCTCACGCGAAGGGAGTGTAACCAATCGCAAAACCCCAATTTTTTTAAAAACAAGATTGGGGCTGGTGATGCTTGGATTTTCGAGACACCTATAAAGGTTTTTGCTAAGGGCATTCATATGGGGTCAGATTTTTGCGATCAAGTCTTAGCACATCTTGCGTGCGAAATTGGTTATGACTTGCACAATCCTGCAAGTGAAATTAATGCTTGGCATTTGCACGCCAATCGTGACGGCCCGCATTTAAAAAAATATCGCGCTGAAATGAGAAATGGTTTGCGGAAAGATTTCCCGTGGATTGGCAAGAAACAGGTCACCGCAGTATTATCTAAACTTGAGTTTTTGCCTAAATTAAAAAAGCCCCTTTAAGGGGCACGGGTAATTCCTCACGACAAGTGAAAATTAAAATTGTACCTATGAGATCGCAAAATTTCAGTATTACGCCCGTTCTTGAAATTTCGCACCCGATAAGCTAAAATTGGGTGAGCGTCTAAAAATTCTTGTGGAATTTTATCCAAATCAAAAAGTTACAATTCAAAAGCAGAAAAGGCATCTTGCGTTTGTAAATAGTATGAATTATTTCATTGCCGACTAAATAATATATGCTTTTTTCAAGTTTCAAGTTTTCTATTTGTGTAGTTGGTTGGCATTTCCAGCATAAATTTTATTCTTATTTTTCAAATAATGAGCGTGTTTTTGTTGTGGCTCATCGTAAAAATCCACTCTTACAAAATACAGAACATGTAGTGATTGATAATATAGGATTGGAATTTGGGGCATACGATTGGTACTTGAAAAATAAATGGGATGGCACTTCTAAAGTGTTATTAACACATGATGACACATATTTAAATGGAGTAGTTGTGGATGAAATTATTAAGAAAACAAATTTAATAGATATAGCTTACCTGCGGGGTACCATGAGAGATTCTAGGTTTGGTGCTTTAGGTGGTAGATGTATTGTGGTTTCCCGTAATGCAATAGAATTTATATTAAATAGAGGGGGTATTTGGTTTGATGAAGGAAATACAGGTCAGACTGATGGGTGGAGTGCTGGTGGTACAAGATACGATGTTGCAAGAAAAAGGTTTAATAAGCAAGGCAGGAATTTTAGTGAAGAGGGCGGTTCTGTAGGGATAGTTTCAATTGATGGGTTAAGATTAGGACGAAGAGGGGTTGTGCTTCCTAAAAAAAAGGTGCTTTCTAAAAAAAAAAAGAAGGTGTTAATAAGTTATAGAAAGTTTTTAGAAATAAAAATTCCCCACGTACACCCTCATGTTATGTTGGTAACAGATGGAGGCAAACGCAGGAAAATACGGGAGATAATAGATTGGTTGAGCGATGAACGTATTATGGGTGAACTAAAAAGTAAATCAGCACCACATAATTGGAAATTTTTAAATTGTATTTTATATGGGTTTCGAAAGGGCGTGAAGGCGTGGGATAAAAAGAAACTTTTTAAGGGCAATCCTACGGGAGAGTATTCCTCTGAATATTACTTGTCATTAGAAAAAATGACATCTGAAGAAATTAAATGTTTTTTAAAGAAAAACATTATAATTAAGCGTAACAAGACAGTTGTTGATGGAAACCATCGCTTGTTTGCTATGATTGGGCGAATTCTTAACAACCAATCTTATCTACCATTTTATACAGTGAACTAGTGATTGGGACAATGCTTCCTTCTTGAGTTCAGTTTTAGCTTACCGCCCTTCTCTAAAGGGCTGGTCATGCTCGCTCCTTTCGGTTGCTTATGACCATTTGGAATTGGTAGGGGTTTTCGGGCGGCAAGAAGAATAAATAATTATGAAGCATTGTTTTATTTGAATTTTTAAAAGAGGCGGCTGAGTGGAGTCACCAAGAAAATGATCGATCTCACATAACAAGAGTGGCCGACCCAAAGGAGAGATTGATATGTCTAAAAGAGCGGAACGTCGTCAGTATAAGCGTCGTATGAAGGCAAAGGCGAGTCGTGTTTTTTATTGGTTAGATTGTTCAAAAGCTATACGTTTAGGCGATCATATGTCCCAATGTTCATGTATGGCGTGTGGCAATCCAAGAAAATGGTTTAAGGAGAAGGCGTTTAATGAAAAGAAATCTGATTTAGATTTCAAGGAGCAATTTTAAATATTACACTAAAACAAGAAAGTTTGGTCGTAAAGCGAGTTACGCTAATAGAACGGATTTTAAGCCATTATTAAAAAGTATTGTAGAATCGTTTTTAATGTGCTATATTATATTAGTAACGGTTGCAACTTTGATGTTCTTTGACAATCGGAATAGTTCTACAAGAATGCTTGTAGGTAAAATTCCTGCGTAATGCCTTGGCCCCGACCTTTTCAGGGTCGGGGTAGTTCACTAGGCTACAATCTAAAAAATTAAAACAGTAGAGATAAGTCCACTTTCATACCCTATTATCATTGGGCGACTTGTCTTATTAAAAGTAAAGAGAGAGAGAAAATGAAGACATCGCCTTTGGAATCAGTAGAAGTGAAAGTGCATGCTTACAATAGTCCCACTCTAATTTTGCAGCAATTTTGCCGTAAAATGAAGATTCCCGTAGATGTGATGAACGTATATCATAAAGATGATGATACCGTTTATATTGATTTCATAGATAAAAGAAAATGTGGTTGTGTTTCTAAACGTTCCTTGTGTAGTGGATGCTCAGGAGAGTAATGTGAGTTCTCAAAAATTCAATCCTGATTATGCAGTACATCCAGGGCGAACGCTGAATGAGTGTATTGAGTGTTATAGTGTTCCGGGTGAAATACCAAGATCGTTTGAAGAGAAGTTAAGGAGCTTTTGTGCCCGCATAGAAGAAGATGTTGATACGATAGAAGACATTCTATTTGAGACAGCCCCTATCACTGAAGATTTGGCTCATAAATTTGCCAAGGTATTTAAAATGCCCGCGACTTTCTGGCTTGATTATCAGGATAGTTATGATGCTAAAGTGTATGAGGAAAAGGCGTAGAAAGAAGCCTATGATGCGGGAAGTGCGTTTTGAAGATTTAGATGAGAGTTATCCTTCATCTCTTAAGAATATGGTAACTGCTGCGGAGGGGGCGGTACTGGGGACATATAATGGTCAATCTTTACCTTAAATTCTTCGGGTTTAATGAGGGGTATTATGAAAGCAATAGATGATGCTGAGTTGTTAGAAGAAAAACATATTTGGTTTCACCATATTGATTATACGGGTAATAGTAATGATTATAGTGTGTTAGACTGGGATTCCGCTAAATTGGAAGCTGTCGCATTGGTTACAAATAGTATTGGTTTTGTTTGTGATGATGAGATCAAGTCGAAAATAGAAAATTTGTTAGAAACCGACTGGCATGAGGCGGTTGAATTATTTAATAAGCATAATGCGGTTAAAGAGTTTATTGCTTATCGTGAAGGTAAGCGAGTATATGCGTGAAGTATTACTATCTTAGAGTATGATTATCATACTCGGACAAGGCAAATGGGGAACCCGCCTCAAAGAAGAATTTTCCCCCAAACTTAAGATAAAGACGTGGAATCATCCTGAAGATTCATTTGAAATAAAAGAGGCGGACAAAATTATTGTTGCCGTCCCAGGACAATATCTTAGAGAAACCCTAGAACTTTTTGATGTAGATGAAAATATAGTTGTACATACGGCTACTAAGGGTTTAGATACAAAGGGCAAATTGCCTTCTGATGCTGTAAAAGAGATTTGGAAATCCCGGCACGTTTCGGTATTAGGTGGCGCTTGTATTTCCACTGAGAAAAAGTTGGACATTCAATATGGAAAACAGGATTTAGAATGGGTAGGAATCCTTAAAAATGTTTATGCTGTTGGTTATTCAATAGAAAAATACACCAATGGTGACAACATGGCTGCTGTATATTTTGTGAATGCATGGGAAGAGCTTAAAAGGGTAACTTTAAACAGTCGTTACCTGGCAGATTTTGCGGTAACATGCTTTAGTGATAAGAGTCGAAATTATCAGGCGGGTAAATTAATTGCTCAAGGTAAAAAGGTTAAATTTGAAGACGGGCAGATTGCAGAGGGCATTCACACAGCAATCATGCTTAAAAAGTACAGACATTACAAAGCTCAATATGAGGGGTTGAAAGAGCATTTTGTCTTGATGTCAGTGGTAGACAAGATTTGTGAAGGATTCTAATGTCTGGTTTCAATGCCATTGCAAAGGCTTATTTGCATTGCATCTATTTCTATGTGATCCATGAATGTGAAAAAATTTATTATATAAATTAAATGGTTTATGTTTTATTTCATCACAAATTTCATTCATTTTTTTTATTCGTTCTTTAGCAGTATCTAAATTTGGATATTCTGGTATGTGATTTATTAAAATCGCTCGAACATATTCTATAGACGATTCCTGAATCAATTCATTATATTCAAACACAACAACATTTGGTTTTTGTTTAATTGAGTTTTTAATAAACCTACCTAAACCTTTTCTCTCGGAACAGACAAAATATAATCTATGAGTTTTTTCATAGAGTCTGTTCCAATTAAATTGTTGGTTATGTGTTTTAATTATTTTAGAGTCGCACTTATCCTCTTTTGCGTTCATTTTGGAGGCATATTTTACTGGAGATAAGGGATCATAAAACCCATGCAACATATTTGCCAGTAATGTGCTACCTGTCCTTGGAGGAGACATTTGAATAATTTTTAGTGGTTTTTTCTTGTCATTATGATGTTCTTCATTGGTGGCGAAGTTTCTGATCTTAGATTTCCAATATCTAGCGGTTAGCTTATCAAAATTGTATGTAGTATTTAACATATCCTCATATTTTCTCTTTAAAAAACATTCGGTTAAGTTTCCATATTCGTTTACATTTTTTATTTTTAATACAGGCAAATCATAAAAATCTTCGCAAAGATGGTCTATTGGAACTATAGGAATCGTTCCACCACTCAAGGAATCCCAAAATCTAAAAGTATCAAGCCCATATCCTCGTGGACATGCAGAGAACTTGTGACTCCACAATTCATCAAAAAAACGCTCTTTTGATATGGGATATTTTGAGAACGAACCCATATGACGTATTGTTGTAAATGGTAATTTTTTTAGTATAGAAGCTGCAATTCTTCTTTCTCGGTGGGTGTCTATACTGAAATTACAATACAACAAACGGTTTCTTGTTGGTTTTGGTACTATTTTCTTACGAGATTCAATAGAACGAAAGTCCCCACCCATAGGCAAACAATGGATGTTGTTTGAATTTGTTTTTACATTATTCATAAATAATATCAAATTTGAAGGGATGTTTGTGGGAGGGGATAAATCTGTTTTCCCGTGCAATATTATTTTATTAGCATTAGTATTTGTTTGTATAATGTTTTCTAATAATTTTTTATTTTCACAAGAGGAATTGTAGTTTCCCAAAAAAATATATTTTGATTCATTTTCAAATTCCTTGAAAAAGTCATTATTGATTAAATACAAGGGGTCATTTGAGACAAATAATGGGTTATTTGAGGCAATTTGAATGTAATCTTTTAGTTTCATTCATTTTTTTCCTTTAACTATTATATATTATTAAAGATGAATGAAATAGAAATTATAGCACATCGCGGAGCCTCTGATACCGCCCCTGAAAACACTGTGGCGGCTTTTAAAAAGGCATGGGAGGAAGAAGCTGATGCTTTAGAGGTGGATGTGCGGCTTAGTAAAGATGGTCGCCTTGTTGTGATTCATGACGCGACATTGTGGAGAACAGGAAGCGGCAGAGAGTGGCAGGTGGCAAAAAAAACTTTGGATGAACTAAAGAAGGTTGATGTGGGCATTTGGAAAGATCCCATTCCTTTGTGGTCGGGCGAAAAAATTCCGACCCTTCTTGAAACTCTAAAGATCATTCCAAAAGGAAAACGTCTTTTTATTGAAATAAAATGCGAAGAGGATGTAATGTTGCCATTAGAGAAAGATATAGCTGAATCGGGTATATCAAGCGATCAAATAATAATTACATCTTTTCAGTTGCCTGTTGTAAGAGAAATAAAAAAATTAAATCTTAGTGCTGTTTGGGTGAGGGGTATATCTAAGTATTACGAAGAAGAAAATGGACCTGTTTTTGAGACTGATGATCCTAAAAAACTCAAAGCTCTTCAGAGATCTTTTATGATTAAACAGTGTAAAGAGGCGGGAGCATTAGGATTTTCTTGTAAAGCGGACATGTTAAATGCAGATATCGTTGAAGAAATCCGTCAATACGATATGAAATTATACGCATGGACAATTAATTCTATGGAAGATTTCAATAAAGTTATTTCTTTGGGCGTGAATGGAATTATAACGGATTGCCCTGGGGAAATGAGGAAAAAAATTAAACTATCTAAACTTCATTAGTGCAAGGAAAGTGGTTCAAAAATTAAAATATCAGCAACATCACATCATGGTAGAGGATGATCTTGCTGGTAAGGGTTGCGAACAGTTGCCAGGCTAATTTTTTTTTGTCCCCTAGATTTCCGTAGGTTTTTGGGAACGGCTATTGGTATAAAATATTCTTCCATATATCACAATGAATAGTGTTCCAGGGGATGTATATTCTTTTTTTGTCTTTAAGATGTAGTTTTTTGTTTTTTATTTGGTTTGGTGAATTCCATATTTTGTGATATTTGTCTCTCATTGGCGCAGAGGTGTAGTTCTTTTTTATTAATTCAATATATTTATTACTATTGGCAACATCATAAATTGTTTTAAATACATTGAATCCCGCTCGACAGCATCGAAATGTGTAATCTCTATGTCCTAATCCACATGCACCAAAGTTTTTGAGATCAAAATATCCTACTTTGGTTATAATGCGGGGGGTAAGTGTCCAGAATGCGCCTTGTGTGTCAAACCAAAAGGCACGATTTTGTATTAATTTTGATTTATGGTTAATTGGATTTCTGTATTTAATTTTACGTTTCCAATGCAAATCGTGAAAATTTAGATGGTCATATCCCGTTTCATTTATCGCTTCAATATATTTGTCGTCCCATGATTTTAATTTAAAAATGAGGTCATCATCGGTTTTAAATGCAATATCAAAATCTATTTTTGAACAGCGTTTAATTAATGAATTAGTTTGATGATGTATGCCTTTATGATTGTGAATTGTGATTTTAAATCCACTTGATTTTAAAAGTTGGACTGTTCCATCATTTGAGCCATCATCACATGCTAGAAGTGTCCATTCATGGTTGGGATTGTGGGTTTTTTCCCATGATTCTATCATTTTTCGCAAATATTGGATGCGATTATAAGTGGTTAAAGCCCAAATTATTTTCATATATAATATTTATGTTGAATCCGCATAAATCAGTTGTTTTTGATTTAGATGATTTTTGTGAAGAAACAATGACTTCTTGTTTGTGGGATAATGTATTTAATTTAAAAAAACACTATCCTAATTTTAAAGTAACCATGTTTACAATTCCATCTAAGTGTAGCAAGAAATGGCTTGCAATGATAAAAAAGAAATATGAATGGATAGAAATACATTATCATGGCAGTGACCACACGGATCGCAATGAATGGTTTAATAAAACTGAGATAGATTTACCTTATGGTGAATATTTTTATAAGGGGTTTAAGGCTCCTTGGTGGAGAATGGACCAAAAAACTGCTGATGTTTTAGATGAGAAAGGATTTTTAATTTCTACTATGAGGGATCATTTTAATGTTAAAGGACGTAGAGTTTATTGTTTTAATTTAGGGCAAGAATTAATAAAAGGAATTTGGTATGAGAATGCTGGTTATCATTCATTCCATAGTCATGTTCAAGCACAACGGTTAAAAGTAGGTTTGCCGGATGGAAACATATTAGATG
>Ga0180433_10002322_pt1 | contig 29550 bp, 23 predicted proteins | sample SS_ome_8_FD_132980 | JGI IMG/M metagenome (GOLD analysis project Ga0180433, IMG submission 132980) | Hypersaline lake sediment archaeal communities from the Salton Sea, California, USA - SS_1_D_1 metaG | ecosystem: Environmental > Aquatic > Non-marine Saline and Alkaline > Hypersaline >... | reverse complement strand
TTCTAATTTCCCTTCACTTTTCGATGTTTGCGAAACGTGTTATAATCGCATAAAAAAAGAAAAGGCAGAACGAGAAAAAGAAAATCCAATCAATGAGTTATATCTCGATGAATTCATCGCATCGCTTTGTAATAAAATTATGATGTGTAAGGAAGAAAAAGCTATAGTAGATATAATTGATAAAGCCAGAGAGACGATATATGATAAACATACAAAATTTATTTATGAAGAAAGACCATCTCGGAGATTGGATAATCCGATATAGGTGATGATATGGGAATGAAAGATTGGACACCGTTAATGAATAAAGTATATCTGATTTGTTTTGGTGCTCCTCATACTCTAGAACAAATAGCAGAAATGACTGGCGAAACGGTAGAAGATGTTGAGGAAGCAATCAAAAAATTACAAAAAGAAAACGCTATCGAAGCACCTGAAGGTGAGGAAAATGTTTGATAATATAAAAAATTACAAACCTGTTAAAGATTTATATGAATGTATATCTTATGATAAAGGGTGGCGAATAAAACAAAACGAGGATGATTCCTTTGAGGATGTACCGAATGAGCTTTTCAATAATGTCATGCAGGCAATAAGAAACATTGTAGGAAAAGACAAACATAAATTTGGTTATATCCCTGCGAAGGCAATAATGAATGAGTTAGTACGTGTTTCTGAGGAATTCCGACAAGAACAGGATGAATGGTTAAAATATAATCCTAATCTACGTAACACAGGCGGATACACACAACGTTACTATAATGTCCTACATGTAATGAATCATTTAGGATTAATTGCTTACTACAAGCGGGGAAACATTGAAATTAGCGATAAAATACTTACAGAGAAGGAAAGAAAGGTTTATAAGAAACATAAAATGCCTACTTTGCACAAGTGGGGCTTAAGTTTATGGATATCATAATCTATACCACTCCTGATACACTAGAACACAAAAAAGGTGCCGATGGATTTGAAGAATATTACTGGTACCTTTCAAAACCTCCTAAATTTTTTAAAATAGGCGATAAAGTTTACTTTGCTACAAAAGGTTTCATCCGAGGATATTTTGTTTGCAATGATTTCAGCCGATATGGTGATGAAACTGTCTGTTGGAATAAAAACACTTGGAAAGAGATAGAACCTATTCCTTGTAAACCATTTCGTGGCTTTAAATATAAAAAATAATATTAGTTTATTAATTTGTAACAAATATTATATACTATATTTTATATTAATTATTCAATTTAAAAAAGGAGACCAAATATGAAAAGAAAAATTTTAGCAATATATGTATTCGTATGTTTGTTAAGCGCAAGCGCAACAATAATACAAGCAGAAGAAAATTCGACAACTGGATATCCGACACCGCCACATAAAGATGTTGTTGTTAACGTAGGTTCAATAACTGTTGACGGTTACGTAGAAGAACCTTCTGGAAAAGTATCAGTTAGTGGTGAAGACCAATATGTAGATGTTGATGCTTATGGAAACATAACTGTTAAAGCCTCTTATAGTCTTAGAGGAAGAGCTTGGAGTTTAAATGTTGTTGCAAAAGCATCAATGACAGGGGCTGTCCCTAAGACTATTGAAGGAGATAATTCAGCATCTGGAGAATTATCAGCAACATTTTACGGCATTCAAGCAGGAGAATCTTTTACTGTTACTCTAATTGGTGAATATAGTGATTTTTACTGTGCTCCGGTTATAGTACCTGTTACAGTCACTATCGATGTTGCACCTTTTAGTATGGATAATAATGCACCAACAAAACCAGATATTAATGGACCAACTACAGCACCGAGTGGACAGCAAGTAGTATTTTCGGCTACGAGCACAGACCCTGATACTTTTGGTGAATATGCAGACCCTATAATATATCATTGGAGCAGTTCTAATCAACATTCTTCAAATGACCCAAAAGCAAGTGGAACACGAAGTAACTATCCAACTACATTTGTTGTAGACGAAGGATTACGAGCTACCCATACTGTTACATGTTATGTTAGTGACGACCCTTATTTCAAAGAGTATGGTAGAACTTCAAAAAGTAGTCCTATGGATACTCACACATTGTCAGTAACGTTATCGAAGAATGCAAGCATAGATATGACTATTCTGGAAGAAAACGCATCACCCGTACCAACACCACTACCAACACCTACTCCTTATGAAAATCCAAATGATGTAAATTATAAAGGTGAAATGGATTTCGATGAGACAACACAAGATGAGTATAATGAGGAAGATAGTTCTAATACAAACAATGATACAAACAATGATTCGGATTCAGATAGTGACGATAGTGACAGTGATTCGGATAGTGACAGTGATAATGATTCGGATGAAGATGATGAAGGAGATACACCTGAAGGAACTGAACCTGAAGAGGAAGAACAGGATTTTCTAATATAAATTGAAATCCATCTTTTTCTTTTTATATAAAATATTAAAATTAACAAAAAAATTATATAATATAACTTATATATTTAATGGTATAACCATGCAAAGGTATCGATTTATGAAAAAAACATTTGCCTTATCTATTGTTGTTCTTACAGTATGTGTAAATATATTCATAATAACGTTAGCTGAAAAACAATATGAAGAAAATATTGTTATAGTTGATTGTAATGGTTCTGGTGATTTTCTAACAATCCAAGAAGCAATTGATGGTGTTTCTGATGGAACAAAAATTGTTGTAAAAGAAGGAATATATGAACCAATAACAGTAAATAAGGAACTTAAAATATTTGCTGAAGATAATGTAATTATTTATGCAAATGGAAGTGAAGAATGCATTTGGGTTTCTAAGTCGAATACAATCATCGATGGTTTTATAACAACAGAAGGCACATCAAATGGTATTTGTATTGTAAATGAAAAATGGAGTAGTAATCGAACAATCATCCACAATATTACAATATCAAATTGTACAGTTTATAATAATGGCAGAGATGGTCAGGGAGCTATATTTGCTTATGTAGTATCAAATCTTACAATTGAAAATTGTCATGTTCATGATAATGTGTATATTGGAATTTTGTTATCTTTTGTATCAAATGTTACAATCGATTCCTGTCTTATTGAAGATAATACAGGAGATGGAATTACTATGAATAATATTGTTTTTGGATGTCCTCCAGATGTTCCAGAATTTTCACGAGATAATATATTTATAAAAAATTGTATTATACGAAAAAATAATAATGGAATTTATACGCTTAATATACCACATGTAAACATCATTAACTCAGCACTAACAGAAAATGGGCTTAATATTATTACAAGTTATTGTTATCCAAATGAAACAATTGCTCCTCCTGTTATTAGAATATTGAATAATAGTATAACAGATGCTAGAATAGGATTACAGTTTCATACTATGAAATTTGGTGAACAAAACATACGGTATACAAAAGATGATATCTTAATCAAAGGAAATACTTTTTCAGGGAATGATATAGGAATGCTGTTATATGATATATCAATAGAGGCAATTGTTATACATAACAATTTTATTGATAATGATTTACACGCTTCATTTAGTATATCAAAACCTGTTAAGAATGTTATAGTAACATCGTGGAATAATAACTATTGGGATAATTGTGTTTTAATGAAATGGATTATTGGTAGTATCGGTTCTTTGCCTTGGTTTAGTTTTGACTTTCATCCTGCTAAAACACCTTACTAAGAGAATAAAGATGAAGAAGATAATAGTAATAATAGTAATCGCCTCAATACTTATTACACCAACAGTTAGTGCCAGAAAGAAAATTTATAATACTTATATTGAAATAGAACCGTTACCTGATATTACTTTGTATCCTGAAGTATCCAAACAAATTCCTATAACCGTTACTTATAAAAATGATTACAAATCCTTTTTTAAGATATATTCTAATCTAAAACTATTCAAAACATTAACTACACCTGAATGTACAATTACCCTACAAGTTACAGAAAGTAATCGTTTCCTTGAAACAAGTATAGAACCAATCGTTTTTACTCCGCCTTTGGATGGTTCAGAAATTGAATTATCAACAACTATGACGCTTTTTTTAAAAAACGGATTTGACAATGGAATTGTTTATTGGACAGGAAGTGAAACATATAATATAGAAGCTTTTCTTGAAAGTGCAGGAAATTTACAAAATTATAATACTCATACTCTTTTGACTTTTCATGTACCTTTTAATTCTTCTATAATAGCTGAACCTGTAACATCGACAGTGAAACTAATGACTAATGGCGATTATTATATGGGTAATACCCATATTTATGTAACAAACACAGGTAATCAACCGATATGGTTAGAAGCAGAATCAAAAACTGATTCAGTGATAATAGAAGTATCAAATCCAGAAGTAAAACCAAATAAACGAGAAAGTATTTGGGTTAGTATCAAAGCATATGAAGAAGTCGATGATGTAACATTTACTGTATATGGAGATGGAAGAGACGTTGTGGAGTATGGACAAATCATTGGAAATGATGTTACAATTGATTTAACATACATCCACGAAGGCGGTTCTATTCCTTGGACATTAGTTCAAATAACAATCATTTTATTACTTGCATTTGTAATTTTTTATTTCATAAAACACGAATATAAAATTTAAAAAAAAACAAAACCATTATTAACCTCTTTTTTATTTTCTTTTTCGTGGACGGATGAAATACAGCATTCAATTTGATAGAGATTTGTGGAATACATTTTCATTGAATAAAAAAATATTATCTTTTTTTCTATTACCTTTTATAATGATAGAAGCTCTAAAGAAATTGAGAGTAGAATTGAAAGAAAAGATGTGAAGGAAATGACAGAGGAAAGAACATTCGAAGTGGAAGAGTATACGATAGGTTCTCGGGTAGGAACTGAACGTATTATCTTTTCAAATAAGAAGCAGTTGTTAGAAGCCAAACAGGCTTTCAATGATGGACGGGATATTTTAGTAAAGGTAAAAGACGATAATGGTGTACCTCTTATTGTCACCGTACCACAGAAGATGATAAGCAACCGTTTATACAAGGGCGAGATAGTGTTAGCTGCGAGGGATAAAGGTGGTAAGGAATGATTATTATACCCTTATGGATTATTCCGATTATCGCTGGCGTTATAGCGTTGCTTATTATGGCAAGGTTACGAACTGTTGTACCGCCAAATAAAATTGATATCGTAATCAGGAGACGAAGTTCAACGATTTATTGTGCCAATAAAGAATATTTCATAAAACCAAAAAGAGACCCAGAAACAGGATTGGTAGTTCCTCATACAGAATCTGACCTAAAAGGTATTGCTATCAATTCCGTTTATTATCATATACCATCATGGGTGCCTGCCTTCGGTATGTATGTAAGAAGGCTACCATTGCAAATGATGGAAATCAAGGTTCCCAACTTCGTGGCTTTTGATGAAAACCGAGCACGTTTTGAATGTGATATTGTGGCGTTTTGTGCTATCGTTGATGGTGTAACCGCTTCAATGCGTATGCCAGAAACTTCCGATGCATTACAACAGCAAGTACGACAGGTTGTTTGGGCAACGATGCGTGATTCAACTACAAAAATGACAGTACGCACAATTATCAATAATCGTAAGAAAATCATTGATAGCATTCGTGACCCGTTAAAAGAAGCACTTGATGAATGGGGTCTTGGATTAAAGGATATTGAGATTATTGAATTCAAGGATGCTGAAGGCACAAAAGTCATCACCAATATTTCATCTATCCGAGAACAGGAAATTGAAACTGAAGCCAGACAAAAGAACGCAAATCAAATTATGGAAGCGAAATTGGTAGAAGCCGAAACGGATGAGAAGGCAAAGATGCGAGAGATTGAGCGTGATGAGGAAGTCGAAAAACGTAAACAAGACAAACTCAAACTGATTGCTACACAAGAGAAAGAAGCAAAGTCTGAGATGCTTGAGGTTATTCGTGTTGATAAAGTTAAAAACCAAGAAATCGAAAAAGAGAAAGCAAAGGTTTTTGCTGAACAGGAACGAGAGGTTGCTAAGATAGATGCTGAAAAACAAAAGGAAGTCGAAGAAATCATCAAGAAACAAAAACAATTAGCTGGTGAAGGAGATAAATTGCGTGACATTGAGCAAGCAAAAGGTAAGGCTGCTCCCATTCGTGAAATGGGTCTTGCTGAAGCAGATATCATTGAAAAGAAATTGATTGCAGAAGCCAAAGGTAAAGACGAATTACAAAAAGCATTGAACAAATTCGGTATCAGCGGTATCAAAGCAATGACTGCTATCCGTGAAATCGAGAAGGATGAAAACGTATATTCCAAACTTGCTGAATCAGTAAAATACGCTGACACAAAGGTATTCATGGGCAACGAAGGAAAAGATGCTTTCAAATTCTCTCAAGCGATGGAAGGATTGTTAACAGGAAGCGGTGCCACAGGACGAGCAATACTTAATCGAATAGCCCAACCAAACGACCTTGGTTTCAGTAAAAAGGATTATGTTGCACTCGCTGTAGCGTTATCAAAAAATCCTGAATTGAAAGAACAAGTCCGTTTGGAAATGGATAAAGCAACCGATGAAGAAAAACAACAACTAGAGGAAAGCATTGAAGACGATTACCTCAATGATTGGACTCAACAAATAATAACTCCCATAGACATGAGTGAGAAGGTGGAACAAGAGGAAAACGAAAAAATACCAAAACGTAAAAAACCAATGAAGAGGAAGTAATCTTCCTCTTTTTTCTGGTGGTGAGGAATTGAGAGGAATAGGATTATTTGTAGCAATGAGTATCCTTTTAATTTTTGGTATGTTTGTATTTCTTGGTACTATCGATGACATCGCAGATGATGTTGATGAAGAGGTTGGATTTAATAATAGTTCAATATTCACCATCAAAAGAATAATGCCAATGATTTCTATTCTTATTATTATTACAGCCCTATTAATGCTCATTACTTTTTTATCACGTATGTTTGGTGCTATGGGCGGACATCGGGATTATTATGATGAAGAAGAGGAACGCCGACAAAGATTAGAAAAAGAACGAAGAAAAACATTAGAAAAGGAAGTAGAAAGATATCGAAAAAGAAGCAATGCTGAAATCATGAAGATGTTTGCTGAATCACCTATTGAAGAAAAAATCGTTAAACCGGAACCAATACAAACCAAAAAACCTAAAAAAGAAAAGCCTAAAAAAGGATTAAAGGATAAACTAATTGGAAAGGACGAGTGGAAATGACGCTTTACTGCGGTGATTGCTTAATATATCTTGAGCAAATTCCAAAAGAAACAATTGACTTAATCTATATAGACCCGCCGTTTTTTTCTGGCAAAGAACGGTGATGAACATTGGGTGGATTATCGCAAGTTGAGAACATGTAGGGAATAAAAATGTCCAAAGGAAATATATGTCCGAATTGTAATAAGCAGACGCTTCATAAGACTGGCAAAAAAGTTGTGGTTGTTTATTCCTGTGAATGTGGTTTTGTGGGTCATTCGTTTTAGGAAAGTGATTTGAAATGTCAAAAGTTAGGATTAAATATAGAAAAAATTCACATGAAAAATACTTTTCATATATTCGTTCTGCGGATGACCCATTTCTGCTTGATTTGGTAAGAAATACTTTTTTGAAAACCGATGTTGACAGGATTCAAGTAGTGTTAGAAAAGGTTGAAGAAAAGAAACCAAAAATCAAAATATCAAAATGTAATTGTAGAATATAGAGGATTTGAAATGGAATTAGAAGAGTGGACAGAAAGAAAAGATAAGCTGAAGGATAGATACAAAAATCGAGAAGAATTAAGAAAAGATTGTATCAAGAAATTGGATAAAGAAAACTTTGTTTTTATGGAATATACCTATGATAATTTAATAGGTATTTATCCGGTTGGTATTGATTTTTCTCATACAATGCGTGATGTAAAATGGTACCATACTAAGGATGATTGTTTAGAGGCAATGGAAACCAAAGAAAAGATAAAGCAGATAGCAAGTATTCTTAAAGACCATGTTACTATTGAAAAATTAATCGAGGATGCCCTTACTGAAACAAATCCAAATGACCTTAATGAAATCTTTGAAAGGGTAGTTCTTAAGAAAGGAAAAGTCCGAGAAGTAGAAGGATGTTATAAGCTAATTTTAGGAGGCAAACGGGGTACGCCTTTTGAATTTCCTCTTAGAGATTAGATAAAGATAAATATATTTATATAGTTTAACATTTATTTATCTTAAGAAATTCAAGATATCTAGAGCCAAGTTGTGCTTGTTTTAGGTTCGAATATCTCTCTCTCGTACCAAAATCATCTTCACACTCTTGGCGGATAAAGTCTTGGATTTTGGAGGTAAATAAATGAGTGAAATAAACATAAAGGCAACCCTGCAAGAGATATTGGAAGGTAGAATAATCATTGATAAGAAAGTTTATTCTATCAAATATCTCCATGATTTAGATTCGCCACCTAAAACAGAATCAAAAAATGACGCTGTGCCTTCATATGAAAAAATAGAAACTGAACCTGAAGTAGATAAACCAAACTTTCTAACAGAGAACTTTGTTAGAAGCCAATATTCAAAAGGCGAAGTTTTAGAAAAGACAAGTACAATAGACATAAATTCAAATGTCTACTATGATTTATTATATGCTATAAAGACAGGTAAATCAACCCCTCAACTTATAAAGATTTTAGCTCCATACTATCCAAGAGCTCGAAAAAGTTCTTTGAAGACGTACTTAGGAAGATACCGACAAGCCATGTTTCACAGAAACCCTGAAACGGCTCCATTGTTAGGCAATATACAAAGAAGAGCATCAACGAAACCAATTCCTGATAATCTTCCCGATAGAGGCAAAGTGATTGGTAAAGATTCCTTCATATCATATTATGAAAACATCTTTGAAGAAGTGAAGGAAGCACTCCAGAAGGAACAAAATAAGAAACAAATAGCCGAAACAGTTCTTAAGAAATATTATCCTTATGTAAGTCAACCTACAAGAAAAAATTATGCTGGTAGGTATATGAAAAAAGCTATCAAAAAGATTGACCGACAGCAACCACCAGAAGATTCGTATGCCTATAATAAATCATATGGTGTTTGGATTCAACCTGAAGATGTTAAAGAAATCAAAAAGGCAATCTTACATGTAGCATATGATTATAAACCTACACCAAAGAATATAATTCAACAAGCTGGCTTGAAACATCATCGTGCTATGGCTACCTTACAAACGCTAAAAAAGGAAAACAAAATCAAGCGTACCATAGATGATAAAGGCGATTTCGTTTACGCTTGGGTCGAATAATGTTTTTGCACGGTCAATATACAAGCAATATATTGACCTTTTTCCTATTTTTTTGAAGATTCAAAACATATATAAACCACCGCCCACATAATAATAACAAGGTTTAGGTGGTTCAATTGCGAGAGAGATATACATTATTTTTGTTACCGTTTAGGTGGTGGTAAACATGGCTTTACCATCGCAAATGGATAGAATCATTTCGTCTTTGCCAACAAAGACACAGCAAGTAATAACACAAGCTAGAGCAGAGGCTCAAAGACAGGCTCAAGCAACACAGGCACCAAAGACAACATCAAGCTCATCAAAACAAGTAGTTGTAGATACTTTTGTTAAAAAAACACCTATTACTCCTTCAAGTAGCCCACCGACTATTTCTTCAATGATTAATCCTTTTTCTCAAATAAAAACACCGCAGGATGTCGTCAATGTAGTATCAAGGTCTAGACCACCTATTCCGGCTACCATTCCTTCAGTAAAGAGCGTAGCTCCGAGAGTAGAACCGATAAAGACAGCTATTCCGAAACCAATGACAACCATTACGCCTCCAAAGGCTGTGGCTCCAAACGTTTCTATTCCTACACAAAGGGAAATGTTGATAAGCGGTCTTGAAAGGGTTCAGGCTAGAGTACCAACGGCAGTTAAGCCAACTGTATCAAGAACGATAGAACGAATAAAAACTCCAACGAAAACGGTTCCTGCAACTCCTGCAAAGGTTCCTGCAAAGATTTCTCCTAACATTAGCAATGAACTTAGAAAGAGGCTTTTAAAAGTAGCTGAACAGCACCTCCCTCCAACAGTTTTAGAACAATTACAGCCAACGACAACCAAAACAAAAACTATACAATCTAATTTACAGGGAGCACCAATCACTGCACCAGAAGTAATTGAGCAACAGCAAGACGGTGGATTCTGGTCTGATGTTTTAAATCGAGCCTATAACTATGGAGCATCTGTCTATAATTTTGCTACAAAACCATATCAGGTTATAACAAAACCGATAGCCAACTTAATCACAGGAACTGATATACCAGCAGTATTGCCAGTATTTGATTCATCAGGTGTCAATGTTAAAGAATACTTTAAGGGAGTTGAAGAAGGAAAATGGTCGTCTCCTACAGAATATGCCACCGAAGTATATAACAAAGGATTACCTTTAAAAGCAGGAACATTAGGAGGAAATGTTGCTGGATATTTCCGTGATGATACATATAGGATTAATGAAATGGCTGATAATCTTATTGATAAATTACAGAATGTATCAAAAGAAGAACTTGTGAACATGAACGTCATAAAACCAACTATAACAGACGCTGTCAACCCTCTATCTTCTTTAAAAAGTACACAAAACATCGTTAAAGATATTACGGATATATCGGAAAAAGGGACTGTAGATAGATATTGGGCACCCAAGGAATATGATAGAAACACAGGTATACGACTTCAATATGGTACAGAAAACGTTAATGACATTAAAAATAGCAATAACAATTTAATCAATGATTACCAAAACCTTATCAAAGACATTAAATCAATTAATGTTTATGAGTTTATACCATCTTTCGATAAAGCGTCTGGACAAGCCATAGAATATTATGTAGTTCCTGTTGATGGAAAGAACGTTAACATGACGGTAGCAGATGCCAGACAATATTATCAGAATCTTCTCGATAAAGACGTCAATGATATAAACGAAGTTATCAATGAATTACAACTTTCTAATCAAGATATAGATACGTATAAAAATAATTTGGAAAAACAGCGAGCACATGCTTATAATGAATGGCATGAAGATACGAAGGTTATTGAGTACAATCCAAGAACACATCATGTTTCACCTGAAGGACGTGTGATTCCAGGAGCTACTACTGCTCATGATACAGAAGGAAATGTTATACCTATTAGTGAACTGCCTTCAAAAGCTTATCATAATCAATTTCCTTACGCAGGAGCAGAGTTATTCGGAACCTACAGTGAGATGTTACAAGGAGATAAACGTGTTCAAGCAGAAGGATTAAAGAAACTAGGTGAGTATGTAACAACGCCTTCAAAATGGTTTACTACACCTAGTTGGGGTTTGATAAAACCAACCACTCAGGTACTAGACCCTTGGTATAAAGCGGTAGGAACTAGTCTTACAGACCAAGACCCATTGGGGACTAGAAGCCTTACGTATATTGCTATGGGAGAACCAGAGAAGGCTAGGGATGCTAAGATACAAGCCATGCACCAAATAAAAAATGTCGGTGAATATTATGACTATGAAAAAAACGAGTGGGTAAAGCGACCTCTTATCGGTCAAATGTTTCAACCCGATGATACTAAGAAGGGGTTTATTCCAAAATTCACTCAGTTTTGGGTTTCTATGCCTACTACCCAGATTGGTATGGCAATGGCAGGTGGTACTGGAGGAGGAATAGTAGGACAAAAAGCCGTTGGTGGTCTTACAACTAAATGGGCTGGAACGTTTTGGCCTAAAGTAGCTCAAGGAGCAGTGATGGGTGGAGTTGGGGCTATGTCCGTACCGCAAGTCCATCAAATAAGACATGCTTTTGAAGAGGGAGATTACGGAAAAGCGGTTGGTGATATTGCAACCTTGGGTGCTACACTAGGAGCCGGATATGCTGGTTACAAATACGGACAAACTTACATTCCAAAAGCCAAAGGATGGAAAGGATTATTTCGAGGTGAGTTTACTACTCAAGGCGGAAAGGGATTATCATATGGTGAGATTGCTTCTTTTAAGACAGCAAGGAAGCAATTGCTAAAAGACAGAAAAACTATTGTTAAGCTGATAGAAGGAAATAAAGAAATTTCACCAGATGATTTAGATGGTCTACTCTATCGATGGTCACGTAAAGCTACATTAGGTGATGATGTAGTAAATTATCCTCGCATGAGTGGATTGGTTACTTATGATAAATATGGAAAACCTGTTATTTTTTCAGGAAAAGATGCTTTAAAGAGAATAGATACAGCTATCAAATATATTGATGATTTATTGCTTGTTTCTCATGAAATAGCACGAGCATCAGTACCGGAATTAATAACAGGAAAAGTTACTCGTTACACTAATATAAAGAATTTGAAAAGTGATTTGAAACGTTTATTAGCTAATTTTTCTAGAGAAGGCGGTAAAAAAGGAACTGTAAAAACAATGGGAGGGGCAGCTTCAAAAGGCAAGGTTTCAGGATTTGATACCGAATTTCTTCGCTTAACAACTGGTGATTTAGATTTACATCTTACTCCTAGACAAGCTGCTAAATTATTGAATTTACTTGAACGTACAGGAAATAAAGCTACGATAGATGATATTACAAGATTAGGTATTGATATTCAGCCATTGGAAAAGACGGGTTCTATTATAAGCAGAACAGGAACGACAGCAAAACAAGGATTTATGACAGAATCAGGTGAGTGGATAGGAGACCCTAGAGAACAATGGATGCGTATGTCGGCTCCATTCACTAAAGGTGTTGAATACCCAAGAGCATACGAGCCGTTTAAAGGCAGTTATTGGAAGAAGTATACAGGAACAACTGAAGGAGCAAAAGATATAGAAGAAGCAGTTCGTCTTGGGGGACAAATATTAGGCAAGGATAGTCCTAGTTATTTAGCATTGAAACGGTCTGGTAGCACATTTATAAAAGACCCTTGGGTTATAGACAAATTAACTAGCGAATACTTATTCCGTCCAACCCTTAGTGACAAAGTGTGGGGATTAAAAACTAAATTCTGGCAAAAGATAACACCTAAAAGTGTTGCTGATAAACAATTCATCAACATAGCAGGAGCTCATCAACTTCCCTATTCTGCTTCTACTGCTATGAATACAACTCCTTCAGGATTGAAAACTTATTTTGGTGGTCTTACAGTTGGTGATTATCCTACTGTTGGAGAACAAGCAGGCGGTATGCCTTCTTCAATAACAGCTACAACACCTCCTCCAACTACTACAATGCCACCTTCATTTACTCATGCTGATGGTGCTTTGAAACATTATACAATCTATCCAGAAACGACTCCTTCTGGTGCGGTGCAATGGTCTGCAAATATCACTCCATCTGGAAGACCGATATATCCGAAATCAACGATGGCTATTCAAGGTAGATATCCACCTTCAGCAACACCTCGTATTGGAGAGATGCCCTCTACAGGATTCAGAGGAGAACTTCCTTCAAGCACGAAGGCATGGGGTGAGCTAGGAGGCTCTAAAGCACCATCTAAAGTTGGGACTATTGCTAGTGCTTCTGTAAGAGGAGAAGCACCGATGTATGGTCGCACAGGTTTTGCTCGGTCTGGAATGGCAACTATTCCTGCATCAGCTTCACCTTGGCTCTATTTGTACCCTCAATCATCCTCAAGACCTTCAGGTAGCATGCCTTTTTCTTCAAGTTATCCTTCATCGAGGAGAACAACTACACCAAGGAGTACTTCATCAAGTGTGCCATCTTCAGCACCATCTTCATCCTCTCCATCTTCATCCTCACCATCCTCTTCATCATCACCACCATCCTCATCCTCATCCTCATCCTCATCTTCATCATCCTCATCAACTCCTCCCCAACAACCGAGATGGGGATACGGTTTACCCTTCTTTATACCTCCTGGCAGAACAATGGCTAGCTATCCAGTTGGCGGTGGAGGAGGCGGTTCATCGAAATCTACACGCTATAAAGAACGATTTTATGATGTACCGAATTATTGGAAAGCCAAACCAATATGGTCTAAAGATAATCAAAATGGAATATTAAATGATAGAAAGTTAGTTACAAAAGGAGGTTTAGTTACCTTTTAAGGAGAGAGAAAAATGAATGAAATAAAGTGTATCGCAATATTGATGCTTCTATGTATGTGCTTTTTCGTGCCCCATGTAATATCTGATGAAGATGTATCAGGAACCTTTACTCCACACCCTCAAGCAGACATACATGGTGTCTATCCAGCAAACACATCGACTCAGATTGATAGACCAGCTATCAACATGAGCTCCTATATCAATACAAGTTCCTATGTTGATGTATGGTTTTATCTTTACAATGAAACAGGATTATCACCACAATGGACTCTTATCTACAATTGGTCGAATGAATCATCACAACGATTCAGTGTGCCTAGAGCTTTCCTTAATGTCTTTGGTCTAGAAACGGAATTTGTGTGGGGAAACAATACATATACTTGGAAAATTCAAACGAAAGTTTCTGCGACTTGGAAAAACTATACGTATACCTACACAACCAACGCAACTGTTGGAGCAAACAAGAACGCTAGAATGGATGTAACAAACAATAACGAAATCAACGTATTTGATACAAGTGCAGACTGGGCTCATCATACATTCGCTGGTTATGCGCCGTATAACCGATACTACGATGTAAATAACGACAATGCTGTTAATTCGTTTGATATGTCTGCGATATGGGCGCAGAAAACAATTTAGACTCACTAACTTACTCGTTGGTGGGAACCACCAAACCTATCCACTGCTGAAGGGGTTCACTACCCTTTCAGCGGTATAAAAAAAAGAGGAAAGATGAATGAATGGCGAGCAATTAGACCAGCTTATCGGAAGATTCAGGAACAATACCAATGAGGAAATGTTCAAGCGAGGGAAATGTTCTGAATTCGCCGTAGCAGTAAAATTATTTCTTAACGGGAAAGATGGTAGCAAAATTACCATGAAAGACCTTACTACTGGCATCGGTGATTTGTATAAGCACGGCTTGTTTCATGTTTGTCTTTTTTATGATGGGCATTATTGGGATATCAGAGGGAAGCAGACAGAAACCGAGCTTCTAGCGAATGACCCAACTGCCCTCAATAAGGCTGGTAACAGAAAAGCGAAACTAGAGGAGATAGCTCACCTCTACAAGCTTTTAGACCATCAAACAGTTCGGAATGTTATTAGAGGATTAAAAGGAGGACGATAAATGGATATCATTCCTACATTTCACTTTGTTTCTGCATTGGTTTTATTCGGATTACTCATGTATATGTTTAATCCAATCGTGGATTATCTCAGCGGAGTTATGGGTATCCACGCAGGTACTAACGTCTACGCTGCAGCAATTTTCTTTTTCTGGTCAATCTTGGCATTAGTTAATATCTTTGGCTCTGGAATAAAACTCGTAATGAAAATGCAGGAAAGGCGATAAAATGAATTGGATGAGAGCTTCAATCGGGCTAGCCGTTTTCGGCTTTATCAATCTAGTACTCTTCATAGCGATTAGTGCTCCGTTTTCTACGGTATTACATGCTATGTCTGATGAAGCAGGAAAGATGGATGAGTACGAATGGAACGAAACATCTGGTCAATCAGAAAAAACAGGGAGAACCCTAAACAATAGCGGATTTCAACACTTCTACGGCATGATTCGTATGGTGTTCGGTCTTACATTTGTATTTAGTATATTCGGGGCGATAGTGTGGTTCTTCTTAGCTTCACATCAAGAGGAATATGAACAAGCATAACATACTTGTGGTAGCAATCGTGATTTTAGCTTCATGTATGACGGTTAAGTCCGATTCTACCTACGACACTGTTGTGCTTGAAGCAGGCACACATCTTCTGCCAGCTAAGAACTTCGACCATGTTGAAGTAAAGAATTGGGAGTACACCTATATCATAGAAGAGCCAACGCCTACAAGATTCTTTACAACAGACCAGATGCAACAATCTACCGATATTAATTATCATCAAAAATACTATTATGATATCATTGATAAAGGGGATGAATCATTTCTCCGCCTATTCATCCCCCAATATTTTTACAAAGATGAAAAGAGATACAAAACACATCAAATAGAATTTAAAATATACTATGATAAACCATTAAGTACCCTTTCTCCTCAAAAAATCATACCACAAACGGAAACGTATGAATACATTATCATTTTGAATGAATCATATTGGAATCTTGTTAACAATCAATTTAAACATTGGAAAGAGCTACATGACGCTAAAATAAACAATATCCTAGTAGTTAATGTATCAGATATCATTAACAACCCTGATTATTGGGTAAACAGCACTTACGGCGATGCAACAGACGCTTCCGGTGGTAATCATTGGATAGCCAATGGAAAACAAATATCATCAAACTATAATCTTTTTAATGATTCACAAGCAAAAATTAGAAACTTCTTACGTTATGCTTATGATACATATTCAACAGAATATGTTCTTCTTTTTGGAAACCGTGACCTTGTACCTGTAAGACAAGCATGTAGTTATGCAACAGGAGATGAAGGAGGCAGTTATTATAACGATTTATCACACGCCTCCGATATGTATTATGCTTGTTTACATAAAACAATGAATAACAACACCAACACACGCTTTATGGAGAACCGTTGTTATTCGTATGGTTGGGACGACATTGATTGGGGATATGACCTTTGTGTTGGTCGTGTGCTTATCAATTCAATGAATGAAGCTCGCCGTTGGATAAACAAAACAATTGATGCTTATCAAGGCAACTCGATTGATGAGTATTTGAAAAATCACATTGTTGCTACCAAAAATAACGCCAATCAAATATCAAGTATGACTTGGAGCATGATTGGTGATGAATTCCAAGAGAATCAAACATTCCTTAACAATCGAAACATATCATCTTCGCAATGGAACAACATTGATGATTACGTCAACGGATTAATAGACGGATGGTCAGGTTTTCAATTTATTTATCATACAGGACATGGAGGGACATTGTGGACTCCATATCAACCATCAAATTGTTTTAATGATGAAACACCACAATTCGTTTACACCGAAGGATGTCATTCTGCCAACTTTGGCTCTACATCATCAAGTCGAATGGAACAATGGTTACAAGATGATGGTTGTGCCTATGCTGGAATAGCCAATTCAGCGTATGGTTGGTTTATTGCTTCAACATATTATGGAGAATCACTGTGCGATTATCTTTTCGATAATCAAACGACAAATGTTTGGTGCCAAGCTCATAATGAAGCTCGGGAAGCACACCCAACGACAAACAATAGTGTTTTTGCAATGATTATCAAAGAATCAAATTTCTTTGGTGACCCTGCGTTAGAATATCAATGGTATTCGGAAAGCCCAATCAAAATGCTTACACCGAATCAAACAACATACACAACTCCACATATTGTTATCAACTGGTCGTCTTGTACTGGTGTTAGCCGATACAGCGTTATTGTCGCTGAAGACGAATCATTTAATAGTATCATTTTCAACGCATCAAATGTAAGTAAATATGATTGGCCTTCAAGAGTGACAGAACAATACGGTGTAATGTCATTTGTATTACCAATAGACGTGGAATTTAAAGATTATTATGTAAAAATAAAAGCCTTTAGAGGTGGATAAAAATGAAAAAAGAACGCATTATATATAGCGGAATATTAATAAGCATTTTAATCATTTTATTGCTTTTTAGCGGAAGCTCAACAGTAACGATTACTGATACAACAGTTACCACGACCAATATCGCACCTGATGGAGACTATCTATTTTTACAAGGAGATACAAACGTTAGTGGTAATATGACAATCGGTTTATATGAAGCTGACTCGGCATATACTCAAACACCAGCGCTAAGTATATCTAAAAATTTTACAGAAGAGTCTTTAAAAGGGTGGTTATATAATTTATATATCAGTTCATCTATAGATGATGATTATGAATTAACTCTTTTAAGTCCACATCTTATTGGAGCCATGATTAAAACTACAATTCCTTCTTCCAACAAAAATGAATTATCAGCTAGCATCAGAGGAACAGCCATCCAGGCTAGAAACTATGGATTAACTGATATGAGTACGTTGGAAGGTTTATCTTTGGATGTTAGAAACTATGGAACTTCTTCTGACACAGATTATTTAATAGGAGCAAACCTACAAAAGGCAACGTACAACCACGTCAATAATTCATTTGGAGTTCTTTCAAGTAATTATGCTCATGAAAATGCGACAATAGATAATAACTATTTTTTACGTGAAGAAACATCAATAACAGCTAACTCACCTCATGAAGGCACTAAATCAATAACAAATAATTATGGTTTATGGTTTGGTTTTTCAAATGATACCTACCTTCCTTATTATTGGGAAACTGGTTATGTAGACAATCACTACGGTTTATACATTGATAACACCAATACTGGTACACAAATTAACAACACGTATGGTGTATATATCAAAAACGTTTCTTCTGAAGTTAACTCCTACGCCCTATATGCTGAAAACGGTGATGCTTACTTAAACGGAAACGTGACAGCGAATTATTATTATGGTAATGGTTCTCAATTGACAGGTATAACAGCAGATGCAATAACATATACCAATACATACACAATATCACCTTCTGGTGAAGCAAACTATACTTCAATCCAAACTGCTCTTGATGCTAACCCAACAGAATCCACACTATTCCTCGTTTATCCTGGAACATACACTGATACAATCCACTTTACTGCAAACAAACAGTGCGTTGCTGCTGTTGGTCATCCACCCGTTACAATCGTAACCCAAGCTGACGCAAATGTTGTGAATGTATCTGATTTTACATCTTGTACTGTGAAATATCTACAATTAAGATTAACAGCACCAACAACTGCTATTAATTTAATAGATGTTGGAGACGGTCATTTAGGTGTCGTTAATTGTAAACTATATCTTGCAACATCGAATAATATAGCTGGAGTAAATCAACCTCATATATGTGAAGTGTATGGTACAGGAGAATACAAACAAAAACTTGGTGAAATGGAATATCTACACACAGGCGATACTACAAACGGAATAAAGTGTGCTTATTATATGTCAAGTAGCGGTTCACAACGGATTTTAAGACCTTGTTTATCACAGATTATAAACAGTGGAACGGCAAACATTACAACATTGTCTTATATGGATAATGGTGGCAGTTTTGAAATAGATAATTTAGTAGGAGGAACAATTAGTGACCCTGATGCTAGTATTGTTGCTGGTTTAACATATCTTGATTCAGGCGTAAGTGCTGAGTATAATATAGCATATTGTGAAGTAAATGTTACTGGTGGCTTATCAAATGAAGTATATGTTCTTTATCATAAAGGCTCAGGAAATGTACGTTCATCCTTTGGTGATTATAAATGTGTAGACGGTTCCACCAATAGTCCTTTTTATGTTCATAGCGGTTCAACATTAACATCACATTTTGATAATATTGTTGCTGATGCACCTTATACAGGTAGTGGAACAGTTTTACTTGTATCATCTGAAGAGGATGGAAATTTAACGGTAACAAGAAATGTTACGACAGATGATTTACACATTCCCAACATGTATCTATCTGGACCTTATCATTCCATTAACGAATGGTTTAGATTAATGCAATCACCTGGCAGAATCACTGGTGGTGCAATAACGCAAGGAGCAGGCACAACAGTTAATGTTAGTTCTGGTGTTGGTTGGATTAGAGTTGCTGATGATGATACCTCGCAATTAAAAACCTTTGAATGGGACGCTGAAGCAGGAATAGACATACCAAATGATGGAGATATACGATTTATTGGAATAGATTATAACGGAGGTTCTCCTCGAATAGTAAATTCATCAGTTGAAGATTGGAATTTAGATACAAATTTCTCTCTTGGTATAGTATCAAATGAAGATGGACAATTACACATACTTCCTGTTAGTTGGTGGGTAAGTGATAGTTTAGCTAATATACTTGAACGCTATCAAGCGGACTTTGGTCGAGTAAGTAGAGATAATCTCGTAGGAGGACTTGTTGTTAGTGAGTCAGGAGATGGTAATAAACATGTACAAATGTCACAGGGTGTATTATGGAGTTTATTAAATGAAAATCCTATAGATTCAGTTGATACAAGTACAGGAGATAGTTTTGTCCAATGGTATAGAAATGCTTCTGGAGGATGGACATCATCAGTTCAAACCACTTGGAACAACAGTTATTATGATGATGGAACAGGAACACCACATGCGTTAGGAAATAACAAATATATGGTGTTGTGGTGGTATATAGAAATTGATGGAGACCTTAGTTGTGTTCTCGGAAGGGGAGAATATTCAAGTTCAGCTATTGCGGAGACCGAAGGAACACCTGCAACACTTCCAAATCCAATTTCTTATGGTGGTTTATTTATTGCTCGAATGATAGTGCAACAAGGACAAGACATTGCCATAAACACGCAAACAGCCTTTTCCACAACATTCACAGCAGCCCAGGCAGCCGACCACGGAAACCTTGCTGGACTTCTTGATGATGACCATCCACAATACTTACTTTTAGCAGGAAGAGGGCAAGGTCAAAACGTTACAGGATACATCAATGCAACTACTGGATTTAAAACAACTGCTGGTACAGGTTGGTCAGGTTGGATTGATGATGGTGTTAATACGAATTGCACATACAGTGGAGGAATTTTGATAGCTGTTTCAGCAACGTCTGGTGTTGCTGGATATAAACAAACTTAAGGGTGAATAAAATGAGGAAAGAAAGAGTAATTTATAGTGCCATTTTAGTTGGCATATTAATAGGAGTTGTGTTCTTTAGCGGAACAACATCAACCGTTACAATCAACGATACAACCGTAACGACTACAAATATCGCTCCAGATGGAGACGAGTTGTTTATACAAGGAGATATGAATCTTAGCTATAACAACCTGACAAGTGTTGATTTCTTAAAAATTGGAAATGGAAGTACTGGGTGGTTAGGTCTTGTAGATGCTTCTACTGTTAGTATATATAAAAATACTGATGCTAGCGGTCAAATGTTTGGTATAAGCGTTCCTGTTGGTATTCAAAATAATATATTAAATAATTCAAAACAAATATTACAATCAACGAGCATGAAACTATGTACTGAGATTGATAAACATACGCTTCTTAAAAATACCCTAGCAATAGATGGCTTTGGTACGGAGGTTACAAATAGAGCCGAACAAAATATTCACGCATTAAGAGGAATTCTTTCTAGCGTATATCAATACTCAAATTATAGTGATATAGTGGCAGGAGTTTACACCGAAGTACAATCAGGTAGTAATAACGCAAATTGTTATGTTAAAGATACAATAGGCACAATCAATTATGTGAAAGTAGGACCAAGCGGACGTTTAGCTAATTTAATCGGCACAAAAAGTCTTATAGGTAGTACAGCTAACATGCCTAATGCAGAAGTCAACAAAGTATACGGGACTTACAATACTTTGTACAAAACATCAGGAAGCGGTCCAACTATAAATGAAACATACGGATATTATTTTGATGGTGATGATAGAGGTATGACTTTAAACAACCTCTATGGATTGTACTTAAAAAATATATCGGAAGCATCAGGTGATAATTACGCCATATACGCTGATAGTGGCGATACATACTTAGGTGGAAGGTATACAAACGCCACTGGAAATGTATCAGTAGGAATCAAAAATCATGAATTAGCTTCTTCATATGAAGACTCCCAATTTGCATCATATAAAAATTTGTCAGGAACGGGTATTAATTCATTAATTTACACAACTATTAATGACAATTTTCCTTTTGGAAAAGTAGCATATGGGCAATATATTGTCAATGAAATACCATCTGGAGCTACTCAAAGTCCGTTTACATCAAAAGGTTTAAGAATTTCTATGCTTGCAGACGCAAATATTGATGTAACTAAAATGACTGGTATAGGAAATTCTCTACTAGCGTGTAATGCAGGAGCAAATACTGAAAGATTAGTTGGTATAGAAACAGATTTTCAAACAGAATCTGATGTGAATGAGATTAAAGGAAATTCTATAACATTAACTAATATTGGTAATAATGTTAATATTTCTGACAATTATTTTTTATATTATGATACAAATCTTTATGATTTCTTTGGCAATAGCATACACATCAATAATTCATATGGAGTATATCACGCTTTTAATTCAAACTCCAATACGGGAACAATAGATAATTCTTATGGTTATTATTATGATGGCACTACAACTGGCACGCTCGTTAATAATACATATGGCATTTACATTAAAAACACATCATCCCAAAACGATGAATATGCCATCTATGTAGAAGACGGCGACACACTATTGCAAAACACCACCATCGATAATGTATTACATCTCACGCCAGTTGCCACCGCTCCAACATCACCAACTGAAGGAGATATTTATTACAATTCAACGACCCATAAACCGTATTGTTATAATGGTTCTGCATGGAACCCATTTTGGTGAGCTAAATGAATAAAGAAAGAATGCTATTGATATCATTAATAATAGGGCTTTCGCTCATATCGACATCTGTTGCCTATGACTCTTTAACGATAGTATCAACGAAAACAACGAAAGATGTATTGTTTGTTGTTAGCAATCAAAATTACACAACTAACGCAACAATGCAGTTTTCAGAAATCGTTGTTGACACCAGCGATATCACTTTCAATGATACAACGTTTGAGGTCGTATCACCGAATAATATTGCGATAGCGTTAGACACCTTGAAGCAGGCACCCACTTGGTGGAATACATCATTTTCAAAAAGCAAGAGATACATTATCAATCCAAACATGATTGACGAAACATTATCAAACTTTCCTGTTTTGGTAAAAATCGACAGCACGACAGGTGCGTTGTGTGATGATGGAAATAGCATTCGCTTTGTATCACCTGACAACCAAACGGAATATCCGTATGAAATTGATACATGGAATAATTCAGGTACCTCATTTGTTTGGGTTAAAATACCTACAGTAAGTAATACCACAAATACTCGGTTCTTAATGTATTACAACAATAGCAACGCCGTTGATGGAGAAACACCAACAGAAGTATGGGATGATAATTATCATATGGTTCAGCACATGAACGATAATACAACATCTGATATTGTTGATTCTACAGAATATGGAAATGATGGAACAAAAAAAGGAAGTAATGAACCAATTGAGATAAGTTCTATTATTGCAAACGGTCAGGATTTTAATGGAACAGATTATATTGAATGTGGAGATAATGTTGCAAATTTAGAATTAACAACATTTTCATTTTCTGCTTGGATAAAACCTATTACAACAGCAGATAGTAAAGTTGTGTATTATAATGGTGACTTAAGTGGCAGTAGAACAGGTTGGGGTGTTGTAGTACGGCAAAATGATGATGTTAGTTACCCCAATAAAATATATTTAGAAACATCAGCAGATGGTGCTCCGACAGTTGTATATGGAAATGAAGTAAATTATAATGAATGGCAACATATAGCAGTAACATATAATAGTTCAGACCAAACAACTAAAATTTATCAAAATGGTGCATTGGTTACCGATGATACAGGTACTTGTGATGTACCTACATTTACAGGTGATAACTTTGTTAGAATTGGAGCTATACAACAAAGCAGCGATAATGCTAAAGTAGCATTATTTAATGGTTCAATTGATGAAATACGAATTTCTAATGTTGTGAAATCAGATTCATATATTAATGCAACATATAGTAATATCAATGATTACGATAACTTTACCATCGAAACCGAGAACCATGATTACGCCGACAGCACGCCAAGACCGTTAGCGTTTTATGCTGAAACATCGGCAGGAAATGTCAGTTTCAATATATCTGGATTTATGCCTGATTCACGATATGATGTTGTCCGTGGTGGTAGCACAATTGCCTCCCGATTAACTGATGGAAGCGGTGTGTTGCGATTTACAAATGATGCATGGAGTGAACAGCATTTCTATATCAATTCAAACAACATCATTGATGTTTCCGTTGTGCCGAGTGTTTGGGAAGCTGGCAATATTGAGTTAGGTGAAGATGCACAACACAATTTTACATTTTATCAAAATGGGACAGCATCACTTGATATTAGTATCGGTTATAATACTACGAATTATACGTTTGTTTCGTATGACACATGGAAAACAAACGGAAACAATAGGGTTTGTGCAAACTATACTGCTGACGTATGGCTTGCCGAATCAAACATAGCGCCTGGCTATCCGCCTTCAACGAATTTGAAAGTGGATTTTGAATCAGGGAATTTTGTATTTGGGAATAGATTATGGGCACCAAGGACAACGTTAGGTTATGCTCAACTTGAGAACTTCGATATTGTCCTAACGGTGCAGGAACATACATGATAAAGAAAGCAGTAATCATCATAATACTGGTTGCCAGTTTGTTAATGCCTGTAGCCAATGCTGACATATTTAGTGTTAGAATTGAGCCTGAATATGATGGGCATGTTAACAAAACAATGAGAAATGATACAGGTATAGGAGATAGAACATATTCTAATAATGGTTTTGCATGGCGGTCATTTTTTGAATGGGATTTGTCTATTTTACCTTTACATGCTGAAATAATTAATATTTCCTATCATTGGTCACCAATATTGGATAGTTCATATCAATCTGGTGACAAATTATGGTTTTATACAATGGATTCTCAACCATCTATAACACCTGATATACCAACAGGAAATGAAAATTTATATTATTCTATTGAAAACGGACAAGCAATAGCAAGTAATATCCACAAAAAAACATATATTCAAAATTGGACAGATATATTAAATTTTATAAATATCAGTAAGGGTTGGTTTTCTTTTGGAACCCGATGGATAAGAGCAGGAACTACACAACCATTAAATTATTATATAGCTTCTTCACGCTCTGACGACCCATCATATATGTGGATAACATATGATATTCCATATATAGATAATACTATTGAAATCAAAACATCATATAATGGTTACATTACTGATGATACAAGATATGATGATGTATCAGAAATTAAAACAGCTTGTATTCATGGTTCTCCAAATTCACATTCATTTTTTGAATGGGATTTATCATCAATTCCGCCATATGCTACTATAAATTCTGTATCCTTATATTGGAATAGAACTTACAAATCTGGTAGTTATGGTACATGGAATATTGTTCCTTTATCTAATCAACCTTCATTGTCATCAAATGAAATAATATATAATGAATGTGAAAAAGAAGAAGTTTTACTATCAATAGATTTTTCTTCAGGTGCAAATAAAAAAACCAATTGGGACATTGTGGATAGAATACAAGATAATCTAAGCAGATGGTTTGCGTTTGGTTGTATCTGTAAAAGATATGATTTTAGTGGTCCTGATTTATATTATTATATTTCATCTTCTTTTGATAGCTCACCTCCTTATCTTAAAATTGAATATTCTCATCCTCCAGTTATTGAAGTAGACATAAATGGAACAACAAATTACACTTCAATACAAGATGCTTGTGATAACGCTACAGAAGGAGAAATGATATTTATTCATAAAGGAAAATACGTTGAAGATATTGATATAGACGAATATGTTACGCTATATGGAGAAGATGAAGTTTATTTAATCGGGGATGTCTGGGGTCACAAATTACTAACAATTAAAAACATGAATATTTATAATGGCTATATAGAGTGCAAAAATATTTATAATTGTTCTATACATCATAGTTTGATAGAGTGTTCTGAAAATATTTATAATAACATCATTATTAATAGTTCTATTGGAACATGGCATCAACATACCGTAACAAAAGATAATAAATTATATGACTCCAACATTTTATTTACTTGTGGGCGTCATTATTTTGATTTAGATAATAATACCATAAACGATGAAAACATAACTATCCTTAATTCTATAAATAACAGTATTATAGAAAATATTAGCGGACAAATAATATGCTTAAATTCACATAATATAACAATAAAAAACATTAATACCAGTTATTTATGTTTTGTTTTTATAAATACATCAAACTTAATACTACAGAATATTACAATAAATGGTAATAATAAACATCCAAGAGCAGAAACCACATTTTCTTTTATTGATGATTCAAATGTTATTATAAGAGAATGTAACATCAATCCTTCTTGTTTTATTATTAATAATAGTAATACAGAATTATATCTTAACATTTTAACTGCTTATTATCCTCCTCGTCATAATGACACAGCAATATATTTTTCGGATGGTACTTCAAAAATTTATAATAATACAATAATAGGAGGAATAATTTTAGGAAGTTCCAACAGCCAAATATACAATAATACAATATTAAATAAAAAAGGAGTAAGTCTATGTCTAAATAGGTGTACAAACACTAACATATACAACAATTATCTATGCAATGCTGAAGATGATAGTGTTAATCATTGGAACGTCTCAAAATATAGTGGAACTAACATTATAGGTGGCTCTTTTATTGGAGGTAATTATTGGACTCTAAATAAAAATTATACGGATATAAACAATGACGGTTTAAGCGAAACACCTTTTGCTATAAATCATTACAATAGTCATGGAGAATTTTCACCTATAACTTACGATTTTTGTCCTTTGATGTATAGCGAAGACTACGACCTTAATGATGATGAAATAATTGATGTTTTTGATATTGCTATATTAGCAAGTTATTTAGGAACTGATAATGAAAATTACGATTACAATAACAATGGATTGGTTGACGTATTCGACCTTTCCATATTATGGAATAATAGAATATTAAGATGAGAATAAAAAAAATAAAAAAGGTGCGAGAGAGATGAAAAAAATAAAGACAATCATAATAGTAATGCTTTTCATAGCAACTATTGTACCATTAACGGTATCATCTGACGACCCATATATTCCACAAGCAGATGTATATGTGTGTGGTACTATGGGAGCAGGCTGGTATGATGCAACGCATGTTGCAACGATAGCTGAAGGAATAACGAATGTATCCTCTGGCGGTACAATCTACGTGTGGAACGGAACATATAGTGAAACACTAACTATCAATAAACCGTTTACGATGGAAGGAAATTCAACATCGGGAACATTGATACGAGGTGCTAGCACTGTTTCGACAATTACAGGTGTTGATGGACTAACATTCAGGAATTTGAATATATCACGTACAGGCGGTGTTGATACGTTTGAGTTACAATATTGTAATAACACAGTGTTTGATAATATTCATTTTATAAATGGCTATAGTACGATGGACTATGATGATAGCAATAACATCACTGTTTCAAATTGTGTTATCAGAAACTTTTATGCGTATGGGTTACAATATAATGACAATTCATGGATAAACATCACCCAATGTACTTTTATTGATTGTGATACTGATATGTATTTTTTGGGTTGTAGTCACGCAAATATATCTCATTGTCATGCTTATAATCATCCAGGTGACGCTGTTGCTTTTATGGTGTTGTGGACAGATAATGATTGTTATGGTACTATATATGATTGTGATATTGAAGATAATATAGGTAATTCTGGAGTATATTTATCAGGGAAACATAATAAAGTTCTCAAATCTCGCATTAGTAATTGTAGCAGTGGTATTGTCCAATCAAGCAATTATAATTCCTTTTTTACGGAATTCAAAAGTAATGTAATACGTGATTGTTCAGATGAAGGTATACAACTAAATTATCCACAATCATCAAGTTCGTATGGTATTGTTGCCCACAACATCATTAAAAATTGTACATATGCAATGGAACTCGATGATACGAGGTATTGGGATATTTATGATAATTATTTCAACAATTCAATCGAGTTTTCCGGTACCGTTCATAGTAACAATTGGAACATATCTAAAACGACTGCTCCCAACATTGTAGGAGGACCATATCAAGGTGGTAACTTTTGGAGTGCATATTCAGGTGTAAATCGAGGTGATGGTTTTGGTTCAACCAACTATACAATACGCCAATGGAGCGATATTGATTACCTACCATTAGTTGATGATTATTATCAAGTATATGTTGATGATGACAAACCTGCTCAATGGTATGATGTGTATCATGTCGCTACAATACCAGAAGCAATCACCAACATCACTAACGGAACGATTTATGTGTGGGAAGGTACATATGATGAAGAAGTTACTATCAATAAAGAAGTAACGTTGATTGGAAACGGCACTAATTCAATAATCACAAATCTAACTATAGTTTCTAATGATAATGTAACGATAATGAATCTCAATTTCACACGGAGCGGTTCAGGGGATGCAATACGTTTATCTTCAAAAAATAATATCACCGTTAAAAATTGTGAGTTTTATAATCTTGATTCTGCTATACTTATGTTTTCTGCTTTAGAAGGTTTTAACTTTACAGGATGTAATTGTACAAAATGTGGATTGAATGATGGATGTTTAGAATTTAATTGGGGCTCAGGAACCTCACAAAACAACGTTGTATATGATAACGAATTTTATAATATAGGTACTGAAGAAACAATATACATGGGAGATTCCGTAGGTGATTTTGTTGTGGCAAGTAATGTATTTAAAAACACCGATGATGTAACCTTACGTTCAAGTGAATCAGCGAATCATATTTACAATAACTCTTTTATTGGAAGTAGCACGACTATAGCAGTAGGCGATAATGATGTTATTTCTTATAATACTATTAGTGATGCTAGCTCTGCCTTTTCTTGTTATGCTTCCAATGCTGATATTCATCACAACAATATTACTACAGTAGAAAATTATGCATTTTATTTTGGTACAAGCGCAAGCGATGTACAAATATATTCTAATAACATAACTGGAGTGGATACAGTTGCTTATTCACAATCAGGAATAGTGGATGCTACATTTTATAATAATTATATATCTTATGATTCATCTAAATCAAGTGGAACTGGATATGACAAAATTATATGGAACACCACAAAAACAACTGGACCAAACATAATAGGAGGACCATCTATCGGAGGCAACTATTGGGTGCAATATACAACAGCCGTTGATACAACAGGTGATGGATTTGCAAGCCAATATCAAATTAATACAGGTGTTTATGATTATCTACCTCTAACAAACAATTTGACAACTATATTTGTTTCAGCAGACCAATCCGCTGGTTGGTATAATGAACATAGAGTACATACAATTGCCGAAGCAATAACTAACGCTTCAGATGGTTGGACAGTTTATGTTTGGAATGGTTCATATAATGAGCAAGTAACAATCAGTAAACGGTTAGACATCATAGGTAATACTTCAGCAAATGTAACCATTACTGCACCTTCCTCACCAGTCATTAAAGTATCATCTGACCACGTAAACATATCAAATGTAAACGTTACAGGTTCTGGTTTCATAGGATTGGATATTATAAACTCAATTGATTATGTCAGAATTACCGATTCAAGATTCTATGGACTAAAATATGGAATAACCAACCAATCATACCATAATTTAGATTTTATTAACATATCC
>Ga0180433_10002320_pt1 | contig 29586 bp, 31 predicted proteins | sample SS_ome_8_FD_132980 | JGI IMG/M metagenome (GOLD analysis project Ga0180433, IMG submission 132980) | Hypersaline lake sediment archaeal communities from the Salton Sea, California, USA - SS_1_D_1 metaG | ecosystem: Environmental > Aquatic > Non-marine Saline and Alkaline > Hypersaline >... | reverse complement strand
GGATTAATGTCGGGTCGTAATCGTCGGGGCTGAGTGGATACGATGGATCAGCAGAAGCGTATCCTGATTCAGTCACCTGCACCGGTTTATAGGAATTGATCTGATCACGGTTCAAGCTGATTGCCTCGACGTAGACGTTGTACCCATCGAAATAGTACTCCTCGTTATAACCGATGAACTCAACAATGATATAATCTCCATCCTGATAGATATCAGTTATGAGCGGGGGGGTGAGATAATCGTATCCCTTCTCCGGGACATCCATGGCGCACCCGACGAGCATGATGAGGAGCGGGATCATCGCCCCGATACACGCAGGTATGTATTTATGAATGAGTGAAGTCATCATCGCCCGCATCTCTCGCAAGCATGAAATAGAGTGCTCTTCATGATATTCAACCACAGGACTAGAGCTTGAACAACAGGGTTCCGATGATGTTTTTCTCCGGCACCGGGCCGAAGCTCCTGCTGTCAAAACTGCGGTCAAGGTTATCTCCCACCAGGAAGTACTCCTTCCGTTTCATTTTGACCGTCGGGAGATTATCTCGACGGCTGAAGTTCATCGGAAATATTCGCATATCGGAAGATATTGTTTTCCAGATGAATTTCATTTTTGTATCATTCCTGTAAAAGACCTTCTCTCTTATTTCCAGCGTATCACCCTCTTTCGCAATGATCCTCTTGAGAATCACCTTCTCCGGTTCCACAGGACTCTGTGCCAGGACGATATCCCCGATACCCGGATCGGCCCTTTTGAGGATGAAGATAAGATCTCCCCTGGACAGGCCGGGAAGCATGGAATCATCCTCTATGGTATAGGGCGTTACAAAAAGTCTCATCAGTATATAACCGAGAATGATACCGGTTGTGAGGAATACCGCCCGTCTCAGCATTGGCATCCCGATGGTGTCTTTTTCTTCTCTATACATTAATCGCTCGGTTACTGTGTATGTGATCGACGCAGCGTATCGATTTATACGGGAGAACCCCTCTGCAGTACGGTGCTTGAAAAGGGCATCTCTCGAAATTGAACGGATCGGTTATCCATGAGGGTAATTATCCGCTTCATATTTATACAGTATATCATGCAGCCGTTCTTTTGTCAATCAGTCGTGTTCGAAGCGGTGTATATTTTTATCAAAAAATGCTTGCTATCTCATTTTCTGAAATGTAGAAAAAGCGCGTTGTTGGTTTTCTCATTCGAGAGGGGAGAAAGGAGTGGGCGATGTCGATTTCATCAAAGGTTAAAGAATCCATTGAGCGTTCATCGTGGATTCGCAAGATGTTCGAAGAGGGAGCCCGGTTAATCAAGGAGCACGGGGTGGATAATGTTTTCGATTTCAGCCTCGGAAATCCCGACCTCGATCCGCCCGATTCTTTCTATACTATAATGGCTGAGCTTACATCGGATAAGACGAAAGGTATTCACGGGTATATGTCAAATGCCGGTTTTCCCGATGTGAGAGAAACCATCGCGAAGCGGGTCTCAGCGGTGCAGGATGTTCGCCTGCGGCAGGAGCACATTATCATGACCTGCGGTGCGGCAGGCGGTCTGAATGTCGTCATGAAAACCATACTCAACCAGGGTGAGGAGGTAATCGTTCCCCGGCCCTTTTTTGTTGAGTACAGTTTCTATATTGACAATCATGGCGGCACTATTGTACTCGTTGATACGAATAGCGATTTTTCGCTGAATAGTGACAATATTGCACGTGCCCTCAATGAAAAGACAAAAGCGGTTCTCATCAATTCACCAAACAATCCGACGGGGAGAGTCTATTCGGAAGAGGAGATACGCTCACTGGCCGATCTGCTCGATCGGCATTCGAGCGGAATCGGACGACCGGTCTACCTCATATCTGATGAGCCCTATCGAGAAATTGTTTATGAGGAGAAAACAGTTCCCAGTATCCTGAAGCACTATAGTCACTCCATCGTCGTGACGTCCTATTCAAAGAAGCTCTCGCTTGCCGGTGAGCGGATCGGATACATAGCGGTTAATCCGTTGTGTGAAGACAGTGATGTCCTTATGGAAGGTTTGATTATGTGCAACCGGATCCTGGGATTTGTTAATGCTCCGGCCCTTATGCAGCGGCTCGTTGCCCGTTTAGAGGGAAGCATGGTGGCTGTCGATGTCTATAAGAAGAGACGCGATCTCCTGACGGCGGGATTGCGTTCTGCCGGATATGAATTTGCCGATCCGCAGGGAGCATTTTATCTCTTCTGCAAATCTCCGGATGAAGATGATGTTGCATTTGTGAGGCATCTGCAGAAATACAATATTCTCGTTGTTCCCGGGAAGGGATTCGGCGGGCCCGGCTATTTCAGGATTGCCTACTGTGTTTCTGAAGATATCATTGAGCGCGCGCTTCCCCGATTTCGGGAGGCTCTTGAGAGCTGGCGGGGGTAGTCAGTACTGATTTTTATGTAAGGTTTGATGAGCACGCCGGGAGAAAGGATTTTAACTTTGAAATTGTAAAGGGGTGAGAGAATGCCGGAAGAAGATGTCATTGAAGAGAATGCAAAACCCGACGAAGAGGGTGAGCAGGAGGTAACGGAAGTTGCCAAGCCGGAAGAATCAAAAGAAGTGTCAGAAATATCGGAGGAGAAAAAGGAGAAAGCTCCTGAGATAGAACCGCAAGCACAGAAGGTAAAAAAAATCAATAAGCTGTCATCGGAGGAGCTGGACAGGATCGTGAAAGAGCTCGAAGAGGCTCGGCAGACGAAATCGGTTTACTATAAGCATCTCATGATGAGGAAGCGGGAACTGGAATCTTCTCAATAATCGTGAAAAAGGCCCCGGGCGTGATCGCGGGGTTTTTCTGATGCCGCATCGCTGACCCTTCTGGTTTTTGCTATTGCGGCGGGACGCTGTCATGATGAGAGGAGACGCTATGTGTTTTCATCCAGATTATCTATGAGGAACTGGTCCAGCGATACTCTTCTGAACAGTTGAAGGATGTCGTGGGGCACATTCACAATACGATATACTTTCCCGACATTTTCTACAACCTTCTTCGCTTCAATCAGCAGACTCATACCCGTTGAATCGATATAGGTTACCCCTTTGAGATCGATGCTGAGATTTCTCGGCTGCTTGATAATGCCGTCTATCACCGTTTTTCTCATATCTTGAATGCTGAAAAGCTCAATATCACCCTCCAGCTCGAGCACGATGGTATCATTCAAGCGGTTAATTGAGTAACCCACAGCAGAAACCATTTCCCGTGCCGGTTGTGCTCTTGCCGATAATGTGATGTACGCTCAGAAGGCTATCCGACACGGGTTGTGATATTTCCGTATTGTCCACCGCTGCCGGCGTATATCGGTGATGAGCTGAATCCATCTTTGCGGTTATCGATTTTCTCATATGATCATCTTTTCACGTTCGACTGATTTCTGATTATTGAAAATGAGATACAGAAGAGCAATGATAATAATGACTATCAGTGTTGTGATGAGCACGACCCGTCGTTTTTCGGAGCCCGGGAGGAGTTTAAAGTTTTGAATGCTATATCTAATGTCGTACAGGCGGTTGATAATTCGAGGTACGATCTCCCTCCCTTTAATTGATTTGCACCGGTTTGCGAACTTTCTGATGAGCTTCTGGGCCGGATGTTTCACTTCCCTTTCTTTTGCTCTCAAGTCGAATTCGGCGCCTTTATAGAGCGAGGGATCGTCAGGATCGACAATGAAGACATTACCGCATGAACAGGTCACGCGGATTTTTCCCCTGTTGATGGGGAATCGCAGTTTCGTCCCACAGGCGGGGCATGGCTTGATCAGATACATCTCTCTGTTTATATCAACTCTTTTGCTTGATGCATCATTTCCGGAATCTCGGCGTAGAAGGTTTCCAGATCCTGGTCGGTGAGCTTAATTGTGGTTATGGCAGCATCGTTCAATTCGTGATAGAGGCCGTCGCTTCCGATACCGATTCCGGCCATGAGACAGATGGTATTGGCTATATGTACAATCGACGTGTACGGTTTGAACTCACCGGGTGCTCTATCGGGTTGATGGTGAAACTGAACGATTGCCTTCAGCACCTCGGGGAATTTCCATTTCGCGAGAACCCGTTCGCCAATCTCCTGATGATCATATCCCATAATTTCTTTTTCTGCCTGCTGAAAGGGGATACCGTTCTTTCTGACGGTGTCCAGGATATCTTTATAGGTATTCTGGACGTAGATGGCGAGAACGGTCTTCCCGATATCGTGTATGATGCCTCCGGTGAAAACGATATCGGCGATGTCCTTTCTGTTCTTTTGTTGCGCTATCTTTTTTGACAGGATTCCCACCGCGAGGCCGTGTCTCCACAGTTCCCCCTTTGCGAGGTCGTAGCCGATAATTGTTTTGTTCAGTATTGCCTTGGTCGCCGCAACGACCACGACATCCTTGACCTCTTTCAATCCGAGGGTAACGAGCGCTCTGTCAATTGAGGTGATCTCTTTTCCCTTGCTGAAGTATGCGGAGTTGCAGAGCTTGAGGATATTCGTGGTTATTGCCTGGTCCTTCGCTATCTCCTCGGCAACCTGCTTGAAGGAAACGTCGGGATCGGTCGCCATGGTTAGCACCTTGCTGGCAACGTCCGGGATGGATGGAAGCTGATCGAGATTGCTGATTATTGATTCAATTCTCTGTTTGATATGGGCATGCATGGAAATCTCCACTGCGACATTACACTTTGTAGTATATTCTTTCTTCTCCTGCGGCTTTTATCTTGAGCCGTCCGTCTTCGAGAAAAAAATCAATCACCCTTCCGACATTACCGCCCGTATCTTCCTCCAGGAGGGGGATACCCTCCTGTTCAAGAATTTTTTTCGTTTCGCTGATGTTGCGTTCACCGATCTGTCCCAGAGAATGGCTGCCCTGAAATCTGAACATGGTGGCACCACCGGCTATCTTCGCCGACATAAACTCCTTCCTGCATCCCTGCTGCAGGAGTTGCTTCACCAGAAGCGGTATGGCAGTATCGGCGTATTTTTCCGGTATTCCCTTCCCCAGCTGATTCGGAAGGAGTATGTGGGCCAGCCCTCCCATCTTTTTGTTCCGCTCATAGATGCAGATTCCGATACAGCTTCCCAGAATAGTTCTGAGAACCGCCGGGTTTGAAGAAACACCTATCTGCGCAACTCCAATGGATATAAGTTCGCTCATGTCCCTTTCTCTGATAGTGCTGCTATAAAATAATTTCCTCTTACCGTGTTGCCTTTCTCTCGTACACCTCATGGCATGCGGGGAGGTGTACGATGTATGCGACAATACAGATCTGTTGATCGATGATGAGTATACTCAACCGGAGGAATATGTCTATTACATTTTTGTGAAATGTTCGCTATTTTCATCCGATTGTGATGAAGTTTATACATGAAGGACCGGTGCTCGCTTTATGGAGTGTGCAGATACGTTTTATTGCAGTGCAATACATCGAGGTGTGCCGCTGTTGAGTCTATTTTTCCCAGATGGCATCGGTTATCTGATAGAGATGGGATAACCGCTCTTCCACGTTTCTTCTCAGTGCTTCAAAGGATGATTGATCGAGATCGGGGGGGACGTAAATCTCGCGATCAAAGCGAATAATGATTCTCGAAAACAGCTTTGGAATCATAAATCGATCCCAACTGTTGAAAATCCATTTCCTCTCAGGTGAGATGATGGCAGGGAGAATGGGCATGCCGGAATGCTGGGCGAGCTTTATGAGGCCCGGTTTTATCTGCATGGCCGGTCCCCGGGGACCGTCGACGATATGGCCGACAGGGATACCCTGCTTGAGAAACCGTTCGAGATCTTCGAATGCCTCCCTGCCGCCCTTCGAGGACGAGCCCCGCGCAGTGTGCACTCCCATTTTCTCAACTATACGAGATCCGAAATCCCCGTCTTTGCTTTTGCTCACCATGATGGCGAGGGGATACCGCTTCGGGAAAAAGCCGAAACCTGAGAAAAATCGCTGATGCCATGAGCAGTAGATGGGCACCTCGCCGCGTTCGTATATCGCCTTTTCAATCTCTTCGTTTATTACGCGAATGCGATAGGTTGCCGAGAGCGCCCTGATAAAAAAGAGCCCCAGAGAGGGGAGGATGTTTCTGTAGATAAATCGCTTCATAGCTGTGTTTTCCCATTCTGCATGTCAAATCCTTTTCCACGTGCGTGTTCCCGCATCAGAGGCAGCACTCCCCCGCCGTGAGATAGGTGAGCACATAATCGCTGACCGCCTCTTCGAGGCTGCTGAACTGATGAGAACAACCGGCAGCGTGCAGCTTTGCCATTTCTGCTTCGGTGAAGTACTGATACTGTTTTTTGAGATGGCCGGGCATCTCGCTGTATTCAATGGAGGGGTCTCTTCCGAGCGCACGGTACAGCGAGGTGACGAGATCATTCCATGTGCGTGCTCTTCCCGTGCCGACATTATAAATGCCCCCGATGTCGGGATGCTGAAGGAACCACCACAGAATCTCAACACAGTCCTTGACATAGATGAAGTCTCTCATCTGCTCTCCATCACGATACTCCTCGTGATATGACTTGAACAGCTTCACCCCCCCGCTTTTCTGTATCTGTTGAAAGGCCTGATACACCATGCTCGCCATGGGTCCCTTGTGATATTCGTTGGGACCGAAGACATTGAAGAACTTGACGCCGACCATCCGATCGATGAGCCCGTTCCGATATGCCCACAGGTCGAAGAGGTGTTTTGAGTAAGCATACCGATTGAGCGGGTGAAGTGTTTCGAGCCGGGAGTGATCATCGGAGAATCCCTGTTCACCGGTTCCGTAGGTTGCGGCGCTGCTTGCATAGATGAAGGGAATCCCCCTGTCGAGCGACCACTCGGCGAGCCTTCGGCTGTAGCGATAGTTGTTTTCGATAAGGTAATCAGCATCCTCTTCGGTCGTGGAGGTGCAGGCGCCCATATGCACCACGGCCCGGGCACTGAGCTGACTGCCGTTCAATATGTCGAGGAAAGCATCTTTGTGAATGTAATCGGTGAATTTCCTGCTGACGAGGTTTTTCCACTTCTCGCTTGTATTCAGCCGATCGACGATGAGGATATCATCGATGCCCTCATTATTCAGTTTCCAGATAAAGGCACTGCCGATGAATCCCGCTCCACCGGTCACAATAATCACCGTACGCCTCCTCGCGAGTGTGTGTTCATGATTATCATTGCATTTCAGAAGAATTGATATCTCGTATGGAATGGCACTGTAACAGCAATCAGTTTTATTTCAAGAAATTTATTGGGAGACACGCGGTTGTGTCCGAGCTTGAGAAATCAAGCCCCGGCAATAAAAGCGGCCATTTCCCGTTTCTCCCTCGTTTTCGTGAAAGTGGCACGGTACGACGACGCTTCTGAAAACGTGAAATTATCGAATCAAAGGTGAGATGAGGAATTTGCTCTGATGCTCAACCTTCACCTTGCTCCAGGGGGATCATCGCTGAAGAGTTTTGCGGTCATGATTGTGAAAGGAGTGGGGTACAGAATTGCAGAGGAAAACTGCATCGTAATCGGAAATCTGTTGCCATTCTGGAGAATGTGCTTACAATTGTTATAATTTTAATTGACGATTGAGCGCGGTCTTTATATCTATGTGTGAGTGAGCACTTACTCATACCATTGAGATATTTCAGGGTGATAGTATGAAATTCGCAGGCTTATGTATTGGTGTTCCCAAAGAGATTATGGTTGGCGAGAACCGGGTGGCGGCAACTCCTGAAACGGTCAAGAAGCTTACCGCCGATGGGGCACGGGTCGTCATCGAGGAGGGGGCGGGGCTCGGCGCCTTCTTCGAGGATGAGGAGTACAAGGTCGCCGGGGCGGTGATTGAACCGGACGTTCGGAAGATCTATCGTGACGCGGACATCATTATGAAGGTGAAGGAGCCGATGTTGAATCAATCGCTGTCCGTGCACGAGGTGGATATGATGCGGGAGGGGCAGGTCCTCGTGACGTTCCTCCATCCGGCAAACCCGATCAATCATCAGATGGTGCAGGACATTGCCGGGAAGGGAATTATCAGCCTCTCCCTTGACAGCATTCCGCGGATTTCCCGGGCTCAATCGATGGATGCCCTCACCTCCATGAGCACCGTGGCGGGGTACAAGGCCGTCATATCGGCGAGCACCATGCTCCCGAAGTTCATTCCCATGGTGGGTACTGCCGTCGGCATGATACAGCCTGCGAAGGTTTTTGTCGTGGGAACCGGTGTTGCGGGTCTTCAGGCCCTGGCCACGGCGAAGCGGCTTGGTGCCGTGACGTTCGCCGCCGATGTGCGGCCTGAAGCGGTGGAGCAGGCGAAAAGCCTGGGGGCAAAGATAATCGATACCCGCATTTCCCCCGAGGATGCGCTGGGTGAAGGCGGATACGCCAGGCATCTCCCGAATGATCTTATCAAAAAGGAACAGGATGCTTTCACCGACATCATACGGGAGGTTGATGTGGTGATACTCTCGGCGCTGGTGCCGGGCAGGCTCGCTCCGATACTCCTCACCGAGCAGATGGTTAAGAGCATGCAGCACGGCTCCATCATCGAAGACATCTCCATTGATCAGGGTGGCAACTGTGAACTGACGGTGTCGGGAAAGGTGGTGAAGCGCTACGATGTGACCATCAACGGCACCAAGAATATTCCGGGCTCGGTTCCGGTGACGGCGACGCACATGTTTGCGAAGAACATCATGAATTTCGTATCGATACTGGTCAAGGATGGAAAGGTGAACATCGATCTGGATGATGAGATAATCCGCTCTGCACTGGTGACCCATGAAGGAAAGCTGGTGCACGAGGGGACCCTGGAAGCAATTCGGGAAGTTGCTGGAGGTTGATGAAGATGGATCTGTGGATAATGATTGCCGTGTTTATCGTATCAACAGCGCTCGGGTACAAGCTGATCTCTGACGTGCCCTCGCTCCTCCACACGCCGCTTATGTCAGGCATGAACGCCCTCTCGGGCATTACCGTGCTGGGAGCGGTTGTGGCAGCCGCACTGGCGCTGGGATATGGGAGCAGAATCCTGGGCATCCTGGCAATCGTGCTCGCCATGATAAACGTGGTGGGGGGATTCCTGGTGACGGACCGGATGCTGAGGATGTTCAAATCGGACAAATGAGACTGCCATGAATTTCGGATTATACGAGATAATTTCAGGAGTGGTTGTTATCGCCGTGCTTCTGGGCATCAGGTTTTTGAGCTCGCCGCGCACCTCCGTGGCGGGAAACAGGCTGGGTGCCCTGGCGATGCTGGGTTCCATAATCGTGGTGCTGCTGTACCGGGGGATTCTCGGCTCCTTCGAGGTCCTTGCGGGTCTTGTCGCCGGCGGCCTTATCGGATTGCTGCTGGCAATCAGGGTCACCATGCTTCGCATGCCACAGCTCGTGGCGCTCCTCAACGGGTTCGGCGGTCTGGCGTCACTTCTCGTGGCTTCGGTGGTGGTTCTTGAGGGCGGCTCGCGGCTCACGACGGCAAACATACTCTCAAGCCAGCTGGCGATTATCGTGGGCGGGATAACCTTCGGCGGCAGCATGGTAGCGGCTGCCAAGCTGGACGGGAAGGTGCGGCAGAAGCCTCTGCTGCTGCGCGGTCACAGCGTTATGAGCCTCCTGCTGCTGCTGTTCATGGCAGCCCTCGCAGCATACGGTCCCTTCGCAAGAGCAGGAGGGGCTCATGCCATCATGACAGGCGCTGCACTGGCGTCACTGGCCTTCGGAGTCCTCTTCGCCGTCAGGATAGGCGGTGCTGATATGCCTGTTACCATTTCGCTTCTGAACGCATCCTCCGGGCTCGCCGCCTCGATTTGCGGCTTTGCCCTGGGCGATTACCTTCTCATCGCTATCGGTGCTGTCGTTGGTGCGGCCGGGTTAATCCTGACCAGGATAATGTGCAGGGCCATGAACCGATCCCTGCTCGACATCCTCACGGGAAGGACCGCATATGCTGATGGTATTGTGCAGGCTCCCGTTCCCCAGGCACCGGAAGGAGAGCGTGCGGCACCCGAGAGCGAGGAGAGCAGGATTGAGAAGGTTTTGGGAATCATCTCGGTGGCTCAAACAGTGATTGTTGTTCCGGGATATGGAATGGCGGTATCGCAGGCACAGTCCAGGGTGAAGGAGCTCTATGATATCCTGACGAGCCGGGGCACGGAGGTGCGATTTGCCATACATCCCGTTGCCGGAAGGATGCCGGGTCATATGAACGTGCTCCTGGCCGAGGTGGACATTCCCTATGAGGTGCTCTGTGAGCTCGATGACATCAACCCGTGCTTTGGCGAGACTGACCTTGTGATTATCGTGGGAGCCTGCGATGTGGTAAACCCGGCAGCCATCAGCGCCGAGGGGACGCCTATCTACGGGATGCCCATCCTGCATGTTCACGAGGCGAAGCACGTTGTTGTCTTCAACCTGGACACCAGCCCCGGTTATTCCTGCGTGGAGAATCCGCTTTACGAAAAGAGCAATGTCATTATGATGCTGGGAAACGCTACGGATTCCCTTGCAGCCCTCCTGGAGAGGATCCGCTGACAGAAGTGGTTCACAGATTATCTTCCCCCTGAATTTGCACGGGGGCGCCTGGGCCGGAGATCTGGTTTCACGATATCTTTCGCAGGGACGGCTCGCCCTTGATCCCGGGAGATCGGGAGGTTTCGATGCAGATCTTCCGTATCACAGCATCCGGAAGCGCAGCATCCATCGGCGAAGCAGCAGCAGCGGAATGATGATGCGGGGGGCGGTGTAGCGAAGGGGCTTTTTTTCGATGCATCTGAGGAGATGCTCCACCGCGCGCTCGACTCCCATCATGAAGGGCTTCACGTCCCCCTTCGCCATCTTCGTGTCCACAAAGCCGAAGCGGATAGTGGTAACGCGAACTTCCTTCGGCCTGAGAGCGAGCGCCAGCCCTTCGAGGTAATTCGAGAATCCCGCCTTCGATGCATGATAGCTGGGAGCCTCGGCGGATATGAGCATATCCGCAACACTGGAGATGCCGATGAAGTGGCCGTTCCCCCTCCCGACCATGAGGGGGATGACCAGTGCTGCGGTCTTTATCATGCCCAGAAGATTCACCTCGAATATCTCCACCTCATCCGCCATTCGGGCGACATCGAGCAGCTCACCGATTCCCGCGCAGTAGATGCAGAGATCAAAGGGCCCGCTCTTTTCGAGGACGGATTGTACGTTCATCATGTAGTCATCATCCTGCACCGCCGCAACGAGGTGCTCGTAGGACGGATTGACTATCGGGGATTCGCTCCGTGAGATGCCCGCGGCTTGATACCCGCGCTTCAGAAGCTCTCTGGTGAGGGCGAGCCCGATGCCGTCGGAGTTTCCTATGAGAAGTGCTTTTCCATTCATGCCTGCCTCCCGGTGAAATGTATTTGTGTGATTGCTGAATAATGCAAATCGTCAATAAATGCGGATATTTTCGAGATTACGGGTCATGATCCGGAAATATCTGTTGTGATCAACGAATTTATATCTACACCACCTGCTTTGTAACCGATTGAATGCATAATAGAGCGATAGTTATCGGTTAATGGCTGTATGGTTGGCGTATTGACTGCCAAAAAGAGCGATAGTTATCGGTTAATTATTATTTGGAAGGATAAATCAACGAAAAAATGGGGGAGTGGGATTATTGCTACTCGGTTATTGTGAAGAATGTTGAATTGGCCAACCGGTTGGCCAATTGCAATGCGACATAATGAATTCTACAGCCCGCTAGAGAATTGACGGAGCGCAATAGATTTTTCATGAAAGAGCATAGGGAAGTGCAGCTGTTACTGCCCCCGCACCCTTCTGTACCACTCGTCGAATCCTTTCCGCTCCATGGTCAGACCCTCGTCGAGCGATACGGAGCCTCCCCGATCGATGAGTTTCTTCACGGTGGCGAGCGCTTCCTGATTCGCCGCGGCTATGGCGCCGGCGATCTCCTTCGCCCGGGGAAGGAGATCTTGATTCGGTACGACCTCGTTCACGAGCCCCAGGGAGAGCGCCTTCTGTGCCGTGACGAACTCGCCGGTGAAGGATATCTGTTTCGCCATCGGCCGGCCGACGATGCGCTGCAGGATCTGCGTGATCCCCCAGGCGGGATGGAGGCCGTACTTCACATGGGTGTCGGCGAAGGAGGCCTTCTCGCCGGCGATGAGGAAGTCGCAGAGGAGGGCCAGCTCGAAGCCGCCGGTTATCGCGTAGCCGTTTATCGCGCCGATGATCGGCTTCCGGCAGGCGAGCATGACATCGATGAGTATTCTTCCGTCGCCGCGCACATCGATAAGTTCCTCCTTGCCGAAGGCGCCCAGGTCGAGTCCGGCGCAGAAGGAATTGCCGCTGCCGGTTATGATGGCAGCCCGAATATCATCATTTGAGCCTGCTTCATCGATGTGATTGAAGAGCGTTGTCAGCGCTGCCCGGTTCAGGCTGTTCTTCTTCTCGGGCCTGTTCAGCGTTATGATCGCAATTCCGTTTTCGATCTCGAGAAGCACCGGTTTTTCACTGTTCATGGGGAATAACTCCGCCCTTTCAAATCGAGATGATTATTCGAATCCGTCAATGATAATCCGGTCAATTACAGCGTCAATTTATTTGGTACTTTCTTCCATGTCACTGCTGGTGTGATATTTCATCTCCGGGCTTTTATCTGAGTGGATGCTTGTGGGATAGTATTTTTCTCATCGGGTGAAAATACGCTGCACTATTCTCTGTCCCAGTCATAGGCCTCCGATGCTATTTCGTCGAGCAGATTCTCAAGCGCCCGGGAGCGACTTTCGCTCGGCGGGATGCTCTTCTGGAGATAGCGCTCTATGGCTTCCTGTGCCTTCAGGCGCGAATTTGAAGCCATCGACTGGTTGAAATAGTGGATTACCAGGCGCTTTCCCTGATCGGAGAGGGGATTTTTTGCTAAATATTCGACGGCCCTGTAAATTGATTCTCTTAAGTCCTTTCGACTCACCGGTTTTCCTCTCTTGCGTGTTCCGTAATGCTTCCCGCGAAGCCCTCGTATAAGCTGTTTCTACTATCTTCGATAAAACGAATTGTGTCAAGCATAGTATCAATATACGGTTACCGGCGCTCCGTGGCACAAAAAAATAATCTTTTATTGCCAGTAAAGCGATGCTGCCGGTATATGTCGCGGTCAAGGCATTACTCACAACACGATGTTTTATATTCTAGGTGATGGTTGCAATATAGGTGGAAATGCCGTCGAGTATCATCTGAATGCCGATCGTTGCGACGATGAGTCCGGTAATTCGAATGAGCGCTCCCATGATATTATTTTTGATAAGCACCCTGCCGATGATCCGTGAAAAGTACATAACCGCGAGGTTGATAATCAGGGCAATGACAATAGATATAAGGGTGTATGCCATACCGTATTTCGCCGGGAATGAGACGGCAGCGGTAATGGTCGCGGGACCGGCAATCATGGGCGAGGCGAGCGGCACAATGGAAATATCCTCGAGCTGCTGCCCGTCCTTCAGTTCGAAAAAGAGCCCCTTGTTGAGAGCCTCGAATCCGCGGAGAACCAGCACAATCCCGCCGGCGAGTTTGAATGAATAGATATTGACCTGGAAGACCGTTTGCAGGAGAAAGTTCCCGACAATGGCAAAGAGGAGCAGAATGGTAATAGCAACGGATGATGATTTAAAGACGACCCTTCTGAGCTCTCGATCATCGTATTTCTCTGAGAGGGTCGTGATGATAAAGATTTTGCTAATGGGGTTTATCAGGGCGATGAGTGCGAGACTGCACTTTACCAGGGTGTCAATATCCATTTCTCTGCTCAGCCTGTTTCTGTAGTGATGATGCAGATTGAGGAGTTGCACACTGTATAGATGAGTGGATGACAAAGTCAAACACTTAATTACAGATTTCGTGTCTCGCCGTGTTTCAGGATCCAGAAGTTTTCAACCGGGAGCATTCGATGCACTATCTCGCCGATGAGCACCTTCGGTGGATCATCGAGCGCTTCATTGGCCAGATCAAAGGTTCCCCAGTGGATGGGGAGGAATTTCTTCCCTTTCACGTCGAGAAAAGCCTGTACGGCTTCTTCGGGGCTCAGATGAACAGGGCCCATAAACCATCGGGGCATATAGGCGCCGACGGGAATGGCTGCAATGTCAAAGGGGCCGTATCGTTCACCGATTTCCTTGAAACCGGGGAAATAACCGGTGTCACCGGCAAAGTAGACACGATGTTTTTTCCCCCTGATCACCCAGCCGCTCCAGAGCGTTTCGTTGCGGTTGAACAGCGAGCGGCCGGAGAAATGCTGCGCCGGTGTGGCGATGAAATCTATTCCCCGGTAGGTTGTCGAACCCCACCAGTCGAGCTCACGGTAATTTGTAATATCGGAATCCTCCAGGAGCTTCCCGACCTTCAGCGGAACGATATAGAGGGGAGCATTACCCAGCCGTCGAATCGTATTCTCGTCGAAATGATCGTAGTGATCGTGTGAGATAATGACGACGTGAATCTCGGGCAGATCCTCGAAGCGGACTCCCGGTTTTACGAATCGCTTCGGACCGATGAACTGGAAGGGAGAGCTCCGCTCGCTCCAGATGGGATCGGTGAGTATATTTACCCCCGCTATCTGAATGAGGAGTGTGGAGTGGCCGATCCAGGTAACGGAGAAGCTGCCGGTGTTCTCCCGCAGCGCTTTTCCATCGTTCTTTACCCTGATAAAATCGTAGGTGCGATTCTTCTTGTCATTGGAGTTCCGTGCCCGGTCGAAGAGTATCCAGTAGAGAAAATCTCCGAAGCTCTTCTCCTCGAACCCGGGGTAGGGATTTACAAATCCTTTATCGGTATGATGCGGAGGATTCTTATTCTTGTCAGGATGACTGCTGTTGAGCAGAGAATGTCCCGTGAATACGGTACAAAGGAGAAACGCTGCGAGTATAATTATTTTCATTGCTGTTCTTTTACCTGATTGTTTAATACATTCTATTATACTGTAATTACTATAGCTTACCACCATTTTGATATAACTGCAAAAAATCTCCATGGTTTTTCGTAAAAGCCTTTTTCAGTACCGGCGTGTGCGGCGGTGTGTTATTTGGCACTTATTAATGCATTGTGAAAATAATATCAATATCCTCTCTCCCCTTGCAAAGAAACATTACAATATAAGACAGCTGATGTGCACAATGAGTTACAGAATCTCGGATAGATTAATTATTTGCGTTATTTCTGGATGAATTGTTGTTGAAATACGATGTTGCCGACGCACCATTAATGCTCCCTGTTGATGCCAGCATGCCATCTGCATGAATCGCCAATATTTTGAATGACATGCGGATGATGTATCGGGGAATTTTTAAAACACCCTCCGGGGATTCCGAAAGAGGTGAAGGGAATGAAAGAAGAGCGGCTTCTGTTCAGATGCGGAGATATCTCGCTCGAGGGAGTTTTCCGGCTTCCGGAGAGCGGGAGAGCGCCCGCGGTGGTGGTCTGTCATCCTCATCCGCAATACGGCGGCAACATGGACAACAATGTCGTTCATGCGGTATGTCAGGCGCTCGGGGCGCATTCGATTGCCTCGTTGCGATTCAACTTCCGCGGGGTGGGAAGAAGTGAGGGGCGCTATGCAGATGGAATCGGCGAGCAGGATGATGTCAGTGCGGCTCTCTCCTTTCTTGAGGAGCGGGAGGAGATAGATTCTCAACGGCTTGGTCTCTGTGGCTATTCCTTCGGCACCATGGTCGCCATTCCGGTTGCTGACAGGGATGCACGGGTGCAGGCAATCGCAGGAGTTTCTCCCTTCTTTGTCTCCCCCGGTCTCCTCAAAGACTTTCAGAAGCCGAAATACTTCATCTGTGGCTCCAGAGATTCCATTGCGGATCCGCGGGGGCTTGCAGATAGTATCAACGCCCTTCCCGATCCGAAAACATACGATATAATCGAAGGCGTGGATCACTTCTGGTGGGGGTATGATGAGGTGGTCGGAACGAAGGTTGCTGAGTTCTTCGGCTCGTCACTGAGCTGATCTCAATAACCGATGGTAAGCGTAAGCCCCTTGGATTCCAGGAATTCCTTCAACTGCTCGAGCCGGCCTTCCTCAAGAAAGGGCGTTCCCTCATAGGGATATTCCCTTCCGAGGAATGCGTATTTGGGCTTTCCATACTCGTGATAGCCGAGAAGTGATATCTTCTCAACCGGCATATCCTTGAGCATTTCTGCGAGCTGTGCCATATGCTCTTCGGAGTCGTTGTATCCGGTAATAACCGGAATCCGCACCCATACTCTCGCCTGATTCGCATCAACAATTTTCCTGAGATTTTCGAGAATGATGTCATTCTTGACACCCGTCCCCTCCAGATGCTTTTCAGGATCGAGATTTTTCAGATCGAAAAGAATAACATCGGTATACGGCAGGATTCTCTCAAAATCTTCCCACCGTGCATATCCGCACGTATCGACAGCCGTGTTCAGTGAAAATTCTTCCTTGCACTTCTTGAGGAAATTGACGGCAAATTCGGGCTGCGAAAGCGGTTCACCGCCGGAGAGGGTCACGCCGCCTCCCGAATTGTCATAGAATATCTCATCGCGACTGGCTTCTTCAACCAGTTGATCCACCGTCATTACCTTTCCTGTAATATCGAGCGTACCGGTCGGGCAGACTTCAACGCACTTCATACAGAGGGTGCACAGCGGGCGATTAATATGAACGACGCCATCGTCAAGGTCGATGGCGTCGTTCTCACACATTTCCATGCACTTTCCGCAGCCCTGGCATTTCTGTACCCTGACCAGTATCTCGGGATATGCATTCTGAGACTCGGGATTCGAGCACCACTTGCATCTGAGAGGGCATCCCTTTACGAAAATGGTCGTACGTATACCGGGCCCATCCTGTATGCTGTACCGCTGAATATTGAAAATTAAACCCTTATCAGCACTTCGGTACTCATGCACCGGGATATTTCGATACTTTATCTTATGATCCATTGATGCTTCCTTTACGTCAGATCCCTTACCCCGCGAAACACTGCGGTGTTCTTTCAATTATTGATTCTTGCAGGTTCTTGTCGAGATCGATGAAGTATGCGGCAAAACCTGCTACCCGAACCTGCAGTGTTTGATACTTTTCGGGTCTGTCCTGCGCATCGATAAGCGTTTCCTTGCCGACCGTCGTAAACTGAACGTGGTGTATTCCCAGATCACCGAAGGTTTTAAGATACTGGGCGAAGAGCTGCGCGTTATGACCGCTGAGGTACGAAGGATTAATCGTCTGGTTGAACAGCTGATTCCAGGTGATGAGCGGGTCGACCTTCGCGACTGATTTGAGTACCGCAGTCGGGCCCTTCTTGTCCACGCCCGTCATGGGTGAAATGGAACCGTCGTTAAAGGCATCACAGGAGTTTCTGCCATCGGGCGTTGCCGGGCAGATTCGCCCGAACATCCACCAGGCGGTTGAGGCCGTTCCGTCGGGAATACAGGGCGATCCGATGTTCGTCTTGCAGCTCATGGTCGCTTCGGCGACCCGTCGGCCGAACTCGCGTGATATGAGATCCACATAGTCATCGTCGTTGCCGAACTTCGGTGCCGCCAGACAGAGTTTCTGCAGATGCTCGTAGCCCTTCCAGTTGTTCTTCAACGCCTCGATGATCTCTGACAGCGTCGCCTTTTTATCTTCGAAAACGACCTTCTTGATAGCTGCGAGAGAATCGGCAACGGTATTGATTCCAAAGAGGGTCACATCGCGATAGTCAGGCGTGTAATCCCAGTCCCTGACATCCTCTGCCCGCTCGATACAGCCCTCTATCAGTGTGGAGAGAAATGGACGCGGGGCGAATTCCTTGTAGAGCGCATCGGAGATATTCCCGATAAGCACCAGGCGTTTGATGACATATTTATAATTCTCCATCGTGGCGTCCATCAGCTCTTCCATCGAGCTGATTTTTTCAGGATCGACCGTCACCTGGCCGGCTTTCTTGTAAAAAGCCAGCGGTTCGAGGCCCAGAGCGGTGACGAGGCAGAAGGGAAGAGGAACGCCACTCGCCCATGCCGAAATGTGATTCATATTCTTTCCCGGTATATGGGGAACCATACAGTTGTTGATGGAATAGCTTCGTGCGTCTCCGAGAGGACAGCCGAGATTGACCAGCCGAACAATATTTACCTTGTCATTGAAAATCGCCGGCTGCGGCATGCCCGATGCCAGGACCTCTATTGTCTTGTCGACCAGCTTTTTCGGTATCCGGTCATGCCATCGCAGTGCCAGCGGGGGAACAATAGCCCGCACGCTCTTGGTGGCATCGAGGACGATGTAGGACATCTCATTGGTGACATCACTGCCGTCAGCGTCGACGCCGCCGATGGTCACGGTCTGGTATCCCAGGGCGCCGCCGCCGAAACCGGACCATATCGGCGCATGGAGAAAACCGGTCTCCTGAAATTTCACAAAGACGAATTCAACCCATTCCTGCGCTTCGTCCCTGGTAATTCTCCCCTCTTTCAGATCCTTCATGTAAAAGGTGTCGAAGACGACATCAAATCGAATACCGCTTCCCACCTGCGGCAGCTCGATGAAGTTAATGACGAGGTGAATGAACCAGTAGCTCTGCAGCGCCTCCGGCAGCGATCGCGGAGGATTCTCCGGTACCCACTCGCACATCTCGGCGATGTGTTCGAGCTCCTTCTTTCTGGCTGCATCTTTCTCCTCTTTTGCGAGATCCCGTGCCAGTGCGGCGTATCGCTTCGACCATGCGATTACCGCCTCAAGGGTGATAATCATGCTCCTGAGCGCATTCTGCTTCCTGACGTAAACCTCGCCGTTAATGTCGCCGTCCCAGTACTCCTTGTCCAGCTTCATCTTGCGCTGCTTTGCCTCTTCGATGAGCCCCTTGAGGCCAACGCGAAAGACCTTCTCATAGTCCGGCGTGCCGGCTTCCCAGTTGAAGACCCAGAATTGATCGACCAATTCATCGGAAAGATACTGCCGCAGCATGTGATGAATTGAGAAATTCTGCCAGTACTCACATATCTCCTTCAGCTCTTTTCTCCCCTCATCGTTGATCATGCTGCTATACACCTGACCCTCGGTGGTTTCTCGCAGTATCCATTTCCATGCAAGCTCGGGATAGAAGGGGACCGATTCGGAATTCGATGCATAATTGCCAACAATCATTTCACCGGGGCGAATATAGATAGTCATATTTTCCAGTATATGAGCAAGCGCTTTGGCTCTCCTGAAGGGCATCGGCTCGTTTGCGTTTTGCTTGTAGGATTCGGTTAGCAGTCGAGCCCGCTCGAGGTCCAGCGTCCATGCAAATCCCGGTCTGGTGGCTCTCAGATCATCAGTGCCTTCCTGAATGGCGATCTGCTGCGCCTTTATGGGCGTTTTAATCATCAGTTCCTGTGTTCTTTCTGACATGGTTTTCCTCCTTGTAAAGTGGTATACATCTTAAAATGGTGAGAATAGCATTTCCTACGATGCTGTTGTTGTATCGGTTTACAAATAATTACAATGGCATACTCCTTCTTTTTTCAAAAAAACTTTTTTTAAATATCGCTCTACTATACATGATACATACTTTTATCTGAAACGAAAAGGCACCCTGAAGGAAAAAGATAAAAAATCCACTCTTCCGCTGTCTCAAGTGCACGATTCAGATACAATCAAACATAACACTGCTATGTTTAAAGTACAAAAAATAGGATAAAAATTGCAATATTTTTTTTAATTTTTTTCACTATTATGAATTTTTAGTCGCCGGGCCATTTCCAAAATGAGCCTGAACCCGGATGTTTCTCTTATGAGGTCGAACTCAATCCAGGTGAGCGGTTATTCGGTTTTTTGATATATCCGGCACCGGGCATTGACCGGCATAAGGGCTGAAGCTCCCGGGGGAAGTGATTCGTGAATCCCGATCGCCAGCAGCCCCCCGGGCAAAAGGCGGTAGAGGATTCTGTTGAGCAGCTCTTCCTGAAGCCGTACCTCAAAATAGGTACAGACCAGATTTCGGCAGAGTATCAGGTGAAAAGGCCCATCGGGCATCTCAAAACGGATGTCCTGCTGGAGAAAGTCGATATCTTGGCGGAAGCGATCGGGGAGCGTATATTCGTCCCCCTTATGGAATTGGCTCAGCAAAGGCGGCGGGAGCTCCTTCAGGCTCGAGGGGGTATAGCTACCCCGGAGTGCCCGTCTGAGCATGCGGCTGTTTGCATCGGTGGCGGTGATATGTATCGCGAGAGCGGGGAACTCCCGGCTCAGCAGGGTTTCCCAGATTATCTTCAGCGTGTATGCTTCTTCACCCGAGGCGCAGCCGGCGCTCCAGCAATTGAGGGTTCGATCCCCGCGGCCGAGGGCTCTTCCGGCGAGGTGAGGCAGCGCTTCACGGGCGATACTGTCAAAAACGCCCCTGTCCCGATAGAAGCGCGATATGGTGATGCGGCAGAATGAGTCGAGCAGGGACCACTCTGCTTCATTGTGCGTGAGGAATTCCCTGTACCCGTCGATCTCGAGATTCAGCTCCCGCATGCGGCGTTCTATCCGCTTGCAAACCTGCTTTCGAACCTTGCGGAATCCCTCCCAGCGCATATGCATCCGGGGGAGCGCCCACTGCAGGAAATGTATACACTCGCTGTCTCTCATGGCAGTATCGCACGGGGACAGCCCGCAACCGAGCTCCTCACCGAAAATGTTCCCAGCGCATGATATCGGATCTCCCGGTTCGCATCAAGCGGAAAAGTGGCAAGGCAGTGCTGATTATATCAGTCCCTTCTCCTTGAGCACGTTCATCGCCCAGGTGTTACGATCAGCGATTTCGACAAGCTCCTCCTCGGGACGCCGCTCGAGAGTAATCGCATCGCTGGGACAGGAGGGATAGCAGACGCCGCAGCCGATGCACTTGGCTTCGTCGACAACGGCGATGTCATCAACGGTTATCGCCTTAACGGGGCACCGCTCGGCACAGGTTTCGCAGGCGGTGCACAATTCCGGATCGATTTTGCTCACGTAATTGGATCGCTTGAAAGCATTGGGGAGCCCGATCTCGGTTAAGGTGCGTATGAAGACGCAGCAGCAGGAGCAGCAGTTGCAAATGGTTGTTACCTTCCCCTGATGGTTCTCCGTCATGTGAACGAGACCCTCCTCGTTGCTCTTTCGAAGAATGTCCAGTGTTTCTTCTCGCGTAATCTCTCGTGCCATGCCGTGCTCGACGATGTACTGTCCCATGCTGTCAAAGTGGAGACAGTTCTCCGTTGTGTGATCGCACCCTTTCCCCACTGTCTTGGCGTACTGTCTGCAGGGGCAGTGTGCCACGGCAAAGTACTTCACCGGTTCGAGCAGCTTGGCCAGATCCTCAAAAGGGGTAACGGTGGAATTGCCCGAAAGAGATCGATCGATGGGAACGACCCTCATCATGGACTGATCGCGATCGCCAATCTCGTAGGAGAACTTCTCCTTCCAGTATTTCGTCCAGAGGGGACCGAGCTTCTCGGCCCGCTCATCGATCTTCCCGGGCCAGAAGGGAGTTTCCGAAAAACCGACCACCGAGGGCAGCAGGCGATAGAGCAGCTTTCCCTTTCGCTCGACGGTGAATACCGTTCCCTTGTCGGCCATGGTGTCGAGCTTCTCCTTGAGCTGGTCTTTATCCTCTCCGAGTTCATCGGCGAGCTCCTCGATGCTCTTGGGCATCACCGGAAGGCGAAGTGCGAGCGCAGCCTCCTCGGGGGTGAAAAGCACTTTGAGAATTTCAATTGCCTCTTCACTCTCCGGAAAGCCGATGGGGAGCTTGTCTAACTTTTCACACAATTTCAGATAATTGTCTTCCATTCGAAGCCTCTTGCTTGCTTAACTGGTTTTTCATTTCTGAGAGATGATGCTTTATCCGGTTGCGGTGTTCTTTTATACGTATTCACTATAGTATACCTGCGCTGAGCGATCCCCGTTCGTCCGTTTGCCTGATGGTAATAATGCAGTGAAAAAGGGATCACATCTTCCGGCGGGGAGGTGCACATCTCCCGCAGTACTGAGTCGTATATGAGTACTTTTTTAAAAGTCATCTCTTTTCCTTAATCAATCTCCTCACCGTGCTGTCGCTGCTGCAGCGAGTTATCCAGGATTCTCGTGAGCGTATTCTTCATCTGATCGAGAGCCTCCGGGGAGATACCCATAAAGACTTTATCCAGCGTTTGTTCAACCACCCGGAGCACCGGTTTGCGAACATATCTCCCTTCATCGGTAAGAAATATCCTTATCGCCCTCCGATCGGCAGGATCATTTTCCCGGTGCACGAGGCCGTCGCGCTCCATCCGGTCGAGCAGTCCGGTCATTGTCGAGGGCTCGAGTCCTGCGCCCTGTCCCAGCTCAATCATCTTGATCCCATCTTCACGCCAGAGGCACAGGAGGACCCCAAGATAGGCCGGCTTCACCTGTTCCACGCCGGCTGACGCGAATTCCCTCTTGAGCTCGGCGGTCACTAGAAGGGTGGATCGCGATATGAGATAATAGGGGCAGTCTGTGGGATTGACGGGTTCCATGTTGTCACCGATAAATAAATTACTGATACAAATATTTCGTATACGAAGTATTTTGTCAACAGTTTTGCTATGTCTCGTAATAAATTGAGATTAAGAATTTTGACAGGATTGACAGAATTTGCTTATTGTTTCTTGATAAATCAATTGCCCGATTTAAACGGTTTTCTCGGTTCGCAACAAGCGGAAAAGTGATTGAAGAGTTGCGGCCCATGCAGCGCGCGCTGTTCGGCCGTCGGGGACCTGTTTCCCGTAATGAAACGGAGGGCATTCGCTGCAATGGGAAACAGGTTGAATTCTGAATTCCGGAGTTAAACGGCAACTGTGCCCATTTGGCCGGAATATGCATTATTCCACTAAAATTTTTTTCCTCGGCTCCTTCACCACCTCGCCAATAACGGCAGCGTTATCCATCCCCTCTTCGTGGAGTTTTTTGAGCGCTTCTTCTGATTTATCTGGAGGTAAAGCGAGCACCAGACCGCCGGAGGTCTGGGCATCGAAGAGAAGCCACTGTTTCCAGTCGGGTACATCCATGGAGAAATGGACCAGCTTCTCACGGTAGGCCCTGTTCCGCCGATCCCCCGGCGGGATAAGCCCCATCCTCGTAAATTCCTCAACTCTGGGGAAAAGGGGGAGCGAGGAGGAATCAATTGCTATGCCGACGTCTTCTTCGGTCTGTTCGATCATTTCCAGGAGATGCCCCGCAACTCCATAGCCGGTTATGTCGGTACAGACGGATACGCCGACATCCAGAGCGATTTCAGAGGCTTTTTTATTGAGAGCAGCCATGCTTCGGGAAACCACAGCCTGGGTCTCCTCATCGACCATTCCGCCTTTCAGCGCGTTGTTAATTATTCCGCACCCTAAAGCCTTGGTGAGTATCAGCCTGTCTCCTGTTTTAAGATGGCCTTTGGTTAATATCCTCCGGGGATCAATTATGCCTATGACCGAGAGGCCGTATTTGATTTCCTTCGGATCGATTACAGAATGTCCCCCGACAAGCGCTACCTGAGCCTCTTTGAGCTTGTCCGCGCCGCCTCTGAGCACTTCCTCTAATGTCGACAGATTCATGGATGACGCGGGATAGCAAACCATATTCATGGCCAGGATCGGCTTCCCGCCCATCGCGTAAACGTCGCTCAATGCATTCGCGGCTGCAATCTGCCCGTACACATACGCTTCTTTGACAATGGGAGTGAAGTAATCAACAGTCGCAATGATGGCAAGATCCTCCCTGAGCCTGTACACTGCCGCATCGTCATCCATGCTTGCGAGTATGTTCGGATCTGCGATAGTGCTTAATCCCTTGAGGACCTCCTTGAGATCGCCCGGATCCATCTTTGTCCCTCAACCGCCTCCCATCAATTCCGGACCAAACAGAATTGCTTCTTCGGCCATAGTCACTCCTTCGATAGCAGTTTGATGATTTCCATCAAAGACTTTATCAGCCGGATTTGCATGTCAACTATAAATATTGTAAATATATTATATTTATAATATAAATCGATCCCGTTTCTGTAAGAACCGGTTTAGCGTACTGTTGGCCAGAATTAATGTGTAATCTCAATAGGGGGGAGTCAGTGGGCGCGTGTGTACCCCATCTATTGAACTGTAGGAGCTCTCAGGCGCTATATCCGGAGCGATTATGGGTGAAACTCGGATTTATTAACAGAGGTTTTCCGCGTTAACGAAGATAACCCGGGGAAAATTCTGAAACCACGGATTTCATCGGTGCCGAGGAGGTATAATCGAAGAAGAGGTCTCAAAGGAACGGAGGATGGGGAGGTGTTGCAATCAGTAAGTCGACATGCAGATTGTTATAATTTCACCACGTTCACAATAATTATGGATAATCCAGAGGGCTTTTTATATCATTTTCTTGACTCAATGTTCTGAAAGCCGTATTATGAAAAGCGGACAGGATCAGGATGATATTAATTCCTTATAACCCTGCAAGTTATCCACGATTCAAAAAGATGTGTCGCAATACTACTCCTCAAAAATATGAGCACTGATTATTTTGGTATCATTGCAGAACGGTTTTTATCCCCTTTACCTGAACGAACCGTGATGTTTCGTGATAAATCAATTGCCCGATTTATCTGCGGGAAATGGTGTTTGATATTTTTATTTCGATACAATTTAAAATTGTGAGTTTTTACTTTACTCAATATCCTCAATCCCTATTATAGCCAGCAGTTCAACAAGATGCCATACCGGATCAAGAAAGAGTTAATGAATGATGAACATGCTTCAATGGTTCTCACTGCTTTCGAGTAAACAACGCCTCTGGCTCTTCGGTACGATCGCGCTTATGATTATCATTACAGGCGCCGGTATTATCCTGAGCCCGGAGCCTGAGACGAAGAAAACGGTCAATGTGAGCCTTGAGATGTCGATTCGCGATATCGCTCCAAAACTGCAGGTCACCGGGAAGTCCCTTGCCCGCGAGCTCGATCTGCCGCTGAATGTCTCCAAAAGAAAACCTCTGGGCGCGCTGGGTGTCAAAGAGGAGACGCTCCGGCATGCGGCGCATCACCTCCTTTCTCACCGCGATACCCTGCTCAAGTATTATCTGTATGCAGTGTTGGTTCTCGGGGGCCTTGTGTTCCTCGTCAGGCTGGGCCGCCCGGATCTGTCCGATCTCGAGCACAGGAGTCAGTGGTATAATCGAACGCCCTACATAGCCGTGCTCCTCATCTCGGTAATCGGTGCCGGATTCCTGCTGGGGAAATCACCGAATCCCATGGAAGGGATCGTGAAGGTCTTTAAGTCCATGGTAGGATTATATCCGGACCCGGCGGCCAAGGTGATGGCCTTCCTTTTCTTCATTGGTCTTGCCGTTATCGGAAACAAGCTCATCTGCGGTTGGGCGTGTCCCTTCGGATCTTTACAGGAATTGATATATAGCATACCGGTACTGAAAAAGATCAAAGAGCGAAAAGTTCCCTTCGTTGTAACAAACACCATCCGGGCCGGCCTCTTTGCGGTCATGCTGCTTTTCCTGTTCGGCATTATCGGAGGGAAGAAAGGAACGGTCGTGTATCATTATGTAAATCCCTTTAATCTTTTCAATCAGGACTTTGAGACGGTCAGCATTATACTGACCATAATAGTTGCCCTGTTGGTCTCGCTCGTTGTGTATCGTCCTTTTTGTCTGTTCATCTGTCCATTCGGGTTCATTTCCTGGATAGTCGAACAGATCAGCATTTTTCGTGTTCGGATTAACAGGGAGAAGTGCATCGAGTGCGGTGCCTGCATACGGGCATGTCCCCTGGAAGCCGCGGAGGGCCGTGTTTACGGGAAGAAATTCCCGGCGGATTGTTTCAGTTGTGCTCGGTGTTTGAATGTCTGTCCCGTTGACGCCATTGAATATAAGTCCGTTTTCAAGAAGGAAGCGACAGGGCAATCGATTGCGGCCGAATAATCCGCGCGCTTACAGTGAACGTCTCTCCCTGCTCTTCATGGAAATTTTTCGGCAGTTACTTTTAGTTACCCGGGATCTTCACACATGGTTGCACATTTATCTGGATGAAAATACTTACCTTCAATTATGCCACATGCCTGTCCATTTATTTTGGAAACGGTATAAGTTCGGGGTAGATGCGATATGGAAAAACACCCGCGTGCCTCCAATATTTAATACGTCACTTTTGGTGACCCGAGATTGTCACGCAAAGTGGACCATCTGTCCTCATAAACATTAAAGAGAAAAAGTATATGACAGTATAATTTTTTCCGTAATAACAGGATGCTTCGGGTGTTTAATCGAGAAGGATTCTGCGGAGGCGCGGATGCTCAGATGGGGGATGTTTGGTTAGGCGATTTTGGAATTTATATATTTTTTCTTTTTTTTTCTTCAAGAAATTTATTTAAATTGATTACAATTCCCAGTTAAACAGTATTTTATTTAAGAGGGTATAGTACCTATATTATGGAATGCAGTTTGATAAGATGTTCTGTGTAATAGGATGATGAGGGAGAATGTTTGAAGAGTTGGAGAGGATTAACGAACGGCCAGAGCCGTTCCAATTTTACACCGCAAATGATCTATGGACCGATGAACATACATCAAGGCAGATGCTCTCGTTCCACCTCGACGAAGCCATCGACGTTTCTTCGCGAAAAGCGGAATTCATCAATAGATCGGTGGAATGGATCGCGTCTAAGTTCAACATCGGCATGTACGCCAGGATAGCCGATTTTGGTTGTGGTCCAGGATTGTATGCAGCACGTCTGGCGAAGCGCGGAGCACATGTGACAGGTATCGATTTCTCATGGAGGTCCATCGAGTACGCAAAGAATGTTGCAGCCCACGAGCAATTGAATATCAGCTACGTGAATCAGAATTACCTGGATTTTGAAACAGAAGACCGATTCGACCTTATCCTGATGATTATGTGCGATTTCTGCGCCCTCAGCCCGACACAGAGAAAAGGGCTTCTGAGCAAATTCCATAAGAACCTACAACCGGACGGTTCGGTCCTGCTCGATGTTTATTCACTATCGGCATTTGAACAGAGGGAAGAAGTCGCGTCATATGAAGTGAACCAACTCAATGGATTTTGGTCACCCAATAAATACTATGGCTTTTTGAATACTTTCAAATACGATGATGAAAAGGTAGTATTGGATAAGTACACAATTATTGAGTTTGAACGCACCCGACAAGTGTACAACTGGCTGCAATATTTTGCGCCCGAAGATCTCGAGAGTGAATTTAAGGATGCAGGTTTTTCCGTTAAAGGGATTTATTCTGACGTAGCGGGAACCCCGTATGATCGGAAATCAAGCGAATTTGCAGTTATTGTCAATAAGGCGTAGAACAGCACAGAACAATGCCATGCACTCGGACGGGAATTCCGCATTGCTCCATTCACGCCGGTGATGGCACGGTTAGCGATCAAGGACAGCTTATTATGAATCCGCAGGTGCGCAAGTCATACGAATCGGACAAGCAGGCAATATCGGATGTTGCCATTGCCGCATTCGGTCAGGGGCAGGGACCGGAAATTGCGGATCTCATTGCTGATTTATTGAAAGATCCGAGTGCGCTGCCACTGTTATCGCTTGTTGCAACCGTCGATGAATATGTTGTGGGGCACATTCTATTCACGAGCGCAAAAATCGAGCATTCCCAGCGGATGGTTTCTTCCGCTATCCTTGCCCCCTTGTCTGTACGCCCGGAATATCAGGGTCAGGGCATCGGAGGCCAGCTCATTGAAGAGGGACTCAAACAGCTGAAGGCAGCGGGTGTTGAGCTGGTGTTCGTGCTCGGTCATCCCGACTATTATCCCCGGCATGGTTTTTCCCCCGCTGGAATAAAGGGATTCGACGCACCATATCCCATTATGGCTGAAGATTCAGATGCCTGGATGGTACAGGAGCTCTCTCCGGGGATAATCGGGCATGTTCGTGGTCAGGTAATATGCGCTGATGCGCTCAACGATCCGAAGCATTGGCAAGAGTGAACATACCATTATCGCTAACAGGGCGCCGCACCGAAGGGCGGTTCCGCTGTGCTCCGTTGTTAGTTGCTATACGGCTGATGGTCCATTTATCCGGATAAACGGTATAGAGAAACATTATACAGCATGATAATATTTATCGGGATGAAAGGATGCTGCTGGTATTTAATCGAGAAGGATGACACGGAGGGGAAAGAGAGTTAGAAATTCATATAGGTAAAATTGGTTTTACCTTGTTGAGGTAAGTTTGTATTATATATTTTTTATAAGGTTCTTTTCGAATTTTTTTTTATATAATATTCTACACGACTTTGATAGTAAAAATATAATTAGGGAACCTCTGTAAAATCTGATGTTATTTTCGTTTTTTTTATTATGGCAAAATATCAATGGGACGTGCCTCCAATTTCATCGGAGTCGCGTGGCATTCGCTCTCCTCTGTGTTTGATGATTCACATATAATGCCTGTGCCGTGCACGGATGCACCAATGCGGCGATGACACGGAGGTCAAGGAGCCGCCTCATTGAGATGATTTTGCCATTGACACGAGAGTAGTCAATTTTTGTTGATTCAGTTGATTTCGCGCAGCTCTTTCTGCAAAGATAATACTATAAAATATGTTATCACATTTTATTTTATTGAGAGTGTTATTATCCGTCACATTTTGTGAACCGGGATCGCCACGTATGGTGACCCGCCTGTCCTTATCGGCGATAAATGAAAACAGTTTACGGCATAATAATTTTTCCAGGATCTCAGGATGCGCCTTGTATTTAATCGAAAAAGATGCCACGGTGACACAGAGGGGGGAGTTGCAAATCTATATAAGTAAAATTGGTTTACATTGTTGCAACATACTATTATCTTTATATATATTACGAATTTTTATTCGGATAATTATAGTTGCCACTATGAAACATCTCGACCAACAAATCGCTTTATTTAAAGAGCGTCTCTGCCGTGAAGTGGTGCTCACGCCGGTTGAAACGGGCTAGCGGATCTGAATTTTTGGCAAGCGTTATCGCGTGGAGTTGCCTATGACACGTATGAGCAACTGCACGATTGAAAAATGTCGATCAACAAACTTTTACGGAAAAAGGGTATAAATAAACAGATGAATCTTGATGAAATAAAAAGAATTGCCGTACCCGCTTGTAAAGAATACGACGTCAAGCGCTTGGATATCTTTGGATCACATGCCAGGGGAGAGAAAAGGGAATCGAGCGATATAGATTTCGTCGTTGAGTTTAATGATCCAACCCGCAAACCCTCAAAGCGTTACTTTGGCCTTTTGCATTATTTTGAGGACACCTTCAACTGTGAAATCGATCTTGTAACCCTCGATGGTTTGAAAAATCCCTATTTTCGAGAAAAGGTAAATCGGGAAAGGATTAACATATATGGAACCTGATATCCTTAAACATCTATATGATATCAGAGACGCATCTTGGGCGATCGGTCGTTTCGTTGAAGGTAAAACATTTGAAGATTATGAAAAAGATGAGTTGCTTCAAAGCGGGGTGGAGAGGAAATTCGAGGTTATCGGTGAGGCCTTGAATCGGATTAAGAAGAATTATCCGATTGTGCTTGAAAGTATTCGAGAGTACCGCAACATTATTTCTTTTCGAAATATCCTGATACATGGTT
>Ga0180433_10002318_pt1 | contig 29592 bp, 24 predicted proteins | sample SS_ome_8_FD_132980 | JGI IMG/M metagenome (GOLD analysis project Ga0180433, IMG submission 132980) | Hypersaline lake sediment archaeal communities from the Salton Sea, California, USA - SS_1_D_1 metaG | ecosystem: Environmental > Aquatic > Non-marine Saline and Alkaline > Hypersaline >... | reverse complement strand
GTTATCGTTTTTCTAACTATTCTTATCAAGTAACTCCCGAAAGCACTTATTATGGTATATAAGCCTCTCTGGGAATGAACCTCTCTTATAACTATGGTCAAAAAGCAGCAATATATGCTTATCTAATATCTTTATATAATATTGATGGGGGATATGGTATTCTCCCTGGTAATTTGTCCAATATTCAATCTACATTTTATGCTCTCTCATCTCTTTATAATTTAAATTTACCATTTTTTATGCCAAAACCTAACATAAATTATACTCTCGCATTTATATTAAATTCTTCAAGATCAGATGGTGGTTTTGGAACCTATAGGAATTCAACCTCCTCGGATTTTACATCTGGATGGGCAGCAATAAAAACAATATCGTTAATTGAGAGGAATGAAGTGTTAAATCAATCAATGTTAGATTTGATAAATCAAACTCAACTCAATTATTACAAATGGTTATACAATTACCAAGCAAAAAATGGGCTTTTTGGGCAAGTAACATTAGAATCAAACTATTGGGGCGTTTTAACAGCATATGAATTATATTCTAACGAATTTACGAAATATATTAAGGTTGATAACATTTTAAATTATGTTAATGAATGTTATGTTTTTCAATTAGGTGGTTATGCTTCTACACCAGATACAAATGTGAGTTTATTTGCTTCATATTGTGCAATTAATATCTATAACATGCTAAAACCATATACAGATGCCTGGCTTCATAATGAAACCGCCACGGAAAGCTTTATCCTATCATTACAGAACAGCGATGGGGGATTCAAGGTAGGAAACGATTTAGAACTAATATTTTCCATGTTTGGATCCTACTCTTATATATTTAAATCTTTAATCAACACAAATATCTCTGTAAGTGCCAGTACTTATTGGGCTTTACTTTCGCTCGATATCCTTGGAGCTAGAAATATACTCGATCTCGAGAATTTAACGCATTGGGTCAAGTCGTGTCAAAATGCTGACGGAGGATTTGGATTGTTTTTAGGATTTTCTCATAGCGATGTAATCTCCACTTATTATGGTTTGCAGGTATTCGAGTTGTTTAAAAGCGAACCCATGGCAAAAATTTCAGCAATCACATTCTTGAAAAATGCTCAGAAATCTGATGGTAGTTTCTCAGCTATGCCTACTCTTTCAATGCTTGGATTATCAATATCACATTTTCTAATTTCATACATGGGGGTAATGGGTCTTTATGATTTTGCGTATCAAGCAGAAGATATTCAAGGATTCTTATTATGGTATACTCAATGCATTGATTTAAAAACGGGGGGTGTTGGTGACTCTCCTGGATTTGGTGGTGACCTCAGAAATACTCCTTACGGGCTCATAATTATTGACAATTTAAGATATGACAGAGCTTTTGATCCAGATCCTTGGAACACTTTAATGATTACTATAATATTAGTTGAGATTTTTGCTATTATATTATATGCCATGTTCAAGATTATTTCTTTTGTGAATCTGATATTATTAAGAAGAATAAAAAAATCGTTCGGTCTTGGACAAAAGCTAGACATTTCAAAATTGAGGAAATACCCTGCTATTAACTGTGAGGACTTATGTATATATGCAGGGGGAAAATTAATCGTTGATTCAATGACATTAATGTTAGAACACGGGGAAATATTAGGTGTTTTAGGAGAAAGTGGAGCAGGAAAGTCAACTTTCGTTAAAAGTTTATTAGGAATGAGGAAGTTTACGGGAATTAGTCAAATATATGGCATGGATGTCAAGAAAAAATCAAAGAAAATGAGACCTATATATGGATATGTTCCACAAGATCTTAGTAAAATATACCTGAATTTTACGACATTACAAAATATCATGTATTTTGGGAAGCAATACGGTTTAAGCGAAAAAGAAATTCGAAGAAAGGCTAAAAGAATTTTAAAGAGCTTGGAAATTGAAGATAAAACAAATGAATTCGTTAGAAACCTTTCTGGTGGCCAAAAAAGACGAGTCAGCATAGCCATTGGTTTAATTCACGACCCTGTAATTGTGTGGATGGATGAGCCTACTTCAGGATTAGATCCTGTCGTTCGTGAAAATTTATGGCATGCATTGACTAAAATTAATGACCAATTTGATACGACCTTAATTATAATTACACATTATCCCGAAGAATCACGTTTTTGTAATAAAGTTGCAATATTCGGGAGGAATCGAGGGTTAGTTGATTATGGACGTCCTAAAGATTTACTCGCTCAATTACCAGGAAAGGGAAGAACAATCAGCTTAATTTTTAAAGAAGCTCAAGAAGATGCTGTTAACAGACTTGAAGCTCTTGATGGAATTGATAAAGCTTTGGAAAATAAAGCGGATATTGAGTTTTCAGTTCTTTCAAATATAAATATTTACTCATTACAGAGAAAAATCGAAATAGAGTTTGGTTTAAATGCCATCCAATCATTTAAACAGTCAGAGAGTCAAATGGAGGAATATTTCAGATTTAAAGCCATGGAGGTTCCTAAAATTGACGAAGAGTAAAAGGGATCTTGAGTTAGAACAATTAAGATTAAAAATAATGGATGCCATTCGATTTTCCTCTAGATATTGGATGATTTATAAAGAAAATACCTTCGGTATAGCTACAATATTAAATTTAATTTATAAAAAATCGTTCGTTGAAGTATTATTTTTTACAAACCATGATGTACTAGAATTGGGCGTACCGGTATTAGAAATATTTACTCCAATCGAGACTGAGGTTGATCTTAATGAAGTTCTTTTAGAACCTGATTTCGATAAAGATGGTCTTGTAAGCCCACGAAAAATTATCTGGAAGTTAAATAAGTTAATAAAAAGAGAATTTCAGTTTCATATTTCGACTTTAGATGAGGAAGTCAAATTGATTGAACAAAATTACGAAAATTACATGATTAATGAAATCCCATATTTTAGAGAAATAAGAATATATTTTCCTAAATTTGTTGTAGAATTACAGGTAAATTTCGAAAATTATCCCCTCATTCCAAAATTTATATTCTCAGAATCACTCTCTAAAATTATAACGGTAAAGGATTTTCTTAAAATAGATAGTATAAAAAACTGGAACGAAGAAGAACCACAACACATTACTCAATTAATCGATGAATTAATCGATTTAATAGTAAAAAAGCTTAAAATCGAAGAATTAAACGAGGATTCTCAACATCTCTCATTAAATAAAGTCTCAATTGATAATAGCATTAACAATCTATCCTTTCAAATTCACAGAGGACAATCAATTGGAATATTTTTCGAGGAAGGTGAGATATTTAGCATCCAAGATAAGGAAAAAGTAATTCAAGATCTATTTGGAGCTATTAATGGACGAAATACATTTTTCTCAGGTAAGATTAAACTCTTCGGTCGAGATATTCAATTGTCTATTAAAGACGAATTAAAGAAAAACATTGTAATCTCACATCAAATTGATAAAAATTTAGAAAATTTAACTATTAAAAAGGCAATTCGACGAGATATTTCATTACGTGGTGAATGGAAAGACAGAAAGAGTTCAATTGATCGTTTATTGAAAAAGGAAGGATTATTAACACTAAAGGACGATTTTTTTACCGGAGCTCCTAAATTTGAAAATAAGAAGAGTTTTATTGATGCAGCACTGGATGTTACTGGCTTATTAAATAGAAAAAGTGAAAAACTTAAGGATTTATCGACATTAGATCGCATTTTATTTTCGATATCGAGAGCTCTTTTATTATATCCGAACATACTCTTGTTTTCAATACCTAACGAACAGTATGGAAGAATGGAAGTTGAAAAATTTAATAGTTACATGACAAGGATAAAAAAGATTTTCCACATTTCCTTAATCATAAATGGCCCAAAAGAAATAGTCTCAAATTGTGATAAAATTATAATTCTTGCTCAAAATAAGATCAAAATAGGAACCCTTAATGATTATATAGAAAAATTACCGCAATCTGGAGAAATTCTTACGATTGAACTAAGCAATCCAGATAAACAAGAGTTAAAGAAAATGAACGATCTTGAATCAATAATTTTTATTGAACAAAGAAGGGACGAAAAGTATATCTTGTTCTTAAAAGATGATCCTGATAAAATAATAATGCAATTAATTGACATTTTTGGGGCTAATCTTTATAATTTCAGGAGATTTCAAGCGTCTTTAGGAGATTATTTAGAATATAACGAAGCAAGAAAATTAGGAACGCTAAATAGAATTATAACTTTGAGGAGAAAAAAGAAATGATAAAAAGTATATATATTATGCAAGAAAATGGTGTATTACTCTATTCAAAAAATTTTATTAAAGAAAAATTTGATAGCAATCTTCTAGTCGGGTTCTTTGCATCCATTGCAAATTTCAGCCGTGAAGCATTGAATAGCGTAGTAAAAAACATGGACCTTGGAGAAGACAATAAATTAATTCTTTTATCAATGTCTAAAGAAAAGTTAATCGCCGCAGCAATCGTAAATTCCAACGATCATAATGAGCTTATTAATAAAATCTTAAATAATATTATCTTAGATTTTATTAACGAAGTATTCATTGATAATAATGTTGAGAATCTTGACAATACCCAAATTGAAAAGATTGTTAAACAAAATCTAAAAAGAAAAAAGTTCCCTTCGCAAGTAAAACTTGTACTCCTCTCATTTATCATATTAGTACCACTAGTTATGGCAATACTCTCAACAAGTATATTTCTAACAAATTTGTTTGGAGATTGGTTTACTGAATTTGAAACCACATTAATGATATATAGTGTTATTAACTTATTATTATTAACACTTTTACCAAACTTAATTTCTGGATTTTTAACCCCCTCAAAAAAAATGGTGTTACTCTATTCTTTACTTATCATAACAATAGAATTGGCAGTTTATTCAGTCTTTGTAAAACAATTATTTCGTCAAATTACCATAGCAAACCTGCCTATAGATTTAATCTTATCGCTTGCTTTTGCGTATATGGGGCAAAGAATTTCGTCTCGTAGGTTTTTAAAATAATTAGCTTTCTTTTTTTACTTCACATGAAATTCTAATGGTTTAACGAAGAAATATTAATTATAAAGAAATCATTTTTAAATTTGATGATAATGGAAGATTTAGAAAAGAAATTATTTGACCAAACTTGGAATTATAAAAATAGAAGCTCGATTATAGAGGATCTAAAGTCTAATAAATACGATATTATAATAATTGGCGGTGGCATTACTGGTGCAGGCGTTGCTAGGGAAGCAGCAATGAGAGGCTTGAAAACTGCATTAGTTGACATGCAAGATTTTGCTGCGGGGACCTCTTCAAGGAGTTCTAAACTAGCTCATGGAGGAATAAGATATCTATCTCATGGAGATTTAGACCTTGTTAAAGAGTCTGCTACTGAGCGAAATTGGATGTTAGCTCATATCCCCCATCTAATAAGACCTATCCCCTTTCTTTTTGCTGCGTTGAAAGGTGAAAAGTATAAAAAGCGAGATATCGTAGGAGCTTGTAAGATATATGATTTCCTAAGCGATAAAGATCAACCTTATAAAAATTTCAAGAAGCATCAATGGTATCCCTCAGAGAAAGCAATTGAATTAGAACCAGAATTTATTAAAGAAGGCAACTTAGGTGCGGCTGTCTATTACGATAATAATGTTGACGATGGTCGATTAACAATTGAAACTTTAAAAGAAGCCGTAATAAGAGGAGCTGATATTGTTAACTATTGTGAAGTTAAAGATTACATAATGATCGATGATAAAATTGGTGGTGTTATATGTTATGATTTGGAAAATAATGATGAATTTGAGATTAAAGGAACTTTAGTCGTAAATGCTACAGGCATCTGGACGGATCAACTCCTTAATAACTACCCTGACAATGTGCCAAAACCAATCATTCGCCCTACAAAAGGAGTCCACTTAATCTATAGACGCGAGCATGTTAAAAACAAGATGGCAACAATCGTTCGTTCTATCGATGATGATCGAGCCTTTTTCGTTTTACCTCGCGATAGAGATTTTACAGTTATTGGTACTACTGATACTGATTATAACGAGGATCTCAAAAATCCCTTTATCAACAAGGAAGATGCAGATTACTTGATAAGATCAGTGAAACATTATTTCCCTAAAGCAAGTTTGGATTACTCAAATATTGTCTCAACTTACGCAGGAATTCGTCCTTTAGTAATGCAAAAAGGCAAGTCTGAGAGCGATATTTCTCGAAAACATACAATATTTTTCTCCGACGATGGTTTGTTAACGATTACTGGAGGAAAATTAACTGCCTGGAGGAATATGGCAGAAGATCTTCTGACAAAGATTGGAGAAAAGAAATTATTTGAAGGTATTGAAAGAGAAAAACATTTTTCGAAACAAAAATTCATTATCGCATTTGAAAAAGAAGAATGGGTAGAAGAGCTTAGTAAATCTGGTATAATTTTAGATGAAGACATTTCAGACCACCTATATCAGCAATATGGTAAAGGTGCATTTAAGATTATAGACCTTATTAAAGAAGATGGAGGATTAAAAGAGCGGATTATTAACGAAAATGATTTCATTAAAGCTGAAATACTCTATTGCCTAAGATACGAAATGACGCCTCATTTAATTGATATGCTTTGTAGGCGTACAGAAATGGCATTATGGATTCATCATAAAAAAGCATTAGACGCAGCAAAAAAGGTAGCCGATTTAATGGCATCAGAATATTCTTGGAACGATAAAAAGAAAGCTCAAGAAATAGAATTGTACATGAATTATATTGAGAAGACTGTTGCTTTCTTGAAATGATTTTTTTTTAACTTCTTAATATTTAAAAATTGGACCCTATATCATTTATAATCTCAGTTATATATATAAATAATAATAAATCTCTATAATTAAATAATAAATCCTAAATGATATATAAGAGTGAAATTAGTTGATTTTACAAGATAACATAACTAATGTTTTTTTAGCACGCTTCGCAGAATTAGCTGCTCTTTTTGTTGTCCTTCTAGGAGTAATGTGGCTTATCTTTGGAATATATGAAGGAAAGAGGAGAGGATCATTCAAGGAAAGAAAGGTTAAAGACTGGGATTACAAAATTACTAAATTCTTAAAGATATTAACATATTTAGGTTTTGCGCTAGGTATAATGTGTGTAATAGCAGGAGTTGCTGGGATAATGACTAATACTCCTCCTTGCTTAGCATATACTGGAACGGGTGTGAATTTATTTACTTCTATCTTGCTAATAGTTATAGGTATATTTACATTTCTTAAACCGGCCAACGACCTACCAATCGCTTCTATAATTGCAATTTTAGCAGCGTCAGCAATTACGATAATCCTCGCAATGTCTATTCCGTACTCGAGTAAAATTGCCCAAGCCATTGATATTTTTGTTAATATAAAGATAGTCTTTGCAATATTATTCTTTATTGTCTTTACTCTAGTGGCTATAATCGTTAAATTTTACTCCGCAGGCATCATGGCCGTTTCAAAAGCAATATCGTGGCCCCCCTTGGCTTTAATCATCTCTATCTTTTGTTTTCTTCAAGGATTTGCGTTGTTAGTGCTAGGAGTTTCAATTCTATTTTAAATACATATTTTTTTCTTTCTTTATTTTATAGTTTTTTTACTGAAAATATCATGAAAAAGGTTTTTTAACAAGTAAGACTGTAAACAACTATGAAGATTCTAATTGCTTATTATACAATGGGAGGAAGAACAAAAAAAACAGCGGAAGCTATCGCAAGTGCTTTAATCAATCACGATGTAAGCTACTTTCAAGTGGAAATAACAGGGAAATACATTGAAAAAATAAAGAAAATGGATAAGTTTGAAAATAAAGATTTTTCAGCAATAGGAACAGAATTGGGCGCACTCGACGCAGCTGGATACGATTTAATAATATTTGGGATGCCTACTTATGGGAATTTTCCTCCAAAAACTTTTGACGAAATCGTAGCAAGGATGAAAAATCTTAGTGGAAAAAAAGTTTTTGTGTTTAATACTGCTCGTTTTTCTGGCGGAAAAGCTTTAAGTTACATGGAAGAAAAAGTTGAGAAAACAGGTGCTCAAGTAATTGATAAAGCCAGATTTAGGAAATTATTTTGGATTGGTGAAAAAGATGCCATAAAGTTTGGCAAAAAAATCAATGAAACCTAAGATGAAGTGATTCAAGTTTACTATTAAAACAAGCTAAACTTGTGTGAAGGTTTTAATTCAATTTCACCAATAATATCATTACTCAAATCATATCCGCAATTAGGGCATTTTTTTTCTTTAGTAACATCAATTTCAGTAAACATATAGCCAGATCGGCCTAAAAGAAGATGAGTGCAGTTAGGGCAATAAGTATTACTTCCCATTTCATGCCTTATATTGCCCACGTATGGGAAATACAGACCAGACTCTTTAGCAATATTATATGCCATGTTTAAAGTGTCTAGCGGCGTTCTTTTTGAGGAAGGCGCTTGAAAATCGGGGTGATATGCCGAAAAATGGGTAGGCGTGTCTTTTCCTAAATTTTTTACTATCCACTCACATAATTCTATGATCGATTCCTTACTATCATTTAGATCGGGAATGACTAAATTAGTAATCTCTACGTGCATTCCATTTTCTTTGAAATATTTAGCTGTATTCAATACGGGTTTTACAGATTTTGCTCCACAGATCTTTTTATAAAACTCATCGGTCATTGCTTTTATATCTATATTTGCTGCATCAATCCCCGCTTGTATTAACTCTTTCGAAGCCTCTGGAGTGGAATATCCATTTGTTACCAATATGATTTTAATATCCTGTTCTTTCAATAGTTTTGCAGTGTCTAAAATCCATTCATGCCAGATAAGAGGTTCGTTATAAGTGTAAGCCAAAGTTTTTGCTCTCGATTTGATTACTTTTTTTACTAATTGTTCTGGAGTCAATTCAGTGAGGTGCATCCCCCGTCCTTCATATCCTTTTAAATCATAAAAACCATTTCTTCCATCATCTGTTGGTTTGGCTTGACTAATATTCCAGTTTTGGCAATTTTGACATCGGAAAGAACAGCCAATCGAAGCTATTGAATAAGCAGTTGCTCCGGGCCAAAAGTTATACAACGGTTTTTTTTCAATAGGATCTAAACTCCCTGATGATATTAACGAACCGTAAATTAAGGAATATAGCTGACCATCAAAATTCTTTCGAGTTCTACAAATTCCCACATTACCTGGCGTGATCACGCATTCATTTGCACAAACGTGGCATTTTACTTTATCATCTTCGAGAGAATCCCATAATTTTGCTAATATTTTCATGACTCCTTTTCACTTCTTGTACATCATCAAATAATACTAAATAAATTATAGATAAGTGCCATTATATTTTTTAATATTGTAACAAATTAAAAAAAAATTGATTATGTGATAATGACATGAACGATGTTGAACGAGCGCTGGAGTGTTTTAAAAAGAACTATAATTGCTCCCAATCGATTTTTTCAACCTTCGCTCCGCGATTTGGCGTAAATCGAGAGAATGCAATAAAGATAGCAAGTGCTTTTGGTGGAGGAATTGTCCGAATGGGGAATATATGCGGTGCAGTTTCAGGAGCATTTATGTCAATTGGGTTGAAACATGGGAAAATAGTTGATGGCGAAGAAGAAGGCCCGAATGATAAATCTTATGATGTCTCTAGAGAATTTATTGAAAGGTTTACCTCAATTAATGGGTCAATTAATTGCAAAGATCTTCTTGGATGTGATATTGGTACTCCTGAAGGTATGCAACATGCTGAAGATAATAATCTTATTGAAACCATATGCATTAAAGCCGTTCAGACCTCAGCAGAAATTCTTGAGAAATTATTGTAAAGCTAAATTTTAAAAAGATCAAATTGGAATATTAATATATGAACGACTCTCCATGGTCTAAAAAAAATCTTAATCTAAATATAATTGCATTAATTTTATTGATTGCAGTAGGAACAATCATAATTCTATTCAGGACCACATATCCATTTATTTATCTTCCATTATATTTTCTTACATGGATTTTCTACTTTACTGTTGGAGGTTATTTTACATGCAGGCATTGCGATTTTCTAGGAAAGCCTTGTCCATCATGGAACAAGGGAATCGTCGCAGGAAAATTATTCAAACGATCTGACAAGAAAAATTTCATGGAAATTCCAAAGTGGCAATTTATCTTATTTAATGTTACTTTTCTGGTGTTCGGTTTGTTTTCACCATATATTCCATTTGCTATTATATTTATAGATCCAATTCGGCGCATGACATTCATCGATAACATTTTACTACCACTATATTTCATATTAGAAGTAACTACTATCGGATTACACTCTTATGGGTGTAGAAAATGTACGATAAGCGAATGTCCTTTAAGTAAAGCGGGAAAGAATTGAATTAATGACTAATGTGCGGTGAGATTTTCTCCATTCTGAATAAAGACGATAATGAGGTCTCCAAGGAAGAAATCGAGACTATAATAGAGAAAAAGAAGCAAAACTTAAAAACTATAGAAACTCATCAAGGAAAGAATTCTGAATATATTAATGAATTGGGAGAAATCGCATTATTACAATTAGAATTAGAGCAGTATTCTGATTCTGAAAAGAATTATTTAACTTGTTTGGATTTTTTTAAAAAACAGCAGGATCGGTTAGGACAAGCAGCAGTCTATGGAGTTCTTGGCACTCTATTTTTTAAAAAAGGAGAATACTATGAATCAATCACCCATTATTCAAGTGCTCTTAATATTTATGAGGAATTAAATCAAGTTCAAGAAGTAATAACATGTATGAAAGGCATTGGAAATGCTTATTTAAAGTTAAACAAATTAGATGATGCGTGCGATGAATTCCTGGAATGTAGTGCCGTGTGCTCTGATAATAACGATATTTATAATTTACTAGATTGTTTGGGAAACTTGGTATTAATTCACGAGACTCAAGAAAAATGGGATGTTGTGTTTGAACTATATAAAAAAACACTTAGAGCATTCAAAGAAATTCAAGATATAAAGGGTATTATCGTATCCTACTTTAATTTAGGGATTTTGCTCAAAGAACAACAAAAAGACGATGCACTTCGTTATTTTAAAAAAGGTACAAATCTAGCCATAGACTCCAATTACTCTGAGCTAATTATTAAGGGTTTAAGTTACATAGGAGAGACATTATTTTATTTAGGTCGGATTAAAGACGCAAAAAACGAATATATTAAAGCATTAGATTTAGCAAAAAAGATCGATGCAAAAAATGCAATAATTCAAATTGAGGTCTTATTAAAATCATTTGGATTAGGCGAAGATGACATTAAAAGCGAACTAGAGGCGTATAAAAAAGCAAGAAATCATGCATTACGAGATTAAACATTCACATTTAAATATTTGAATAATCTTTAAATAAACAGCCTTATAAATATAAATTTGGTAATTAATCTCGTGAATACTTGTCCTTATTGCAATAATAACTTGAAAGATCACTGGTTATATTGTCATCATTGCAATAAACCCTTAATTTCAAGTGTTCAAAAACAAGATAAACGTTTCAATATATCAGGTCTTAATTTGCAACCGTCCGGAGACGATAACTCTCATGTTTATCCATATTTCCAAGAAGAAAGAAATACGACTAATCTTAACGACACCATTAATGACGAAAAATTTGAACAAGAACTAGAAACGATAGAAAAATTAATTGAAGAAAGGAGTTCCTCTAACGAAACTATTGGAGATTTATTGTTAAAAAAAGCGGGTCTTTATTATCAAAAGAGAGATTTCAATTCTTCTCTTAGAGTTTTAGAAATTGCTTTAGAAAATTTTACTAGAGAAAAAGATTCATTAAACGTAGCGATATCACATAATGAAATTGGTTTAATCCAAGAAGAATTAGGATATTTTGATAATGCAATTTATCACTTTGAGAGAGCAATTGAACTTCTTTTAAAGCTCAACGATATTCAAAAATTACTCCAAGTATATAATAATATTGCGAATATTTACTTTGTTTTAAAAGATTTGGAAAAGTCATACGAATATTATCAAAAAGCAATAACTTTAGCAAAACAAGAAGAACTCTTTTTAGAAGAAATAAAAACTTCTAGCAATCTAGTTGATGTCTTATTTTTTTTGAAGAATTACGAACGTATAAAAGACATCCTACGTCAAAATTCCGTATATTTTAGGCAAGCGGGAGATATTTTCGGAGTAATTAACACGTTAACGAAATATGGTAAGTTGTACTATTACTTAGGAGAGGAACACTACACAAAATCAAAAACAAGTTTTGAAAATGCATTACAATTAATTAATGAAATAAGAACAAAAATCTCTTATCATCTTAAAGCTCAAATGGAATGGGAGTGCTTTCTATATTTAGGAATTTTTGAAACATCAACACAAAATTATGATTTAGCTGAAAATTTACTTTTAAAAAGTCTTGAAGCAGTTAGGATCTTTGAAACGGGCGAGAGTATTAATCAAGGAATTATTCTAAAGAATCTAGGTCAGTTATATGAGAGCAAGGGTGAATATAAAAGGGCAATTGAATATTATGCCCTATCTGGGGAGATATATTACAAATTCGGGGAAGATTTTCAATACGCTGAACTTAAAAGCCAAATAGGTCAAATTTATCTAGATTTTCTTCACGATGATATGGAAGCAACAAGACTTTTTGAAGAAGCTCTTGAAATTTTTGAAAATAAACATTATGAAAAACAATGTGCTGATATTCTACACAAGTTAGGAGATATTTCTATCAATAAAGGAATGGTTGATTTAGCGATCTCCAACTTTGAAAGAGCAAAATTTTATTATCGTGAGCTACAAGACGAATACAACTTGAACTTTTTAAATGAAAAACTTAAGTCTCTAATAGAATCCAACAATAATAATCTATAACTATGAGACAAAAGATTCTAACACGTTAGCATTAAACGCAAGCCAGATGATGCACAATATTATTTCAAATACGCAGAAAATTATCCAGAATTTTTTCACATTTTCTATAGAATACTCTTTATATTCAATGAAGATTAAAATTGGGATGGACCACCAAATATAGTGAGGGACTTGGAGGAATATCAATAAATCTTCGTACGCAATTGCTGATTCGTTTATTCCGGTACTTGTGAAATATGATATAGCTACTGCCCCAATTACTACACCAAGTATGGGCACTTGTTTCCATCTAATTTTCTTTTCAAAAATGAGATTTATTAGATATATTAATCCAAAAGCTAAAATGGATGTAAATTTAAAGAAAGCGAGGAATAATATTAATGGACTATACCACTTATCTCGATATTTCTGAAACATGAAAAAAGCAAAGGCAATCCAAATATTTGTATTAAAGAGCATGCCCCACCAATAGACCATAAGAATATTTCCATAAATCCACCATTCTTGATATTCGTTCGTGACATGTTTTAATATCAAGTAAAACATTAGAAATGTGATTAGAAGATGAATAGTAAAGCTGATATATAACGGTAATAACATCCAAGCACAAAGAAAATAGAAGTAATTGAGGTAGAAAAAACCCGCTTGATATATTTCTCCCCCTGTCCAAAAATCGTTAACCTCTCTATAATAATAACGAAAGTCATGACCAAAAGGTATGCCATTAATTAACCTCACAATGCTCGTTATGATACCAATTATGAATGTAATTATCATACCTATCAAGAGAATTGAAACTACTTTTTTGCTTAATATCCCTTGAAGTCCATTGCTCAATGCATTAATTGATTGACTGTCTTTGTTGCTCATTATTGTGAATTTAAATTCAATTTCATACTTTAATTTTTTGAATTAAGAATAGCATTAACTTTTGAGAGGTTTTAAAAGAGTGTAATTCTTAATCGTTTTCTAAGTCGAAATCCTCAACTTTATATACTTGAGGGGCTCCATATTCTTCAAAACCAAGCCCTCTTATGAAGGAAGTAGATGCCACGTTATCTTTATAAACTTCACATCGTAGTTCTTTAACTCCTTTTTCTTTAAAGTAATTCCAACTCGCCATGCCTAACACGGTACCTAATCTTTTTCTTTGAAATCTTGGTAAAATACCAAGTCCGGCAATTACTCCATACTGGTTATTATCCCCTTCGTAATCTAATATTACAAATCCCCCATCAATTCCATAAACTCTTGCTATCAAAAACACGGTATCAGGATCGTCATATACTCTTTTAAGAGATTCAAATGTAATTGGACGGAAAGGAGTATTTGAAGTGAGCCAACTTCTATTATAGACCTCTACGACGCTTTTTAAATCTGTTTCTGTTCCTTCCCGTATTTTTGCGCTTATTATTTTTTTTTCTATCGTTTCTTTTAAAGAATTTTCAAATTCTTCAGTTATTTTTTCAACTGGTAATCTCATTTGGATGTAAGTCAGACCTTTTTCATAATAATCATCTTTAATCGTTTCTTTTTTTCCACGATCTGCTTGAAGTGATAAAAGGAACGCTCTTACTCTTTTTTTTTTAAGAGTGAATTTACTCTCTGGCATGGATTTAAATAGTGATATAAAATTACGGTAATAATTTTAAGTTTTCACGTATTACATTTTCTTCTTTAAGGTCTATAAGGTGTTGATTTCTCAAAGTAGATAATCCAATTTGAATTTTTTTTTTTAGATTGGTTTCTTTAATTAAATTCTTATTTTCGCAAGAAAATTCAAAATTTGACCTAACTACCATGTCTTCTTCAACTAAATCAATTAATTTAGTTTTTAAATCAATAAATGCATCTGATACCTCTTCATATAATTTCCTTGATTCACCAATATATCCTGGGAATACAATATTCATTCTTTCTTCCATCATATCTTCGTCTTCTAAAAACATTGCGTAGACAGGCATGTAAACCCATTGAATAGGTCTGGAAAATAATTCTGCTACTTGATCATCTAAACACCATTCTTTTAAATCATCAGCTTCTTGCAAACAAAGCTGGCTTTTTTTTTGAATAATATCTTTGATTTTCGCATATAACTCTTCCATTTGTCTTCTAAATTCTCCTAATTTTAAAATCTCACTATCTTTTTGTTCTTCAAAGGAAGATAATTGTTGATTCCTATCTTGTAGCTGTATATGCAAATCAGCTTCATGCTTTTTTAAACTTTGTGCTGCTTCGAAGTCAATTTTAGCGCCTCTTCTCTCTAACTCCTCGAATTTTTTATATAACTCTTCTAAAGATTGTAAAAATAGATTCCCATTGTCCCTCAAATATTGAAAATGATTTTTAAAAGTAGGAATAACATCCTCAAATACTTTTGATTTTAAAGTATCGCTTCTGGTATAGAATTTATTTCTTTTCATCATATCTTCTAGATTCCTTTCACTTGTCAAAAATAAAGTACATATATTTTCAATCACTTTCTTTTTCTCTTCAACCTTCCAATTCTCGATTTTATCGCCTTTAACATCCTTCTGTTGTTCAACTTGGGTATTATCAATTGAAAGTGCTGCTTTTTTTATTTGAGATGAATAACGGGTTTTAATATCTGCCATTTTTACATTCAAATCAATAAGTTTTTTTTCAACCAGCTTTCCAATTAATTCGATTTGAGTTCTCCATCTGTACGAGTTCCCTTTCATCGTGTCAATAGTATTTCTATATTGTTGAGAGATATCTAAAGCACTATCCGTAGATAACTTTGCTTCTAAGGGCATGTAATCTGTAATGGGCTGATATCTGGCATGAGGTATTAATATTTTTAATGTTTGTAAGGTTTTAGGGTTAATTAAACCATCAATTACTAGGTTTTGATACTCCGAATCTTCTCCTTGCCCTATTTCTTGAGCAGCAGTGTCTTTATATGTTAAAACATCAATAATTTTATTTAACTGGTCGATTTCGCTTAGATTATCAATGTTTCTTAAAACATGCCCTATTAACGGTTGTCGTGGAGGATTAGAAAATTTCCCTTTTTTTGAGAAAATCATTAGACCATCAAGAAAAATATGTGTTGAAATAATCCCCGGAATGCTTAGTAATGGCCAAAGCAGTCTTGAAAAAGAAATGATTTTTTCTCCCTCTTTAATATCCTTTGTTAACTGGTAAAAAGCAATTGTTAATTCGTCGTTTTCACCAATAGGAGGTAAATTCGTGCTTTCCCTTAAAAAAATAGGAAATAGATTTTGATTCCCATGAATTGACATTTTCTTATATGATGTAAAAGTTTTGTTTTATTCTATACATAATTTAAAAACTTCAGATATAAATTTTTAATTATATTAAATTAAGAAAAAATAAGTTATTAAAAAAAGGTATAGTGTGATTACTTTAATTGTTCAACATTATTTGCTATAGCAATCATTAATAGAGAAAGTATTATTAATAGTGGTGGAATGGTTGCGCTCATGTGTGACCAACCTACTGATTCAAAGGCGTATTGGCATAGTCTAGCAGCAAGGTATATGATAAAAGCCATTGCATTTAAACCATAAGACTTTCTTAAAACTCCAAATGTTTTCCACGCTAGATAAATGAATATAAGAGGTACCATGAAAATTAGTAGAGGTAGAAATAGGGTATTTAAGACAAATCTCCCTATAGGATAATTACCAACTAAATAAGCATCAAGGTTATATCCCATTCCGTAAGTTGCATTTACTTCAGGATCGATAAATAAATAGGGTGGTAATACTAAAGCCAGAATTCCAAGCGTGAATGGTAACAAGATTAGGAGTGTTCTAATTACATATCTTACCTTGTCATTATTAAATAACTCTATTAATTTAGCTTTTATTTGATTTTTTGCCTCTATTTTTCTATCACGATCTACAGGAGTGGGTAAAAGCAATATCCCTAATACACCTACAATGCATGTAATCCCCATCCATGTAAAAAATGTAGCAACACGATAAGCTGTCATTAAATTCAATCCAATTGTATAATTGTCTACACCAATAACACTTAATTCGGGAATGAAGAAGTAATATGCAATGAAAAATCCTCGTGCAATAGCTAAAAATAATGATAAAAGCGCAAATAAAAGCCAGTATATTTTCTTTGAAGTTCTATACCGTATTACAATGAAATATGCAAATGTAAAGACATAATATCCAATTACCATGGAGTAAAGGCCTAATTCTAATGCTCCGAAAAAGTTTAATTTTTCAAACGGAGGGGGTTCAGCAAATAGCATTTTTTTTTTAACCTTATATTATTTTTTTATTTATACAATTATAATTCGTATCAATATATTTAACCTTTTAGAATACACAAAAAACAAATATCACCCTTAATTTTTTTAATTAGTAAATTAAACTCATGATGACACATGATCATTAAAGATAATATTGAAACATTCAATTCACTTATTAAACGGCGTGGATTCATTTGGGGGCCTTCTCCTGAAATTTACGGTGGTTTAGCAGGTTTTTATTCGTATGGCCCTGCAGGAATGGAATTAAAAAATAATATTCTATCCCTTTTTAGAAGAGAGTTAAGAGCATTTGGATTTGGAGAGGTCGAATGTCCCACGATAATGCCCGAAATTGTTTGGAAAGCTTCTGGACACGTGGAAAGGTTTATTGATCCAGTTATTAAATGTAAAAAATGTGATACATTGCATCGAGCTGATAAATACATTCAAGAACAACTACCTGATTTAATGATAGACGGCTTATCTTTTAAACAAATGGAAGAGTTAATAAAAAAGCACGATATTTCCTGTCCTAAATGTGACACGCTTTTTGATAAAATCGAAGAATATAATTTAATGTTAAAAACTTATGTTGGAAACAATAAGATAGCCTATTTAAGGCCTGAAACTGCCACCACAACGTATCTCTTGTTTAACCGTCTAGATCAAGACGCAAGGAGACAATATCCCATTAAAATATTTCAATATGGAAAAGCTTATAGAAATGAGATTTCTCCTAGGCAGCTTGTCTTAAGAATGAGGGCATTTGATCAATTTGAACTTCAATTATTCATTGGAAAAGAACAAGAAATGGAATTTGAAGATTATGATGAGATAAAAGCCAATAAACTTCCCATGCTAGACTGGAAATTACAAGATAAAAACATTGATAAACCAAGCATTATCTCTCTCGAAGAAGCAATCAACACTAAAATTTTAAAAAAACCTGCTTATGCGTATTGCCTTTATATCGGTCATTATTTAACTAACTTACTTGGATTTCCTAAAGAAGTAATTCGATTTCGACAACATTCTCCTAACGAAAGAGCTCATTACGCCGACGACGCATGGGACCTTGAGATTAATACAACTCAATTTGGATGGGTAGAAATATGTGGAATTCACGATAGAACTGATTACGATTTAAGAAGACACGGGGAATTTTCCAAACAATCTTTTGAAATAAGCATGGGATCAGATCCTAAAATTAAAGAAACGCCTCAAATTCTCGAAATTGCATTTGGCATTGATAGAATAATCTATACTCTCCTTGAAAACGCTTTTAATGTTGAAGAAGGTAGGATCAACTTAAAATTAAGCTCGTTATTAGCGCCCAATACGGTATCTGTATTTCCACTTGTAAAGAATAAGGAAAATATAAGAAATTTAGCCAAAGAAGTTCATAATGATTTGCTCAAAAATCGGATCAAATCTTTCTTCGATGCTAGTGGATCTATAGGAAAGCGTTATAGAAGACAGGACGAATTTGGAACGCCTTTTTGTATTACAATTGATTATGAATCATTAGAGGATAACACGGTGACACTTAGAGAAAGAGATAGCATGGAACAAATTAGAGTGAAAATTTCTAATTTAGTCGAAACAATTAATAGAAAAAACAATTAAAAAAAAAATTATTTAATCAAGAAATCTTTTTATAATAAATACATTCAAGTTCACTCCTACGAAAGAAGCAGAAATGAGTAATCACATCAAAATTAATATAACAAGGAAAGGAAGAAAATTACACGCTCCCTTAAAAAAAATCACTTGTCTTTCCTTAATTTTATTACTTCTAATTGGTTTTTTGAATCTTAATATCAATACATCAAACCCCCTTGAACAAGTCGATAATTTAAATCAAGAAAAAAACTTTCTCATTGATAATCTAAAACAAGCAGCAGATCCCTCAATTGTTAAACCTCCTTATGTCGAAAATTTTAACGAGACATACGATTTTTTTACGGGAAAGTACAACTCAAGCTACGATAATGCAATATATTATCGATATGGGGATGAAGATGGTGATATTACTAATGACAATGCGTATTCTTTAGATAACTTGCTTTTTCTTAAAACAATGGAAAAACTAAAAAAAAGCCTTTCTCCAAGTGAAACATCAAGTAAATATGAGGATTTACAATCAACACCATTATGGATTAATGAGGGAAATTATACGGGATTTATTAGGTCAATAAATGGCAGCGATGGCGAAATTATAGATGGTGACCGATACATCATTGATAACTTGATACCTATCTTATTACTAATAGACAATTATGACTCTCAATCAAGGATTGCAGAGATGTTTACTATTATTAATTCTACAGAATTTTGGGATGATACAAATAAAGGATTTTTACATTCCAACTCATCAACAGGATCAAAATCTACAGTAGATAATTTATATGGTATAATTGCCTGTACTTTAATAAACAGAACGACTCAAATTGCTGATACTGATCTTAAAAATCAAGCTTTTAACCTAGCAAATCAGACAATGTTGAAACTCATAGAAAAAATGTGGGCTAACGATAGTGATAATTATGGTTTTAATTGGACAGCAAGTTCAAATTGGAATATGATTATTACTTCTGATAATAATAAATATTTAGAAGGATCCGCATTAGGGATAATTGCTTTATTGGATTATTGGATGGAAACAAAAGAATTAACTTATTTAAAATATGCTACTAATCTTTATGATAAAATAGACCAGTATTTATGGAATTCAACTGAGGGTGCTTATATGAATAGTACGGGTGCCCTTAATTGGAAAAATCCCGTCAATTCATGGGAAAAAAGTTTAAATATTGAAGGCAATGCATTAATGATGAGTGCTTGTCTAAAATTATTCAAAGTTACTGGGAATATAAAATATTACAATAGGGCTTTTAATATATATGATTTTTGTGAATCTATCTTCTATGATGATGTGAATAAAGCATATAATTGGACCACTTATCTAGCTATAGATGATAGAGATGATAAAAACTTTCACGCTAATTTAAAGCTAATTGAAGCTTATATCGAGGCGTTAGACATCTATAATGAAGCCGTTTTAACGACAGAATACAACGTGACAGAAAACATTCCTGATTATATTTTTAATCAAGAAATTATGAACCTTACTTCTACGTATACTTATAGTTCTCTTACTAACACGACATATATAACAAACGCAAGCATTACTTTCATCCTTAGATATCCGAATACAACAATAATAGAAGAAATTCCCGAGTATTTCTACGATGGCAACATGTCGCATTCTTTAATCTATAACATTACTGATTCCCTTCCAATTGGTAATGGTTACTCAATAACCGTATATGTAAACACTTCCATGTTCCATTATATCGAGTTGGTGAAGCATTTTAATGTCATTTCTGGATTAACTGGCACAACACTATATGAAGGTGAAAGAAATTTAAGTGGTTCAATGCTTTTTCAAGGTCCAACATTGAATGTGTCGCTACCTATTGAAAGCATTCGTAGTAAGGATATAAACTTAACCGTGACTATGCAAGGTACTAACATTGATAACGAAACCCTTGAGGATGTAACATTTAATTCAAACAACGAAACTCGCGTCTATTTTAACCTGACAACAAAAACTAATGCGGTTATAGGCTCCGATATTATAACTTTTAGATTAACAAAAGGAAGCGTACTTTATTTGGAGATCAATATATCTATAGAAATAGGAAATTCGTTTGATTACACATATCCGGTTTACGAAAGTGAAGTAGTAAGCGGAGATTCAGTTGATATTCACCTAAATTTGATAAATATTCTGGAAGACGATCCACAATCGGTAAATGTAAGCTTTTCAGGAACTGCCGTTGTAAATGATCCCGAGATACATGGAGTAACGCTAAATCCTAAGGAAACAAAAGCAGTATCGTATAGCATTAATGTCTCTGGTAGTGAATCGATACAGATTGTAATGGATCTCATGAAACAAGATACCATTTATTATACTGAAACATTAACCGTTAGAGTTGTTCAACAATTTGAAATAATTAGCACGTCTTTTCCCAGTACTACGCCACAATGGGACTATGCTCATCTCATAATAAAGATTCAGAGTAATCAAGATGATGCGGAAGATTTTTCCTTAACAGTCAATGGAGTTGCTATAGCGACTAACATTAACCAATTAGTAAAGGGCGAAAATCAAATAACAGCTTCAATACTTTCCACTTTAAATCCATACGAATTTGGAACTAAATCATATAACATCGTACTAAGAGATAGCTCTGGAGAAATCATTGTTTCTTACCACTATGTGTTAACAATAGCATTATCTCCTCTCGCCTTATTTCTATGCTACATATTACCGATTTTATTTCCAATTGGTATAGTATTGTATTACAAAAATCAAGATATCAAAAATAAATTATTAAGAAGATAAGCAATGAGAAAAAATAAAACCCATGCGTTAGTATTAACGCTTATTACCTTTACAAGCGTGTTATTTGGCTTAGGATCGATTGCGGCTAATACTAACATGAATTTTGGTGTAACATCTGAAGTCAATGACGAAAATGGCAATCTAAGGATTTCAGCAAGTTTAGTAGTTGATTCAAATGTTACAGAAATTTTTAGGCTTTTTGAAACTGTAAATATTACTGTAGATGCAAAATGGATTTCACCAGCTGCCAATATTTCTATTCAAATTCCTTACGTGAATAATACCGTTTACAGTTATAACATGACATGGATAAGAGATGATATATTTTCATATAATTATACTCCTCGAGAAGACGCTCCATGTAACTTACAACAAATTAAATTTCAAGTCTATGATAGTCTGAATAGTCTAGTAGAAGTGGATAACGATTACATTAATATCATCGTGTTGCCAAACTGTGATGCCACGCTCAATAATAACACGTTTTATAACGGAGATTTATTATCTGCTACCCTTACTCCCTCGATTATTAGTAACGCTACTTATGGCTGGAATAAATGGAATGTTTCAATCGTTAACGATACCTTTCACGACCTCTTCACAATTGAGGGAGATAATATCAATTCATTTTCATTTACTATCAATGATTCCTTTGATAACTTAAATGGATATTATCATGTGAAAGTAAGGCTATACAATGACAACCAATTAAAGGGTTTTGAATATTATACTTTTCAAGTTATTAATCACGCCCCTGAAATTGTTGAGAGTACCATATCCTTTGCGTCAGATTCTATTTTTAGGTCTGAAAGTTGTACACTAACCCTCAATGCAACCGATCTCGAAGATAATGCGACAGATTTGAGTGTCGCAATTTTTGTAAAATCTCCAGATGGGCAATCCATAGTGTATCAAAGTGCAGCAATAACTAATAATGGAGATGGTACTTTTACAGGAACTATACCTACTTACTCTTATTCTAATACAGGCGTCTATACCGTTGAAATCAGGGCTAGAGATCAACAAGGCGATTGGTCAAGTATAAGTTATGCGACTTTTACTGTAAAAAACAATCCCCCGGTAATTAATAGTTATAGCATTAATGGATATTCAGCATCTCAAAGCATTTCAATATTATATGGCCAAAATTTAGTATTTTCTTTTAATGTCACAGATGTGGAAGGTATTGCTTACGTAAAAGTTGCTTTAATTGACGAAAACCATCAATGGGTTAACATAACGCAATCATATGAAATCGATGTTGAAATTACCTTGAGAACAACACAGTTAATAACAGGCGTGTGGTATATCTATGCGTTTGTTATTGATAACGATGGAAAAATGACGGGATTAGGAAATGACTATACTTCAGCGCCTCAAGCTATAGTGATAATTCCGGATGTCTTAAGCGCTGTATTACCTTGGATTGCGTTAATAATGGGAATAATCATTGGTATCGTTGCTGGTGTTGGTATGGGATATTACAGGATGAAATCAAAAGAAGGAGAACCTCAAAGAATTAAGACTAAAAAGAAGACTCCTACACAGAAAAAACCTGCTCAGAAAAAAAAAGCAGAATCTGAACCTAAACCTGAACCTAAACCTGAACCCGCTTCTAAGGAAGCTCAAGATAAACCTAAAGTATACGATAAAAAAGAACCTGAGAAAAAACCACCGCAAAGAAAAATAAAAAGAAAATTATAAGAAAAGAAAAATTGTTGTTATACCCATTTTTTTGATTTATTGTAAGCCAAGTTCGTGAAGTTTATAGAGAAATTTGCCTAATTTACCTTCATAATTACCCGCAGAAATTCTATTAACTCCAGAAACTTTTACAGCTGCTTCAATTCCAAGTTTCATTGCCTTTTTTATGGCTTCTTCCGTCGCACCATCTAAGATTACTTCGTAAACGCAATTATCTCCTTCTTTCAGAACTGTTTTATCAGATTTAGTCCTTAGCGTTGGGCAATACGCATCATTAGTTGAAGCTCCTAGAAAACTGTATTTTGATCCAACTTTTGAACCCGAACGAGCAATACCGCCTGGAAAAGCTGCAATAACGTCTTCCACATCTTTCATGGCTTCTATGGATGCCTCTGCTGCTGCAAGACAACTAGCTTGATCCTTACCGATAATCAAGAAATTACCGCCTGCTACGCCCTTTCCAACCTTAGCAGTTCCTTGACAAATGAATTCACCATCCATAACTGGTACCTTCCAGTTTGCGGTTCCCTCAATTTTCTCTTCAAAACCATCACCAAAATATCGCAAATTGTCTCCAATCTTTACTTCGAACTCCTTTGATGGATCTAATGACTTTTTCATCCCGTCAAAACAAGCTGTAGTTGGGCATGTAAGAACGCATTGTCCTAATCTATTCATTACCACGTTGCCGACTTGCTTTTTATCTCCCACGAAAAACATTACGGCAACTCCCGGACGTTTGTCGGGAGTTTTATCTGCTGGAAGTATTACATCTATAGCTGCTTCAGCATCGCAATGGATAGTTGATGTACCATATCCAGTGGCTATCTGTCCCGCGATTTTTGCCCATTTTTCGTTTATAGCAGTGATGATGATCCTTGCAAAGTTGGATCCAAATCCTTCGCAAAAAGTATCTTCAATCTCTACTCCGTTTAATTCCATTTTTTTACAACCTCTTATCTTAATTACTTAAATAAAAAATTTATTTTATGTCATTATTAGACGTTCGATTTAATAAAAATATATCAAATTGTAATCAATATCTTCGCAATTCTTAATTTCATTTTCCTCGTATAAAACTTAAAAAGTTTCGATAATTACCTCAAACTATCGAAAATTTTTATAACTCGATGATAAAAAATGAGCGAAGAAAAAGTATTAAAGATTGGAATTTTAAAGAACGGTACGATCGGGTCGTCCTTGTTGCTCGCTTTCTTGATGGACGAAAGAGCAGAGGCTACGAGAATCAACGTCTACGAAGTAACGTCGGGGGCTAAAATGCATCCTCCAGAAATGTGTACGGCAACGATGGAAGACTTAATGAAATGGGGACCAGAATTAATCATCATGTCCTCTCCTAATGCAGCTCTTAAAGGTCCAAAAGCAGCACGTGAAATGGCGGGAAGCGTTCCAACCATCATAATTTCCGACGCTCCAGCAAAGAAAGCTGTAGACGAGATAAAAGAGAAGAACATGGGCTATATTCTTGTAAATTGCGATTCAATGATCGGTGCCCGAAGACCTTTCTTAGATCCTGTTGAAATGAGTTGTTTTAACGCTGATTTATTAAAAGTCTTGGCAATAACCGGCGCTTTAAATGTCATTTCTAGTGAATTAAATAAAGTCATAATGGACATGTTAGAAGGAAAAGCTCCAACTTTGCCACAAATAATCGTTGACGCAAAAGTAGCAACCCAAGCAGCAGGATTTTCAAATCCTTACGCTGAAGCAAAAGCAATAGCTGCCTTCGAGTTGGCCGCATCAGTTTCAAAAGTAACGGGAAAAGCCTGCTTTCAACTAAAAGAACGGGAAGAATACATGCCGTTATTAGCAGCAGCTCACGAAATGATGAAGACTGCGGCAGATTTGTGTGCTGAAGCTAGAGAAATCGAAAAAGCTAACGATACAGTATTAAGGATGCCTCATCACGCAAAACAACACATTCTCAAGAAGGTTAAATTACACGATAAGGAAGCGTAATAAATCTAAATTAATAATTTTTTATAGAATTATATTTTCTAAATTCTTTTTTTTTCATTTTAAACAAAATAATAAAGAGAAATTAAATAGTAGAACTAACAATCGTCTCGAGTTCTTTTATGGTATCTCCAGATAAACTATTCATTGCACTCCCAAAGACTTCTGGATTTTTGTTTCTTGTTACTGTCATGATAACTGCGGCATCAGCTAATTCCTTAATAAGCACATAACATTCCTCAGACTCGTAGACAATTGTCGAGAGTGATATTGGTGAGGCGTTTTGATTTAAAAGGAGCATGATTTTTGAGTAGATTTGGTACAAATTAGACTCCAATGTTCCCATCTCAAATTTTATGAATTGTAAAGGCTTGCTATCAAATTTTCCGAAAGTTGATGCAACGAGTAGTCCGTCTGGTAAGTTAAAAACCATGTATTCTGACAAAGAATCTGCTTTTAGATCCGTGAGTAAATGTCTTATCTTTCCAAGCCTTTGCATGGCTAAAGTGCTTTTCTGTATCTCGTAGTCCAAAATTTCTATTAATCTATGTTGTGCGCTCCCTTCTTTTACAGACACGGGAGTAAAGACAATTTTATCTTTCAAGTCTTTATCAATTCCGTTCGTTAATAGTTCAAAGAAATCATCCTCTCTCGAATCGGGAAGGTCAATCTTATTTAATAACACGTATATTTTATCGACATGCGGACTGAATTCGAAAACATAGCTATAGAATTTATCAAATATTTCTCTCGTATTCGAATCAGGTGCAGCAGAATCAACCATGAAAACTGCAGTTGTGATTTCTGAAAAAATTAATTCTCGTTGAGATTCCGAGAAATACCTTTCCATATATCTTTCTTGACCACCTGCATCCCATACATTCAATTCCATGATTCCCCGAAAGATAAAGTTTTCTCTGGAAACTCCTTTTGTCGGTTTTAAATTAATTACCTTCATGAAGTTGTATCCTAAACAAGTCGTTCGCATGAGGCTCGTTTTACCCGCATTTTGAGGACCGAATAATAGAATTTTCATTTTCCAACCTTGCGTTTTTTAATGTAATATTATAAAATTATAATAATCTAATTTTTATTTACTTATTTAATCTTTTCGTATTACTAAAATTTTGTATCAGTATTTTAATCATAACGATTGAAATAAATATCATTAAATATTAAAATTCATAAAAATTGTAAAATCAATACTTGAGAAGAGGAAAGAGAAAAATGGACCTTATGAAACACGTGAGAAACGTGCCTAATTTTCCAATAGAAGGAATACAGTTTAAAGACATTACAACTTTATGCAAAGCTCACGCTCCTTTTAGAGAATCATGTGATAGGATAATAGAGCATTTTAAAGATAAAGGAATAACAAAAGTTGCTGCGATTGAAGCGAGGGGATATATCTGGGGGGGTGTCATAGCATATCAGTTAGGGGCAGGTTTTGTATTGATAAGAAAACCAGGTAAGTTACCCGCCGAGACGATAAGCGAGGAATACGCCTTAGAGTATGGAACTGATAAAATTGAGATGCATAAAGACGCTATAGAAAAAGGAGAAAAAGTACTGGTTTTTGACGATCTCTTGGCAACTGGCGGAACGGCTAAAGCAGCCTGTAATTTAGTAGAAAAAGCAGGAGGAATTGTTGCAGGAATTGCTTTTGTAATCGAACTCACTGGAAGTTTACACGGAAGGGACAAATTAGGAGGATACGAGATTTTATCTTTATTAGATATTCCCGTTGAAGAATAGAGCTATTGTAGAATAAAATAAAATAAAAAAATAATAAAAATCTAAAAAAGTGAATGTTATGGTTAAAATTGGAATAATTGGCGGTTCAGGATTAGATGATCCGGACATTTTAAAGGATGCTAAAGACATTGAAGTGTCCACGCCATATGGAAAACCTACATCTCCTTTAAAAACAGGTAAGATAAACGATGTGGACGTGGTTCTCATAGCGAGACATGGAAGAGAGCATACTATACCGCCAACGCAGGTAAATTATAGAGCTAACATACAAGCATTAAAAGATCAAGGATGCACTCATATCTTAGCAACTACAGCTTGTGGAAGTTTAAGAGAAAAAATTGGGAGAGGAGATTTCGTCATTCTTGACCAGTTTATTGACTTTACAAGGTTGAGGAAAGTCTCTTTTTACGACGAATTTGCTCCTGGAGACATGAAGCACACTCCAATGGCTTATCCATATTCGGAAGACTTGAGAAATATCCTCATAGAAACGGCAAAAGAACTCAATCTCAGACATCACGAAAAAGGAACGGTGGTAACCATTGAAGGCAATAGATTTTCCACGAGAGCAGAATCAGAGATGTTTAGGTTATGGGGTGCCGATGTGATAAACATGAGTATTGCTCCCGAAACTATTTTGGCTAACGAAGCTGGCATCCCTTACGCCGCTGTTGCCATGTCTACTGATTACGACTGCTGGAAAGACGACGAAGCTCCCGTTACGTGGGAGGAGATATTAGAGGTCTTTGGTAAAAATGTTAATAATGTCATTGCTCTATTAACTAACGCCATTTCAAAAATTAAATAACCCAATTAATTATTAATTACTTCTTTTTACTCTTTTTTTTTTGCAAATATAATAAAATTGAAATTTCTTGCTTGTTTATTAATTATATTAAGTTTTTTTGTTTTCGGTTTTATATAAAAATGGTAAAAATCACATTTCTAGGCGGAACAAGGGAAGTTGGAAGGTCAGGTATATTAATAGAATCTAAAAATGGAGATGGTTGCGTATTAGACTATGGCATCAGGTTCCGTGGAGAAGAAAGACTACCACAAGATTTAGACACCACAAACTTGAAAGCAGTTACAGTCACCCATTGCCACGTGGATCATTCAGGGGCAATACCCTATCTTTATAAGAAAAAAAAAATGCCCTTTTTAACTAATCAATTAACATTACGAATTTCTGAAATTCTCATAAAAGACATGTTAAGGATTTCTAAATTTCAATATCCTTTTAGATATAGAGAACTAGATTTAATGAGAGAAAGCGCATATTTCTTAAAAAATGAAATTCGCAAGAAAATTGCTGACGATTTCTATATTACATTTTTTAACGCCGGACACGTTCCAGGAAGCGTATCTATCTTAGTCGATGTCGATGGCAAGCGAATTTTATACACGGGAGATATCAACAATCAAGAAACGAATTTGGTTAACTCTGCTGATCCTTCACCTATTCCTGAAATTGACGCTTTAATCACTGAAAGTACTTATGCCCTACGAGAACACCCTTCGAGAGAAGAAATCGAACAGAAATTTGTGGAAAACATTATTGAAATCACGGAAAATGGGGGTAAGGTGTTAATTCCTGCATTCGGCGTTGCTCGTTCTCAAGAAGCTTTAATGATTCTTCAAAGATATAATTATACTGGTAAAATCTTCATAGATGGATTGGCTCGAAAGATATGCAATGTATATTTAGAATTACCAGAATATTTGAAAGACGAACATTTGTATAAAAAATCGCTTAAGAAAGCACACTTTATTTCAAAAAAGAGAGGTAGGACCACTGCAAAAGACTCAAATGCGGCAATAATCGCCCCTTCGGGAATGCTTAAGGGAGGTGCTTCAATAAATTTCGTAAAGTCATTCTTGAACGATCCCGCTTCTGCAATATACTTGGTGGGCTATCAAGCTGAAGGGAGTCCAGGACGAAAACTGTTAGAAGAAGGTGTTTTTGAATATAGAGAAAACGGGAGAAATAGAATATCTGAAAATTTCTCAATGGTAGCAAAGTGCGAAAGTGAATACTTTAATTTCTCAAGTCATGCTGATGGAAATCATCTACATGAATATATCGAAGGTTTAAACTTTAGAAAAGATTCAAACAATATCTTCTGTGTTCACGGAGATAATAAATCCACGACAACATTTGCGAAAGAGTTGGTAGAAAAATCTTATAGCTCAGTAGCACCTGAAATCGGAGAATCTTATAAGATTTAAATAGTTTTATTATTAGAAGCCGTTATCACTTTCGATCAATTGATTCTTTATTACCTTATCGCAATTGGTTAAAAAATCATTTATTTTATCAATGGGTATCTTAGTTCCTGCAGCGGGAGGATGTCCTCCTCCTAACGCATCTAAATTCGACAATTCTAACGCTTTCCGGATTGCTTCTGAAAGGTTAACTCCCCTATTTACAATTGATTCGTGTGCTCTTCCAGAGATCTTATAAACCTCCTCATCTTCTCTTTTAGCTATGCCAAATATGGGCATTCTTTTGTCTAACTCGTTAATATTATCGAAGATGAGCATTGAGGCTATAACTCCTATAACACTTTCTGGTATCTGGTCTTCTCCAAAGAAATATTGAATGTTTTCTTTT
>Ga0180433_10002317_pt1 | contig 29607 bp, 52 predicted proteins | sample SS_ome_8_FD_132980 | JGI IMG/M metagenome (GOLD analysis project Ga0180433, IMG submission 132980) | Hypersaline lake sediment archaeal communities from the Salton Sea, California, USA - SS_1_D_1 metaG | ecosystem: Environmental > Aquatic > Non-marine Saline and Alkaline > Hypersaline >... | reverse complement strand
TTGCACTGTCTATGTTTAAATAGATTGATGTTACTGAAATCATTCCTTTTTCTAATTTTGAATGCCTAAAATATATCTTCATTTCATATGAATAAAACCTATATCCAGGACCAACTGTTACTTTTTTTCCATTAATCATTAATTCCATGTTTAATCCTCCTTTTTAATATAACCATTCTCCTTCCGATTTTCCACATTTCTTGCAGACTACTCCCATGTATCCAGAATCAGGTCCACCAAAAGAATCATCTTCCCATTCATGTTCACAATCTTCATCTATTCCCCACAACTCATCCTCCTTTCTTTTTTTGAGCCACTTGGGTGTTTGGATTCCAAAACATATGAATCCAACTCGTAGAACAACAGTTGTAAAGGGTTCAGCAGTACTACCAGAATATCTTACCTCAAGTATTCCATGCTTCCTATTTTTGTAATCTGACCAATTGTATCCTTTTGATGAGAATCCAAAATGTAACTTGTTGGTGAAAAATTCAATTCCCTTGCCACAGAAATAATTGGTTTTACCAATATGAGCACCAAGCATTCTCCGACCAATATATAATCTAATAAATTGAAGTTTTTTATCTTGCTTGGCTCTTTGAACATATAAGTCGCCATTTGGTAGATTAATTTTAGCAGTTTCAATTCCAGTATAATGTCCCTCAAATTTTGTCATGTTTAATCCTCCATTAGTTTTTTGTACATGAAGTTATTGATATCTTTTTTAGTAATGCTATGGAAGTCAGTGAAATATTCTCGGATTGAAGGATGTTTATTATATAGATTAAAATAAATTTGAGCCGTGTCACGGAAGTCGCATAATGGATGATTGGGTTCAATTGCATCGGATGTATTATTCCAAATACCATAATAGGTTATTGTTTCTGACCCGTCAAGTATTCTAATCTCACAAAGCACAAGTCCCATGTTTACTGCCTCCATGAATCCAAAACTAATGGGTTTTCAAATTCTCTACGAATGATTGCATATCTGTTGTTATCTGATTTTTTAACATCATCAATAATAATTTCGGGCGCTCCCATATCTTTAAGTTCTTTTAGCCATTCTTCCTTTGTTAGCACCTCAGCAAAATGCTTGTCAAATCCAACTGGCTTTTTTTGTCCATTCATAAACTTTGCTCCACATCTAATGCAATGAAAATATCCGTCCGACTTAAGATATGCTTTTTCTTTGCATAAGTCGCATTCCATGAAAATACCCACGTCTCCTGTTTGTTGACTTTTCATATTTTATTCCTCCAACTCGAAATCCGCATTGTTGTTCTCCATCCATTCTTTAAGCGCTTTGATGTTGTTTCCAAATGATTTTAATTCATCAACCACATCTTCCATTGCTTCAATGTAATCTTTGTCAGCATCAATAAATTTTTGTTTGCTAACTGACCACTTAGGATTGTTTCCTGCCTTATTATTTGTTTTGTTTTTTGTTGCCAATTTATAACACCTATAAAATAATACTATTAGTGGTATATAAAGGTTTGGTTAAATTTAAGGGTTTATATTATAAGGTAGAGTATATGTATATATGTAATTAATGTTAATCCATAATATTACCAGAGATTATATTTCTTTAATACTGTTTTTGTTTCAAGAGTTCTCTGTTGGTCATACATACCTTGCTTCATTTTTTTAACATATAATTGTATGCCACTCCACTCGGTAATATCAGATTCAAAATATGTTCTCGCATCAATGCCAGCATTTTCTATTGCTATCCATTTTCTAAAACAAGAAGGACATCTTCCACAACTTCCAAGAATTGTGGAATCATAACAACTGACTGACATCTTTAACGTTGAGCGGACGTATAGTTCATCATAATTTTTTCTGTACCATTTGATGATATCTGTTTTGGTCATATTCCAAAATGGCGAATCAATTGATATTGTTGGTTCAGATTCTTTTTTTATTGAATTCATTGCAAAAGACATTGTTTTAAATGCTTGTTTATTTTTATCTTCAACGTTATCTCCTTTGATTCCATTGATGTATATTTTGTTACCATAATGACTTGCCATCAAAGCAAGATGTAAATTTCTTTGTGAAATATATGCTTTATCTCCAACTTCAAATTGACTAAGGTCTGGTCCTTCAATAAATTCTACTTTAAGTTTTGGAATTAATGATTCTAATGTTTTGATACTTTTAATTTCTTTTTCTTGATATCTATGATTTATTTTTATGTAAATAGGTTTTGGAAAATTAAGATAATGCCAAGCAATTAAAGAATCAATTCCTCCAGAGAAACAAATAACTTCTTGGTCAAGAACATTTGATGCTTTGTCATCATAATATGTTTCTGCTTGTGGTTTACCAAGAATTAACTCATCATATGGGACATTATGTTTTTTGAGCCAATCGACTGTTAGTTCTCTGTCAATTTTAAATCTAGCTGTATGTAAAATTATTTTGAATCCTCTTTTCTTTAAATCTCTAACAACAGTAATGTTTCTTTTATTTGGAGTTCTATTTTTATAAGCTGATTCTGAGAAGCCTTCAGTTTCTTTTGTTAAAATTCCATCAATATCTATCACTTTTGTTCTTTCCATTTTCCTCACCATCTTAAACGCTCTAAAAAGTAGAAAAAGTATATACCTTTTAGGTCATTTTTGTTATTCTAAGGGATTATAGGTTCTGTGTACTTCTTTAAGGTATGTTCTACCTCCTGTTTGGACTTGAGTACTCCAGAATTTCCTTTTACATTTGATGCATTCTACTAATTTGACTAAACCAATGTCACTTTGTAAAGTTTTTAAAGTTTTAAATGAATGTTGACATTCCATTTTTATCATCTATAAAAAGAAGGGTGGGAAATGAGGAAGATAATGCTTATTGGTACAAGCAAAAATTTAATTCCTCATTTCCATGTCTGTTCTGCATATGATGTAGGAGTTTCCCAAACTCTAATTTTATAGACTTTGACTTCATTTGGAAGTACATCAATCTCATCAATTAAACTTTTAAGAAATAAAACAATATTCTCCGCCGTCGGATTTTTTGATTTAATAATGTCATTCAAATGTTTATGGTCGAAACTATATTGTTCTATCTTTTTTAGTTCTTTAAAATCACAAACCATTCCAACTTCATTTGGCGGTCCTTCAACAGTTATTTCTACTTTATAGTTATGTCCGTGCATATTTCTGCAAGCAGACTCGTATGGTAGATTCAGTTGATGGGAAGCACACCAATCAAATATTTTACATATTCTCATTTTCCTCACCATATATATTTTTCTATACTTTCCATTTTTGTTTCGTCTGGAAGAAGTTCCATATATCCATCCTCATCAATTATTATTGTAGCTAGAAGAAGAAGCGATATAAAGAATGTTCCTCTTTGTAAGCTCTTTGAATTTTTTAATATTTTTTCCATAGCTTTTTGCACCTTGTCATCTTCAGTTAAGTCTCTAGGTATGGTTGATATTATGTATCTTAGTTCAGGTGTAAATATTTTACTTACTATGTTTATTAAGTTTTCATCAAGCTCTGATTCCATACTAACCTCATATTTTGAATTGTTCTTTTATTTTATATCGATTTTGTTTTATTTAATGGTTTCATTAACATTATTAGTTTTGTGTTTTTCCAATAGTTTATTAATGTATTCTTTGCATCTTCTTTCAGTCTTAAAAGGAATTGATAATTGTTTTCCTTTACTATTCTTTTTTTCATGGTCAATCTCAAAAACTGCCCAACTTGAACCATTTACTGGTGATATCCAAAAAAGTTTGTATATGTATCTTCCATTTTCTGCCTTCATTAAAACCAATCCATTATTGTTTTTTTGTCCTTTTTTTCTGTTATAAACTCAAAATCTAGAACTGCTTCCTCTTGCTCGTAATAATATTTTTCGTAGCAATGCAAACATAATTGATGTCCATGAATTTCTATGATTGCTTCTTTTGAACAATTAGCACAAATCATTTTATCTTCTCATTTTGAATCTTTCAGGATGACATTCAATAAGATGCTTGTGCATATCTTCTATTGGAATATTTTCTCCACATAATCTGCAAATTGGCATTATTCTTTCTCCTCTTGTAGTCTATGTAATCTATCACATTCCTCAACTGCCTCTTTAGCCTCAGTCCACGTCTTGCAGTATTCACCACAATTTTTGCATCGTTGGTTTGTTGCTGATGGTGAAATGTTTGGTACAATGCCACCATCTTGAGCGCACTTGTTAGAGCGTCCATCACATTTAAGAAACTTCCATCTGCCATTAACCTTCTTGCCTGTTGTATAACAATAACCCATTTTTAATCGCCTCTTGTATCTGGAGCTCTATGCACTTTTGGATTATAGCATTTGTCACATACTCCACCAGCAAAATCATAATGATTGATATGATTTACCCATTCTCCACAATCATTACATTTTGTTTTACCAGAATCAATTTGTGATGTCCATTCATATATTTTATTACTCCATTCAGGAAGCCAAATCTTTCCAGTAAATGAGTCAATTACAATTCCGTTTCTTGCATTCCAAAACGTTATTGTTTCACTATTGTTATACATTCCTACAATAATTGCAGGTTTTCCACTTAATGCATCTATAAATATATGACTGTTAGCCCACTTATAATTAATTGCATCTTTCATCTTTTTTTCTGTTTTTAAAACATCTCTAATAATGTTTCTTACTCTTTTGTTGTTCCAATGATTTCTTGCATGAAGATAATCAAAATGTAATTCTGGTCTCATTTTTAACTTCTCCTGTCTCTCCAAATATGTATTTTTCCAGCTCGGTATGCTCTTTCTCCCCAACGTCTTTTAATGATATCTAATCCTTTTCTATTATGTAGTATCTTTCTATGTTCTCGAGTTCCATAATATTTGGCATATTGGTCCAGGAACTTATGGACATGTGTAAATGGCGCTCCTAGACGCTTTATACAATCTTGTTCATGTACTTTCCTGCTTGCCATTTACATTTACCTTCTTTCCACAAAATGGACAGTAGTTTATTGGGTAGAAGTTAAGATAACCAATCTGCTCTAAACTAAAACACCAACCATGTTGTTGATGAAAGGTAACGATTCCTGTATTTCTTAATTCGTCCATCTTGTTACAACAACTTTTGTCAATGTTCATTTTTATCTACCTTTTTTCCATACAACTATATTTAGGTCATCATCGATTGTTATATTGACAACGTCTCCCTTTTTAATGTTTAATAAGTTGCAAATAGGTTTAGGAATTGTAATTTGTTTAGATTCATACGCTCCCGCTACTGTTACATTACCTTCAAATATGATTGGATTTATTTTTTTCTTCATTTAATTTGCCTCGAAGAATTCAGGTTCGGTTAAGGCTAGCATTGTAAGTTCCGCTCCAAGTTTGGTAAGAAGCTTATGATATTCGATTTCAACATGCCAACCATTCTCATGTCCCAATTCATGAATGATTAAATCTGTTGTTTCTTTTGATATTGGTTTATCGAAGAAATGTCTTCCAAGTTTGCCTTTATTGAATGTTAATGTTCTATTACCATAACATGCTAATACATTACTTTGAGGAGCATTAACAAAAACAACTTTGATATCAATGCCCATAAGTCTTTTGGCAATTCTTCTTGCGTAACTAGCCGTCTTTGCCATGTTACTATTTGGGTCCAATGGCTTTGATTCCATTAAGTCGCGTGAGTTAAAAAGTTGTGTTGTTGATTTAACATCAGTTGCAGGTTTTACTCTTTCCCATTCTTCCTTTGATAATTCGCTACCATAGATTACGTTATAGCCATTTGCTAGTGCCTTATCAATTGAATATTTATCTGATGGATTTGCAATCGCAAACTTTTCGCCAAATCGCTTTTTCATTATTCCATTGATTGCATCATCTGTTGTCCTGTTGTCTTTGGTTGCCATACGAACCCACGTTGATGATGCTTCTGTCACGTCTTCGTATGTGTTATTGAGGACCTCAGCATACAGGTCTTGACGATATGCATGTCTAATGCTATTACGGTCAATGTTTAATGGAATTTTTTGTTGTATATCAATTGACCATTGACAATCAGTTTCAGCTATTGGAATGCCCATCTCATAAATCATTGGTTCATCAATTGGGTCTACTAAATTGATTTTAGTTGTACGCGGACGAATCTTCATGATTTCATCATCAAGAATTTCAGTATCAAGTTTTGCTTCAAATGATTTTACAATAGTTGGAGGTTCTATTTTTTCTCCATTTACCGTATATGTAAAATGCTCAGGAACCAATAGCTTCTTTGCATGATTGATGAGCTCAGAAACTTCTTCGGGCGTTGCATCCAAAAAAACTGTTATTTTACTTCCCTTTTTTGTTTTTGCTTCAGGAAATGTATTTCTGCCCTTATCATCAAACACTACAGTTCCTGTTGTTGTTGATACTTCTGCTGAAGTACAAATTGCTAAAACTTGTTTTTCACCCATATTGAATCGACCTCTTTTTGTTGGGTCTCTTCTTTTATAGGTGTCGGAAAATAATGTGTATGCATGAGATATATCTGAAAATCCATTTGGGTCATCATCTTCTACTGTTATAATTGCTTCTGATTTATTTATTGATTTTATTATTATATTACAGTAGGTGATATTTTGGTCCCATGCATTTTGCGTTAATTCATTTATGATAAATGTTTTGGGCTTCCCTTTTTGTAATGCTCTAAGACCTTCTCGGTCGACATCGAACCAGCTTGTTGATTTTTTAGATTTCTTTGCTTGTACCATAAAATTTAATTATTTTAATGGTATATAAAGGTTCTGTTTATTTTAAGGGTTCCTATTTGATATAAGAGAAGACCATTTGCTCTTTCCACTCTTCTGTTTTGGTTTTTGATTAACTTCAAGTAATTGCTTTAATTGTTCATCTGATATTTCATTTTGTTCTTTTGGGTGTTGTTCAAATTGAGGTTGAGGAGGATGTTGTATTTGAGTTTGTTTGATTGGTTGTTGAACTTGAGGTTGAGGAGTTTGTTGTAGTTGTGGCGATGATTGAATTTTTGCTGGTGGTTGTTGAGTTGACTCCATTGATGATAATGAAGCAGAATCAATAGAATCAATTGATGCATGTTCAGGATGTGTAAATGCTATTTTATTGTATTTACTTAAGAGTACAATGACTTCTTCTAAAATGTCTTTTCTATAAGACCATGATATTTCTGAGTCCTCTTTATTTTTAATAAAACTTCTATAAACTTCATCATCATATTGTTGAAGACTCATAATTGCTTGATTATAATTTTGATTTGCTGATTGATATAATTCGGCTTTCTTTTTCTGAAAATCATTATACATATCTGGAACTACTCGTAATAAAATTTCAATTGATTCCATGATGTTGTCAAAATAATAATCCTGTTCTTTATGAATTGCAAAAATTGCTTCATTTACAAGACTCATTACGAGTTCTTCATATGTTCTGATTCCTTTATTCATTTTCTTTGTCTCCCATTAATATTTCTCGTAATCTTTTTTTATGTGTTTTCTTTTTTTGTTTTCCAAGTTCCTTTCCTTGTTCAAAACATTTTTTCCAATAACTAATATTCTTTCCCATTAGATGCCAAATCCTCCCATGATTCCACGAAGTAAGTTTGGAATTGTTCCATTAAGGAAAAGATATCCAACAGCTATCATCATAAATGCTCCTATAATAATCAATAGTAATAGACCCAAACCTTTTGATGCTTTTATATTTGGTCCTCTTGTATATCCTTTAATTTCTTCGATTGATTTAGCGTCATTATATCGCATGAGTGTAGTAATGGTTCGTGGACTGATTTTGAAAATGAGGTATTGTTCAAGAGAATTAACATCAATTGGTCTTCCCATAATTCTCATTTTATATTGGTCTGGAGGTGAAGGATTTGTTACAATGTCAGTGTATAGTTGGTGAGGATTAGTTGCCTCTGCCATTTTTTGTTGTTTGTTATATTCTTCTTGTGCAAGTTTTTGATTCTTTTCATATTCCTTTGCCAACATATTTTGATAAGCCTCACTGTCAGGTAAGTATTCTCCTTGCCCATCTTTTTGTATTTGATGTTCGTCATGTGGTTGTGGAAGGCTGTCTGTTGGAGAATATCTTCGTAATCTATCTGTTAGTCTAGACATTTGAAGTGACCTCCTTATTTTTAGGATTTGAAACTAATTGTTCAGTTGATATTACCTTGCCTTGTTCAAATCCTATTTTTTCCTTTAATCTTGTTAAAATGTCTTGTCTGACTTCCCTTATATTTTCAAATCCATACTTTGAATTAAGCAAGTCAACATACATTACATAATCTAGGTCAACAGCATGACCAACAATTTCTGGAACAATTCTTACTTTATGGTCTGCTAGATTGTATGTCTTAACATCAAAGATTTGGGAATCAAGTTCTGGATTATAAAGTTGTCCTTCTCCAGTACGAAACGATGGAGTAATTCGTATGTCACCATCACGATAAACAAAAAACCATAGAACTGAACCTGGCGCAGACGGATTAATAATATGATGTGCTCCAGTCTTTTTTGCTCGTATAACAAGTAACATAAATCCTGCGACAGCTACAACAACTCCAACTATAAAAAGTATAAACCTAAAATAGTCAGGTATGATTGGTTGATAATAAAGTGGCATTAAACCACAAAAACTGCTTAAAAACATTCCTCCCATTATAGCCATAAAAGCTAATCCAAAATACATTATTGAACTCCTCCTGTAAATATTTCTTCTTCAGGTTCTTCACTTTTACCAAATAAAGCTGATGATATCTTTCCTCTAAGTGTTTGACGTTTTGCTTTGTTTCTCATACCTTCAATATGTTCTGTACGTTGTATACCTTGCTGACCATAAAGGGTCCAAAAGCCACCAACAGAACGTGAAAGTTGTAAGGTCATAAGAAAGTCAGCCATAAGTTCGTGGGCATAATCATATATGCCGTTCTCTAAAAGAATTGCTACTAATTTAAATGTAAGTTTGAAGCCCAAGATATCATTTCTTTTGATGTAGCCCAATGCTGATATCTTTGAGAACATGACGTAGAAGCGTTGAAAATATGCCCGTTCATGTTGTGGAATATCGGGCTTCAAAACGAATTGGGCTACTGTTACTGCAACTTCTTTATCAAGGTCATCTTGGTAAGGCATCATCTTTTTTCTTCACCTTAATTACAGTCATTAACGTCACAAATAGAAGAACCACTCCTAAAAGTAACATAATAACTGAAGAAAATAATCCAATGTATCTTATTGCTCCAATTGATACTAGCATGAGACTAACTGAAAAACATATACCCATTATCGTTGACAATAATAATGTGGGAGACATTTTGTTTTCATTTGCATTCATTAATCTTTCCACTTCATCTTGAAAAACTTTAGAACGAGAAATGTTGTGAGTCTCCAACCATTCATACATTTCAAGAGGAATGCTAATGGATACTGTTTTTGATTGTGTTTTTTCCTCACTTACCATATCAATTGTATCTAATCTTATAGTTTAAATATTTTATGTTTTAAAATGAAGTGGTTGTGGGATTGGATGGGTGATGGGTTTGGGAAATGATTGAAAAAAATCACTTTTCCCACAACCACTATTCTGGAATAATGTTATTCTAATATATATTACTTATTTTTTGTTTAAAAGTTTTAATAGCATTTTTGTCTTAAAATCAAACATAAAGGTCTTATTTGGATTAAACAGTACTACTTCTCCAGATGGATATATGACTCCATCATATCCTCTTTTCTCCAATGATTTTTTTGTTGGCTCTCTATTATACATTACGGCTTTTAGTTGTGCGATTGCAGTTCCTGTAAGTGTTACTATATCTGAAGGATTAACTCCTAAGTCATATGCTAGCATATCATTAGAAAATCTATATTCTCCTAAACCAAATGATGTTCCTTTTATGTCTGTTTTAGAGCCTCTTGCTCCTGTTCCACGATATGATGTTTTGAATCCTTCTTTTGCTATTTTTAGAGCATTTGATTTTGTGGTTTTGTGCCATAGTCGAATAATCATAGATGCACCTTGTTTCTTTCTAATATTTTTATTTCATAGTTCTTTTATCTTGTCATTATTCCCAAATCTACCAAGCATTCTGGATGTACTACTTTTATGTCTGGCATAATTCCTCTCTGCTTCATATCACGACATTCTTTGCAAGCATAAACGCCATCTCTATAACAGATTGGCTTTTCTGGTTGTTGTTGACCAGAAAGAACATGTCTACATACAAAAACCATGTTGTTCATACCATGAGTTTGATTTTTTTGTATATAATAAACATCATATTGTCCTTCCCAATCTTTTTCTCCTGGTATCCAAGATTTAACTTTATGTGCTTTTTCTATTTCAACCATTGCTATAAATTTTCTATTTGGAAACTTTTCTTTTAAATTTTTGATTATATTATTTTTAAATTCTGATATTGTCTTTGGTTTTGGACCATTTCTTATTGCTGTAAAATCATCAGCATGATACACTCCATCATAATCTCTTGGTATTGATGATTTCATTTTCTTACCATCCCTTTTGTAGCTCGTCTGGTCTGGTTCCAAGCATAGACGTTGGTTGAACGTTTTGTGGCGGATAAAATTCTTTATTCATGTATAGAAAAAACTTGTCTATTGGTATTGGAAGCACGGGTTGTCCAGCTTGATAGTAAAGTTTTTTACTTTTCCATACTCTACGAGTTTTCGGAAAATATGATGTAAAATCAAACTCTATGTCACCTGTTGGCATTTTTATTCTACTTCTTCCAGTACTTGAGGGTCGCCATCTACCAGTTGGTATAATGACACAGTTAGCAAACCCTCTAGAACCCGTTGGTGCTCTATTTTCCCATGGATAGTGAAGTGCCTCACCAAATGCCATACTCGCGTGCATGAATGTTTTAAAAAAACTTATTCTGATATCAGAATTATAATATCTTTTGACATTTGCTTTTTGTTCGTTTCCTATCAATCTTGTTCTTTTCCATGAATACTCATTCTTGAACATGTTCCATACTTTAATGATTATATCGTACGCATTTGCTTCTCGCTGGAGCATATCTGGAGTATTAAATAGGTCTTTAATTTTATTGAAACCCAAATCATTTCTTCCTATTCTTTGTATAGATGGTTCTATGTAGTCTGCCTCATCTGGAACATCTTCATCTCTCATCCAATCTCTCATAATTTTTGTCTCCTTTAGCTTACTACTCTAATTCTTTTTGCTGGAATGTTTTCATAATATTCATATTCAAATATTTTGTTTTTTACTACTTCGTCTAAGTTTTTGATTCTTAATTCTATCGTTCTTTTTGATGCTTTTTGTTTTTTGATGTCTGATTCTGTGATTGTTACTTCAAGGATAACAGGCGTTCGTTTTGGTTTGAGTTTAGGACCATAACTTGTTGGATATCTTGCTCCTTCTACTGCATATTGATATGCTACATCTTTTCTAGGAGTAAGAAAAATAGGTGTAAGGAATGATGTTTTTAGTCCTTCGCGTAGGATTTTGCGTGCATTCTCTTTTGATGTACCATGATACAGTTTCCAGGTTTTCATATGAAAGCCTCTTAATCAAATAAATAATTGTTAATTTCTGGTTTTAATTGTGAGACTTTGATGTTGCATTTGCTGATTGGATAATTAATAGCATCAATTGGTCTTAGTCTTCTTTTTGTTGTATTCCACATGGTTGATGGTTCTTCTTCTCGTTTGTAGAAACAAAGTTGAACTGGTATCTTTTTGATTCCTCTTTGTTGGAGGATATAACATCGATGTCTTCCCTCATGACCTATTACCCTACCAGTATCTATATCTACTTTTAGATATGGTGTTTCCATCGTATCAGTTGATTCTAAATAGCGTAGACTTCCTGAATCATAACTGGGAAGTGATACTGCAAGTTCGAGGAATCTAGAAGGTGACATATGAACTAATTTGCACCATCTAGGATTATTGAATGCTAATGTCCATTTTATCTTTATGATTATCACCTAATAATATTGTATTTGGGGGTATGAGTTTTTTGATTGTAGGGTCGTTTCCATGAGGAGGTTTTTGGGTTTTATCCTCTTTCTATTATTTTTCTGGCATATGCTTTTCTAATTAAATTTCCTCTTGCACTTTTATTGTATCGGTCGGAGCGAACGTTAGTTACCCAGAAGTATGTTCCTCTATCCTCTAAAACATATGCTCTGCCATAAATACCAAAATCGACATAATCGCCCTTTCTGATTTCGTTCTGATTGAATTGGGCTGCTTCAAACACTTCTGCTTTTTCAACAATTTCTGATTGCTTCGTATAATTCAAATCGTCAAACTTTTTCCCATAAGTGTCAAGGGAAATTTCATTTAATATTCTTCTGTATATTGGATTCATATTATTTCCTCCTACCAGTTCTGTCTCATTCTTCTATATCCATAAACATCCCAATTGTTTTGACCATGATAGCTTGGTTTAATTTGAATGTTTGTGTATCTTGGAAACTTCTTCTTCGCTTTACTTTCTGCAGATACATACATAGAACCATGAACTCTTCCTAAATAAATTCTCATGTTATTTCCTCATTTTTTAGATTTTTTCTTTTTGTATGGTTTGATTCCATATAGTTGTGTATAAATGTTTTTAGTTGGGTCAATTGTTTTTGGATGTTTTTCATACCAATTATATTCCGCTAAATCATCAAGTATTTTTTCTGCTGTTTTTTCTTGACGTTTTGGAACAACTATTGACCACCGTGGATTCCATCCTTTGAATAGCTCCTTTCCATATCTCATGGACATATCTTCTTTGGCTGAATGAAGTAAAGGAACTTTTTCTGCATCGATGCCAGCTTTTCTCAATATATAAACTACAAAATCAGCCATGTCTGTTTCATACTCAGCTATTGATACTTTTTTCAGAATAAACCAGCTCCTCCATATCTTGTTTTCCTTGAAAACTTTCTTTGATTTTCTCTTGGAGATAATGATGCATCAACTTTAGTATAATTTATCTTTCTGCCTCTTATTATTCCCGAGCGTCCGTGATGTTTGGTATATGTTTTCCATTCAACATCAAATAATCCTTTATTGTATCCTCTTTTATGTAAGTGATATAGAATGTTACTTATCGACAACTTTAGTCCGTCTATCGAAAACAAAAACATTCCATTTTCTTTATAGACTTTATATTCTACCATATTATTTCCTCCTTTTTGATTTCTTTTTTTGGGTTTTAGACTAAATATATTGGTTTTTCTATAAAGAATTCAACAGAGTTATATGGAAGGTCTATATTGTGTTGTCGATATTTTTTGTTCATTTTATTTCTGTATTTTTCTGCAGCTTTCTTTGTTTTAAATCGTAAGTCACTTTCAGGGTCTAAAATAACTCTCTTTCCATTAACTCTTTTGTAAACAATATAATAATCTTTTTCTTTCCATTCTCTCATATCATTTCCTCTTCTTTGATTTCTTTTTGGTTTTTTTCTTTTTAGGTTTTTTTGCTGTTGGTTTTACTGGTTCTTTTGTAGGAGGACCTCTTGGTCTTGCTCCATAAATTGGCGGTCTATAAAGCGGAGGATTTGGAATGAAACCCATTCTTGGTTTTTGTGGTTTATTGATTTTAGTTTTACGTGGAGGAGGACTCCGTAATCTTCTTTCTTCAGGTGATATCATTCTTGGTGTTGCAGTGTTTGGATTGACTATGTTTCCAGTTGGTCGATAATGAATGTTTTGTGGTCTAAAGATTTGACTTCTATCTATTGGTTGTTTGCTTCTTGATTGTTCTTGTCCAATCGTTTGTGTGACTGTTTCTCTTGGTTGAGTTCGTTGGAAAGGAGTTCTCATTTGGTCAGCAGTTGCTCCATATCTTGAAGCGTGGTCATATGAGTTTTCTAAGAAATTTCTAGCCATTGATGGTTGTTGTCCTATATTAACATTTGTTACTTGAGAAGTTGCTGGTTGAGGACGTGATTGTGGTTGTGCTCCTGGTGGCATTGATGTTTGTCTGTTTCTTGGTTGTCTTGGTCTTTTGATGTTTGAAAATACATTACCAGCAAAAGCTCTTAATGAATCTCCAGCTCTTTCCGTTCTTTCTTCTCCAGCTTGGAACTTTTCAATTTCTGTTAGTGATAGAATTTTATATCTACTTTGTATTCCATTTTCAATTGCATATTGCATTGCTTCTTCTCTTGTTTGGAATGGAGTTTCAGTAAAAAGTTCCCATGTTCTGTCTGTCTTTTTAACATATAAATAGAATGGTCCATCAATTGCTTCTTCAGTTGATAGTTTGTTTTCTCTTCGCTGGGCTAGTTTTTCTTTGATTTTGTCCTTTGTTGTGTATCTTCCATCTACTGCATCTTCTGTTGAAGGAATATCGTCTCCACCGACCCACTTTTGTTGTCTAGGACCTTCTGGTTCTTCATATTCTGTCCAGTCTTCAATATATTCGTTTTCCTGTAATTCGTTTGGTGAGCGCTCAACTATTTCATCTTTTGAAGTATAAGAATCAAGTGATGTTTGAGTTGTTGGGTCAGACTCATCAACAAAGTTGTTGGTTGCTGGTGTACGTTTTGATGTTGTTGCTCGTGGTGTTGGTTCCCAGTCTTCGTCTGCCTCTTCTCCATCCAATCTTGTTTGTCTTGTTCTTCTCATTTTTATTACCTTGATATTTTATTTTCTATATTTTAATATAAAGAGCGATTCCAAAAGAACCTTCTTCAGTTTTAGTTTCTAATCCTTGTGATTCAAATTCTTTTATTGTATCTTTTAATCTATATGATTCCCAATTAGTTTTTCCAAATACATCATAAATTTCCCATTTTTTCTTGCCATATTATTTCTCCTTGTTGGTTTTAAGAAAGATAGTTGTGTGTAACGTTGGGCAGTTTACTCGGCTACCCAACTGTTAGACACTAAAAGTAAGAGTCAAGAGAACTATTTCTTGCGTAGATATCCCTTGACTCTCACCTTTTTTTTCTTTCCAGGAACTTTTCGAAGATGTCCCTTTACTCGAACTTTAGCTATCTTTCTCACCTCCTGTTACATAATATTTTGTAACTCTAAATTGATAATTCTTTTAGCGCTTTTACTGAGTTTGCTGTAAGTAATTGATTTTTGTATTTTTTAAATATTTTTTCTGCTTCTTCTTGAACTCGATATCCATCGATATAATCTGTTTCCCCGTATCTATGTGTATATGGTTCACCAAGTGGCATATATGTTGATGCATAAAGAACTACATCCCACATTGTTACTGGTCTGCTTCTGCTACCGCCCATAAATCCACCTTGTGTCCATCGGTCGCGCTTGGTAGCTGTTCCTATTAGATAGTAGGTCTTGCCCTCTTTGATTGTAATGGCTTTTTTGATATTGCCGTTCCAATCTTTTCCTAATGATACTACTTGATATTTCATTTTCTTCTCCTTCTTTTTTTAGTAACGTTCTCGGTTATATGCCCCAAATGGACTAAATCCATCAACCCAACTTCCAGTTGATTCTTCCAAGTCTTTGATGTTAACGTTAATCTCTTTTTTCAAGTTACTTACAACTGTTTGTTTTTTCCTTCCTCTAGTCCAAAACATATAACCAGTATCAAGATTTTCAGCTACACCATATACATATCCATCAGACATTAGTGCTGTTTCTATATTATGTGATTCGTATTCAACATCAGCATATTTTTTGACAATTCGTAATCCTTTCGGAAACTTGTCCATTTCATAAAAATCTACCATATTTTCACCTACTTTTAGCTTCTCTTATAACGAATTCATAGTCATCGTATTTTGGGTCCTGCCTTAAAGAGTCGTGGAGCATTGATACTCCTAATGCTAATCCAGGTGTCTTTGTGAACTTGAGCCATCGCTTGCTTCCTCTCTTCCTATAGTATATGTGATATACTGGTTCTGGTCCGAACATATTTTAACCTTCCTTTGATTGTTCTATTTTGATGATTTTGTTGATTTCTTTTTCTGATAATCCCCAATAAGAAGAATTATCCCTAACTATGTCTTCTATGATATTGTATCTTTCTTTTAGAGACATTCTATTCCATGCTCTTTCACCATAATAATATATGATGGTTCCTTCTATTGAATTTGCTATTTTATTCTTTGCTAATTCAAAGTTTAACATTTTAATATACCTCTATTATTGCATTTGGATGTTGTTCAGCCCACGTCAGAAGTGTTGCTAATGCTTTACCAGCATTTCCTGCGTCCGATGTCCAATAGTTATATGAAGGTGTTGTACCTAATATTCTGATTGCCTGTTTTAGGATAGGAATCGCTCTACTTGCTTTCATGCCATGAAGGTGTCTAAGTCCATTTTTTTCGTTTATGGTTTTGTAGTAGAATGGACTATAATTGTATGTGATATCCATTGTCGCTTCTCTTGTTCCACCTAACATTTTGTTATCAATTTGATATGTGATGTCCATTTGTATGTTGGGTCCCTCTGAGTGAGGTTCAACTAGGACTGTTTTTCTGTTTTTTGTTAAACGGACTGTAAATGACATTGTTTTACCATAAGAATCTTCTATCTATGCTGTCTATTTCTTCTTGAGTTACTTCCTCTTGGACTACTCGATATTTTGGATGATAATAATTTCGGCTGCCTCCACTAAAGGAACTAACGTATCTTCTGCCAGCAGCTTTTGCTTCTTCTCTTGTATTGTAATATCCTGATAATCTTCCCGTACCAACGCCCGAAAAGAATCTTGTTTTACATCGTTCTGAGTCTACTCTAATTTCTCCAATGCTTCCGCCAAATTTATACATTGCCCATTTTTTCATACTATTTCATCTCCAACGATAAACATTATATTCTGGTTTTTTTCTTAAATCAGTGAATGGACTATAAGTAAGACGTTCTAAATAATTCTGTTCAACTATATATGTTGCTCCCTTTTCTGGAGCAATAACAATATACTTCGCCGAAGTTCCAGGTGGCGAATTAAAGAGGTTTGGCTTTTCAATAGCTACATGACCTAATCCTGTTATTTTTGCTTGTGAGCTATAATTACCTGCGTCACGACGTTTTTGATATCTTTTTACTGCATTTATTAATCTTTGTCTTAACTTTCCATGAGGTATATCTCTTATCTGGCATTTCTTATTTTTCATATCTTTATCCCCATGAAACTGTTGGTACTCGAACCATAACAAATGGCTCTGGAATTTCGGATTTGCTAATTGTTTTTCTTGATGTTTTTTTGCTAATTTTATGTTCAAAGATTTCTATTCTATTTAGGTCTCTTCTTGCTTTGTCCCATCTCTCTATGCAAGCTGGGTTTGATAGGATTCTTCTATATGCTAGCTTGGCATGTTCAAGGGTTTCCCATCGGATTCCACTAATGGTAGTGTAGAGGTTTGAGTGGTTTGGCGTTTTCATGAAGTCGGCAATTTCTTCACCTGTTTCTTTTGATACTATTCGATAGACTGATTCCATTCTACCAGCAATTGGAAGTTGGTCTTGTTTGTATGCGTCTATTCCAATTTCATTTTCTATTTCTCGCTCAAGAAGCATACTTGATTTTTTTGGTGTATCTGAAAAAAAGTCCCAGTCATCTGTCTTTCTGTATAGTTTTTTTGGGAGCTGTTTGTTAAGTGCTCTCGCTCCGTGAACAATCCACTGTTGTTCTCGTGTTGTTTTTGTAATTTCTTTGTTTATTCGTTTTTTGTATTTTTTTGATTGATGAGGCATATTTTATTTCACCTTAGGTAGATAACCACAACCTTCATAGTCTGAAGGATTCATTCCACGTTTTCTCATTTCCCTTTTAAGTAAATCTTCCTTTCTAGAGCAATCAAGACAAATCGTTTCATCAGTAAACCAAGACATTATTCTGCCATCAAGTTTTTTACGACATCTGTCACAATAACTTTTTTCAAAAAAGTCCCAGCTTTCTCCACTTTCAACAGGTCTTCCCCATTTGTCCCTCATAATATTACCATCTCCTAAAATAAATTTTGTTATTTATAATCTTCCCATTGATTTTTCATATTGAATATCAAGTTGTTTCAATTTATCGATTACTCTCTTAGCAGCTTTTATATCTTTAATCAATGTTGAATACGCCCTCTCATTTAGTCTACTAGGTAGACTAATTTCATAAGAATGTCGTCCAGGTTCAGTTCTATATATTCCATACATTTGTTCAACCCGAATCCCAGACTGATTCGTTCGATTAAATTTACTACGTATTTCCACTTTCTTTCTGTCTATCTCACTTTTTCTCATACTATCAATATCTCCTATGTGGTATTTTGTATGGTCGGTGTCTATGTTTTGGTGTGTTGTTTCTTTTGATGTGTTGTTGGCGTGGAGCATAGAGGTCGTCTGTCATATGAGATATGTTTCTAGTCATGTGGGCTAATGCTCCAAGAGTGATGCCTGCTCCCATTATTCCCATTACGGGACCTGCTATATCTGTTGTTGTCATATTTTATTTCTCCTATTTAATATCCTCATTTACTTTTCATCATTTCCATGTTTGATATACCCAATCATTGTAGTATGTTCCATTTCCGCCCCACATGTAACTTTGTTCTAATTCCACTATTTTACCTTTTTTAATAATACCAATCCTTCTAGAATCACTATCTAATGGTTCTAAATAAGCACGTCTTGTAGGGCTACGCCATGATTGTTCTTGGGTAATCTCAACAATTCTATACTTTCGACCCCTATATGTAACAATATCTCCCCTAGCTAAAATTGTTTTCTTACCATCATTATCTGTGTATGTATAAGTTTTGAATCTTCTTTCTCTCTTGCCAATTACTACTTCCCCTTTCATTACCTCATCTCACAACAAGCTTAATAGAACATGTCTTGCTTCTAATATTTGTCTAGGTAAAAATGGTGATACCTCGTATGCTTCATCCAACAATTCAACTGCGTCTTTAACTTTTGCTTTTTCCCCTTTATTCATTTTCTCACTTTTCCTAAATCATTCTTCATTGTCCTCGTCGTATTTTGATTGTCCTTATTTTTCTAAAACATCATAAACTTTCATTGCATTTTGTAAATTTTTGATAAATTCTTTACAAGCTAATTTGTTGAAGTTAAAAGATGCTCCAGTGATTTCTACTTCATATTTGTTTCCGTATTTAACATCTGCCCGAACCTCAACCTGACCATAAAAATGTTTACCGAATGTTGCAGTAAATGTTTCGTAACTAATCCAAACTTTTGATGCCCCAAGTCTTTTTGCCAACGCTTCTGCTTTTCTATATTTTGATTTTAGTTCTGGTGGTGTATGTGTGTATGACATTTCTTTTTCACCTTTTTGTATTATATTAGAATAATATTATTAATTATTATATTTAAATGTAATTGTTAATTTAAGGGTTTATTAGGTTGGTTTCTTTTGCTTCAAAGGGAAAGTAAGAAAAGGTGAGGATTCCGCCTCACTCGTTATTTAGTACCGTGGTCTCATATATGAATATACCAAACCAATGATTGTCATTATTGCTCCAATGATTAGAACTATTCCAATGATGTTGAATACTGATTCACCTGTTTCTGAACCATTCATAATGGAATGATACGTTCTATTTTCAAGGGTTGATGTTGCAGTAGCATTTGTGTAATAGTTTAATCGAAGAGATATATTACCTGCATGAACCGTTCCAGCATCTACAACATACGTGTTGTTTGAGCCTAAGAATGTTCCATTAAGATTTCCAGCTGATTGAACTGTCCAAAAACGTTTTGAACCGCCACCAGCGGGAGTTCCATATGCTTCAAGAGTTGCTAAGCTGTAGGTTGTAGATGTGTTTCTATAGTTTGAAGATATAGTTAAATATTCTGGAGTAGTGTAATCAACGATTGATGTGTTTGCTGTTTGTGCTGATGTTTTTACACCAGTAGGTTCAGATGCTGGAATATTGTTAACGGTAACCATAAAGGCGAATATGCCAACAGATAGAATAATTAATGCAACAACCACGGACATAATGACTTCTGGGTCCATGAACTTGTATTTCATTTATTTTTTCCTCCATAAGGAAATAAGAATGTAGGGAAACCGCCCTACTCGTTTTAATAAATTGGTCTACGATTAATATCGTGGACGCATATATGAATATACGAGACCAATAATCGTCATGATTGCACCGATAATTAATACAATACCTACAATGTTGAAAACTGATTCTCCAGTTTCAGAGGCATTCATGATACTGTAGTAAGTTCGGTTCTCAAGGGTTGATGTGCTACCACTTGGCGTTTCAGTTGGGATATTCTGAACAGTCACGAAGAATGCAAAAATACCAACAGCCAAAATGATAAGTGCAACTACAACACTCATGATGACTTCAGGGTCCATGAATTTATATTTCATTTCGCTTTTCACCTCCTTTACCTTTTTCATCTAATTAGCATATTCTTAATTATTGTTTAAATAAGTTAATTGATAATAAAAATTAATAATGAGGTAAAAGTCATTATTAATCATTATATAATCGGGTTGTGTGGAGGTTATAGGCTATCTTGAAAGAGGAATTTGATTTTTCTTGTTCCAATTCTCTCAATTTTGACTGATGGAGGGATATGTATAACTGACATTTGCCATTGTTTATTCCATGAGAAGAAAATTTGTTGTTGATTTTTTTGTTGTTTTACGTATCTAGAAAGGTAGCGTGAGGCTTTACCATTTTTGATTGTTGATGTTCCATATTGTTCTAGGTCTGACAGTATTTGATTTAGTGAAGTTTCAATGTCCTTTGATGATGGTTTTTTGATGTTTACTATTGAGTTCATATGAATCTACTCGTATAGATGTGTTTCTTTTAAGTCTAGATATAGTAAAAAGAGTGTAAGTAGATTAATGAATATGAATGCAAGACATAATGCTGAAAGCCCAATTTCATTATAAATATGTGCACCAGTTGTAGCGCTTACAATTGAAGTGGAGTTTGTTATGGTAATATGGTAGGGCACTTCAATGTAAAGGGAATTAGCCATCAATACTATCCATGTAATTAGTGAAACAAAGTTAAAGATAATACTTTTTTGATACATACTTAAAATCCATATGATTAATGCTGTTACAAATAGTAGTGCGTATATACTGTCTAACATGTTATTTTTTCCTCCTTTTGTTTAAAAATACAAAAACTAAAGGTAATATAAGCAGTCCTCCAATTAAATATGACTGTGACCTGTCGGTTGCTGAGTCCACGTGGATTGTTAGTTGTTCTGAGACTTCTTCTCCAGAGAGACAATTTTCTGGGTCTGTCTCTGTATTGATAGTGAAGATGTCTGAATTATATTGTGTTCCATCAATCGTGTCTGTTACGTTTATGTACCAGTAGTAGGTTTGATTGTATTTGACTGGAACATGATAGTTGTCTACTCGTTCTATTGAAGCATATGCTGATGTGTTATTTGAACTCCATGTTGCATCTTCATGGATGTGGATGTTTACATCATTGACTATATATTGAAAATTTATTTTGTCCCCTTTGTTAAGAATAACATGAGCAAGACTAACAACTTCTCGTAAGTTGTCTTGCTTTTGAAAATCTAATTCATGATATGAGGAATTGATTTCTGCTCCGTTTCTTGTAAAACGAAATGCAATTTTATCACCAGCGGGATTTGCATTATTATCAGTACATATTGCAAAAAAATCAATATTATAATGTCCATCTTCTGGAATAATGACTTCTGAAGGAGTTCCAGTCATTCCAATAGAATCAAAGTATTGGAATGTTATGTTGTACCATGTGTTTATTGCTAGTGGTATAATTTCTGCTCTTGTGTGACCAACAGCATGAGGTTGAATGTCGTATCCTTCAAAACAAAAACAATATGTTTCATTGTATTTGGAATAAAATGTTGCAATATTATTGTAAAATGTTTCGTTTTGTTCTTTTGCAAAAAATTTTATATCCATTGGATGTCCTCTTGGATTTGTTATACCCGCACATATTTCTGAACAACAAGGACATATGTTTGTTGAAAACGGAGGAGGATATATATAGAAAACATCACAAGGCTCTGGTTTGAATGAGTACGTTTCTGTAAAGATTGATGGTTTTCCACTACAATTTAATTCTAGTGTTATTGTCCAAATGAAGTTTTCGTTCCATTTATTTTCTGTACTACAAGTTACATTTGGATTTTCATAGCAGTAGGTTGTTGATATGTTGACATTTGTCCATGTGTAGTATATGTAAGTGTGGTTTGCTGTTGTAGGTTTTGGTCCTGTATTATTTCTCCAAGCTAACCATGCATTATAGTATTCAGTTTGATTAAGCCATGAGAACGTTATGTTTCCTGTACATCCTGTTGGTATTGTTATGTCCGCGCATGTTTGGACTCCCTTTGCTGTAACATTAACGTCGGTTTCTCCATCTGTTGGTGAAGGATTACTGATGTAGTTTGGTATTGATGAGACTAAAGGGATAGAACATAAAAAAATGAGTAAAAAGGTTAGGATTAATATCGAAGTTTTCATGATATCACCTATCTACGAATATTTTGAATAATATGGCTGTTACAATAAAAGCCATTGTTAGACCCAAGATATATGCAAGACCAGCTGGTAGAAGAACTGCAAAACTTACTCCAACTAGAACAAGATATCCTAGAACTGTAAATGTTTGTCTTTCACTTGATACATAGATGGCTGCTCCCATAAATCCCATGATAATGCCCCAAGTAAACACTCCAAGTAGCGCTATATATGGAGCAAAGGCATATGTAAAGGGAGATTGCATGAATTCTGAAAGGTTTACTGGTAGGGTAACTAGAAAATTATTCATATGCTTTCCAACCTCCTGTTAATAGTTGATTTAGTCCTACTGCAAATATTATAATAAGTATAAGAGTTAGAATAGCCAAAATGCTTGTTGTTGCATTTGATAGGTCTACGTCTGCTGTATAAATTATTGTTGAAATTCCATTAACCATTGTTAAATAAAATCCCCAGAATGTTACTCCAAAAAATGTTATTCCTGCTATTTGTAAATCCGATGATGACCTATTAAATGGATTAAGATTTCGTAAGACAGTTACTACTCCTACCGCTCCTACAATACCTCCAATTAGTGTAGCAATTAAATACGCTTTTGTCCCCCACGGTCCAAGACTACTTTCGTATCCTAATTGGTAAAATCCAAGTTCTTGTATGAGAATAATAACTAAATTCAAAATATACATGAAGAGTAAAACATGATATGCCTTCATTTAGTCAACCTCCCTAATAGGGCAATGGCAATACAAAATGCTCCTCCTCCACCATAAAGAATAGAGGTTCCAGTAATTACAAGGAATACGAATAGGAACCATACTCCCATTCCAAAAATCCCAGCTTCTGCACTAAATGAACCAATTGATATTAAAATAATGAATCCAACTACACCAAAAATTGCATTAAGCCATGAAACTGATTCTCCTGTGTTTGGATTAACTAAAGGAGTATCTCCAAATATAAGATTGAGGTAGTTTTCAAGGGTTGTATTATCCCAGGTTCCATGTGGGAATATGACTCCGCTTATATTGATTGTATAGTTCCAATATGAATGATTTATTCTAAAGGTGCAAATGTATGGATATGACTGATTTGCTGAAGTAAAATTTGTATCATTGATTCTGTTTGTTGAGTCGTATGTTTTTCTATAAATAACGGTATCATTAAGATAACTACTTATTTCTACAACGACATTTATTGATTCCTCAGCTAAATCTATGTATCTCATATATAGACCAGTTCCTGAGTTTGACCAATTATACCATGCTCTAATATAATCAGTAACTAGGTCTCCAGATGGAACATAAGGAGTAGGCGTGATTCTAAATGTGACTACTTGATTGTTTTCATTTGGAATATAATCTGCTATTTCTGTTTCATAATTATCTTTGGTAATGAATACTTTGTATAGTACATCTGGAATTAAATAAACGTTAACTTGCCCATTTGCATCTGTATATAGTGAATATATGGTATCCCATGTATCATTTGATGAAATATATCGTTGAATTGTTACTTTAGCATTTTCAATTGGTCTAGATGAAAACTCACCTTGTGGACCAACAACACTAATAAGGAATTGGGTACCGTAGGTTTCATTGTTTGAACAATAATATGTTACTCGAATTGTTTGGGTGTTGTTATCTAGCATTGATTCATCAACTTCTATTGATTGTCCCGTAAGATTGTATTTTTCTTCTGGAATTGGATACCAATGACCATAGATTGAAGAGTTATATGCTTCTATTGAGACTAATGGGTCTGGCTCACAATCAAGTGCTACCGTTTGATTTAATGTATGATTTGCAACAAACTTGTCTGTTGTTTTTAGTACAGTGTCCGATGTTGATGAAGGAACGTAATCATCATCACCTGGAGTTCCTCCTCCTTCAGGATTTGGAGCAAGGAAGAAGTTTATGACATATGAGAGTGATTGATTGATGTCATAGTGTTGAATTCTGTCATAAAACCCTGATTTACTTACAATGATTGATATGTCTTCTCCTTGTGGAACATCTCCAATTTCTATTATTTTTGGATTGTTACAATTTGTTTCATAGTATGTTTCTGAGCCATTTTGATTTGTTAGTGTTATAGTAAAGTTGGTAATGTTTACTGTTGATTGGTCTTCTCTGTATGCATAAATTATGAGTCTGCCAAGATAAACTCTTGCTCTTGCACTAAAGAATCTACTGGTGTTATTGTATGCCCATACTGCATAGAAGTCTCCTTCTGAATACGCTGTATCATTATAGAATAGACGAGATGAATTTTGTCTTAGATTTCCATCTGTTGTGGATGATGGAAAAGAACCAGATTTTTTTCTAACCATATACATATCGCCTCCAATACTGAGGTTCCATGTAATGTTTACTGTATCTGTTGATATTACAATTCCTGTTAGATTTTGTGGAATTTGTGGAAATGTCCAATTATATGAGCTTGCATTTGTTGTACTGTATAATAAGGTAGTGTCATTATATGCCCATGCTCTATAGAAGTATTGTTGTGATTTATTTAATCCAGTATCTGAATACGATGTTCCTGAATCAAAATAGACAAGGGTTCCATCATTGATTCCTGTTGGATATGATGATGTTTTTCTAAGGATACGTGTTTTTGTCGAACGATTTCCAGTAGTCCATGACAAGTCTATTTCTGTTGATGATTGTGTTATCGTTTGGAAGTTTATGGGTTCATCTGGAACTGTTGATGTTGCATTTGATGTTGTGACATATGATACTGAAAGTCGTTCTTTATTTGAACCCCAACTCCACGCTGAAAAATAATATGTTGTATTTACTGTTAGTCCATTGACATTGGTTAATGTTCCTGTATTATTGTAAGCAATTGTACCATTGTCTGGCGAGTCTGGATAACCTGATGTATTATATAGAATAAGGGTCTTGTCTGTACCGGTAGCTTTGCTCCAACTGAGATTTAGGATAGTATCATTAACTTGAGATACAGTAAAGGATGAAGGTTCTTCTGGAAAAGTAGTTATATTGATTGTTTTATTTTCCTTTGATATCATAAGAGCAGTTGCATTATATGCCCATGACTTGAAGAAGTATGTTGTATCACCAGTGAGTGATGAAATGTTGAAAGGCGATGATGCATCTGATTCATTGATGAGTGTTCCATCTGTTGTGTTTGTTGGATATGTTCCAATTTTATATGTTATAAGGGATTGAGTTGAATTGTCTGAATCTGTCCATGTTACATTAAGGAATGTTCCATTATAGACTTGTATCGTTAGAGAAGGAGCAGTAAGATTTAATGTATGAAAGAAGAAAACAGCTGATGTGTTGTTTGTTGCTCCTGTTATGTCGTGATTGTATGATTTTACATACCATTTGTATGTTGTATTTGATGTAAGATTGTAGTACGTTGTTGATGCTGTTCCGTTGGCGGTGAGAACTGTTGTTCCTAGGATACTATCATCTGACCAGTTGTAGAATGTTGTTGTTGTGTTGTCTCCAGTTGTATCATTTATTTGTACTGAAATTGTTGGGTTACTTTCTATATAATATGAATTGTTGGTTGGTGATTCATTTGATATTTCAGGAATCGGATTTGTTAGAGTTGTGAAGTTTAAGGTTAAACCATATGATGTTCCATTGCTATTTTCTGATACCGCTCGGAAGTAGTATTTTGTTGTTGGGTCTAGATTTGATAGGGTTGCTGAGAAGTTTTCAGTTGAATTTGCTTGTTGATTGGATGTGTTGGTGCCGAATCCTACTGTTTTTCCGTACTCGAACCATACTGTGCATGTTTCTCCGCCATCATTTATTAGGAAGCCATTGAGGACTGCTGAATTGAATGTGACTGAAGTTGAGGCGTTGGTTGTTACATTAGAAATGTTTAAATAAGTTGTAAATGTCATATCAGAACCATAAGATGTTCCATTACCATTGATTGCAAATGCCCTATAATGGTACGTGGTATTTTCTGAAAGATTAGTAAGAGAAGATGAAAACTCTAATGGGCTATTTCTTGATTGATTGTTTTCCCACCAAGCAATACAGTCAGCAGTTGTAGCTGCCCCTAATATGTCAACACTACCGTCATAGTTTATATCAGTAGCATAAACTGAACGAGCACCATCAAAACTTCCGTTTATTGTATGCTTAGTGAAAGATTCACTGCCATCATTTTCCCACCAGGTGATATCATCATCAGATGAGGCTGCTCCTAATATATCTGTATTATTGTCACCATTCACATCACAAGCATAAACATCCCATGCACCATCGAAATTGGTATCAATGATATGTTTTGAGAAACTTTCAGCTCCATTATTTTCATACCATGCTATATCATTTTTAAATGATGATGTTGCCAATACATCAATATCTCCATCTCCATCCACATCTGTTGCATATACTGAACGAGCTTTTTCAAAGTTTGTATCGATTGCATGTAGTGTAAATGATTCACTGCCGTCATTTTCATACCACTTAACATGTTTTAAACCAAAATTCCCGTCTGCTGCACCTAAAATATCTATATCTCCATCACCGTCTATATCAGTTGCATACACATCCCAAGCATTATCAAAACCGTCAGTTAGGCTATGTATTGTAAAATTCTCGCTTCCATTATTTTCCCACCAATAAAACTTGCCATTAACTATATCTCTTGAACTAAGTAAATCAATATCACCATCATCATCCACATCACATGCATATACTGATGTTGGATTAGAAAGAGAACTGATATTATGTTTTGTAAAATTCTCACTGCCATCATTCTCATACCACGATAAGCGGTCTCCTATATAAGCTGTACTAAGGACATCTACATCTCCGTCACTATCTAAATCAATTGCATAGACTGACATTGCTCCATTAAAATTAGTATCTATATTATGTTGCGTAAATCCTGCACTGCCATTATTCTCAAACCAAGCAACGATATCATCATCGTAAGCTGCACCTAACACATCTATGTCACCGTCAGAGTCTATATCAGTTGCATATACAGAGCGAGAACCATTAAAGGAACCATTTATTGTATGTTGAGTACTAGCATCTAATTCTGGTAAATATGGACTTATAGTATTTCCATAACTGGTGTTTAATCCGTATTCGAAACCAACAAGACAAGGAACTCCACCATCATCGGAAAGGTATCCATTTATTGTTGCTGATGTTGTTGTGATGTTTGTAGATGTATTTGTAGTGACATTTGGCAGTATTGCTTCTGTGCTAAAGTAATAGGTGTAGTTTATTGTTGTTGAACCATCTGTTGCATTTACGTACCATGTGTAGGAGACGTTTCCTCCTGAGACTGAGATTGTACAATTTTTGGTTCCATTTGAGTCTCCGTTTGAATTGTTTGAGCCAACATTTGGTTTTGTTTCAATAGACCAATTAAAGGGAAGCCCTTCTGATTGTGTTATGTTTATGGTAAGAAGTTGGAGATTGGATGATATTGATGTTGTGTTATTGGCTGGTGATGGATTTGTTACAAAAAGACCAGATGCTGTTGAAAATAAATATCTATGAGATGAATATTTAGATGAATTCATGGTTGTTGCATTTACGTAGACTAAAAAGAGTTCTCCGAGTGGTAGGTCTGTTAGCTCTAGATATTTTCTTCCATCTGTTGTATGATTCACCCATATCCTTGCCTCATTCTCTTCATGTCCAGACTGTCTACAATAAATAATGTAGTCGAATGGTTCATCATTAAGATTTTCCATTTCTACTGACCAATTGAATGTTGTTTGTGTTGTTGTTGAACCATTTGTTGGTGTTTCATTTGTAAAAAGAATTGGTCTAGATGTCCTGTAGACAGTTGCTTTTGTCGTAAAATAGACTGATTCACTATAGTTTCCGAAGGTTCCATTTGATGCAAATACATGAGGCGCTGGTATTCCTGAAAAGACTGATTTGTTTGTATATATTCCAGCTTGTACTTCAGAGGTAATATTAAGTTGAAGTCGAACAAAGATTGTACAATTTGATGTTATTTGGACTCCATTTCCATGGTATGTGAACGGATTGTCTAAAGGTTCTCCCCATGATGACCAGTTTAATTCGATGTATCCACCACCTGGAGGAAAGACACCATTCCCGTATCCTAAATTACAGTCTGGTCGGTGGAATGTAACATTGTCTCCGCTAATCCATACTGTAATATTGTTTGCATCAATTTCATTTGAGTTGTCGGAGGTGTTGAGTTCTGAGTGATAGATGCTGACATTTGTTATTCGTTCTGTATCATTTACAATTAAGCTTATTGCCATTGTTTGATTGTATGTTCCACTATTGTTTGTGTAACGAACAATTGGGTCTCCTGGTCCTGCACGAGATGAGTTTCCACTCCATGTCATATTCCAGTTTGATGTTAGGTTTAAGAGTTCTATATGAGTTGCAAGTCCACTTTTTACTAGTTCTCCGCCTAATGTGAAGAAACCACCATCAGTTGCATTCCATATTGTATTATATGTTGCTTTTTGCCAGTCTAGGTCTCTTTCACACACACTTACACGCAATTCATCCATTATCATATCTGCACCATCAATAGAACCCCCCTGTGCACCGATATAGACATCTGAAGTACAATCAACATTCTCATCATTATAAGAGGCGGTATAATCATTAATACCATTCATATCAACATATAATGTATCTGATGTTTTACGACCACAGATATAACGCCAAGTATTATCAAAATAACTTGAATCTTCAACCCAAATTAGTTGATTTGTTCCACCACCTGCTTTAAAACCAATTGTATCAGTTGCAACACCTGATTTATCGTAAAATGTAAAATAATACCCTATATTGCTTCCTTGATATTTACTAAAGATACCATCATAATGTTCGTCACTAAAACCATCTTTTTTATAAACACATTCAATAGTAAAATCACTTGTATCAAAATCAAAATCAGAATCATCAGAACGTTGAAAATAATCATTACTTCCATCCATATCAATCGCATAATGAATCTTACCACTTTGCTGATATGTTGGGTCACCATTTTCTGAAAAATCATTATCCAAACTTGTACTATCAGATACTTGAGAATCAGCATCACTCATGTGTGCGACTAAAACATAATTACTGTCCCAAGTATCAGCAACAGATTCTTGATTAGCAGCAGCGTCATTCCCATAGTACATATAAATCGTTGTATCAGCATCATG